>Ga0126335_1000159_pt1 | contig 31534 bp, 29 predicted proteins | sample OlaspJWI45metaG_FD_108409 | JGI IMG/M metagenome (GOLD analysis project Ga0126335, IMG submission 108409) | Marine gutless worms symbiont microbial communities from Oahu, Hawaii - Olavius sp. 1 OAHU.JWI-45 metaG | ecosystem: Host-associated > Annelida > Digestive system > Unclassified | place... | reverse complement strand
TATCCAGTCCAAATAGGTCAAATACCTGTTCCATAAAGGGTGGTAACTGTTGTTCTTTATCAAGCGTCTCTATGTGCTGAACAATATCCCGAGCATTATCTTCATTGAATGAGGACAGCGACAGTAGTCGTTCACGACCTTTTTGCATATTCACGATCAGTTGCTGTGAAAGCTGCTGGCTTTTCTCAATCCACTTTGCGTCATTATCAAGCAGTGCCGGAACGCACTGTTCTTCAGTCATTTCATAAACAGTGGCAGCAACGGGATCGGGCCCTTCAAATATACAGGTGGCCTGCTGATACCATTGCAACAATGTTTCCTGTGGACTGCCGCTCATCACCGGTACATGGATATTAACCTTGTCGCGTTGACCGATACGATCAAGCCTGCCGATACGTTGCTCCAGTAAGTCAGGATTGAGCGGTAAGTCAAACAAAATCAGGTGATGAGCGAACTGAAAATTTCGGCCTTCGCTGCCGATTTCAGAGCATAATAAAATTTCTGCGCCGCCATCTTCAGCAAACCATGCAGCGGCTCGATCCCGCTGGATGATACTGAGCCCTTCATGGAAGGCCGCGCCACGTATCCCTTCTTTCTTTGACAGTATCTCTTCAAGTTGGATTGCTGTATTTGCCTGTGAGCAGATCAACAGACATTTCTCTGGTCGAAGCTGTCGAATAGTATTAATCAACCAGTTTATACGCGGGTCATCCTTTAATAGCTCATCATATATCGCCTGGTTCAATGTTTGCGGCAATGCATCCGTATTGGAGAGCGGATATGTGTGTAATACCCTTTCTGGAAACCCCTGAATGGTTTTACGTGTATTGCGAAATAAAAGGCGGCTTGTGCCATGTAGATCGACCAGTTGTCTCGCCAGTGATTGCCGTTCTTCAGGTAGTTTTTCAGTTGTTGTATTGATGCCGTATTGTTTTAACTGCGAGGTGAGTAGCTCATCTGGTTGCTGAGCCTCCAGTAGAGATTCCGCCAGATCAGCGACTGGTTCGAAGGCATCTTCTGCCTCGATGAATTGTTGCAGGTCATTAAAACGTTCGCTATCGAGCAGGCGCAGACGGGCAAAATGACTTTCCCTGCCGAGTTGCTCTGGTGTGGCAGTTAATAACAAAACAGACTCAATGTGTTCGCTTAACAATTCAACACACTCGTAATCATGGCCGACTTTCTCAGGCGTCCAGTGCAGGTGATGGGCCTCATCAACGATTAACATATCCCAGCCGGCTTCCAGTGCCTGCTCAAGCCGTTTGCTATTTTCAAATAGAGGTAGAGAACACAATACGAACTGCGCCTGTATAAAAGGGTTGGTGCCATCTTCCAGCTCAAGGTCCTGGCAACGTTCTTCATCAAAGATGGAGAACGACAGGGTAAAACGCCGTAATAGTTCTACCAGCCACTGGTTCACTAGTGATGGCGGCACAATAATCAGTGCGCGTTCACATTGTTCCTGCACGATACGCCGATGCAGGATCAGACAGGCTTCGATCGTTTTACCCAAGCCGACTTCATCGGTGAGTAACGCACGAGCAACCGGTCTTTGTGCAACCTGGTTGGCAATATATAACTGGTGGGGAACCAGTGAGATGCGTGCACCTTGCAGACCGCGTACGGGTGATTGCCAGATCAGACCTTCATACTGGCGTGCCAGTAGCCGCAGGGTAAACCAGCGTGGGTCGTCAATTTGGCCAGCAAGCAAACGACTGGCAGGGTCATGTATCTCAAGGTGGTGATCAATATCAACCTCGGGAAGGCTGCAGGTTTGTCCATCCGGGGCAGTACCATGGTAAGTCAGTACGCCATGTTCATTTTCTTCAATTTGTTTGACTATCATTGTCGAGCCGTCATTGGCTCTGACCTCGTCACCAGTTTCAAAACGTACACGGGACAATGGCGCACTATGTGTTGCGTAGACACGCGTTTCCATGGTTGCACGGTACAGAACAGTAACACGTCGGTTTTCAACTGCCAGGATGGTGCCAATACCAAATTCTATTTCAGTTTCGCTTAACCAGCGTTGGCCCGGGTAAAATTCACTCATAAGAGGGGGTGCGCAAAAAGCCGAGATTGTACCTGAATCTCATCACTCTACGCGTTTGTCCGTGTAATTTTCAGGGCGATTTTCAATACCATGCTTGGCAAGTGGGTATATTCAGGTCATACTGTATGTCATGACATATCTGACAAAAAGTTGCCATGAGTGACATGAAACATCGACAATCGGGCCTCCCGCCATTTCAGGAGGTGCTGGATGTTATAGATGAGCCCTTTGTCATCATTGATAGTAATTACCGTATTGTTGCGGCCAACCAGGAATACTGTGATCACTATGAAGTGACGATGGACGAAATGGTTGGCCAGAACTGCCATAAAGTCTCACACCATTCTGATGTGCCGTGTAGCCAGAACGGGGAAGCCTGTCCACTGGAGCAGGCACTAAGCAGTGGCCAGACAACCGAGGTCATGCATATTCACTATGATGCAGATGGTAAGGAAGAGTTGGTAGAACTCAGGGCCAAGCCGATCCGAAATGAGAATGGAGAACTTGCTTATATTGGCGAGTCAGTTTTTCCGGTCATCGAAAAGACAACACAGGAAAGCCTGTTAATTGGTCGCTCCCCAGCCTGTTTGCGTCTGGTGAGCATTTTGCAAAGGGTTGCACAGACATCAACCATTGTCTTGCTGGAAGGTGAAAGTGGGGTCGGTAAAGAGAAAGTAGCGCAGTATTTACATCATTATTCCGATCGTTCGCATGCACCGTTTGTTGTAGTGGACTGTGGTGCACTTGGCGAGAACCTGATTGAAAGCGAATTATTTGGTCATGAGAAGGGGGCTTTCACTGGCGCTGATCGTGTGAAACAGGGTTTGTTTGAAGCCGCGCAGGGTGGCTCACTATTCATTGATGAAATTGGTGACCTGCCCCTGGAATTACAGACCAAGCTATTGAGGGTGCTGGAGACGGGCAAGATCCGTCGACTCGGTGGTACCAAATATTTTAATGTGGATGTACGGATCATTGCAGCAACACACCGTGGCCTGAAGAATATGGTGCAGCAGAGGATTTTCAGGGAAGATCTTTACTACCGCCTGGCAGCATTTCCTGTTCATGTACCCGCATTGCGCGGACGAAAGGATGATATTCCGCTATTAGCGGAGCATTTTCTGGAAAATATGGAAGAAGGTGAAAACTCGTTGCCATTAGCGCCCGACGTGATTCAGCGACTTATGTCTTATGACTATCCCGGCAATGTTCGTGAGCTGAGGAACATCGTTGAAAGAGCCAATATCCTTGCGGGTCCTGATGGGGTAATTGCAGCAGACCATATTGTTTTTGATGGCTTTGCGCCTGTAGCCAGTCAAACCCCACAACAGCCGATATTAACTTCGACAATGGGTCAGCGAGTCTTATTGCGTCGCCGAGGGCGGGTTACCGAACAAGAGTTGCTTGATACATTAGTTGCTTGTGACGGCCATCGAGCCGAAGCGGCTCGTCGACTAGGTATTAGTGAGCGTACTCTGTATCGTCGCTTGCAGGCAGTCAATCGCGAGCAGGAATATAATCAGTAAGCGAAAGCCAGGGCCTTCCCTGTGATTGTTTGATTTACTGGTATAAAAAAAAGGGTGGCAATTGATTGCCACCCTTTAAACCCCGACATAATCGCCGAAGATAGACCAACTTTAATTCTAGGATTGTTCGTTAGAACTTATTATGGCTTGGCTGTGCTCAGGCCCAGAATAGCCCAGTCCTGCATACCACCACGGTACCACTTGATTTTGTGCGCCGGGTAACCAAACTTCAGCAGGTTCTTGATGTTGTTTGGAGACTGACCGCACCACATGCCATTACAGAACATCACAGCAGTCTTGGCGTTAGAGAAGTCCCACAGGCCTTCCTGTTGTTTCGCACCGAACTCTTCTTCCATGATTTCACCAATGGAGATTGGGTCAGCACCTTTTGCAGGATTCAGCTTGGTCCATGGCAGGTTCTTGGCGGAAGGAATTGTGCCTTTTGCAACCCAGTCAGGCGTACGAGAATCGACAAGGATAATGCTGTCATCGCCATTAGACATCTTTACTGCATATTCGATTACCTCAACTTCGCCAATAGTTTCTACACCGGGAGCCAGAGTAGAAGGCTGGATGCAGAAGGGAGGGCATTTACGGGAAGTTTTAGCAAAAGCAGGGGCAACCGTATTTTTCTGATTCTGGTTACGCATGATTTTATGGTTCTTACCATTGTGCTTGACGGTGTAAACACCTTCTTTTGGTGTAATACCAACTTTTAGTTTAGCGGCCTGTGCGCTAACTGATACAGCTAATGCAGCGATGACTGCACTTGAAGCAAGTACTTTATAAAGTGTATTCATCTATGTTTCCTCCTAAGGATTTATTTCATCTAGATGTTATTGTTAAGGCCCTAGAGGGCCAAGTTTCATAATCCGCGGGATTATGGGTATTCCGGTTACCGGTATAATTACCGGTAACCATGAAATTATTGTTATGTTTCTAGAGTAGTACGCTGATGATTTGAGTACAAATTAATCACACTCTGGTTCTTCCTCTTCAGGTTTAGGTTTGCCAGTATCGTCAGCTGCATGCACCAGTGGTGTACCGGCCATTATGAAAAGCGCTAAAAACATTAATAAAAATTTATTCATGGTCTAAATATCTCCGTAGATTATCCATTTCGAGTTTTTGCCTCGATATCGTCATCACAGTATGACATATCAGGACTACCCTGTTATTAGTTACAAGTTTAGTGAGCACGAACTGTACCAATATAAAAAATAATTGTCATTAAATTGTGGTAAATAGGTAACCCATTGAAATTTAAGTATAAATAATGAAAGGTAGGTCAGTTATTAACCTGTATTATCAAAATAAGTTGTAAGAATTGGTAATGAATGGCAGATATGGCAGTAAGCTGGCTGCAGGTTATTTAGCTACAGTTCTATTGTCGGTGCGCTAATCAAGATGACGCTTAGATTTTTGCAGGTTGTCTATCTATGGTTTAATCGCGCCTCATGATGCCTCTCGAACTGTTTATTGGTTTACGCTATCTGCGCGCAAAAAAGCGTAATCATTTTATTTCCTTTATTTCTTCGATCTCCATCTTTGGCATCGCGCTGGCGATTATTTTGCTCATTACGGTGCTATCGGTCATGAATGGTTTTCAACAGGAGCTACGAGACCGTATTTTGGTGATGACGTCGCATGTCACGATATCTGCGGCAAATGGCAGCTTACGCAACTGGCAAACGGTAACTGATGCACTGAAGGATGATAAGGAGATTACAGGTAGTGCCCCCTATGTGCGTGGCGAAGTGATGTTAAGTCATTCAGGCAATGTGCATGCAGCGTTAATTCGCGGCGTGTCGCCTGAGCATGAGCCAGCCGTATCTGCGGTGGCCGATAAAATGAAAGACGGTGCGTTGACTGACCTTAAGCCAGGGGAATTTGGCATCATCCTTGGTCATGAATTGGCGCGTTCATTGGGTGCATACCCAGGGGACAAAATCACCGTCTTATCACCACAGTTAAATGTTTCACCAGCCGGAGTTATGCCAAGGCTTAAACGTTTTACCCTGATAGGCACCTTTGAGGTTGGTATGCATGAGTTCGATAGTGGACTGGCACTGATGCATATTGACGATGCGGCGAAATTAATGCGCATGAAAGGGGAGGTTAGTGGCGTACGATTGCGTATCGACAAACTGTTTGATGCGCGTCGTAAGCAGTATGAAATCACCCAGAAACTGGGTGCTGGCTTTTATGTGAGTGACTGGACCCGACGGCACGCTAACTTCTTTCGTGCTGTACAGATGGAAAAGACCGTGATGTTTGTCATCCTGTCACTGATTATCGCGGTAGCGGCTTTTAATATTGTTTCAACGCTGGTCATGGTGGTGACCGATAAGGAATCGGATATTGCTATCCTTAGAACGCTGGGTTTGTCGCCGACCAGCATTATGCAGGTATTTATGGTGCAGGGGACAGTGATTGGTTTGCTGGGCACGCTCATTGGTATGGTAGGAGGTATTGCCCTGGCAAATAATATCGAGTCGATTGTTCAATTTATTGAGCGACAGTTTGATACACACTTTCTCGATCCAAGTATCTATTACATTAGTGTATTGCCATCACAGGTTTTATGGATGGATGTCATGCTGGTCTGCGGCGTGAGTTTTTTTGTTAGCATGCTGGCGACACTTTACCCTGCCTTTCGTGCATCTAAAACTCATCCAGTTGAGGCTTTGCGCTATGAATAACGAGGTAAAAACGGTTATTTCATGCAAGGATGTGAGTAAATCCTATGTGCAGGGTGATGTTGAAATCAGCGTGCTAGATAAGATCAATATCGATATCACGTCGGGTATGCGTGTTGCGATCGTTGGTATGTCAGGTGCGGGTAAGAGTACTTTATTACATCTTATGGGTGGTCTGGATCAACCAAACGATGGCCGGGTGGCGATAGATGGGCAGGAGGTGTCTGCTCTGAACGAAAACAAGCTTGGACGGTTAAGGAACCGAACACTGGGTTTTGTTTACCAGTTTCATCACCTGTTACCAGAGTTTACCGCGCTTGAGAATGTGCTGATGCCACTACTCATTGCTGGTATTAGTCGCCCTCAGGCAGATGTTCAGGCAAGTAAAATACTGGAGCAGGCAGGTCTGCAGCATCGACTACATCACAAACCTTCAGAATTATCGGGTGGTGAACGCCAGCGCGCCGCTATCGCAAGGGCGTTGGTTACCTCACCTGATTGCGTGCTCGCAGATGAGCCTACAGGGAATCTTGATAACAAAACTGCGGATAAAGTCTACGGGCTGTTTCTTGAGTTGAACGCTGAGTTAAACACAAGCCTGGTGATGGTCACGCATGATGAGCAGATTGCAAGTCAGATGGACCAGGTCTGGCATCTGCGGGATGGGCAGTTGCTGCAATCTGGCTAATTTAATATCGATGTATTGATGAGACGAAGGCGTAGTGACCTGGGTAAAAATAATTTTCCCATCTCACTATTGCAGGTAGATGGTGGGTCTGTCGTCAGTGAAGAATATGTAAAACAGTGCGTGTCCAGATGAATACGCACTTTAGCTATTACTGGGCTGTCTTGTAATACTCTTGCCAGGCCAGATTCTGGTTGGCGATATATAAAGCACGGGTAGTCTCTTGCCATGTTGGCTGCTGATCAGCGACATATAGATTAACAATTGATTCCTGCCAGGTCGGTGGGTTGTTTATAATATATAGCTCTATGGTTTTTTCCTGCCAACGCTCAGCGGCATTAGCCAACGAAGATAAGGTAAAAAACAAGATTAGGACGCGAATAATATTCATCATGATGGCACTCCTTCCGGTCATATAAAACTAACGCAACTGCTATTCCCGGGTAACAAAGGTGTATGTTGCTAAATAAATGATAAGTATACAATAATATTCTTATATATCAAGATGGGTGTTTATTAGAAGCACGGAGTTTCAGTGGGAATGCGGCATTTACCCGGGTAAATGGAGAGATTGATAAGTACTGCGGTAAATTGTTTGCTGCACCTGTGATCAAACAGGTGATTGGAGATCAGTAAGTCAGGGTTTCAGTATCCTTCGTTTACGCTGGTGGCGTTCCACCTTGATATGCAGAAATCGGGAAAGTCGCTCATTCCAGAAAGCCCGCATGATCAGGAAGCCTATAGTCGAACTGATGGTGCCCAGAATCGCGCACCCTATCAGTAACGGTCCAACAATGGCACTAAGTTCATTTTTCATCCACTCCATGCTGAGCTGGAATTCAAAACTTTGTGCCGGATCGCCCGTGATCCAGGTGCCAACAATATAGGCAAAATAAAACATGGGCGGAATAGTGACTGGGTTGGTTATCCAGACCAGTAGTACCGACAGGGGTACATTTACCCTGAATAGAATAGAGGCAGCCGCGGCAATAATCATTTGTGACGGTAGTGGTATCCAGGTGCAAAAGAGACCAACCGCAAAGGCACCTGGTACTGAACGCTCATTCAGGTGAAACAGATAGGGGTCATCCAGTAAACGACCGAAAATTCCCAGGCTTTTATTCTCACGCACCTCGGTATATTGAGCGACTAGCCAGGTGAGAATATTCAATCGCATGGAGGTTTCGAGTTAGTAAGTTGCTTGGTTATGTTGGCTTATTCTCCCATAATCCATGCCCTTTATGTCAGGCATTCATAAAAATTTCATCCACATAGGTTTAGTCTTTCTGCTGGGCGTATTTAGTGCCAGCTATTTGCCGGTATTACCTAACCCAATGTGGTTTGGTCTATTGATTATTGTTTTACCGGGTATCTGGTACATTCGTAGCAATCGATGGGTGCAGTTGATTACGGTTTTTACATCCGGTGGAGCTTGGCTAATCATGTATGTCTTCCTGTTTGCACCGGCTGATTTGCCCACGGAGATAGACAGCCAGACAATATCGGTAAGCGGTGAAATTGCTTCAATTCCCAATAACAATACTCAGCGTAGTCGATTTGATTTTATTATCGATGAGGCAGATGACGTTGATACTGCATGGCGCGGCAAGGTAAGGCTCAGTTGGTACTATCCTGATGTCCAACTTTACGCAGGACAACGTTGGAACCTTAAAATCAAGTTGAAACCAGCCCATGGGTTCGCCAATTTAGGTGGCTTTGATTACGAGCGTAGTTTGTATCGGCAGGGTATCTCGGCAACGGGATATGTTCGAGAGTCAAAATCAGCGAAACTGCTTGGTGAGACAACGACACTGCATCGTATGAGACAGTTATTATCCGATCGTATTCGCCAGATAATGTCAGAAAGTCAGCACAGTGGCTTACTGGTTGCGCTGACGACGGGGGATAAACAATATATTGAACCTCAACAGTGGCAGGTAATGCTACGTACCGGCACGATCCATTTAATGGCCATCTCAGGATTGCATATTGGATTGGTCTACGGCCTGTTTTTCTTGTTGGGCAAGGAGTTATGGCGGCTGAGTGCCCGTTTATGCCTGTTCAGGTCAGCACAGGATGTCGCTGTTGTTGTCGGAATTATCGCAGCGGTTATATATGCTGCCATGGCAGGGTTTTCTATTCCAACGCAACGAGCACTGATCATGCTGGTCGTTGTTGCGATGTCTTTGCTAAGCCGTCGCCTGACATCGTCACTGGATATCTTACAGACCGCATTGCTGGTGGTCTTGCTAGTCGATCCACTGGCTATCCTGTCAGCGGGTTTCTGGTTGTCGTTTGCCGCAGTGGCAGTAATTTTATTATCACTGGATCAGTCTGCTGTTGATCAGGTTTCAGCGTGGCGTCGTTTGGTAAGAATACAATGGGTTATCGCCCTGGGGCTGTTGCCATTAACCAGTTTGTTTTTTACCAGGTGTCCGTTGTTGCGCCTGTCATGAACTTGATAGCAGTGCCCTGGCTTGGCCTCATGGTGGTGCCCTTAGCTTTGGCAGGTGCCCTGTTATCGGTGGTTTCACCCTGGATGGCTGAAGGCGTACTTGGGCTGGCTGATCGTCTGATGCAGATACTATGGTGGGGTTTAACGCAGGCCAGCGATAGTAACTATGCAATTGTGCATCCCGCACACCCCGCACCCTGGGTATTACTACTGACGTTACTGGGTTTAGGTCTGGTACTTTTCCATCCCGCTATCCGTATTCGCGTTGTAGGACTTTGCCTGTTTGCTCCACTGTTTTTACCTGCGGGCAGTCCGGTAAAGGAACACGAATTTCAGGTTGATTTTCTGGATGTCGGGCAAGGACTTGCCGTCGTGGTTCGGACTGCTGATCACACGTTACTTTATGATGCGGGTTTCAGTAATGATACTGGGTTTGATATTGGTCAACGTGTCCTCCTGCCCTATTTTTGGCACCAGGGAATTACCGCTTTGGATCGCGTTGTATTGTCACATGATGACCGGGATCATATCGGCGGATATGCGAGCGTGAGCCGTGAGATTCCAGTAGGGCAGTTGACAGTAATGCCTGGATCGAAATATTTGAAGGACGCTTCAAATGTTGCTTGCCGGTCAGGGGAATATTGGGCGTGGAATGGCGTTGATTTTCGATTTCTGCACCCGCAGGGTGATGGTGATGGCAAGGAGAATAATCGTTCCTGTGTGCTAAGAATATCTTCTCCGCACGGACGTGTACTGCTGACCGGCGATATAGAAAAATCAGCAGAAACTGATCTGATCGCACTGGCAAATGATCAGCTGCCAGCCGATATATTGTCGGCTCCCCATCATGGTAGTAACACTTCATCGACATCTGAATTTATTGCCAGCGTTAACCCTAAAGAGGTGGTCTATTCTGCGGGTTTTCGTAATCGATTTGGGTTTCCAAAACCTGCAGTGGTCGCACGTTACAAGATGCTCGATATCAAACAATGGAATACTGCCGACAGTGGTATGTTGAGGTATCGGTTTGATGATGAGAAGGGACATTACCAGCGATGGGTCTATCGTCATGAAAAGCGACGATTCTGGCAATCTGATGCTGTTGAATAGTAATAAATAAAGTATTATTCGGCACCACATAATAATGCATGGGGAAATAGGTCTGTGTTTGAGATTGTAAAAGCCGGTGGGTGGGTAATGGTGCCCATCTTGTTATGTTCTATTGTTGCCTTCGCTATTATTGCCGAACGTTTCTGGACCCTGCAAAAAAAGAAGGTGGTACCTCCCAATCTGGTGTCTGATGTCTGGAATGGTTTTCAGGACAAATCTTTTGACCAGGATGCACTACAAAAGTTAAAGCGTGGGTCTGCGCTGGGTCGAGTTCTGGCTGCCGGTCTGGTTAACCTGCAGCACGACCGTGAAATCATGAAAGAGGCTATTGAGGAAACCGGGCGACATGTGGTCCATGAGCTTGAACGTTTTCTGAATACACTCGGCACGATCGCGTCAATTACCCCTTTGCTGGGTTTGCTGGGTACCGTCATCGGTATGATCAAGGTTTTCAATACCATCACTACCAGTGGCGTGGGTGATGCCGGTTTGCTGGCGGGTGGTATTTCCGAAGCGCTGATTACCACCGCGGCAGGACTCGTCGTGGCGATACCGTCCCTCATGTTCTACCGTTATTTTCGTGGCCTGCTGGATGAATACGTGGTGCGCATGGAGGAAGAGGCACTGAAGCTGGTCGAGGTGATCCATGGAGAACGGGAAGAAGATACCCAGATGAGAAACCCAAGCGGGAAATAGGAAGGAATCTTCGATATGAATCTACGCCCCAAGCGACAGGAGGAGCCTGAAGTCAATATCACACCATTGATTGACGTGGTTTTCCTGATGTTGATCTTTTTCATGGTATCGACAACCTTTCAGAAGGAATCCGTTGTAAAGATTGATCTTCCCAAGGCAAGTACCCAGGAAGAAGAGGTTAAGGAAGAAATTGTGGAAGTAACGGTTAATGCTTCAGGTGAATATTTTATCAACCGTGCCAAGGTGCTTAATCGGGATGCCCGGACACTCAAGGCGGCTATCATTAAACATGCTGGCCCCGATAATGAACGGCCTTTTATCATTCGCGCAGATGCCAAGGCACCACATCAGTCGGTTGTGACCGTGATGGATGTCGCAGGTCAACTGGGTTTTAGTCGCCTGTCTATTCCTACTGAGCGTGAACAGGCACAATAATCTCAAGCCCCGTCATGAATAACACGGATGGCCTTCAGGTCTACAAACGGCTGGTTAGCATGGCCTTGCCTCACTGGCGCATATTCCTGTTGGGTATCCTGGGGATGGTTGCCAACGGCCTGACGGATGTTGCCTTCGCTTATATGATGAAGCCGTTGATGGATGAAGGTTTTTTAAAACCAGACCCACAGCTGGCGCTGTTTTTTTCGCTGGCAATTATTGGCATCTTCTTTCTGCGAGGAGTCACTGGTTATCTGGCCTCTTATTGTATTTCCTGGGTTGGACGCAGTGTGGTAGCGAAAATTCGCGTGCAAATGTTTAATCACCTGGTCATGTTACCGACCCGGTTCTACGATCATTCGTCAACCGGCGATTTATTATCCAGGCTGACCTATAACACTGAGCAGGTAGCGGGTGCAGCAACTAAAGCGATCACCGTACTGGTCGCTGATAGCCTCAAAGCCATTTTTCAAATTGCGCTGATGTTTTACCTGAGCGTGTATTTATCGTTGGGGCTGCTCGTTATCGCGCCCATCGTCGTCATGCTGGTGCTGGTGCTGAGTAAACGTTTACGACGCATCAGTAAAAATATACAGAACTCGATGGGCAAGGTAACCCATGTTGCAGAAGAGGCCATCAGCGGGCACCTGGTCGTGAAGGCCTTCGGCGGGCAGGCCTACGAAAAGCATCAATATGGTAAGGCAGTCAGTCATAATCGTGTGCAGAGCATGAAGCTAATTGCCACAGATGAACTATTTGTTCCCATGATACAACTGGTGGTGGCGTTAGTGCTTGCAGCGGCAGTTTATGTTGTAGTTTCTGGGGTGATACCAGTACCGGTTACGCCGGGGGATTTTGCTGCCTATGTTATCGCGATGTCGGTTCTATTGCCTTCCATCAAACGGCTCACGTCAATTAATGCCGTATTGCAAAGAGGCATTGCGGCGGGTCAGTCTATATTTGAATTCCTGGATGAGTCGAAAGAACCGGACTTGGGTTCAAAGGTTATTGAACGCTGCAGGGGTGATCTGCGGTACCAGGATGTATATTTTCGCTATGAGAAGGACAAGCCTGAGGTTTTAAAAGGCGTTTCGATGGAGATTCCGGCTGGCAGTATGGTGGCTTTTGTCGGTAAATCAGGTAGCGGAAAGTCAACGCTGGTTAATCTGTTGGCACGGTTTTACGAAGTGGAAAATGGTCGTATCACGTTGGATGGTGAAAATATAACCGATATTGATCGACAGTCGCTACGTGAACAGATTGCCTACGTTGGTCAGCAGGTAACACTGTTCAATGACACGATAGAGCACAATATTGCCTATGGCCGGCTGGACAGTGCGGATACTGAGTCAGTCATTGACGCGGCAAAACGGGCGCATGCCTGGGAGTTTATTGAAAAACTGCCTGAAGGATTGAACACGTTAGTTGGTGAAGATGGAGTTTTACTCTCAGGTGGTCAACGCCAACGACTGGCTATTGCACGTGCGTTGTTGAAAAACGCACCGGTATTAATACTGGATGAAGCAACATCTGCGCTCGACACTGAATCAGAAAAATATATACAGGCCGGTCTTGAGGTACTAATGAAAAACCGCACGACACTGGTGATAGCACATCGCCTGTCGACGATTGAAAAAGCGGATGTCATATTCGTGATGAATGAAGGTGAAGTGGTTGAGTCAGGTAAGCATTCTGCATTGCTGGAAGCCAATGGTATTTATGCTGCGCTTTACCAGATGCAATTTAATTCTTAGGGCCTGTCAACACTAGGTACATGCCCCAATGAAAGCTACACCGACTTACTGGTACAGTGAAGAAAAGAGTCTGTCGTATTACTTGTTAGTGCCAGTATCCTGGTTAATGTGCATCATTATATGGGTTCGTCGTGTCCTGTATCGTGTTGGTATTTTTCGGCGATATCGTGCAGCGGTGCCGGTTATCATTATTGGAAATATTACTGCTGGTGGTAGCGGCAAAACACCCTTGGTTATCTGGCTGGCACGTTTTCTTAAAGACAATGGTTATAGTCCAGGGATTGTTAGTCGGGGCTATGGCGGAGAAGCCAAGACCTGGCCACAGCAGGTGAGAGGCGATAGCGATTATGTGGTGGTAGGGGATGAGGCCGTGATGATTGCAGCCAGGACAGAATGCCCGATGGCAGTTGGCCCGGATAGACCTCAGGTGGTTAAGTCATTACTCGATCATCATGATGTTAATGTCATTATATCTGACGATGGCTTACAGCATTATGCCTTGCAGCGAGATATTGAAATTGCTGTTGTGAACGGTGAGCGGCGTTTTGGTAATGGCCACTGCCTGCCGGCTGGGCCACTACGAGAGAAACCTGCTCGGCTGGATGAGGTTGATATCATTGTTGTAAATGGTAAAGGGGAAAGGCGAGAGCATCCGATGACGGTGAATAATCCATTTGCCGTTAATATGCTGACAGCAGAAACTAAACGCCTGAGGGCTTTTGTTGGTGATAAAGTACATGCGGTTGCGGGTGTTGGTCATCCTGACCGGTTTTTTGATAGTCTGTGCTCATGCGATCTGGACATAGAGGCACATGAGTTTGCAGATCACCATCGGTTTATTGAAGCCGACATGGATTTTAGTGACGACTTACCTGTTTTGATGACAGAGAAAGATGCTGTGAAATGTGTCCGTTTTAGCAGTGAGAAAATGTGGTGTGTGCCAGCCAATGTTGAGCTGGGTAATGCCTTCGGTCAACGTGTGTTGACCTTACTGGAAAAAAGGTCATGATGAATTATACGATTATTATCCCGGCGCGTTATGCATCAAGCCGTTTTCCGGGAAAACCACTGGCGATGTTGGGCGATAAAACGATATTGCAACATGTCCATGAACGGGCAATGGAAAGCTCGGCGGCTCATGTCATTATCGCCACCGATGACGAACGTATTAATGAAGCCGCACAGAGTTTTGGCGCAGCTACCTGTATGACGTCAACCGAGCATAGCAGTGGCACAGAGCGACTGGCAGAAGTGGTAGAGCAGTGTCGTATCCCAGATGAAACCGTTATTGTTAATTTACAGGGTGATGAGCCCTTTGTTACAGCAGCAAGCCTGGATCAGGTTGCTGATTTAATCCTGCAGGCGCCGGACTATGAAATGTCGACCTTATGCCATTCGATTGATGACCCTGATGAGGTGGCAGACCCGCATATAGTTAAAGTTGTGCTAAATGAATGCGGAGATGCCATGTATTTTAGTCGGGCACCCATACCCTGGGATCGTGACAGGCATGGCAGTGTGTCTTACTACAGACACATCGGGCTTTATGCCTATACGGCAAGATTTCTTCTTCATTACGCAGAGCTGGCGCCCTGTGAGTTGGAGAAAGTAGAGGCGTTGGAGCAATTACGCGTTTTGTATCACGGCAAAAGGATTAAAGTCGGTATTACTGAGGACGACTCGGTGATTGGTATTGATACCCCGGAAGATCTTCAGAAGGCAGAGAGAATGATAGCTGGTTGATTTCCTGACTAGCGAGTGATTATTCTTCGCCCTTTATCCAGGTCTGTAAAGCTTCAATAATAGACTCAGCCTGCGCTTTGCTGGAAATATTGAACTTGGATTGCTGGCGGTAAACACCGTTGCGCTTCTGGTAACGACGGATCGTGTATTTATCCGGGCCATATTCTTCTTTGGCACGGTTATAGTCCTGGTAGCGGTAAATAATGGTAGACCATGCGCCTTTGGTCAGCACAATCTTGTCCAGTTCCTTGACGGTATCAATGCCATCTTCGGTCCAGGTGACTGTCAAATCACCAATGGTTTCAGCCATGAATACTTCCTCAATAGTTCCAGTTTCTGCCTGTTGGCGGTCCGCGGGAGAGTCCGCTGGTTTTTCGGGGGCGCAGTGTACACTAATGATTAACCAGTTTGTAAAGCAAAAAAGTGATATGCGCCGAAATTTATGGTTTCTGGTGATACAGTACGGCACCCGGTATTGATGGATAAACAGGATTACAAATTGGAACATCACCAGGTAGAAAGGGAAGTGCAGCAATGGTTACAGAGGGTCGTAGTGGGTCTGAATCTGTGCCCATTTGCAGGTAAACCCTTACAGGAAAATGCTGTTCGCATTCATGTTACTGATACCCGTGATCAGGCATCCCTTCTACAAGTATTGTTTGATGAGATCCTGTTGCTACAGGAGACCCCCTCAAAGGAGATAGAGACCACGTTGGTGGTTTTGACCGGGGTGTTGCAGGTATTTGAAGATTTTAACCAGTTTCTGGATTTATCTGACCAGCTGCTGGTGGACCGTCACTGGCAGGGGGAATTTCAGATTGCCTCATTTCATCCCCAGTATTGTTTTGACGGGGTATCAGCCAATTCAGTGGAGAACCTCACCAACCGCTCACCGTATCCGATCCTGCATCTCATCAGGGAAGCTAGCCTTGCGAGGGCATTGGCTAGTTATCCAGACCCCGAGGCGATACCGCGGCGGAATATCGAGCGTATCTCAAAGCTCTCGACTGAGGAAAAAAAATTACTGTTTCCTTATCTATTCTCCTAATGACTTGCTAACTATTTCATAAACGTCTTTTGACAGATCACCTGAATTCAATACGGTTTTCAGTGCCTTTTTCATTAATTGCTGTCGGTTGCCGTCATATTGTTGCCAGCGGCTAAACACATTAACCAGCCTTGAGGCGACCTGTGGGTTAATCTTGTTGAGTTCAATAACGCGCTCGGCAATAAAATCATACCCGGAACCATCGGCGGCATGAAAATGCAGCGGATTTGCGTTGGCAAAGGCGCCAATGAGTGAGCGGACCTTATTGGGGTTCTTGATATTGAATGCCTCATGTTCTGATAATGTCATTACATGTTTCAGCGTGCCTGGGAGCTCGCTGGTCGCCTGTAATGCGAACCACTTGTCCATGACCAGTGCATCAGACTGCCACTGCTTGTAAAAGTGATCGAGTGATTCCAGGCGTACAGGGTCATTGGTATTACAAAGGCAGGATAGTGCTGCAATAACATCAGTCATATTGTTAGCGTTTTGATATTGGCTAACGCAAATATTGAAAACATCATCTTCTATGTCGCCACGTATGGGTGACATCAAGTAACCCAGGCAGGTATTGCGTAAGGCACGTTCACCCATGCTGTTGGGTTCAATCGAGTATTCTCCCGATTGTGTGAGTGAATGGTAGCGTTGTAGCAGCTCATCCTGCAGTGCCCTGGCAAGCACAATACGAAAACCTTTACGGACACTATGAATACGATCAGGTTGAGCTTCTTCGCGTTGGTCGGCCAGTAATCCCTCTGCGGGTAGTCTGAGTATCTCTGCAACGAGTGCGGGTTTGAGTGATTCATTCGTCAGGGTTTTCCTGAAGGCATCAATAAATGCAGGGTCAACGGTAATTATTTCGCTATCAAATTGATCCACCATGAGCTGGGTAGCCAGCGTTTGTGCCGCATCCCAGCGGTTAAACTCATCCTCGTCATGTGCCATCAAAAAGCACAACTCATCGACAGAGCGATCCATGTTGAGTTTGACTGGTGCTGAAAACCCTCGTAGTAACGAAGCCACCGGTTTATGGCTGATATTTTTAAAGGTAAATGTTTCGCTGTCGTGTTTTATATGCAACACACGGGTTGTTTTTTTGTTACCAGTTTCACCTTTTAATATTACTGGTAAAGGTTTTCCTTCCTGATCAAGCAAGCCAATGCTCAGGGGGATATGTAACGATGGTTTATCTGTTTGTCCTCTGGTATCTGGCGTACGCTGACTGACAGTCAGTATGTAGGTATTGTTTTCACTATCATAATCTTCATTGATAGTTAGTTCCGGCGTACCGGCGGTTGAATACCAGTTACGGAATTGTTGCAGGTCATAACCACTAGCATCTTCCAGAGCCTGTACAAAGTCATCCGTTGTCACTGCCTCACCATCATGACGTGAAAAATACAAATTGGTGCCCTTACGAAAATTTTCAGGTCCCAGCAAGTTGCTGAGCATGCGAACCACCTCGGCACCTTTTTCGTATACCGTCAGGGTGTAAAAGTTATTGATCTCTACATACTGGTCCGGTCGGATGGGATGTGCCATTGGTCCGGCATCTTCACGAAACTGGTGAGTGCGTAACATGTTAACGTCCTGGATACGCTTGATACCGCGTGCACTCATATCAGCAGAAAACTCCTGATCGCGAAATACCGTGAAGCCTTCTTTCAGGCTTAACTGGAACCAGTCTCGACAGGTAACGCGATTCCCAGACCAGTTATGAAAATATTCATGACCAATAACACCCTCGATACCCTGAAAGTCAGTGTCAGTTGCGGTATCAGGGCGAGCCAGCACATACTTGGAATTAAAGATATTCAGGCCCTTGTTTTCCATGGCGCCCATATTGAAATCATCGACAGCAACAATATTAAAAACCTCGAGGTCGTATTCGAGCCCATAAGTCTGTTCGTCCCAGCGCATGGAATTAATCACCGAACGCATGGCATGTTCACACTTATCGGCATTGTGCTGTTCCACGTATATATTCAAATCGACTTTATTTCCGGATTGCGTGGTGTATTCATCATGAATACAGGCCAGGTCTCCTGCTACCAGTGCAAACAAATAACAGGGCTTGGGATGCGGGTCGTGCCAGACGGCAAAATGTCGGTCATTTCCCTGTGAATCAGGAGGAGTATCGCCTGCGTCCTGTGGGTTGCCATTGGATAATAGTACCGGGTATTTTTTCTTGTCAGCGACAATCATGACGGTATAGGTGGACAATACATCCGGGCGGTCCGGGAAAAATGTGATTTTCCGAAAACCTTCTGCCTCACATTGGGTGCAGTAATTTCCACTGGACTGGTAAAGTCCCATCAGGGTGGTATTGCTGGCCGGGTCCAGTTCGACGATCGTTGTGAGTATGCTGTTATCAGGTGCCGAGTCGATCGTGAGTGAATACTCATCCAGCTGATACTGTTCGTCTGTAAGTAGCTCTCCATTAAGCGTGACGGCAGTCGGTGTGAGAGATTCCCCGTCCAGCCTGAGTACCTGTGTCGGGGCGTCCGGATTTTTTCTCAACTTTAGTGTTGAGATCACCTGGGTAACGGATTCAGAAAGCATGAACTGTAGATCAACCGTATCCACCAGCCAGGCAGGAGGCTGATAGTCTTTAAGGAATATTGTTTCGGGTGCGGTATCCGTACGGCTGGAATCAAGCATCATAGGGTTAACCTGGTTGAAGAGAAGGGTGGATTATAGGGCCCAGCGGTTAAATAGATCCATGTTACTGGACTTTATATTAGAATATCATTATACTCTGATTCACTTTTAAGGCATTTAACTATTTAATGAGGATCTCTCAATGAAAGCACGTACTTTAGCAGTTCTTTTCGGCCTGCTGATCAGCGCAAATGCAACAGCTGGTTGGTTTGGTAGCAATAACAATGACTACTGGGATGACAATGACTGGCCAGAATGGACCCCCATGTACTGGATGGAAGAAATGATGGGTGGTTGGGATGATGACGATGACTACTATCGTTATGGCCCTTACGGCGGTTATGCTCCATATGGCCAGCCTTTCGCAGGCCCATACGGTCAGCCTCCTGTACCTTACGCTGGAATTCCGGCACCTGTTGCTCCTGTAGCACCTCAGGCACCAGCAGCGAAATAAATTCACAGTTTTGTGAATAACTAAAGGATTCCGCCCACTCAGCGGGATTCGGATTGACGATAAAGCCCCTGTCATTCGGCAGGGGCTTTTTTTATGGTGATGAAATAAAAAAACCCCGGTAAGAAGTACCGGGGTTTTTATTAATTTAACCGCTGGTGATGCGGTTAGTTTTCGTTACTGGCCAACTCAATTAGGCCATGGCACGAATACTGTTATTCAAACGGCTTTTATGGCGAGCGGCCTTGTTTTGATGAATCAAGCCCTTGCTGCAAGTGTTATCAATAATGGGCGCGGCAGCCTTGTAAGCAGTTTCTGCGGCAGCCTTATCGCCAGCTTCAATGGCATAAACCACCTTTTTGATGGCGGTACGAAATTTGGAACGTGCAGCGGCATTGCGCTTGTTGTGTGTATCTGCCTGACGGGCACGTTTTTTGGCTTGAGGACTATTGGCCACCGATGACTCCTGAAATCGATTAAATCTTTAACTGCGATTGAAAAAAGGGCGCGTAATATGGACATTTTCCACCAGAAAGTCAATTGTAAAAGCCTGTTTTAAGCAGGATTTTGCCAGTTTTTAGCCGTATTCTGATGTGAATGGTCGATTGGGGTTTTGATGCTCCCTTAAAGCCGACATAATAGCCGCGCTATTGACATCCTGAAATGGTGTTGGCGGCGCTCATTCATGGATAGGGAAGACAGCCTCTTGTCAGAAAGACTGCTCAAGTCAATATTTAGTTTCTCCTCAATGAGCCTGATTTCCAGGGTTGCCGGGCTGGTGAGGGATATAGTATTTGCACGCATCTTTGGTGCCGGACTGGCGACTGACGCCTTTTTTGTTGCCTTTAAAATCCCTAATTTCATGCGCCGTTTGTTTGCCGAAGGGGCTTTCTCACAGGGCTTTATTCCGGTGTTATCGGAATACAAGGTGCAAAAAGAGCATGCCGAGGTGAGTACCCTGGTATCCCGGGTTATGGGGACGTTAGGGCTAGTATTATTGCTACTCACAGGACTTGGATTATTACTATTACCGCCAATATTTGATTGGGCTGGGAATGAGTGGTTCACTGGCCAGGAGCAACAGAAATGGTTTTTGGCAGGCGACCTCATTCGCTGGACCTTTCCCTATATCCTTTTTATTTCATTAACGGCCCTGGTTTCAGGCGTGCTCAATACCTACCAGATCTTTGCCTTGCCGGCATTTGCGCCAGTGTTATTAAATATCATACTGATTGGTGCGACACTGGGCTTTGCCCACCAGTTTGAACAGCCCGTAACAGCGATCGCGATTGGTGTCTTCGTTGCGGGTGTTGTGCAGCTCGTTTTTCTTTTACCAGCACTTTATCGTTTGCGATTGTTGGCGATACCCGTATGGGGCTGGGCACATGAAGGAGTAAATCGGATAGTTAAACTCATGGTGCCTGCCATATTTGGTGCCTCCGTCGTGCAAATTAACCTGATGATAGATACTGCCATTGCCTTTTTACTGGTCAGCGGTAGTGTATCGTGGCTGTATTATTCTGATCGCCTGGTTGAATTTCCATTGGGTATTTTTGGTATCGCATTATCCACGGTGCTGTTGCCTGGGTTATCGAAACGTTTTGCCTCAAATGCGCCGGAGGATTTTTCGCGACTGATGGATTGGGGAATGCGTTTGGCCTTACTTATTGGTATCCCTTCAGCTGTTGGCCTGTTTGTTTTGTCCGCCCCATTGATCGCCACGCTGTTTGGCTATGATGCCTTTACTTTACACAGCGTCCAGATGTCCAGTCTCAGCCTGATGGCCTACGCGATTGGCTTGCCGGCCTTTATATTCGTTAAGGTACTGGCGCCCGGCTTTTTTGCACGCCAGGACACGAAATCCCCTGTACGGGCCGCAGTCGCTGCGATGGTCGCGAATGTCAGCCTTAACATTATATTCGTGGTGAGCCTGTTGGCGATTGAGTTCGACGGTGTGCATACCGGGCTGGCGTTAGCGACAAGCCTGGGCGCTTATGTGAACAGTGGTTTACTATTATATTGGTTACTGAAAACGGGCGTTTACCAGCCCCTTATGGGATGGCCAAAGTATTATCTCCAGGTGGTTACGGCCAGTACTGTTATGGCAGTAGTGCTCTGGCTATATTCGGGCGATGCACAGCTTTGGTACGCGATGGCCTTTATGCAAAGATTATTATGGTTAATGCTCTGGGTTTTTGCAGGTGTGGGTATATTTGCTATCGTGCTATGGTTACTGGGCGTCAGACCCAGACAACTGATAAGACCAACTTAGTACCCTATCACTGCAGGGGTGAGGCTTAAGACCGGTAAATCAGGGAGAATGTTATGAGCGCTTACATTGAGTATATTCTTCACCCAGCAGATGAAAAGCCGGTTAGTTTTCGTGTGTCGCTGGATCCTTTTTCTGATACTTATGCGTTCCCTGATCCTGACGATGCGCCAGAGTGGACGTATCTGGAAAATCATCAGTGTAGCCACTGCCCTTTATCTACCCAGGATTACAAGTTATGTCCTCTGGCAGAGCGGGTGGTACCCTTTGTCGACAAGCTTAGCCATTTATGTTCAACCGAAGAAATGAAGCTAGATGTGATCCAGTCAGGTCAGACTAAACACATGGTGGCACCGGTGCAGGATATTCTCGGTTCACTGTTAGGGCTATTAATAGCGACCAGTGATTGTCCGCATACGCATTTTCTCAGGCCGATGGCACACTACCACTTGCCCCTCGCAGATGAGGATGAAACTGTCTATCGAGTGATGTCGATGTATCGATTGGCGCAATTTATGAAGAAGGTGAAGACAGGTCGATGCTACGCAGGTTTTGGCAAGCTGGAGTATTTGTATGAGCAGATGGTTGAAGTGAACCATAAATTGGGTGAGCGTATGCGAGTTGCTCTGGCATCTCAGGATAACAAGCAGGATGGGACGATGAATGCGGTTGCCATTCTGGATGCGCTTTCCCAATACGTTCCAGCCTCCATTGAAGATGCGATAGAAGACCTTGAGCCGATATTTCTTGGTTATTGGGATTAAGCATTGATCTCCTAAGTTGGTCTGATTGATAACATATATTCCGGTTCAGGATTAGCCGCATTAAGTCAGGGCCGCTATAATGCGCGGCCAATTTTTAAACCCGTACCGTTCAATGCGATTCACCAGAGGCCTGTATAACCTTCCTGATCCGCCGCTTTCCTGTGCGTTGACGATCGGTAATTTTGATGGCGTGCATCGTGGGCACCAGGCTGTCATACAGGAATTGGCAGGGGCTGCCGGCGAACGGGATTTGCCGACTAGCCTGATGTTGTTTGAACCCCAGCCGGTCGAATACTTTGCCGGGGACAAGGCGCCCACCAGGTTATATCGTTGCCGGGAAAAATTAATGGCCATTAGTGAACAGCCGATTGATCTGGTCATCATGATGAGTTTTCATGCCAGTCTCGCTAACCTGGAAGCCGAAGATTTTGTCAAACAAATCCTGATTGATCGCCTGGGGATGAAATACCTGCTGGTAGGGGATGATTTTCGCTTTGGCAAGAACAGGATGGGTGACCATGACCTGTTGGTACGCATGGCAAAACAATATGAATTTGAGCTCGGCCACCTGGATAGTGTTATACAATCAGGGCAGCGGGTGAGCAGTACGCTAATCAGGCAGCATTTGTCCGCTGGGGAGTTCGATCAGGCCAGGGAATTACTTGGAAGACCTTACCGGATGACAGGCAGAGTTGTGCATGGTGATTCGATAGGGCGAGATATAGGTTTTCCGACGATCAATCTACCGGTTAATCGCTTACGTTCGCCTTTGCATGGTGTATATGCGGTTAAAGTATACGGGGTTGAAGACAATGGAGCATTGAATGGCGTTGCCAGTCTTGGTTCCAGACCTACGGTGGACGGTAAGCATTTTGTACTGGAAGTCCATTTGTTTGACTGGTCAGGTGATTGTTATGGACGCCGCGTGGAAGTGGAGTTTATTGAATTCCTTCGAGATGAAGAAAAGTATGACAGTATGGAAGCGATGACGTCGCAAATTCGACGTGATGCAGCACTGGCAAGGAAGATATTAGCTAATGAGTGATGACAAAAAAGATTACAAGGCAACGTTGAATTTGCCTAAAACCGGCTTTCCCATGAAGGCGAATCTTGCCAATCGTGAACCCGAAATGCTGAAGTTCTGGGACGAGCTTAAACTGTATCTCAAGCTACGCGAGCAAGGGAAAGACCGACCGAAATATATCCTGCATGATGGCCCGCCCTACGCGAATGGAGAGATTCATATCGGCCATGCGGTTAATAAAGTATTAAAAGATATTATCGTCAAATCCAAGGGCTTGAGTGGTTTCGACGCACCTTATGTGCCGGGTTGGGACTGCCATGGTTTACCTATTGAGCATAATGTAGAAAAAAAGAAAGGGCGTCCTGGCCAAAAGATAGATGTCCATAGCTTTCGTAATGCCTGCCGGGAGTATGCAGGCAAACAGGTTGACAACCAACGCAAGGATTTTATACGCCTGGGTGTTAGTGGGGACTGGCAGAATCCTTACCTGACCATGAACTATGATTTTGAGGCGAACATTATTCGCTCGCTCGGTAAGCTCATTGATAACGGTCATTTGCATAAGGGGCATAAGCCTGTTTACTGGTGTGCCGACTGTCGCTCGGCATTGGCAGAGGCCGAGGTGGAATACCAGGACAAGACTTCACCAGCAATTGATGTTCGGTTCGCTATTAACGATGTTGAAGCATTCGAAATGGCTGCTGGCGTGTCGACTGACGGGCTAACTGTTAGTTTGCCTATCTGGACTACTACCCCATGGACACTACCAGCGAACCAGGCGGTTTGTCTGCACCCGGACCTTGAGTACGTCGTCGTTAAGGTAACGATAAATGGCCAGGATGAAATTCTGGTGTTAGCTGATGCGTTGAGTGATACCTGTCTGGGGCGCTTTGGAGTCGATGGTTCCCAGGTGCTGGCGCAAGTAAGCGGCCAGAAACTGGAAGGCTTGATGTTAGCGCATCCTTTTTATGATCGTAATGTTCCAGTCATATTGGGCGATCACGTTACAACAGAGGCAGGTACCGGTGCAGTACATACAGCCCCAGGCCATGGTGTTGATGATTTTAATGTGGGTCAAAAATATGATCTGCCCGTGGATAACCCGGTAGGCAATGATGGTTGCTTTGTAGCGGGTACGGAGTTGTTCGAAGGCCAGTTTGTTATGAAGGCAAACAAGTCTGTGTTGGAAGTACTGTCTGAACGCAACAAATTATTGAATGATGAAAGCATGCCGCATTCGTACCCACATTGCTGGCGACATAAAACCCCGGTGATTTTTCGCGCCACGCCACAGTGGTTCATCAGTATGGATCAGCAGGGTTTGCGTAAGAATGCACTAGAGGCAATTGAGAATGTTAGCTGGATGCCGGATTGGGGGCAGGCACGCATCAAGGGCATGATTGAAAATCGCCCTGACTGGTGTATTTCACGTCAACGTACCTGGGGTGTACCGATTACGATCTTTATTCATAAAGACACCGAAGAATTGCATCCAAAGACGCCAGAGTTAATAGAGCAGGTTGCAAAGAAAGTTGAGCAGGCCGGGATTGATGCATGGCATGAACTGGATGAATCCGAATTGCTGGGTGATCAGGCAGATCAATACATCAAGATAGTAGATACGCTGGATGTCTGGTTTGATTCAGGTACGACGCACCACTGCGTGCTGGAAAATAATGAAGATTTGCAATACCCGGCAGATTTATATCTGGAAGGTTCTGATCAGCATCGTGGCTGGTTCCAGTCTTCGCTGCTAACTGCTGTTGGTATGAATGGGGTGCCGCCTTACCGAAAAGTACTGACCCATGGTTTTACCGTTGATGCCCAGGGTAAGAAAATGTCCAAGTCATTAGGTAATGTTGTAGCGCCACAAAAAATTGTGAAAACCCTTGGTGCTGATGTCCTGCGTTTATGGGTTGCAGCAACTGACTATCGTAATGAGATGCATGTTTCAGACGAAATCCTGAAACGCATGTCTGATTCATATCGTCGGTTGCGTAATACCGCGCGCTATCTACTGGCAAACCTGCAAGGGTTTGAGCCGGATAACCACCAAGTAGCAGCAGAAGATATGTTATCACTGGATCGCTGGGCAGTTGATCGTGCACGCCAGCTACAGGATGAGGTTATTACTGCATATGATGATTTCAATTTTCATCTGATTTACCAGAAAGTACATAATTTTTGCGCAGTAGACATGGGTTCTTTTTATCTCGATATACTAAAGGATCGTATGTATACCATGCGTACGGGTTCTGTTGCCCGTCGATCAGCACAAACTGCTATGTTTCATATTGTCGAGGCACTGGTTCGGTGGTTGGCGCCGATCCTGAGTTTTACCGGGGAAGAAATATGGAAGTTTATGCCGGGTAAGCGTGAAGAGTCCGTGTTTCTATCTGAATGGTATGAGGGATTGGGTGGACATCAAGACAGGCCGCTTGATGATGATTTCTGGTCCCAGGTGATATCAGTTCGGGAAGCGGTATCGAAGGAGCTGGAAACAGCGCGCAATGAAAAAACGATTGGCTCTGCGCTAGCGGCAGAAGTTGATTTATATTGTGAAGATTCACTTGCCGATCTTCTGGGCAAGATAGGCGATGAATTACGTTTTATCCTCATTACATCCTATGCGCGCATTCATCCATTGGCTGATAAACCAGAAAATGCCATCAAGGCGGAGGGTGTAGATAACCTTTATATGCAGGTACATGCATCAGATCATGAAAAGTGTGATCGCTGTTGGCACTATCGAGAGGATGTGGGTTCAGTGGCTGGGCACGAAACGATATGTGGTCGATGCGTAGAAAATGTTGATGGGGCCGGTGAGCAAAGGCTGCATGCATAATCGATATGCCTGTCAACGATAGCCGTTATGCGCGTTACTGGTTGTTGTTGTCTATTGCGGTTATTGCATTAGACCAGGCAACCAAGTGGCTGGCGGAATCCTCATTAACTCCTTACCAGCCAGTGCCGGTCATGCCGCTGGTAAATTTAACGCTGGCTTATAATACCGGCGCAGCTTTTAGCTTTCTCAGTGATGCAGGCGGTTGGCAGCGCTGGTTTTTTATAGCTTTATCCGTTGTGGTTGCTGCTGTGTTGTTTAACTGGTTATGGCGCATGCGGGCAGAAGAGCGTTTGCAAGCGGCCTCAATTTCTCTAATTCTGGGTGGCGCTATCGGTAATCTGATTGATAGAGTCTCGTTGGGACACGTGATAGATTTTTTTGATGTGTATTACGGGCCCCACCATTGGCCAATTTTTAATATTGCTGATTCAGCAATAGTGGTTGGCGTTGTGCTACTTATTATCGATATGTTCTTTAATCAGCATCATGAGTCTGAAAAGCATGATTGAAATACAAGCCGGCTCTAAAGTCACTATGCACTTCTCACTAACACTGGAAGATGGCACAGTTGCGGAAAGTTCTTTTGATGGTGAGCCGTTCGAATTTACGATGGGGGATGGGTCCCTGAATGAAGGTCTGGAACTCGGGCTGTATGGTATGAAGGCCGGTGATGAAGAAACGCTAACCATGGCACCGGATCAAACCTTTGGTTTTCACGACCCAGAGAATATTCATGAGATGCCACGCAGCGATTTTGATACAGATATGGAATTGCAGGAAGGCTTGATTATTGGCTTTACGACACCTGCCGGCGATGAGGTGCCAGGGATGATCAAGGGGGTTTCTGATAAATCAGTGACAGTTGATTTCAATCATCCGTTGGCAGGTCATGAACTGCTATATAGAATAAAAATTCTAGAGGTATCTGAATAGACGCGTATTGTTTACAGTGCCTGTTTCATATTAGATGAAGGGAGGATCATGATGGAATTATTGCCATATTTAAAAGTAATGGTGGATAAAAATGGTTCTGATTTGTTCTTTAGTGTTGGTGCAAGGCCAAATGTAAAGGTCGAAGGAAACACTATTCCCGTAGGTTCCGAGCCTGTTGATGCCGAAACGACAAAAAGACTCGCTTATTCCCTGATGAGCGAGGATGAGATAAAGACCTTTGAATCCGAACTTGAATTAAATATTGGCTTTAATCGTGATGGTATCGGTCGATTTCGGGCTAATATTTTCCAATCTCGTAATGAAGTATCGATGGCGATCCGCTACATCAAGGATGTTATCCCGGATATGAAATCACTGGGGCTTCCGGATATTCTTAAAAAGCTTATTCTCGAGAAACGCGGTCTTATATTGATTGTTGGCGCAACTGGTAGTGGAAAGTCCACGACATTAGCCTCTATGATCAATTACAGGAATGACAATAAATCCGGCCATATTCTAACGATTGAAGATCCTATTGAGTTTATTCATGAGCACAAAAAATCAGTCGTAGACCAACGCGAAATCGGTACGGATACCAGGAGCTATGACGCAGCATTAATGAATGCATTGCGTGAAGCACCGGATGTGATCGTTATTGGTGAAGTTCGTGACGAAAACGTGATGCGAAGAGCGATTCAGTATGCTGAAACAGGGCATTTATGTATAACGACTTTGCATGCCAATAATGCAAATCAGGCGCTAGAACGTATTTTAAATTTCTTTCCCGAAGAAGAGCGACAGCGGGTTTTGCAGGATCTTGGATTGCTCTTAAAGGGGATAGTGTCTCAACGATTGTTGCATGGTGAGGGGGATAACAAACGGGTTGCTGTTGTAGAGGTAATGCTAAATACAGCTCATATTGCCGGTCTGATAGAGCAGGGAAAAATCAACGAGATAAGAGAAATCATGATAAAGCAGGCCAAGGATGGTATTGAGGGAGTCAGTACCTTTGATGAATCGATATTGGCTCTATGGCGTGATGGTAAGATTAGCGCCAGTGAGGCGGTAAGAAATGCGGACTCGCAACACAATGTTCATATGACGATTGAGTTTGAAAAGCCAGGTACTCTAGATGATATTGGGGATGTGGATTGACGTTGGGTGGGTGATGGGTTGGTGGTTTTGTGTTTCGGTAATGTCCTCGCGCGACACTTCTTATATTCTTTTTTAGCTTTCACCTTCGGTGGGACCTACTTTTCTTTCGCGAAAAGTAGGCAAAAGTATTTTTCCCAATAACTCGCCCTACGGGTCCACTGCGCTACTCAAATCTCCCAGGGGCGGCATAAGCGGCGTCCATGCCGCCTATGCCTAAAACGGCGTCCTGCCGTTTTACCTCGATAGATTCTCCGTTGCTCGCCGAGTCATGAGGGAGTAAATCAAAAGTGGTTCCGTTTGAAATTCAGGTTTTGATTTTGATCTTCCTTCCCGTTAAGGCTTGGTGAGCAGCACAGTTCAAAATGGGGTTGAATGGCAAGGATGCCTTTCAAGGCAAAGCGGCAAGACGCCGCTTTTTACCGACCCCGTTTTTAGCGAGCAGCGCAACGTGCCCGCAGGGCAAGCCTTTTGGGAGTGCTTTCTTTTCGTCCCTTTTCTTTACACGAATAAAGAAAAGGGACTCGCGTTAGAGGAGGAAGCCAGTAGGGGCGTAGAAATTAAAAGCGCGAAAATGTCTTAAAGATTGTTAAATGAAAGCCAAGAGGAGGGTGATCAATCTAAGGATCAATCCTCACCCCCCAACAACAACACATCAGCACCCCGATGCGCGAACAACCCAACAGTCACCACGCCGGGAATCTGATTGATTTCAGTTTCCATGGTTAAGGGATCAATGATATCCAGCCCTTGAAGGTCCAGGATTTCGCAGCCGTTATCAGTAATGAACCCTTCACGTAACACAGGTTGTCCACCATATTTCATTAATTTTCGAGCTACCATACTACGAGCCATCGGAATAACTTCCACGGGCAGTGGGAATTTTCCCAGTCGGTCAACCAATTTGGTGCTATCGGCGATACATACAAATTTTTCGCTTGCTGCCGCTACGATCTTCTCACGTGTGAGTGCGCCACCACCCCCTTTAATAAGATGCAGATTTTTGGTTGATTCATCTGCACCATCTACATAGATGGACATGCCGTTGACCTCGTTCAGGTCATATACTTTTATGCCATGCGCCTGCATTCTTTCTGTAGACACGACTGAGCTAGACACCGCGCCATCAATTTTTCCTTTGACGCCAGCGAGAAAATCAATGAAATAATTAACTGTTGAGCCAGTGCCAACACCGATAACTTCACCTGCCTCAACGAATTCCATGGCAGCTTCTGCGGCCAGTTTTTTGCCTGCTTCCAGCGACATACTGATTTCCTCTTGTTTTCAAAGGCGGCAATGATACTCTGTGAGGAATTTTGCGCAAATGCTTCAAGAAGTAGAATGATCAATCCTGACCAGCTAGTTGAAAAGATTAAAGCCTCCCGGGTTTACGATGTTGCCTGTAAAACACCTCTCGAACGTATGGAGCTGATGTCCGCACGTCTTGAAAATGATGTATACATCAAGCGGGAAGATCAGCAGGAAGTCTTTTCTTTCAAAATTCGTGGTGCATATAACAAAATATCCAGTTTATCCGACGATGAATTAAAAAAAGGTATTATCGGCGCGTCTGCTGGTAATCATGCCCAGGGTATTGCAGTTTCAGCAACACGATTGAATATTAGCTCAACGATTGTCATGCCAAAAACCACCCCGGATATTAAAGTGGATGCAGTTAAGCGTCTGGGGGGGCACGTTGTCTTACATGGAAATACGTATGATGACGCCTATTGCCATGCTCAGGAACTGTCAGCTTCCTCAGGGGCGATCTTTATCCACCCATACGACGATGAGGAAGTTATTGCGGGCCAGGGTACAGTGGCTATGGAAATTTTAGAGCAATCCAAAGATATTCCTTATGCTGTTTTTATACCAGTAGGTGGGGGGGGTTGATATCAGGTATGGCGGCCTGGATAAAGCATCATCACCCTGCGGTCAGGGTGATTGGGGTGGAACCTGATGATTCACCAAGCATGCATGATGCACTACAGGCAGGAGAACGGGTCGTATTGGATTCTGTTGGCATCTTTGCAGATGGTGTGGCAGTCAAACAGGTGGGTAAATTACCTTTTGATCTGGCACAAAAGCTGGTGGACGACGTCATACTCGTCAATACGGATGAAATATGTGCTGCTATCAAAGATATTTACGATGAAAGTCGATCTATTTCAGAGCCAGCTGGTGCTTTAGCGCTTGCCGGTTTAAAAAAGTATGTTTTTAATGAAAACATAACTAATAAAATACTGACTACTGTTAACTCTGGTGCAAACATTAATTTTGATCGTTTACGGCATGTCGCAGAGCGCGCAGAAATTGGTGAACAAAAGGAAAGCCTGTTTGCTGTCACTATTCCGGAAAGGCCTGGCAGCTTTCATGAGTTTTGTCACATGCTTGGCAATCGCGGTATCACGGAATTTAATTATCGTTATGCTGATGACCGGGATGCACATGTATTTGCCGGTATCCAGTTGAAGGAAGGAGAGGCAGAAAAACAACAGATTTTAAAAAAACTGCAGGACAGGAATTTTCCAGTCGTCGATTTATCTAATGATGAGTTAGCAAAACAGCATATTCGCTACATGATAGGTGGACATTCGGTTAGTGAAATTAAGGAGCGGTTATATCGCTTTGAATTTCCAGAACGTCCCGGTGCATTGCTTCGATTTCTTGGTCATCTGAAAGACCAGTGGAATATTAGTTTGTTCCATTATCGCAACCATGGGTCAGACTATGGTCGTGTGCTTGCTGGGTTTCAGGTACCCGGTAGTGAACTTGATGACTTCCAGTTGTTCCTTGATAGCCTGGGTTATATTTATGGAGAGGAAACCAATAACCCGGCATACCAGCTATTTTTAGGTAACATTTAGAGCACGCAATCTTGGTTACTAGTTCTAATTTGTGAGGGGCTAACTCATTGATTAGTAAATAAAAAAAGGCCTGCAAATGCAGGCCTTTTAAGTTATTGAAATTGAAAATTAACGCCTTCTGGCTTTTCTTTTCACTTTCTTTTTGGAAGCTTTTTTCTTAGCTGCCTTCTTCTTAGTCTTACGCTTAGCTACTTTCTTTTTAGCTTTACGCTTAGCTACTTTCTTTTTAGCTTTACGCTTGGCTACTTTCTTTTTAGCTTTACGCTTAGCTACTTTCTTTTTAGCTTTACGCTTAGCTACTTTCTTTTTAGCTTTACGCTTAGCTACTTTCTTTTTAGCTTTACGCTTAGCTACTTTCTTTTTA
>Ga0126335_1000158_pt1 | contig 31649 bp, 19 predicted proteins | sample OlaspJWI45metaG_FD_108409 | JGI IMG/M metagenome (GOLD analysis project Ga0126335, IMG submission 108409) | Marine gutless worms symbiont microbial communities from Oahu, Hawaii - Olavius sp. 1 OAHU.JWI-45 metaG | ecosystem: Host-associated > Annelida > Digestive system > Unclassified | place... | reverse complement strand
TTGGTTTCCGCTTGGTCCATGGTATACTCCTTTCTTTAATTGTGCCCGGAATTGAGCAACTAAAGAAGCTATATACCAATTTGAATTTTTTTTCCGCCGCGTAGCGGCTTCGTCCAACAATTAAATTAAATTTGATAAAACCGTAAAAAGTCCGATTGCGTCATGCCGGACTTGATCCGGCATCCATAAAATATTGAAATTACTGGATAGCGCTAAAGCTTCACTGCGTGCCCGGCCTTCGCCGGGATGACGCTACAGTGGAATTTCCGACTTTTTACAAGACCATCAAATTTGGATTTTCATGAACTAAAATGTGGCCTTCTTAGCCGTTCAAAAAGCCGCTAATAATTTCAGCCATTTCCGAGGTGCGCAGATAGCCGTATGACTTGTGGGGGTTTTTCTCTTCCCCGAACGCATAGTCATTGGTAACCAGGCTGTCGACCGGACCGATACCCCTGGCATTTTCTTTAAAATCATCCTGCAGCGTGTAATTGACAGCGATTTTGTCCCGCGTATCTGCCAGGTTGTACCAATGCGAGCCGATGTTTTCGGGTGTTTTCAGAATCCCCTCTGGAAAGGGATCCTGTTTGGACCCGGCAAAAATTTTGCTTTTTATGATCGGCAGCCCCAGTGGCGAGCCGATGGTCACAAACGTGTCTATGAACCCATCCGATAGATCCCGGGTCAACGCTTCATAGGCGATGATAGAGCCCATCGAATGGGCGATCAACAGGATTTTATCTTTGCGATGTTTTTTGATGGCTTTCGCAAGTTCCGAACGTATCACCACATTCGCACGGCAGTCCGTTTTGGATGGTATGACGCAGTAATTATGGTAGTATATTTCCAGATCCCTGAAAAAATGGTGAATGATAAAATCAACAATGGAACCGTAGTTGATCGTCAGGTCCGGGTTTAAAAATATTTTGTCCAGCTGCCCGCTTACATAGTCTGCTATTTTTTGGCGAAACTGGCCCGATTTTACCTCAACCGCGTCTGGGGGCGCTCGAAAATAACGCTCTTCTATGTAAAGTGGATTTTCTTTGTCTTTTATTCTTGGTTTCTGGGCGACAGGGTGAAGATAATGGGCCCAGTAAAACAGCTCGAAATTAAAGGCCAGATTCGATTTTTTGATCCGCTTCAAGCCCTCCCGAATGGACGCTTTCCACCATCGTGCCAGGGTTTTTGGCGGCGGTTTGTTGCCCATGCCGTGGACGCCGATAATTATCTTGGACATACTTAATTAAATCAGGGGTCGGGGTGTTTTACGGTGATGAGCCGCTGCATGAATAATCGGCGACTTCAGCGTGCAAACTCACGCATAAGGGCTCGTAAAGAAAGAACAGAGAATCAACCATCTTTACAAGAGGTTCAGTGGTACCCGCCAACTGTGCGCAATCGTGAACAACCTTGTTATGGCGCTGTTCTTTCTTAACGTTCCCTAATGCGCTCAAACAGTGCACGCTTACGCTGCCGATCATTCATTCCGCTATTAACAGGACGTAGCTGGAAAAACTCCCCGACTGCTCAATTAAATAGAACATTAGACTGATACATCATATCATGAGCACGCTTCTTCTGACCAAGGGTGCGGTACTCAAAACGCAGCGGCCGCGCCATCTTTTTACCTGCATTCCGGGTTTTGATGAAATGGAGAAGATAAGATGGTTATAGGCAATGCAGGTTGGACTGTCAATATTTAATATTTAAGATGTGACCCCTTTTACTTCCCTTTATTTAAATCAAATCCTGTGACCGAATCTGTCAAAGCCGGCTGTTATAATCCGTCCAGGTTTGAAAATCGGAATGGTGCTGATCTGAAATCTGAAACGAAAAGGAGCCGGGTTGATGCAGAAACACATTCGAATTGCGGTGGCATTCGGTATTTTGTTGGTTTGCAGTGTTGCACGAGACGTCGGGGCACAGCCGGACTGGACACAACATATCAATGAGTTCAAACCGATGGTGGTCAACATCGAGACCGCCACCGAGATTGTATTTGAAACTGAAAAACAGGGTGTCGCATATGCCACGGGATTTATCGTGGATGCCAAAAGGGGCATCATTGCCACCAACGCCCATGTCACCGGCACCAGCCCGGCATATATAAAGGTCAATTTTTTTGACGGCAGTTTCACCGAGGCCCGGACGCTTTACTACGATGCGATGCACGATTTTGGCTTTCTGAAGATCGATCCGCGCAGCGTCGACCTCAGGCTTCGAGCGGTGAATTTCGGGTCCTGGAAAAAGTTGAAGGTGGGAGACGCGGTTCTTTTAATCGGCAACAATGAAAAGGAAGAATACTCCATCAAGTTTGGCGCGGTGGCCAACCTGAACGTTAAAAAAGGAAACTTTTACTCCAGCTACATTCACACCACCTTCGACCGGGCCGGCGGGTCGAGCGGCAGCCCGGTTTGGAATGCAAAAGGCGAGGTCATCGGGATTCACGCCAAAGGAAACAAGACTTCCAGTTTCGAACTGCCGATCGAGTACCTGCGTGATACCCTCAATAATATCGTGCAGGGAAAATCGGCTGCGCGCGGCGCCATCGGGGTCGAACTGAAGCTATTGTCCATCGGGGAGGCCGTGCGGCATTACAACCTGCCCGAGTCCCTGCGCACCACCCGGCCCGATTCGGCCAACGGGGTGCCCAAGGTCATTCAGGTGGAAGCTGTTATACCCGGATCACCGGCCGGTAATAGGATCCGTCCCGGAGATTTGCTGCATCGCATAAACGAACAGGTTCTAAAAGATGATCTGTATCAGTTTGACGCGATATTAAATCGGAACGTCGGTAAAACCGTTTCGATCGAGTTGTACCGAAATGGCATCCAAAAGAAATTGTCGGTATGGGTCGAGGACCTGGAAAAAAGCAAAATTCGCCGTTTTGTGCGTTTTGCCGGAGGTGTTATTCACGATATCAAGCCGAAAATGCGCTGGTTCCATGATTTTCACGAAAGTGGTGTGTACCTTGCCTATGCGGATCAGGGCAGCAGCGCTTCCAAACTGGGATACCGTGACCGAAAAACTCAGAATATGGCCGTGATCATAAGAGAAGTAAACGGACAACCTGTTCGAAACCTGGATGATTTTATTGCGGTGTCCGCATCACTGGCCGACGGGACGCACACGTTTGTCCTGCGCCAGGACCTGTCCCTCTACCAGAGCGCCCTCAATCCCCGCAATCTGAGCCTCAACCTCAAGTACAGCCCCCTGGAACTCTACGAATGGAACGGCCAGACGCTGGAGTGGGAGCGGGCAGAGATCGAAACCAATTAAACATTTCAGACAGGATTAACGGAATTTTTCAGATAGGGACGCGATCGCATGGTTAAAGCAAAATCAGCCAAACCGCTAAAAAATGTGGATTCTGTCAGCCGGGCACTTATGCTCAACAACTTTTGCAGGATCTTTGCGCTCCTCGGTGCCGCCGGTGTTCTACTCGGTGGCCTATACGGCCTGTTGATCGCGTTTATCGTCAGCGCCGGGGTGGGCATCTCCGCCGTTGGATTGTCCGGGCTGATCAGCGATACGGCGGTCAACGTGTTTTTCGGGATGCGCAACGGCCGCTGGTCCCTTCGGGAGCGGCTGGCAGGTGATCTGAGCTGTGTGCGTGTTCACAAAATGAATGCCCGTTTCGACGATGCGCTGGTGCAGGTCGAAAGTATCCTGGCAAGGGACCCGGACCATCCCGAAGCGCTTTTTCTCAAAGCCCAGATCCTCTGGGAAGGATACGGCGATGGACCGGGGGCGCGCAAATACCTGCTAAAGGCCGTAAAAACCGAACCCGACAGGTCCGCGCCCATACACAGGTGGGCAAGTGCGCTGTACAGCGAGTCGCGAGGAGTAAAATCAGACAATGCACGACAACTGCCATAGAACAAGGTCAGTCAGCTATATTTAAAAAGATCGGTGTATATTGACCGGATCTGTCACACCCTTCAGGTATACTGAAACACAAATTCGGCCGAAAATTAGACTCTGAGCAGAAGCTGCAGCTGATAATGGAATTCAAACGATATCTGGAAAAGGATCTGGGCTGATGATGATAAAGCACAATGGAAGACACTATAGAAAAACTGGAACAACCAACATCAATATGGAACTGGATAAAAACGAGCGATTCGTGCTGGGGCAATGCATCCGGTACGCAATAAGACATTTGAAATTAAGATTGGTATTTGACGAAGAGGTCATGACGTTTCTTTGCTGGGTGCTTGGATATGATATGACCTGCATCGGAGAGCATTTAATCGAGTATCTGGATCGGGAGCAAGAGGAGGAATTTGAAGAGCACCTGCAAGAAAATATAAATGATCCGGACTGGTACGCGAGAACGGTTGTTGAAATGATGCAGAAACTGAAAATCGGACACTTTGGCCGGTTTCGACAATTTGTCATTGAAGCGCTGCGGTCAAGACTGGGTCAGCTGCAGTATGCCGGGAAAAGTGATCTGGAAAACAACATTGCAAATATCGGAGAGACATTTAACCTCTCAAATCGGGAAACTGATTTGTGCACATTTCTTTTCATCATGGAATCCTATGATGAACCTAAAAGGTTTTTCAACACACATCTGAAATGTGACCGCTATTCAGGTCGAAAATACCTTACTAACATACTCGAGGTGAGCGAGCATGAATTAAACCGTATTATTAGTGGTAACCTTGCACTGATCGGACTTTTAGATGTCGATAGCTTCAACATGAGCATCGAGCAGGAATTTCTTTCATTTTTTCAGAATCCATCCGACCGCAGTTTCACTCAGGACCTCTATGCACCCGTTACGGAAAGTCAGGTGCCCATCAGCGACTTTTTAGTGGATCAGGCCACGCTCGAACATATGCAGAGGCTGCTGGGAGCGGATACGGACACGGCTACGCACATACTCTTTTACGGTCTGCCCGGAACCGGTAAAACGTCGCTGGCCAGGGCCCTTTCGCTGTATCTCGATCTACCGGCATTTGAAGTACTACAGGGTAAGGAAAATAGCGCGGAAAAAAGACGTGCTGCTTTGATAGCGTGCATCAACCGGACCAGTGCCACAAAAGAAAGGCTGGTCATTGTGGATGAAGCCGACAACTTGCTGAATACTCAATTTTCATGGTTAATGCGCGGAGAGACCCAGGACAAAGGCTGGTTAAATCAAATACTCGAAAAACCGGGGGTTCGCCTTATCTGGATCACGAACACGATTTCAGGAATTGAAGACTCGGTCCTGAGACGTTTTGCCTTCAGCCTGCCTTTCAAACCGTTTAATCGCCGGCAGAGGGTGATGCTGTGGGAAAGGATAGCCAGGAGGAAAAAGGTAAAGCGATATTTTACTGCCAGACAGATCGAGACCTATGCCAGAAACTACGAAATTTCAGCAGGTGCAATTGAGACTGCGGTGCAAAAAGCGATCGAAATCACACCCACATCCGGTGAAGATTTCCACCGGTCTATCTCCATGAGCTTGAATGCGTACATGGCACTGCTAAACCAGGGAGAAAAGCCACTATCCAAGGATCGACCGGAGAGAAATTATTCCCTCGACGGATTAAACGTTTCGGAAGATATCGGTGCCACCATGGATCAGTTAAGAATGTTCAATCGGTATTTGCGCTCCTCCGACCATGGTAAGACAATCAGTATGAACCTGCTGTTCTACGGGCCGCCGGGTACCGGCAAGAGCGAGTTGGCCCGCTACCTTGCCACTGAGCTGGACCGCGAGTTGCACGTCAAGCATGTCAGCGATCTGCACAGCAAGTGGGTGGGTGAAAGCGAAAAGAACATCCGGGACGCCTTTTTAAAAGCCGAATCCGAGCAGGCCGTCCTGGTGATCGATGAGGCCGATTCGCTCCTTTACAGTCGCGACCGGGCCCGCAATTCCTGGGAGATCAGTTTCACCAACGAATTTTTAGCCCGGATGGAACGGTTTCGGGGTATCCTGATTTGCTCCACCAACCGGATAAAAGACCTGGATTCGGCATCCCTGAGACGATTTGTGGTAAAACTGGAGTTTGATTACCTGACACCGGATGGAAACGTTATTTTTTACCGCAAGCTGCTGGCCGGACTTGTTTCCAAACCGGTACCTTCGTCGGTCGTCCGCCAGCTGTGTGCGATCGACGACCTGGCCCCCGGGGACTTTAGCACCGTGAAGAAACGTTTCAGTATTTATCCTCAACAAGAGCTGAATCACGGACTGCTGGTACGAGCTCTTGGAGAAGAGACCCGTCTTAAAAAGACCCATGCGGGAAAACGGGTGGTTGGTTTTTGAAAATCAGGAATCCGGATACCAGATCATCCCTGCACTGAAGGAACATCCAAGCATAAACAAAGGTCTGGGAGTAGCCAAAGATGTCCAGCAGAGTCTTCTCCCCAAAACCAAGCCTGCACTTCAAGGATTTGATATTGCCGACACCAGCATATACTGCGAGGAAACCGATTGAAATTAATACGATTTTATAAATGTCAGCGATGATCGACTTGCAGTGGTCGTCGGGGATGTTTCCGGGCACGGTATATCATCTGCACTGTTGATGGCTACAGCCAGAGCATTGATCATGCTGCGCGCCGCCATGCCCGGAACAACCGTAGACATTTTTTCGGCGGTTTCCATCGCCCACATTGCGGGTGGCGACCCCATAACAACTGACAGGAGACCCCGGAGCATCTCCTCATTCTTACAGCCGCGATTAGCATCTCTCCTGTTGTACCGGGAAAGTCCTTGCCGCTTTCTTGATCGACTGTTTTGGTTGTGATACAATTAATAGTATTTATAATACATTACAAAATCCCGCCGGATAATAAAACAAAGGAGATACAACCATGCGCCATGCCTCCAGGGCGATCCTACCCCTTGGCCTGATCCTGCTCATGACAGGTTGCCTGCTTTCATCCTGCGTGCACAAGCCGAAACGTTTCACCATCAACTACCGGCACGATAATGAAAACGTCGTTTTTGAGCATCAGGTGTTCAGCAAAGGGCCGGGACGGGTGATGATGGGCGATGCGCGGTTTGAAATTCGCCACAGAGGGCAGGTTCCCTACCTTTTGACCCCCGAATACGATTTTTCGTTTCACATGGATGACCTCGACGGGTTTTATTATGCCTACCTGTCGATTGAAGCCTGGGAGGTGGAGCAGCATCACAAAATTCTTCTCAACGGCGAGTTCCTGGGATTCCTTAAAATGGATCCGCATGCGCTTTACACCGGCTCCCCGTTTGATGTCCATAACCCGGATCTGGAAGCGGTTCAGATGTATATCCCCCGGCGGTTTTTCAAAGCGGGTAAAAACACCCTCACGATAAAGGCGCATGTTCGACCCGACAACAAATGGGCCGGGGACACTTTTGGCCTGGGTGATCTGGATATTGTCATCGTACATATCAGACAGGCGGCAGAGACCAGCGGCGAGAAGGTCTCGGTCAAACGTTCCCGGCGGCATTTTCCGGATCAGCTGCAATTTTTTTCGAAATTGACCGATGAAGAGATTTTTATCGCCACGGTGAAAATACCGACCCTGGTCACCGAGCTGAACCTTGACGAAGGCATCTACCGCAAACGCCTCAGTTACGTGTATTCCAAGATCGGCGACTATTACCGCTGGCGCGGCGATTACATCCGCGATATCCAGTACCAAACCCGGGCGGTGGCAGAAAACGAGGATGAAGAAAGGTCCGTACTCAGACCGTATTTAAAATCCAACCTGGCACTGGCCTACTATTACATGGGAGATTACGAAAAAGCGATTGCCATCGCAGGCGAGGCTTTATTCGAGCTGAAAAATATCGACCCGGACGCTCTGAAAGTATTGTCGGCCACTTCAAGGGAGGATACTACATTTCTGGAAGCGCAGGTAAAGGCCTACCTGGCCCATTTTCACCTGCTGGTCAACGACAACGGCCTGGCGGAAGATTATGCAAAGCAGGCCCTGGATGTCGGCTGGACCAATTGGCCGGTGTCGGGGTCGATTGCCCACCAGGTGATAGGTGACATTGCAGTCCAGCGCGGCGAACTGGATCAGGCCGCTCTGCAATACTATTACGCCATACGGCTGCTGAAAAAGCAGCCGGAAGTTTTCCGGGAGCGGTTGTCGAGCTGTAAACTGAGTCTGGCCAACACCCACTATGTGCAGGGTGATTTCAAGAAAGCCACAGACGTGTTAAACTCCGTGGAGGATCCCACCCACGAGTTTCTATGGCGTTCCTACCTGCTGCAGGGGATGATCGCCGAAAAATCGAACAGGCCCAGGCAGGTCATCGAAAACTATCGGAAATCCATCGAGGCTATCGAGAGCTCCCGTGAGACCGTCGGTTTTCACGAGTTCAAGATTACCTTCATGGACGACAAACTGGCGCCCTATCACCGGTTGGCCCGTTTTCTGATCGAGCAGAAGAACTATGTCGACGCGTATTACTATGCGGAGAAAACCAAGGCCCGTGCCTTTTTGGACTTGATTTCCGGAAAAAGCCACCTGATCGGAAAGAAAAACGACAGCGCCAGAAAACTTACCCGGCAGGAAAACGCGCTGCGGGAGCGCTACATCGCCCTGCAAAACCGGCTGGACAACGAGCGCAGACTGTTTCAGGACAGGGGCGTCGATCAGCGTTCGGTGAAGGCGTTGAACAATGCCCGCAAAGCACTGGAAGACTTCTACCTTTCGGTAGAAGCGGTAGACAGCGATTATGCCGCCTTAAAATCAGCCGATGCCTTGAACTTACACGAATTTACATCCGTGTTGCCGCCGGCGGTAGCTGTCGTGAACTACTATTATCTCGATGACCGGCTGTATGTATGGGCCCTGAATCGGGCTGGTTACGCGTTTGTCCAAAAACCGATCAACAGCGACGAAATGGCAGCGGATGTCAGAACCTTTCGGGACCTGCTGGTGAGAACAAGCAACGCCCGCGGTATTTCTCTGAACCCATCCTCCGGGTCATCTTCGAATGCCGGCGAAAATGATCTGCACAGGCTGAATCGTCGACTTGGCAGGCTGTTGCTCGAGGGCGTCTTTGATAAAATTCAGGCCGAAAAAGTGTATGTCGTTCCCCATGGGATTCTACACTACCTGCCGTTCCAGGCGCTGGCGTATAAGGGCCGTTATTTGGCGCAACAATACCAGGTCGGCTACATCCCCAGTTCAGCAGCTTTAAAGTACGTCTTCGACAAACGGAAAGATAAAGCCGCCGACATTCTGGCCTTGGGCAATCCGGATCTGGGAAATCCCAACCTGGCCCTGCCGTTTTCAGAGAGTGAGGTGGCCGACATCAAGCGGATATTCCCCGCCACCCGCGTGCTTGTCAACCGACAGGCATCCGAGGCGCAGTTCAAGAAACTGGCCGGCCGCTACCCGATCCTGCACGTTGCCTCGCACGGCGAGTTCAATGCGGATGCGCCGCTGCTGTCATGTTTGCGGCTGACGCCCGGTGACGGCGAAGACGGGCGGTTGGAGACGCGGGAGATATTCGATCTCGACCTGAACGCCTACCTGGTGACATTGAGCGCCTGCAACACCGCAATGGGCAAAATGACTCGTGGTGACGAATTGCTGGGCCTTTCCCGGGCCTTCATTTACGCCGGCACACCCACCTTGCTGGGAACGATCTGGAGCGTCAACGACGAATCGACCAGCGAGTTCATGAAAAGTTTTTATGCCAATCTGAAAAAGGCGGACAAACTCCATGCGCTTCAAATTACCCAGAACAGAATGATCAACAGCGACGACTTCCGCCACCCGTTTTACTGGGCCGGGTTTCAACTTATCGGCGATTACCATTAAAAATTATATCAAAACCACATGGTGAGCCATAAACGAGCGCTTTGGTCGCTCTTCGGCGGTACACGCTCACATGACGCAGTGAAAAAAATGGGAACCATATCCTTGACCCGGATGCCGGGTACCCGATGGTCCGGATCTTGGATTTTTGATACTTGTCCGCCAGTGGTTGGCGGATTGGATATTGGATCAAGGAATTCTGTCTTTTTTTTTCTTGGCGCCTTTGACCTGCCACGCCATAGTTTCGCGTAAGCGGAACGACGGCGGGCGACTTTGCGTGAGGCATCTTTTTCTATACTCTCGTATCAAATGGTGCTGTTTCTTATTTGCTCGATCTTGGGCACTTTTTCGCCCGGTGTCCCGGCTGAATAGCGCCAAGGCTTCACTGCGTGCCCGGCTCGCGTTCCTGAGGGAACCTGGCCGGATTGACGTATGCAAAAAATTTCACCCCCTTAAAGAGTTAAGGTTTTTATCCTATGATCCCAAAGCCGATCGATTTTTTACTGGCGCCCGACAGCGCAAGTGCCAGGACAGTCAGGATGCGCCTGGCCGAAAAGGCTCCCGGCCTGTATCTCACGGCAGGGACCTGGCCCGAACTGATGGCGCAGGCGGACACAGTCTATCTGCTGCCGCCGGATACCGATGACTGGTCGGTCCGATTGCAGCAGGCGGCTTCCCGGCAAAAAGATGCGTTCTGGGAATCGAGCCTGAAGGTGTCTGCGCGCGAAACAATGGCAGAGATTACAGCGGCTGTAAATCGCCTGTTGGCAGCCGGGGGGCCGGATGCCGACGGGCAGGCCCTGTTGACCGGGATTCCGGCGGCATCCAGGCTTTATCGGCGCCTGTCGGATCTTTTGGAATTGGTGCAGACTGTCGGCACGCTGCCGGGGCCGTTACGGAAAATGGAAAATCTGCTGGCCAGCCAGGATGTGCCTTTGCGGGCGATACGCGTGTATGCCGTTTGTGATCGGATGGACCTTGATCGCTGGCAGATGGCGGTGTTGAATCGGCTTGAAGACGATGCGCCGCCGCCGGATGCCGATTTGCAGACGCTCATCGAAACGGCCCTGTCGCCGCCGGTGACATCCAATCCTGCGCTGAAAACCGTGCGCAGACTTTACAGCAGCGATGTTAAACCGCCCCGGAAAATCGACGGTGTGCGGGTGATAGCGGTGCGCGATAACCTGGCCGAGGCTGAAATCGTTGCCGGTTTGATTCAAACGGCCCGGGATGAGGGTAGCCGGCTGTCTGACATCGGCCTTTTGCTGCCCGACGATCCGATGGCGCTGATGGCAGTGGAGACAGTCTTTAACCGTTGTGGTTTGTCCCTGTCCGGATTCAATCGCCCCATCGGCAAAAGAGATCTGGGCCGCGAAACGATCCGTCAATTCCTGCTTTGCCTTCGCAAACCGGCTCCGATAATGGCCGTAGCGGCCTTGCTGACCTCGCCATTGATGCCATGGTCCGGGGCAGACGGCCATGCCCTGGCCCAGGCGGTCATGGACGGTGATTTTTTTCTCAAATCGACCCGGCCCCCGGCCGCCGCCCGCAAGCTGATGGACCTGTTGGATGACGGTGCCGGCACACCGGCGGATGTCCACAGACAGCTGGACCGGTTTGGTTCCCTCATTCCCGGAAGCGAGGCGCCTTACGACCATTTACTGCGCGCCCATGATACCCTGGCACAGCTGCGGGCCGCTTTGACCGGCATGAAAGATCTTGACTGGGAGCATCTGCTTTACCTGGCCGCCCCCGAATCTTTAAGTGCGGCGGCGCCGGCCGACTACTGGCAGGAAGGCATCCCGGTGTTTCACGAGGGCGTGCTGCCCTGGTGCAGCGTGCGGCATTTATTCGTGCTGGGATTCAACGACGGACATTACCCGGCCGGTGCCGGTGCTTCGGCTGTTTTCACCGACACCGAATGGGAGCAGATCGCTGCTGCCGGGTGCCCGGTTGAGACCGGCGATCTTATCCGCAAACGCCAACGGATCCTTTTTGCCGGCCAGCTGGCGGCTGCAACCGCGAACCTGACACTGTTGTTCTCCCGCCGCGATGCCGTGGGGCAGTCTTTGGAGCCTTCCGCCAGCCTGGATTTTCTGGCCCGCAGCCTGGCCCGGCAGCCGGACAATCTGGTTTGGGATCTGGATCGTTCGGAGGATGTCCGCCAGATTAAGGATTTGTCGTTTGCAACCGCCGCGCCGCCGTCTGTCCCCCGGGAACTTATTATCGGCGACATCGAGCTGAACGTGGACCTTTTAGAGGCTTTCGGTCGCAAAGCCGGGGAGCTGGCCCCGCTTTCACCCAGCGCCGCCGAAACGCTGATGCTGTCGCCGTTTGCCTGGCTGCTGGGACGGCTGGGGTGTGAGCCAAAAGTGTGGGGAACAGACGATTTTGATGTTCTTAAAGCCGGTACGCTGGCCCATCGTGTATTCGAAGCGCTCTTTCAGTCCGGCCAGCCTTTGCCGACCGAGGCCGACATATCTGCAAGGGTGCCGAAGATTCTGCGGGAATGGGTGCTGCAAATCGCTCCATTTTTGAGAAGCGCCGACTGGCGGGTGGAGCGCTTTAAATTCGAAGCCGAAGTGTTAAGGGCGGCCCATCACTGGAAAAAGCTGCTGGCATCCTGCAACGCCGGGGTGGTGGCTGCCGAGCAATGGCTGCGCGGGCACTACGGGGATATTCCGCTGCATGGTCAAAGCGACCTTCTGGTGCAGCTGCCCGCCGGGGATCTGCTGGTGGTGGACTACAAAAAATCCTCCAGCGGCAAACGGCGGGAGCGCATGCGCAGCGGCTTTGACCTGCAGGCCCACCTTTACCGGATAATGATTCGGACAGGGGATCTGGCCGGGCTGACATCGCCTCCGGCTGAGATCGGCATTGTTTATTACCTTATGAACGATACCACCGCCCTGTCCGACAGCCCCATTGATTCCGACGGCTCGGTGCCCGGTTGGGAAACCCTGGGCACTGACATTTCCTCGCAGGCCATGCAGCACCTTGACCGACGGCTGGTCCAGATTCGCAGGGGCACGGTCAGGCTCAACACGGATAAGGATGAAGACTGGTGGGCGCGAAACGCCGGCATGACCATCTATGTATTGGACAACAGCCCGCTGCTGCGGCTTTTCATGCGCAGCGAGGAGGAACCGGAATGAGCACGTTACCGCACCTGACATTGATCCCGGCCGGGGCCGGATCGGGCAAAACCTATCGAATCAAAGAGCAGCTGGCCGACTGGGTGGAAAAGGGCCTGGTCCAGCCCGATCGCATAGCGGCGGCAACGTTTACCGAATCGGCCGCCAGTGAACTGCGCGGGCGAATTCGGGCCACGCTCATGCAACGCGGCCGGCTGGAGGACGCGTTGCGCCTGGATCAGTCGTTTATCTCCACCATTCACGGGTTCGGCAGACGACTTTTGATCGAATATGCATTCGAAGCCGGCCATTGTCCCAGGCCCAGGCTTCTGGCAGAGGATGAAGAGCAGCTGCTTTTGAGAAAAGCCATTGCCCGGATTGATCGCATCGAGCCATTGAGCCGCAGGCTGTATATTTTCGGTTACCATTACGATTTTAAGAGCGGTGCCACCGACGTGGCGCAGTTTCGTCAACGGATTCTAAACGCCATCCACTTGCTGCGGATTATCGGTGGCAGCGTGGATCGGGAAAATCGACTGAACCACGCTGTAACCTACGTCGAAAAGACCTACGGGCCTGTCGATGATGCCGCCGACCTGACCGATGCGCTGCGTCGCAGCGCGCAGGCGCTGCTGGATGCATATCCCGAATGCATGCGCGATTTCGTCAATTCAGACAGCGCCCGGAATCAGGTCGAAAATGATTGTCGCAACCTCCAGCGAGCCGCCCGCACGGATGCCCTGAACGAAAACTGGGGACTCTGGAAAAGTCTGCAGGCCCTCAAAGTGTTTAAAAATGACAAACAGCTGCCGGCCGACTACCAGGCAATGGCCCGCGAGGTGATGGCACACGCAAAGGAGCTTTATCGTCACCCCGGACCGCTGGCCGATGCCCGCCTGCACACCGAGGTTTTGTTGAAATCTGCCTTCGATGCTCTATCCGACTATGCGCAGGGCAAACGGGAGAAAGGTATTATCGACTACACCGATATGATCGATGGCGCGTTTAAGCTGCTGGAACGCTCGGATGTGCTCGAACACCTTGCCGGCCGTTTCGATTGCCTGGTGATCGATGAATTTCAGGACACCAACCCGCTGCAGTTCTCTTTTTTGTGGAAGCTTCACAAAGCCGGCGTCCCGGCCTTTATCGTCGGTGACCTCAAACAGTCCATCATGGGATTTCAATCGGCCGACCCGCGTTTGATGGCCAGCCTGCTCGAACAGCACCCGCACCGGTGCGAACCGCTGGACGGCAACTGGCGATCCCAGGCTAAATTGATGGATGTGGTCAATGCCCTGGGCGGGCAACTGTTCGGCGACGCCTACACGCATTTGAAACCCAGGGCGCCTTACAAAATTAACCGGCACCCTCTGGAGGCCATCTGCTTTGAAGGCAAAAGCATCACCAGCCAGGTGCTGGCCCAACATGTGGCCGCGCGCGTCCAGGCATTGCTGTCCGATGATCGGTCGCAGGTGTTTGATCGGCACCTGAACCGTCACCGGCGCATACGGGGTGAAGACATCGCCATTTTAGGCCTGACCCACATCCGCCTGAATGACTATGCCGGCGCACTCAGGGAGCTGGGCATCCGTGTCCGGTTGGCGCAAGACGGCTGGTTTGCCAGCCGGGCAGTCCAGCTGGCCTATTACGGACTCAGCTTTGTGGCCGATCCGCAGGACCGGCATGCCGCCCTTTACCTTGCAGTAACGGAGCTGGGTGAGGACGCGTTGACGCCGGCCATCAAAACCCTGCTGCAGGGAGACGAGCTGTCCTGGCCGCTGCTGCAGCGGCTGGCAGCGATTGCCCGCCGGCAGAACGATCTGACCGTGGATGAACTGGTGGTTATGACCATCGAGGCGATGGACCTGTTCGACCATGCCGCCAGCTGGCCGGAAGCCAGCCAGGTCAGGGCCAATTTGCTGCGGCTGCTGGGTGAGGCCAGAGAGTTTGTTTGTGCGGATCGCGAAGCACTTGCCGGCGGCGGCTTTTTCGGCAGCGGGCTCAAGACGTTTCTTGCCTGGCTTCACAGCAGACTGGAAAGCAGAGAGGGCGACCGGCAGCCCGAAGCACAGGTTCACGACGAGGATGCCGTTCAGCTGGTCACCTGGCACGCCGCCAAGGGCAGGGAATGGCCAATCGTTTTTGTGACAACCCTGGATCGTAATGTCTGCGGCAGGCTGCCCAGCCTGGATATCCAGTACACGGATTTCAGCGACCTGGACCGTATCCTGCACAATGCCCGGCTGGCGTTTTCGCCTGCCTTTGCCGCTTCTGAAACCACTGAACGATTCAGGGCGCCCCTGGACGAAAATACGTCCCGGGAGGGTCTTAACCTGCTTTATGTTGCTATTACGCGGGCGCGGGAACAGTTGATCCTGGAGTGGCCGGACAACCTCAAGAACAGTACGCGATATACCTTCTGGCACCTGCTGAAAGACACTGCCAAGGTTGCGTTGCAGGCAAACACTCTCCTGATCGGCCAGGCGTCCTTTCCCTGCCGCGTGATCGCTGCGGACAGGGAACCCCCGGCTGCTTTTGCTGAACCGGCACCCGGGCCCGCTGCCGATCTGCCGCGGGTGGGACGTCGGGCGCTGCAGCCCGGCCCACTGCCGGTCGATCCCACGCCTGTTTTCCTGACCCCATCCCGGCTTTCCGGACAGGCCCAAAGCCTGAGGCCGAAGGTTATCAACACGATCGAATACGGTCGTCCCCTGGAATTGGCCCTGCCGCCGGGCGCCGGACGCGGATTGCTGATTCATCGCGCTCTGGAGCTTTTAGGGCAGGGTATCTCGCAGGCTAAAGTCCGCGGCTTGCTGGATCTCAACCCAACTGATGCGGATTGGATCAAAATCCGGAAGATGGCCGAATCCTTTCGGCAATGCCTGAATGAAACGTTTCAGCCAGCCGCACTGCATTGGGAAGTGCCCATAACCGCAAAGAACCGCAAAGCAAGTGTAATCGGCGGAACCATCGACCTGCTCGCAGAAACCCCTGACGGCTTCTGGATCATAGATCACAAATCGGACGAGCCCGGCGACCTGGAAGAGATCTTCGATTATTACTTTCCGCAACTGGACTGCTATGCGCGGGCATTGTCGGAAGGTGCCGGCCTGAAAGTGTGCGGTATGGCGATTCACTGGGCCTGTATCGGCGCCATCAGTACCGGCGCATTCGAATAGAGCGTTTGTCAGAATAACGTTCCGATATGGGCAGTTTTCGAGTTTTGTGGGGGTTGTCGATAACGGCTAATCATCCAAACGCTCTAAAAGTTTTTTACCCTCTTCCCTTAATCCCTTCCCGCCAGATGAGGGGAAAACGCCTAATATTTTTTTCTTGGCGCCTTGGCGTGAGGAAAAAGCTACAAATAGATAGGATTCCTTTCCCCAATTTCAAAATTCCAGTTTCAAGTTTCCAATATTTGACAGCGCGCAAGCGCTTCCACAACTCCGCACTCCGAACTTTTTCCGTAATTGTTCCGGCTTGCTCTTCAACTGGCGTAAGGTCTATCTAAACGGAACAGATTTATGACAACTGCTATAATAGCCCCCCTGCGGCCGCCGACCGAATCTTGACGGCAAATACCGCTAATATGTTTCCATTTTTTGTCACCTTCGGCCTACATAGCTGCCTGACGGTTTCATAACTGCTTGAAATTAAATAAAATCACTTTCCATCAATTCTGGCACAGCATTTGCTGACTTATTGCGGTTTATGGATCATCAGGTGTTTCGAAAAAGACTGCGTTGAGGTGAAAATTTGCATCCATTGCGGGGCCGGGCAGATGGGTGTTTCGTGTGTATGAATATCATTAGCCACAAATTATCACGAATCAATAAGCCGGAAAATGAGAGCGCCTGTCACAAAGATGTTCCCGGCGCATGGTTGTTGCGCTCTTTGTCTGTGGATGAGCGGATGGCTGTCACAGGTTTGAACCCGGTCGGCAATCATGATATAATTACCTAAAATCATTGAATTTGTATTACATTCTGGACACCAGCAGAAAATAACGCTGCGCTCCCCGGTACCCGGCGAACAGGGGGGCGTTGGTTTGGAGGAATTAAATGGCACGGGGAGATCAACTGGCACGGCAATGGAAAATCGTACAGACCCTTATCACCGCACGCGTGGGCAAGTCGGCGGCTGATCTGGCCCGGGAACTGGACTGCCATCCGCGTACCGTTTACAGGGATCTGGCGGCCCTCCAGTTTGCCGGGTTTCCCATGTACACCGAACAGATCGAGGGCAAAAGTCTGTGGTCATTTCTCGACACGGTCAAACACCATGTCCCGATCCCCTTTACCCTGCCGGAGCTGATGGCCCTTTATTTCAGCCGTGATCAATTGAAAATTCTCGATGGCACCGTGTTTTACGACGGACTGGCTTCGCTTTTCCAGAAGGTGATAACAACCCTGCCGCCGGAATTGAAAGGCTACCTGAACCAGATTGAAAAAAGCCTCACGGTGGGCCCCCGGCCATACAAGCAATACGACCGGCATAAAGAAATCATTAACCAGGTCAACGATGCGGTCATTAAAAACAGGCGGGTGGAGATAGTTTATTACACCATGAGCCGCCGGAAGATGACCCAGCGCAGGGTGGCCCCTTACAGGATCTGGTTTCACGATGGGACGTTTTACCTGATCGGACACTGCAGCTTGAAAAATGAAGTCAGGATTTTCGCCCTGGACCGCATCAAGATGATTCGCACCATGGCCGAGACGTTTACCATCCCGGACGATTTTGACACGGACCAATTCATGGCAGACAGTTTCGGGGTCTTTGTGGGCGAACCGGCCACGGTCAGAATCTGGTTCGCTCCGCAAATCGCCGGCTACATCAGGGAAAAGGTGTGGCATACCTCCCAGGAGATTCACGAGCAGAAAGACGGTTCGGTCATCTTCGAGGCCAAAGTGGCCGGCACCGCGGAGATCAAGTTGTGGGTGCTCAGCTGGGGCTCACAGGCGACGGTACTGGCGCCGGAATCTTTGCAGGCCGAAATCCGCACGGAAGCCGCCCGGATGCTCGAAAGATATAATCCCACTGCCGGAATAGAAGAATTGTTGTCGGCCTGACAATTCAAAAGCAAGCCCGGCTTTGCTTTTTTGAAATTCTTTTCAGAGGATAAGGTGTGACGAGTTTAGCCTTTTTCAGCGATTGTTTCGAGCAGCATGGGTGAATATATATGATATTCCGCTTTTTCGCCGGTCAGATTTTCAATTTTCTGATCTATCCTGACTCTTTTCTGACTGTGGACCCAATTATTCCAGTCTTCAACTGTATCCCATCGGCTGATCACCAGGCACTCTCCGGGGTGTTCTATGTCGCTTAAGGTTTCTCCTGAAATATAGCCTGGTTGATACGTGGCAAGAACTCTCATTCGTAAAATCAGAGGGACCAATTCTTTCGCCTGGCGCCCCTGTTTGACCTTTCTTTTTATGACCACTTGAATTGCCATAACTTCCACCTTAACCTTGATATTTCAGGAAATATTGAATATTTGCTTTTTCGTTTTTTTTAATCTGTTTTTAAAACCTCTGTTCTGGGCCATCTCTTCTACGACTCTTTTATGCATAATTGTGATAAGGGCGCCACTTACACCGCCAAAATAGTGTCCTAAATCCTTGCAGGACATCCCGCTCATATCTCTGGCCAGATAAATTGCCACTTCCCGGGGTTTGTTGTTTTTGCGGCCTTTGGTTCTTATCTGCGCTTCACTGCAAGCATACTCTTTGCTAACAGCCTTGACAATATCTTCAGGGCGTACTTTCGGTTTGAGTTTCCTTAGCTGCGGTATCTCTTTTTCATCTTGTCTGCCGGCTAAAAAGGTATCTTTAACCCAATTTACAAAATTCTGATCACCGAGAATGAATCCTTCGGTGACCTGTTTGGCCGGATCTTCAAGGGTTTTATTATCTGCACCTTCAACAAACGCCTGGTACTTTCGTTTGGCTACCTTTGGGGTCTTGCCGAAATTTGAAAGCAACCAACCGGTGTCGAGAAATGCCGGTGGCTTTTTCCCGCCCGTAAAGGCCCGGTAACTGCTCCAGCTGTATTCCGCAGGGGTGGATACCATGTTTGCTCTTACGGGGTTTAAGTGAATATAGCGCGATAAATGTTTCAGGTGCTCATCCGCGTCAACCAATATCGCCTTGAACCGCCCCTGGAAAAGATGGCCGGATCGGTTGCGTTTTCGGTTGAAATAGGTTGCATAGCTGACATTAATCCATTGCACCGCCCTGCTCAAATTTGCTTCCGGGGTCTCCACCAGCAGGTGAAAATGATTGCCCATCAGACAGTACGCATGGATTACTATTGAAAACCGCCCGGCAGCTGTATCGAGGTATTCAAGAAACTTATCCATGTCCCGGTCATCGATAAATATTTTTTCCCGGTTAATACCCCGATTGATGACATGGTAAAAGGCGCCCGGGTACTCAACACGCAGTGGCCGCACCATCTTTTTACCTGTATTTTGGGTTTTGATGAAATTGATAGGATAAGATGTGTATAGGTAAGGCTGGTTGCATTGTCAATATTTAATATTTAAGATGTGACCCTTTTTTCCTTTTCAACTTGACTTTCAAGCTGGATATCAATTAAGAATTTTTATTATCATAACAATTTCTCAGTTTATACGTATCTATTTCCCGCCATTCCGGTTTACGGGTTTCGATAAGCCTGTAATCTTGTAAAGCTGCCAACCACTTTTGCATATTTATTTTCTAACTCACAATAAAGGAGGCCACTAAATGAAATTAAGAACAATTCTTATCATACTGACCCTGGTAACATTCCTTGCCGGAAATCAGGCGGTAGCGACTACGCTTGAGGATGTCAAAGCCAAGGGATTCTTGACCTGTGGTATAAGCGAAGGCGTTCCCGGTTTTTCCATTCCCGACTCTTCTGGCCGCTGGGTCGGATTTGACGTCGACATGGCCCGCGCCGTTGCTGCTGCCGTGCTTGGTGATGGTGACAAAGTAAAATTTGTCCCCCTTGCTTCCAAACAAAAGATCGTGGCGGTTTCCTCCGGCCAGGTGGATCTTACATCCCGTACCACCACCTGGACAATGAAACGCGATGCCAAACAGGGTGTGGATTTCACTACCGTAGTGTTTTATGACGGCCAGGGCTTTATTGTGCCCAAAAAGTCAGGTGTAACATCTGCCAAACAGCTCAACGGCGCAACTGTTTGCGTAACTGCCGGCACGACCACTGAGTTGAATTTGGCTGATTTTGCACGGGCAAACGGCCTGAAGATTGAAGCCCTCGTATTTGACGGCAAGAAAGAAGCGTTTGGCGCTTATACCTCCGGACGCTGCGATAGCTTTACGACCGATTTTAGTCAATTGGCTTCTTTTCGGACAACCGTGGCCGATCCTGACAGCCATATTATTCTTCCCGAAATCATCTCAAAAGAACCCCTCGCGCCCCTGGTCCGACACGGTGACAACCAGTGGAAAGATATTGTCACCTGGGTTATCATAGGCCTTATTGAAGCCGAAGAAAACGGTATTACGGCCGCAAACGTAATGTCCATTAAGAAGAGTTCGAAAAACCCTGTGGTTCAGCGCATGCTGGGGGTTTCAGGCAATGTCGGCAGTTTCATCGGTCTTGACAATGATTGGCTGGTACGTGCCATTCAGACGGTGGGTAATTACGGCGAAATTTATGATCGCAATTTCGGTCCCAAAACGAAATTGAACATCCCCCGGGGCCTGAACAAACAGTGGAAAGACGGCGGCTTGCTTTACGCAATGCCGATTCGATAATCGACACAGCAACCCTGTCATTGCGCTTCAATACGCATGACCGGGGTTTTTTCAACACTTAATAAATAACTTGGATATGAACATTCCATTGCGCATGCTGAGGGGCGGCCGCCTTGTAAACCTTGTCATGCAGCTGGCGGTTGTCACTGGAATTATTTATCTTGGTTACATACTGTTTCGCAATACGCAGGCAAACCTGGCGGCCAGAAATATTGCTTCCGGATTCGGGTTCTTTTCCGTTGAGGCCGGATTTCCAATCAGCAATGCCCTGAGGCCGTATACCCCCGCCGACACATACGGCTACGCATTTTTCATCGGTGTCCTAAATACGCTTTACGTTGCATTTACAGGGATTATTGCAACAACACTTATCGGCATATTCATAGGGGTTGCCAGGGTGTCAAGCAACTGGCTGGCTGCAAAGCTGGCTGAGATTTATGTTGAAACCCTGCGCAATATCCCCTTGCTGCTGATCCTGTTTTTTACCTATGGTGTCGTCCTTGCGGGTCTTCCGGGTCCCTATTCAAGTCTTAATCCTTTCTTCGGATGTTTTTTAAATAATCGCGGCCTGTATTTACCTAAACCCCTTTTTCTGAATGGATTCGGGTTTGTCCTTTTGGCCCTTGCCTTTGGTATCCTGGTTGCCGGCGTACTGCATCGCTGGTCCAGTGTTTACAGGGACAGAACCGGTGTTTCAATCCCATCAGGACGAATCGGTTTGGGCGTAATCGTCGGCCTGCCCGTTATTGTATTTATCACCCTGGGCAGTCCGGTTGAATGGGAAATTCCGGTTCTGGAAGGCTTCAATTTTAAGGGGGGCATCGTATTTCGTCCCGAATTCTCGGCATTGATGATTGGCTTGGTCCTTTACACCGCCGCTTTTGTTGGAGAAAATGTGCGCAGCGGCATCCAGTCGGTTGATAAAGGCCAACTTGATGCAGCCAAGTCTTTTGGCGTCAGCAAAGGTGCAATTATGCGCCGGGTTATTCTCCCTCAGGCCCTGCGCGTCATCATCCCTGCAACGACCAATGATTATACCAGCCTGGTTAAAAATAGCTCCCTTGCCGTTGCCATCGGTTATCCGGACATTGTTTCGGTTGGCGGCACCATTATTGGCCAAAACGACCAGGCAATCGAAATAATCGGATTGTGGATGGCAGTCTATCTGGCCATAAACTTAATCATATCCTCAATCATGAACTGGATAAATTCCAGAGTCCAACTGACAGAGCGTTAAAAATGGCGTATTCCCCATCATCTTCGGGTTCCAATCTATCGGTTTTCAAGCCGCTGCCGGACCGGCCGGCGCCGCGCCGAACTGTCGGTGCAATCGGGTGGTTGCGGTCGAACCTGTTCGATGGCTGGTTTAACGCTCTTGTGACTGTGGTTGCTCTCGGTTTCCTGTGGAAGACAGTGCCGCCGCTTTTATCCTGGGCCATCTTTGACGCCATATGGACCGGTGGTTCAAGTGCCTGCCCCCCGGGATACGAAGGTGCCTGCTGGGTATTTATCTTCAACAAATTTCGCGTGCTTATGGTGGGCCTGTATCCCGGCGATCTTCTCTGGCGACCGGTCCTGGCCGGGGGAATGTTTTTTGTGATGGCCGTGGTCACGGTTTTAGATCTTCTGAATCCAAAAAAGTTGATCGCTTTATGGTTTTTGCTTCCGGTACCTGTTTACTGGCTGATCGGAGGCGGCCTGGGTCTGGAAACGGTGGACCAGTCTTTATGGGGCGGCCTCATGCTCAGCGTGGGGTTGTCCGTTATCGGTGTTATGATCTCCCTGCCACTCGCTATTTTGCTGGCCCTTGGACGTCGTTCCAATTTCGCTGTAATCAAGTCCATATCCGTTGGCATTATCGAGCCGGTCCGCGGCGTGCCCTTGATTACAATTTTGTTTATGGCATCGGTTATGATGCCGCTTTTTCTTCCGGTCGGCCTGAATATAAATAATCTTTTGCGGGTTCAGATAGGCATAATCATTTTCTCGGCCGCATATATGGCTGAGGTGGTGCGTGGTGGTCTGCAGGCAATACCCTTAGGGCAATATGACGCGGCTAAATCCATTGGTCTTGGTTACTGGAAGACGACGGCCCTTGTGGTTTTACCCCAGGCTCTGCGTCATGTTATTCCCTCGCTTATCGGCCGTTGCATAGCCCTGTTTAAGGATACAACGCTGGTTATCATCGTAGGTTTGCTCGATTTTCTCGGCATGGTAAAGGCGTCTGCCCAGGATCCTGAGTGGCTCGGGCACGATGCCGAAGCCTACGTTTTTTGCGCCCTGGTTTTCTGGGTCATCTGTTTCAGCATGAGCCGCTACGGACGCACCCTGGAAGGTCGAAAAGAAAAAGACTAATGGCCTCTGAAGATATCATGATCCAGATGATTAACGTGAACAAGTGGTTTGGTAATTTTCACGTACTCAAGGAAATTAACCTGACCGTACATAAAGGTGAGCGTATCGTCATCTGTGGGCCTTCCGGCTCCGGCAAATCCACCTTGATACGTTGCATAAATCGCCTGGAAACCTACCAGGAAGGCAAGGTTGTTGTTGATGGGACCGAACTGACCAAAAATATTAAGAATATAGAAAAGGTTCGCAGTGAAATCGGTATGGTTTTTCAAAGTTTCAACCTGTTTCCGCACATGACCATACTCCAGAATTTGATGTTCGCACCAATTTGGGCCCGCAAGACACCGCGGGCTGAGGCTGAAAAACTTGCCATGCAGCATCTTGAACGGGTGCGGATTCCGGAACAGGCCGAGAAATTTCCCGGGCAGCTTTCAGGAGGGCAACAGCAGCGGGTTGCTATTGCCCGCGCGCTGTGTATGAATCCCAAAATCCTGCTCTTTGATGAGCCGACCTCAGCCCTTGACCCTGAAATGATCAAAGAGGTGCTGGATGTGATGATCGAATTGGCAAATGAAGGCATGACCATGATTTGCGTGACCCACGAGATGGGTTTTGCCAGAACCGCAGCCAACCGGGTTGTTTTCATGGATGGCGGTGAAATCGTCGAAGAAAACGAACCGGATGAATTTTTTAACAATCCGCGCTGGGACCGGACACAGTTATTTCTCAACCAAATCTTATGATCAAGATATAGTTATCGATTTTTTTCAACTTCGATAACCCGGACGAAGGGGAGGTTCCTATGATCGAACCCATTTCATTTACGCTGAACGACAACGCCGTGACCCTGAGCGTCGACAAAGATCGGCCCCTGCTGTGGGTGTTGCGAACCGACCTGGGGCTGACCGGTGCCAAATTCGGATGCGGCGAGGGCCTTTGCGGCGCCTGCACGGTGCTGATAAACAATGCGGCGGTTCCTGCCTGTCAGATGTCTGTTGGAGACGCGGCCGGAAGCGATGTCAGAACGATCGAAGGTCTGGTCGCAAACGGGCAGCTGCATCCCATCCAGGAAGCGTTTGTGGCCAACGATGCCCTGCAGTGCGGATTTTGCACCCCGGGTATGATTCTTAAAGCATACGGGTTGCTGATCTCCAACCCCGCGCCGACCCGCCAGCAGGTCATTGACGGTATGGAGGACAACCTTTGTCGGTGCGGCGCCCACGTGCGGATTATCCAGGCCATCCAAACCGCTGCCAGGCGGATGTCAGGAGGTATGTCATGAAAGACAATCCCATAAACTCATCGGAAGCGCCGTTCGGGATCACCCCACCGGCAGCGGTGACGCGCCGGGATTTTTTAAAGCGCATGGGCCTTGTGGGCGGCGGGTTGATCGTCTATGCCAGCGTCGGGGATATGCAGGCCTTGGCCCGGGCGGCCCGCGAGGGGTATGCCGGCGCCCGGGTTCCGGTCGATTTTAACGCCTTTCTTTCGATCGGCCTCGACAACCGGGCGACCTGTTTTGTGGGCAAGATCGAGATGGGCCAGGGGCCCATTACCAGTTTTGCCCAGATGCTGGCCGAAGAGCTGGACCTTCCCTATGAATCGGTGGACATGGTCATGGGCGACACCGACCGCTGTCCCTGGGACGCCGGAACCTGGGGGTCGCTTTCGACACGATATTACGGTGTATTTGTCAAAGAGGCGGCCTGTGAAGCCAAGGGCGTGCTCAAAGAACTGGCGGCCGAGCGGCTGGCGTGCCCGCCGGCGCGCCTGGTTACCCGGGCAGGGGTTATTTTCGATCGCGACCGGCCCGGCGACCGGGTCACCTACGCAGAATTGATCCGGGGCCGTGTGATCGAACGGCATTTAAAAGAATTGCCGGCTTTAAAGCCGGTTTCCGAATACACCATCAGCGGCAAACCGTATTTACGGCGCGACGCCCGCGAGAAAGTCACCGGCGATGCCAGGTATGCCGGTGATATCCGCCTGCCGGGCATGCTGTATGCCAGAATCTTGCGCCCCCCCGCCCATGGCGCCCGGCGGGTGAGCGTGGATACTTCAGCGGCCGAACAGATGGCCGGTGTGCGGGTGGTTCGCGACGGCGATCTGGTGGCGGTGTTGCACCCTTACCCGGATGTCGCCCAACAGGCCCTGGCGCGGGTCAAAGCGCAATATGTTTCCCCTCAAACCGGGGTTAATCATCAAAATATATTCGACTATTTGCTCAAAAACGCACCGTCTCCGGTGGTGGCCGATCAGGCCGGTGATCTTGATGTGGGCCGCAAGAAGGCTGCCGGCGTTATCGAGGAGACCTATTTGAACAGCTATGTCGCCCATGCGCCCGTGGAGCCCCACACCGCCCTGGCCCATTTTGAAAACGGTAAAATGACAATCTGGGCCTCCACCCAATCCCCCTTTGGCGTACAAAGCCAGGTGGCCGCGGCGATGGGCTTGCCGCCGGAAAAAGTGCGGGTGATCACGCCGTATGTGGGCGGGGGTTTTGGTGGCAAGTCCGCCTCGGCCCAGGCCCTTGAAGCCTCGCGCCTGGCCAGACTAACCGCAAAACCGGTGATGGTCATGTGGAGCCGGGAAGAAGAATTCTTTTTCGATACATTTCGGCCGGCAGCCGTGGTCAAGATTCGCTCCGGCCTGGACGCTGCCGGCACCATGGCGTTCTGGGACTACCGGGTCTATTTTGCGGGTAGACGCGGCTGCGAGAACTTTTACGAAATTCCCCACCACCGGGAGGCGGTTTACGGGGAATGGCGCATGGCTCCGGGCATTCATCCCTTTGCCGTGGGCCCCTGGCGGGCACCGGCGGCCAACACCAATGTCTATGCCCGCGATCTGCACCTTAACCTGATGGCCGCGGCGGCCGGCCAGGATCCCCTGGACTTTCGCCTGGGTCATCTCAAGGACCGCCGCATGCGCTCGGTGCTGGAAGCGGTGGCCCAAAAATTCGGCTACACACCCGCCCGGACACCCAGCGGGCGAGGGATCGGCATCGCCTGCGGGATCGATGCCGAAACCTATGTGGCGGCCATGGCCGAGGTCGAAGTGGATCAAAACAACGGCGCCATCCAGGTCAAGCGGGTAGCCTGCGCCCAGGACATGGGCCAGGTCGTCAATCCCCAGGGCGCCACCATTCAAATGGAAGGCTGTGTGACCATGGGGCTGGGCTATGCCCTGGCCGAAGAGATGCGGTTCGACAACGGCCGGTTGCTGGACACCAATTTTGACACCTATGCCATCCCGCGTTTTTCATGGGTGCCCCGGATCGAAACCGTTATCGTGCCCAACCCGTTGCTGCCCCCCAAGGGCGGCGGGGAACCGGCCATAGTCTGCATGGGGGGCGTGCTGGCCACGGCCGTCCATGACGCCACGGGCGCCAGGGTGCTGCAATTGCCCATGACCCGTGAGCGGGTCAAAGCGGCCCTGCAGAACAGGCGCGTCTAAACCCGTGCCGGCTACTGGGCCCGAAATCCATTCGGTAAGATAAAGGCCGCCGAGCACCCCGGCCACTGCCAGCGGCACCGTGAGCATGATCGTGAAGGGATGCACCAAACTTTCAAATTGTGCGGACAGCACCAGAAACACGATCAACAGGGAGAGGCCGAATGCAAACATGAGCGCACGTGAGGCATCTACAGACTCGCGCGACTGCCCCTTGAAGTTGATTGCCGGCGCGCGGCTCGGTTCCTCACGGGTAATATTCTCCATCAAGAAAATGAATTCTAGCGGGACCTGCCCGGAAAAGCCGGGATGAATAAGGGGGGGGTAGACGCATGCAGCGATTCGGTCGATATTATGTTTTCATCATACTTTGCCTGATTCTTGGCGCCGTTTTTTTTTACCGGGACCGGTTCGTCGAACCGGGACGGAAGATCGACAGCACTCCCCGTGAAATTTCACCGCGCGGCAGTCTGGCCGATTTTGAAAAAACCACCATTTCCATCTTCAATGCGGCCGCCCCTTCGGTGGTGTACATTTTTACCGAAAACGCCGTGACCGGGTTTTTCGGGACGCGACAGGTCCGGCAGGGGGCCGGCTCGGGTTTTCTCTGGGATACCGACGGTCACGTGGTGACCAACTTTCACGTCATCGAAGGCGCCCGCAGGATCCAGGTCCGCCTGGACAGCGGCGAAGCGATCGACGCCACCTTTGTGGGAGGATCTGCGGATCATGATCTGGCCGTGGTCCGATTGCGGCGGAGTATCTCCGATATCCTGCCCATTCCGGTGGGCAGCTCCGAAAACCTGCAGGTTGGGCAGACCGTGCTGGCGATAGGAAATCCATTCGGCCTATCACGCACGCTGACCACCGGCGTGATCAGCGCTCTGGATCGGCGACTGCCTTCGTCGCTCGGGCGTGAAGTGGTGGGGGTGATCCAAACCGATGCTGCCATCAACCCGGGCAATTCGGGCGGTCCGCTGATTGATTCGGCCGGACGGCTGATCGGTGTCAATACCGCCATCATATCCGGCTCCGGAAGTTCGGCCGGGATCGGGTTCGCCGTTCCGGTGGACGTGGTCAACGAGGTGGTCCCGCAATTGATCACCAGGGGCAAGGTGCCCCGGCCGGGAATCGGAATCGTGATGCTGGACGATCAATCCGCCGCCGGTCTGGGGATGGTCGGTGTGGTGATCGAACGGGTCATTCCCGATTCTGCGGCCGAGCGGGCCGGCCTGCAGGGCATCGACTACAGCAGCCGTATGCTGGGGGATGTGATCGTTGCCGTGGGGGGCAAGGCTGTGGCGAACATCGAAGATTTCGTCCGGATCCTTCAAAAATACAAAATCGGTGAAGACGTCACCCTCGCAGTGCAGCGGGGCGATGCCGCATGGGACGTGGTGGTCACCATCATGGATATATCCTGACTGAGATAAGGGTCACATCTTAAATATTAAATATCCGCTTTTTCTATCTACCCAATCTGCTTCTAAAAGGCGTCAGGGTGCTCATCCCGCAGCGGCCCCACCATCTAGCTGCCTTTCTTAAGGAGTTTTGTGAAATTGAGCGGATATGATGTGCACAGGAGCTAAAGGGTTAATCTTCAATATTTAATATTTAAGATGTGACCCTTATTGGTTCCCTTGATATAGCATCGGTACCATGCTATTGAGACCTCATAATTGCCTTGTCGGGGAAAGAATATATGAACCTTAAATCATTGCAAAATCCTGAACTGGATCTGGCCGAAGACTTTGTTGAATACACGGGCAGTCATATATTTTTAACTGGAAAAGCAGGCACCGGGAAAACCACATTTTTACATAAGCTGAAAAAAAATACTGCCAAACGAATGATCATTACCGCCCCGACCGGGGTTGCGGCCATCAATGCCGGAGGGGTCACCCTTCACTCTTTTTTCCAGCTGCCCTTCGGCCCGTTTATTCCGGGCAGTGAGGCCTATGAACAGAACCGGCGGCGCTCGTTCAGATTCAGCAAGGAAAAAAAGCGGATAATTAAAAGCCTTGATTTACTGGTGATTGACGAGATCAGCATGGTGCGGGCCGACTTGCTGGATTCCGTGGATGCGGTCCTGCGCCACAACCGTCGCAATGAACAGCCCTTCGGCGGTGTGCAATTGCTTATGATCGGAGATCTGCACCAGCTTTCTCCTGTGGCAAAGCAGGATGAATGGCAGCTTTTAAAGCAATACTATGAGTCGGTTTATTTTTTCAGCAGCCATGCCCTTGACCCGGCTGAACTGGTTGTTATCGAATTACAGCACATCTACCGTCAGTGTGATGCCCGATTTATCGACTTGCTTAATCGAGTTCGGAACAACCGGCTTGATGCCGCCTCTATTGGGGTAGTAAATCAACGTTATATTGAAAATTTTACACCTGAAAAAGACGAAGGCTTTATCACCCTGACCACGCACAACAAAAGTGCTGACAGTATTAACAAAAGCAGGCTTTCGGCACTGGACGGAAAAGAATATTGTTTTGACGCCCAGGTATCAGGAGAATTTCCCGCGCACACCTACCCGACCCCGGGCAGACTGGTTCTTAAAACAGGGGCCCAGGTCATGTTTCTTCGCAACGATATGTCCATTGAAAAGCGATATTACAACGGCAAAATCGGTAAAGTAAAAACCATCGCCGGCCGGCAAATACGCGTTACCTGCCCTGGCGAGTCCGAAGACCTTTTGGTAGAAGCCGTGGAATGGGAAAATATTAAATATAAGGTGGATGAAGACAATAAGGAAATCAAAGAGGATATCATCGGTAAATTCAAACAATTTCCCCTCAAGCTGGCCTGGGCCATCACCATCCATAAAAGCCAGGGCCTGACCTTTGACAGGGCGGTAATTGATGCCGAATCGGCTTTTGCCCATGGTCAGGTTTATGTGGCCTTGAGCCGTTGCAAAACGCTTGAGGGCATGGTGCTCAGCGCTCCCATCCCTTCCCGGGGTATTGAAACAGACGCATCGGTGCTAAACTTTGTTGAAAAGGCCCGGCAGAATTTACCCTCCGAAAACCGGCTCCAGGCCGCCAAAATATCCTACCAGCAGCAATTGCTGCTGGAATGTTTTGATTTTCAATTACTGCAAAACCGCCTCAAATACTTAGTCCGGCTATTGGCAGGCAACGCCAGGCTTGTTCAGATCTCCGGCGTGACCGATGTGGTCCGGCTGCAGGAATTGGCTGAAAAGCAGATCTTCAGGGTCAGTGAAAAATTCAAGCAGCAATTGCGAACCATTTTTGTACAACAAAGCCTGCCTGAATCCGATGCCTATATTCTGGAAAGAATAGGCAAAGCATCAAAATGGTTTCAGGATCAATTTTCTTTGATTTGTGATGATCTTGTACAAAATTTCCAGATGGAAACAGATAATAAGGAAATAGGGAAGAAAATCGGCAATGCGCTGAATAATCTCAAACAGGAGATTCTCGTAAAACTTGCCGGGATAAAATCCTGTGAAAAGGGGTTTTCTGCCCCCAATTATCTGCGCGCCATATCAAGGGCTGAGCTTGCCTTTATCCCTGAAAAAGGGAAAAAACCCCAACCCCCGGATTACAGCGAGGCAGACATTGAACACCCGGAACTGTTTCGACAATTTAAAGACTGGCGTTCACGGATTGCCAGAGAACAGGGCCTCGCCCATTTCCAGGTCCTCCACCAGCGGGTATTGATTCAGATCGTCGTTAATTTACCTGACAATAGAACGCATCTTAAAAATATCCGAGGTGTGGGGAAAAAAACCATTGAGAAATATGGTGATGACATTCTGGCGCTGGTGGTTGGTTATCGCAAAAAACACGAGATCGACCGGGTAAAACTGCCGAATGTCAAAGATGATGCAGCGGAAAACACATCCTCGGAAAAACCGGCGACAGGTTCAAACACCAGAAAAATCAGTTTTGGTATGTTCAATAAGGGACTTTCCCTTGCCCGCATCGCAAAGGAACGGGGCCTTGTGGAATCCACCATCCAGGGGCACCTTTCTTTTTTTGTTGAAAAAGGGGAACTGGATATCAACAGACTGCTCTCACCTGAAAAACAAAAGTCCATTGAATCTGCACTTGCCCGTTCCACCGGCAACTCCCTGAAAGTCATAAAACAGGAGTTAGGTGACCGTTACACCTACGGTGATATCAAACTGGTTTTGGCCCACCAGAAACACCTGGCATCCAAATAAAACCCTACATCAGATTCCAAATCAAAAAAGAGCGGTTTCTCAGAAGGCCGGAAGCCACGACAACTGCTTTTACCTCCCTCAGGCTATGAAGGTTGCTGGAGGACGGATCCGTCATCCCGGACGCGACCCGGGACCAGCAGGGCGGGAAAGTTGATTTCAATCACCCGCTATTAGCCCCCCTCGTTTTAAAGACTTAGGATCGATCAGTTATAAGCCCGGCAGAGTTATAGTAGTTGTCATAAATATGTTCCGTTTAGATGGACCGTGGACCAGTTGAAAAGTAAGCCGGAACTATTGTGGAAAAAGTTCGGAGTGCGGAGTTCGGAGTGCGAAGTTGTGGAAGCGCTTACGCGCTGCCTATTATATTCATTCTCTGATTTCCTTTACGACAGCATTGATTTTTTATCTCATAAAGTAATATAATGTCATATATATGTAGGTTTCATAAGGATAAGGGCGGTGATGTAAATAACCGCAGGGAAGTTGATTGGGATGTTCGTTGCGTTGTTTCAACTTTAAGATTTGATTCCTATCCCGCCAGGGACTGTCACGGAAAATTCCGGCCGTACCATTGGGCACCGCTTTTGTGATTTTCAAGATCCCGATCCGACCGATTCCCGGACCGCTCAACTGCGTCCAAGGGTATATCGCCAGGCATCAATTTGGGAAATCGCCGCTGCTGTAGGCAGTTATAAATAAATCGCCGTATTGTTGTCGGGACAAAAAAATGGAGGTATGAGATGAAATCGTTACCCTGTCTGATCTTTTGCAGCTTATTGTTGTGTTCATTTCTACAATCCGGAAATGCCTGGGCCGTTGAGCCTTTCCATGCCCGGATTGATTCGCTGAGCCGGCCTTCGGCCTCGATGCTAACAAAAGCTGACCCCTTTACACTCAATTAAATTAACCCATTTAGTGCGCGTCTGTTTGCAAGATCGAATCTGATCAAAATCGGAGGTCAGCATAATATTATCGATGGGT
>Ga0126335_1000157_pt1 | contig 31748 bp, 21 predicted proteins | sample OlaspJWI45metaG_FD_108409 | JGI IMG/M metagenome (GOLD analysis project Ga0126335, IMG submission 108409) | Marine gutless worms symbiont microbial communities from Oahu, Hawaii - Olavius sp. 1 OAHU.JWI-45 metaG | ecosystem: Host-associated > Annelida > Digestive system > Unclassified | place... | reverse complement strand
CATGCATGGTCTTAAGATTTTGTGGTGTCGGACTCGGCCTCGGCCTCAGTATCATCAAGTACTGGTCTTGGTCTCGCGTGTCTTGGTCTTGTGGCCTCAGATTGATCATTTTCTTTTAATTAACTTAGTAAACTTAATGTCCATAGCTAATCACCAACTCGTTGTTGTGCATATTGTTAACAATATTACCACTGGACATGTCACTTGCTGACTTTTGAAAAGGTTTATGGTACAAAATCTTATTTAATGTTTATGAGACTCATATCTTCTCATTATGTAAATTAAGTTTTGTGCATGTATATTTGCTGGTCATATTTTTTGCAAAGATATATAAACATGTGGATATATATCATTATCACATGCATTTGATTGGTCTCGGTCTTGGCTAGGCATGATTGTAAAAATGGTCTCGGCTCTAGTCTCACTGTTTCTTTCTGGCCTTATTAACAAGCTTGGAAATATGTTCACATAATATGGCTATTTAGAATGTTATATAGGCAGGCATACAGGTCTGTGGATGGTCTGCTGGATGACCAACAATTTGTTTAGACCTACCGTATTTATCACTTTGTGATGTGTGTGCATTATAGTTATGCACAATTTTTCCAACCTGTCCTTTATTGATTTTCCACGTGATTTATTTTATCATGTTACCTTGACAGTGAAGGTATAACTGAGGTACTGAGACTGGACTTAGATTTTATGCAGATGCATCTGCATGCCAAAGCAGAATGAAGTTAGTAGGTCAAGGCCTAGTTGCGGACTTGTGGCGGCCTTTCCCTGCACCATTTTTTGTATTAATTTGATGACTGTCTGAGAACCCAGATGGACCCTTTGCTGTTTGTAGCACTGCAGCTGCTGGTGCTAGGGCCTACTTGCTCTTGCCGCCACCTAGCGAACTATCTTTGGTGGCTACAACCCCATTGTTAACATTGATTGTTAATATGAACGTTGTCTATTTACAAATTAGGTTGATGAGAAGACACGGCAAGCGATGTTTAAATTGCGTCAGACCTGGAGTGAGTTATTTCCGAACAAGAAGCTGTACACATTAGACGTACGTGTGAACCACATTGATCCTGCATGGCCTATCTCTGCACCTCCACCTCAGGCTACCCCACCCAGCATTCATGTCAATCCAAAGTTTCTGCTCAACGTTAGTCATTTTGTATATGTCTGTAATAGCAAACTGTTAATGCTGAGAGTGTTATGTTAACTAATGTTGTTTATTAATTGTATTAATTGTATTTTATTCATGCTTTATTTGTTAATTAATGTTGTTATTGTTTTGTTGATCACTGTTCATTTGTTTTTGAAATTGCTGTTGATTGACGTTGCCATATTTTTTGGTTAAAATGATGTCAGTGACTGCTAAACTATGTTACAATACTATGGATTCATAGAATAATTGATTCCTATAATAATTTGTTATTTTAAATGATGTGTTGGTGACAGCCAAGTGTTGTGGAGGCACAGCAGGCATCACCAGAAGTAGCAGTTGTTCCAGCAGCGAGCACTGACTTGCTGACTCAGAGACTTGAAGAGCAGCAGAAAGTCGCTGCTGCAGAACAAGAACTTGAGGAGGCGAAGTTACGGCAGCAGCTGATGGCGAGAGAAGAACTCGAGATCATGCGGCTGGAACAACAGAAGCTGGAAATTGCGCTTGCAGAAGCCAGGTCACGTCTTGAGAAGCAGGACAGATTGCTTCGTGAGCGACAGGCTGCTCAGGTGAGCCATGTCCACTGTGTTAGATTGTATTTTCTTCTTGTATTTGCTGAAAAACAACTCCTTCGCTTTCTCGTCTGTCTAGTGGAAGAAGCTAACTAATTTGAGACAAATTTCTGACTTTTCTCTTTACTATTCATGTTGTTAGGCTGCATCGAATACATGAGATGCTGACTATTCTTACTAATGTTTGCTGTGTCTGTCAGTCTGTCTGTCACACGGCTTAAATTGGAGGCGATGCATGCAGTATATGCCCCGTGCTGTGTGCATGGGGTCATTCGGTGCAGCCTTCGCCAAATGCCTTTGACCTCCTGATATATTAACTGACGTGTTTATTCAGCCGTGAGGTCTACACTATAGCCATGTTGGTCTAGTGCAATTGTCAGTAGTAGCGTCTGTCTGTGTCCAGAATGCCTGTACACACAATAACTCTTGAATGAATGAACTGACGCACAAAATTTGCACCAGATATATGTAATAGTGGGATATTGAATATGGGTAACCTTGACCTTTACCTACAACATAATTTGGTACTGTAGCTGATCAATACACATTCACCAGTGCAGTGCATCAATTGAATGCCTCTGTCGTGTTTAAGGGCAGTGATGGGCAAATCCCAATTGCGATTGGGATTTAGATCACGATTTGAACACATTTTGGGAGTGATTCAACAGTTTAAAGATTCGATTCGGCAACTGACAATTTGGATTCGATTTGATTCGTTATTTTTTGCGATTCGATTTGGGCCATGAGATTCAATGGTCGAATCATTGCTGGTTTTTGCTCTTCAGTCCTTTTCAGTGTTTAGTTGTTTTGCGTGTTGAGTTAACTGGTTTCAAGTGTAAACAACAACAACGCTAGTGAAGATGGCAGCGAGTAGCTCTATATCTTTAATGACGCATTTTTTTACTGAAGTTAAGAAAGATGGTTATGAATGGACAATGAAATGCAATCTCTGTTTGAAATTTAAGCAAAACTGATAAGTTACTTCGAATTTCCATCGGCATTTATGGGATTTGGGATTTGGATTTGGGCCATTGGATTTGAGATTTGAGAATAAAAAGAGATTTTTGAGTAAGGTTGGGATTTGAGATTTGCCCATCACTGCTTAAGGGGTGTCGAGTATTACAGAACTAGATAGAGTCTCTCTGAAATTATTTGCATTTTGCCAGATGCAGTGTTAATCTTGCATGACGAAACCATGCTAGCAATTTTTATTGTTTTACTATGTGCACTTGTCAACCCGTGACGGAGTGTTACAAAACTTTTTGTCGAAAACAGTTTTATATCGATGTGGATAAGTACACATGTAATTTACTGTTCCTTTGCTGCGGTGATGGTAATCATGACTTTTTTGTCATTATACATAGAGCCGTATGCCATCGTCACCTCCGGTATCCACAACTCGTGTAGCAGCAGCTGTTGCACCATGCAGTCGTGATCCACCAACTAAAATTGATCTGCCCTTGGATCCTCGACTTCAGCCAGTGACTTCATTCTACCAGACTGCCGTTGTTCTGCCAACACAGACCAAGCCTTCATCCACTGTAACAACACAGCCCGATAACTCCATGCAGGTGGAGCAAACCGCTGGTTCTGACAGAGTGGAAAACATTTTTGATCTGCTGCTGAAGGATCTAAATCCAGTGAAATCAGAACCTGTTGCAGTGCTTCATGTTGCTGCTGATAGGACATGTTCGGGTGTTTCTAGTGAATTGAAAACTGCTGATAGTGCCTCTACGTTTACTGCCTCTTCTGGTAAAGACTCCCCTGTTGTTCATCAGGAATCTGACGATATTAGGAAATTGACAGCTAGTCCAAGACCAGCAGTTGACAAGCCAGATGATGTATGTCATGATAGTACAGTTAAGTCCTTTAAGGCTGCTGAGCACCGAGCTTCATCACATTCACCAAAGCCTGACATATCAGAGACTAAACATGCAGACACAAAGCATTCAAAGACAATTTATGATGAAACTGATGGCAGGCCAAGTAGCTCACCAGACAGAGAGCAACAGAGTCAGCGTTGCAGTGGAACTAAGGCCGACAGAAGACGAGCATCGAGTCAGGACCGAGATAAACCAAGAGGACTTCTTTCTCACCATTTGAAAGAGGAAGGGCGACGGACAGCTGACGTGCATGGCAAGGAGAAAGATATCAGTCCAGCAGCAAAAAGAATGAGGCGTGACAGACCACATGACGAGCTGAAGCATATTGCTTCCACAGAATCACTTCCTGCTGATTTCACGTATGCAGTCCAAATGCTTTGTTGTAGTTGTCTTCATGTTTGCTAAGTATTGCTCTGAAATTTATAGTAATTGTTTTCTTTCAGTCTGTATAGTTCTGTATTAGTAACTCTGTTAATTTCCATGGAATGTTTTACATTGTGACTTTGTAGTCTGATTAAGTTTTTTTGAGCTTTTTGTATTTATTGCAAAATGTGTCACATGTTAGTTCTACTAAAAATAGCATATTTATTTGTGCGTCTTGTATTCAGGGACTTATTTGGCAAGGAAGATAAAGACTATCGGAGTTTGCCTCCAATTCCTAAACTTCGGCCGCTGTCTCCACGTCGTGCACCTCTTTTGGGCACAGCACCTCATTCTGGGCTCACGTCACCACAGGCAGTTGGTTGGGCAAATTTTAAGGCAAGTCGACCAGATGAGTTTCCAGTGGATCATCGTGACAATGCATCTGATACAGACTTGAGGAGGAAAAGTCCTTTATTGCCAACTCCTGTTATGGAAAAGCACAGGGATGGGGTAAAAGAAAAACTGCCAGCAGTTTCCATTAATGAAGAATCTGACAGGTTTGATGTTGACAGCACAAAAGATCGATTCTTAAAGGCTCACATTGAAAAAGGTTGGCAAAGTGGAGGGTCTCGGTCAAGCAGTCCTGGGCTTCATCATTCATACTATGATGATCGACCCGCAGCTTTGGGGCATCATGGCTGGCGGCCATGTTGTGAGCATGAAGAACAGAGGGTGCTGTTGCCAACTCCAGGAGATAACCAGCATCCTGACCAGCATCCTGCATCACAAAGATATGACCATGGCATGGAACGGAGTGCAATGATGGAGTTGTGGGATGCACCAACGAAACCAGACTATGATGAAGATCGCTTCTACATGCCAGACTTTGATGTACGATGGAGAATGCGATCACAAATTGTTGACAGTGCATCCAACATGTACGCGGTTGTCATTGATGGACGGCATTTTGAAATGAATCTGAATGGACGACCACGTTTTATCAAGTGCCATAGCATGCATGTTAGAGTTGCATTGAATGGCTACAGTAGGCAGCTCATTGTTGACGATTTTAACTGCTACGATTTTGGCTCGCCGCCATCTGCTGTCAGAATACACGGAGATATTCATACAGTGTTCGTTCAGGGTCCCCAGAAGAAGCTGTGGATTGATGATAATTTGTTTGAGATTAATGTGGATGCTCCACCAGAGATGATAAACATTGGGGGCCGCAGACATGAGATTCAGATTGACAGTGCTAGTAATAGTGTTATTGTTGACGGACATCATGTATGTGAATATGGCTCCAAGGGAACTCAGGATGTTCAGTTGGCATTTGTACTACACAAAATCCAGTTCAATCCACCAAAGAAAGAGATTCTCATCGATGGACGGCCATGTACACTTGATATGAGTGGTAAATATCCAGTAGTGTGGATAGATGGTGAGCCACATGGTATTCGATTTGATGGAGTGCCACGTTACATACACATCGATGACCGGCCATACTGTGTGCCAATGGATCAGGCCCGAAAATGTCGTATTGATGGTCCTAAACCCCGGTTGCTTGCGTTTGGCGGTCCGGGTCATGAAGTTATTGTTGATGATCAGTGGTTCGAGGTGAAGTTTGGTGGTGCAGAGAAACTGATTAAGTTTGGTGGCCGTGTGCACAAAATCCAGTTGCTAGGTGATCCACCAGAGGTCAAGATATTACCAAAAGTCATAGTTAAGGACCAGCATAGTCCTGCAATGTCTGGAAGCTTTGCCATTGATGAATTTCGACGTCTGCATCACTTATCGGCCACACACCACAGTATGTCTTCATGTCTCGGTGCTGAGTATTTTCCCCCAAATTTTGAATATGATAGCAGTAATATATTTTGAGTTTTATATCAGCTTAATCAGTAGAAAGAGTTATTTGCAGCTGTGGTAGGTGGATAAATTTGATGATGTTATGGCTGTCAGTCAATTTCTAGGCCGCTTTGAATGCACGACATGAGGACTGTTGCAATCGATGATCATGGGTGTCTGTCTGCCATGCCACTTTATGTGGTTTCACTGTGCAAACATGCTGAATGGATTGAGGTCCTACATGGGGTGGAAATCATTGGGGACCCAAAGAACATTGTATTAGACAGGAGTTCCGATTTCCTGCACAGACTTCGCCAATTTACTTTTGCCTGTTTGTTAAAGTTGTGGATGTGAATGATAGCCGAGCCAGTGGACATGAGCGATGATGCCACCGTAGACAATCTGAGTGAACTGTAGTACTGTAGTAGTGAATGATAGCCGAGCCAGTGGACATGAGCGATGATGCCACCGTAGACAATCTGAGTGAACTGTAGTACTGTAGTACTGACAGTTTATCATCTATGATAGGTCTCAATCATAAATCGATTGTGGATGACAGATCCAACTATTGTAGTTGTGTTTTTAGCTGGCCTGCCACAATGTGGTGGCCAGCTATAGAGATGAGTCGGTCTGTTTGTCTGTCACAAATATCTCCAAAACTAAGCAAGATAGACCTATGGTTACTAAGAAACGCGAATAGGAACTTGGGCTTCCGGATTCAGAATCTGCCATCAGATTTGCGATCGGAAGTACGGTTCCGCCATTTTGGGTGTTTCCGGGTTGGCACTTCACCCATTCAGACAGAAATGGGCCGGTTGGCCTTGTGAATGGATCAGTGTGAACAGTCACCAGTCGCCACCACACTGGGTACCATGGCGGGCCATAGCGGATGATACCTTGTCTGATTCTTATTTGTGTTGAACAATTGTTGGTGATTCTTAAATGCATTTTATAGATAGTGATCCAAGGAGGCATCCTGCAGAACCCAGTTTTCGAGATGCACATCATACATTGCCAAGTCACAGTAGTGAAGCGCAACAGGTGGGTGGCTATGCTGAGAATGTGCCATGGTCGGCTCAGAATCCATCAGCACGAAGAAGTGACCCTCGACTTGGTCCTGATGCTGGTCCACTATATGGCAAGTCCTCTGCACAATATGGTCAGTCTGTGATGAGTGCCACGCCGCCCGATACTGCTGCTTCTCTGCCAGTGACTTGGACAACAGGCAGTGAAACACCAGCACCACCTGGTAGTACTGGAACTGGTCAGCTGTCAGCTGTGACTCCGGGTCTGTTTGCTATCATGATCGTTGCTTCTCATTGGTAGTAGTCAGTGTTGCGAGATTCACTGAGAATGATTTTGATTCAGTTCACTTGTGTATTTTGTATGTTTTTGATTTTGTGCAATACTGTGCTTCAGTAGGCAGTGCGTGATAATTATTACTTGCTTGTATGTTTTCAAACAGGTTTTGTCATGTGTGATTTAGCAAAATTAGTGGCAGTGTGTTCAAGAAAACTGATTGAATAGAATGTCATCAATGAGGACTGAATCAAACTTCTGATTTCAGTTGTTTAAAAAAATTGATCTGAGTACATGCAGAAATACGTTATATTGATTCACATTAGCCAGATTGTTGCTTTCTATATACCCTTTCATTTTTAAAGGGTATACAGTCCACTAATCTGGAAAACTGGAGAACTCTGGTGCTTGTGCTAGTAGCAGCCAGGAACTGATGGCTGGACAGAACCTACAAAACGATCTTATTCTGTTGGGTGGGTGCTGAAATTTTTTTAGAATCTGTGGTGGCAGTTTCAGATGTTGATGTGGTGTTACATTTTAATTCCACATGAAATTCATTAGATGCACACTATTGCAACTGATGTTCCAGTGGTGTGGGTGTGTCTGTCTGCCATGTGTTTGTACCCTGCAAAAACGGCTGAATTGATCGAGGTCCTGTTTGGAATGAAGGCTGTTGTATGCCCAAGGAACATCGTACTAAATGGGGGTCCCAATCCCCCATGGTGAGGGGGGATGGAGGGCATTCAGTGCGGCCATCGCCAAATTAATTGGTGCACTTGTGTGTTTGTCTTGTGTGCATCACCATTCCTGGTCACTGTTTGTTGATCTTACCACATGAGTGAACGGTAATTGAGAGTGATTGTGCATCAGGCGGCCACATCGATGTGAACTTGTTGCTCACACAACTGTTGGCGAAGGGTATGATAGGACAGAAAGATACCTCAGTGAGTCAGCCGCCAGCCACTGAGACCAGCAGTGCCTCTGCCGTGCAAGATGCTGCTACCACTGACGAGTCTGATGTAAGTGTACACTTTAGCTTTTGTCATAGCTGTTGCACATGTACGTATAGACTACATGAAAATATATTTTGTCCACATCATAGAATATGCAGGTTATAATGTACTTTGTTTTTGCTGCATGTTTTTTGTCATTTTTTCTGTTATTGGTCAATTAAATTGATGCATTATTCTCAATGATTTTGAAATACTGTTTTTTTTTGACGAATTAGCTGAATTTAGTAATAAAATCTGAACTTGAACTTTCGTAGGCCTCAGCGATGACTGTGGCGTATCAGACCTAGCCAGTGACATGGTCAATCTGCAGATATAAATTTAACATAATGCTATTTATTGTCTGTTTCAACTAGAACATTAACTAATATATGAACTTGATAGTGACTAGAATGAACCTAAAGTTTTAATATGAATTTTAGTGTCATCATTTTACTATTCATAAGTAGTGTTCACATCGTAGCCCACAGTGCTAATTGATATATTGTGGCATTTAATATCACAATATCGTAAGATATGTAGGCCTACATTTGCGGCACAATGCATCAGTCGGCGTATTTAGCTGCAAGTGGCCTGACAGTCGCCTGTTATCAGCATTATCTCTCTCCCCTTTTCTCGCACTTGAGATATCATGCATGCCATTTGGACCACAATGGTAGACATACTGTTAGGCATATTGCGTAAATTGCATTATCTTTGCTCCTGCAGCAGTGGTGATGTGTATGTGTTAGTTGGCAACTACTCAGGATGTCTATATCAGTTGTAATAAACTGTCCTACAAGTCGCTAAATGCAGTGTACACGACCATGTAAGTGACACGGACGAGGGAGGCAAGCAGTGGCAATGATCAAAGCACGCTGCCAGCGGGGAGGGGAAGGCAGTCATGCTCACTATTATACTGTCTGGTTGACTATTGTCAGCATCGCCCATCTCTCCCATGCCACAGCAGATGCTGACAATGCAGACAATGTGGGTTTACTGATGTAAACTGCAGTGATGTAATAAAATTGCTGGCATGTCAGTCTGTCTCGCGGACTGATGATGCACACTTTATCACTTGTACTAGACAGCTGTAAGCCTACAAGTCCCGAATGCGTAACAAGTGACGTAAGCCAGATGTCACTTCATAGTGCCGTCTTGCAGCGGAGATGTGCAGATTTTCGAATTTGAGTCCATGATAGTCCACTATTTTCATCAAAGATCTGCATATGTGCAATCTTAGGTTCGCAATTAGTTCACATCTGCAGATGCAGTTCATTAGTGACAGGTCAAGTACTTGATACTTGTTAAGTTATTAACTATTACTTGAGAAACTGCCAAATAATGACCCTGTATTACATTGCTACTTACTGTCAGAGCATCCAAATTAATCTCAGCTTTTCAGAGACTCATAGCATTTATTCAATGATAACATTGTCACCAACAAATAATGGTTGATGTCAGTCTGTGGATCAGCAAAATTTCACCGTCCACAGTCCACACACCTGTTCTGTAGTCATGGACACTTGTGTGACTGATGCAGACTGCTAGATGACTACACACAATTGAGGAGGAACAGACTGCCAACAAAGTTATATCCATTGTCGACGCCGACTCGGTGGCGGCGGCAGTGCTGCATGGGTGGTCTGGGTGTCCGAGTTGTTCTTTACTGGGTAGGGCGTTGGCTGCCACGGCAGGGTCCTATCACCTACTGGCCATCACTTCATTCACATGATCAAATGACCGGATTATTGTAGTTGATCTGCATTGTTTGTCGAACGCCATGGCGACATGTGCACTCGTGTATGCTTCAGTGTTTCTGTGAAGTGTGAATGCAGCCTGTGCTGGTTGTCCGTGATATCTGTGGGCCATGATATCGTAAAGTAGACTCATCCGCAATCAGTATCGCCTAATCAATACGAACACTAATCATAAGTGTCGTTTCATGTTTTGCATTTTTATTTTCCAGTGTTTACTTAATACTTATATTTCATAATATCTATTCATATGGTGAATGAACTGTGTCATGGTGTCACTAGCTGCTACATGTAGGAAGTGAGTGTGAGTGTGTAGAGGCTTAACGTCCCACTCGACACTTTATAGGTCATTTTAGGGACGATCTACATGTAGGAAGCATTTCACTACTCTCTACCCCTGCTTTTTGAAGTTGCATTTTTACTAAACAATTGAGATGCACGAGAAGTAGTTTCCACGCACACTTGCCATGCTTTATTATTGACATGTCACATGGAGTAGACTGTATCTAGTGTTTGTGTTCTGTTTACATTGCAGCAGGATGTGTTGAAGAAAGATGAAGATACACTTGAACCTGTTCCACAGATCTCTGACTTTGTCGTTGAGAACTTACGAAAGTACGTTACCAAATATCATGCTGTTAAAATGTTGTTGATTTGCTGAACTTTGTGGATTTTTCCTTCTCTTTTTATTACAGGGGTGGTTGTAAGTCTTTTAGAAGTCATTGAACGTTGTTTGCAGAATAGAGTGAGAAAACTGACTGTATTATAAAGAGCACGTGTTGGCCTTGCTACAGGCGGTATTCTGGAGCTATCCAGCAGCTGTACATTGGCATTGGATGTTCATCGTGCGGTCTTCGTTTCAAGTCAGAAGCTGTCGACAAGTATACTGATCATCTGGACTGGCATTTCCGGCAGAATCGGCGAGAAAAGGAAGACATGAAAGTTGCAAAGTATCGACAGTGGTTTTATGACATAGTGGTAAGTTTGGCTTTCATTATTAATTTGCTTCAAGCGTGGTATTTGAAATTAATAACATTAGCTGATTTGTTGAGGCTTACAGTGTCATAGAGAAAATGGTGATAAGAAATGTGAAACAGGATAATTGAGAAGCATGAGGAATTTTAATGTGGAGGTGAAAATTGTTGTTAAGCAGTTTCATTTTTGTGCTTCCTTTACGAAAAGAACCTCAGTTGTTGTCTGTGCTTTGTCCAGGTATATTTATAAAAAAGTATTTGTAAGCTGTCTTAAGCTTTTTTCTTCCAGCCTGTATGGAACCTGCCTGTATGGAACGACATTTTCAGTTTTTGCTTTAATCTGGTTGCATTTGACATTTTTGGCTTCTTAAGCACATCTTTAAATGGTATAGGAATTTCTGGATGCAAGTGTTTTGTGCGCTAAAGGACTGGATTCAGTATGAAGAAGTGTCTTCAGAAGATGCATTACCAAGTGACATCGGTGAATCTGATGGCTTTAATTCATCTCTGATTGCTACCCAGTCCTCTCTGCCGGAACATCTCGCCAACATACCAGATGTCATCATCTGTCCTCAAGCTTCTGGCGATGAGAATGAGGATGTAAGCTGTGACGTGACTTGTTGTCATATTATCACAGTGCAAGTGCTGTAGAATTAGATGATAAGAGAAAAAGTTGGACAGGATGCTCTTTTCTTTGGGACTTTCATTCCCTCATAATTTTGTATTTTGTGTAGATGCAGTATCAGTGTTTAGTTTTCATTGTTTTTTGTTGTTTGCAAGTTTATTTTATGATGATAATTGTGGTTCTATTGGTGATATAACCATACCTGTTAGAAGTTCTAGAGTTTGACAGAATGACTGTATAGTGTAATTTAGATTATGATTTTGTTATAGTCGTGGGTGTTTGATACAGATTTGTGATGTCTGTCGTGAGTCATTTGAGCAATGCTGGAGTGAAGAAAGAGAATCCTGGCATCTTAAAGATGCCATCTCAGTCAATAGCAAGGTGCATCATCATGTGTGACATTTGAAATTTCTTGATACCTTGCTACAGTTTGTTTATACTGTCAGGTAACTTTACGTTTTTATTTTAAATTACGTTATGGAATGAGACAGTGTGATGGAATAGGGTTTACAGACTGACTTCAGTAAATAGTGAACATTTGTGTTTTGTTGACAGATTTATCATCCTGTTTGCTTTGAAGATGTAAAAGAGGTGATGTACAGTTTTTTCTTTGTTTTCTCTATTTACTAAAAGTATGCTGCATTCTTACCATTTCTTGTTAGTTGTTCGGTTCTGAATAATAGGTTTTTAAATTTTTAGTGACTTAATCTGATTCTGATGCATGCTGTTGCAGCATTGTGAAATATTGTGTGCTTAAGTAGAGGAAGTGTCATGGTAGATAACGGTGTTGTCAGTTCCACCAGGTTGTAGTTATTATGAACGTGATGTTTATATGAACTATTTGTTGTGATTCACGGCAGTTAGGCAGTGATGTTTTAATTAATCTTTGTAATCTTGTGCTGCAGCAGAACGAACTTCACTAGTCTGTATCTGTATACGGGCAAGTAGTTGATTGACGGGTAAGATAGTAAGAGTGTGTGATGGTTGTATTTTGTCTAAGTGCCCCTTGATTGTTGTTGCATTCATGTATTTGCAGTTGTGTGCTGCATACTGAGGGGATAGAATGCTGTGCTGTGTAGTATCAGCAAATAAAAAAGCATATGTGCTGGTGGCTTACTGGTTAAAAGTGATGTCAGCTGTTATTTCTAATCTTTGCTTGCTCATGTGGTGGCATCATGATTTGTGATCTGGCCAAACTTGCTCGCATGTATGAAGAATAGACAAACGGTCGCACAAACCCTTGTCGGCATAACAGACAGTGTTAATAGGTGCTTGTCAACGGATTTGCAAACCTTGAGGGCTTTTCCTGCACTCCACTCTGTAATTTCTAGTAAAATTATGTTATACACATTATCATGATTTTAAACATGTTAGCTATATAGTTGCTCTATCCTGCAGTGGATGGTGGGAATATATTACCTTCATTATGTAGACGAATCAACATTTTAAGCTGTTTTGCGTGTGCAGTTTCTGGCAAACGAATCCTCCAGCAGTGATATGGTTGTAGCTGAAGACGTTCCCAAGCCGATGGAAGTGAGCGATGATGTCACTGTAGACAATCTGAATGAACTGGACATTTGTAGTCCTGACAATTTATCGTCTGTGATAGGTCCTGATCATAAATCGATTGTGTCTAGTGTAAAGACATCTTTAGTGCCCCCTGATGATAATGATAAGAGTGTTGCAGTGTCAGCTGTTGCAGTTAATGATACAGTTGAATTCAGCACTTCGGAGCCTGGCATTAGCACGCAGTCTGAACTTATTTTCACCAGTCCGTCAAAGCTTGTAGATGTGTTGTCTGATGCTGGTGATGACTGTGGTGTGCAGAAGGCACTAGATGTAAAAAATGTAGATATAGTTGACCCTGATACCGTAGCCGTGTGCGAGATGGCTGATAAAACTAGTTGTGATACTGTTGTCAGTGAATCGTTGCTTCCGAGCAGCGATATGCCAGACACATTCCTTAGTACACCAACAACAGTAGGTAAAGATATCTTCGGGGACGATGCTGACCCTGGCAATATTCAGCTTGACGTTGCCGAGTATGTTGAAATCGTCAATGCTGCTGACTAAAACATCATTGCCCAACACATTTTGTGATCAGTCAGAATCAAATACTTGGGAAGTCACATAGGTAGTCACATGGATATGGGAACTTGCACTGATAATGACAGAAACGATTGTAAGTTGGCAACAGTCTTATATAAATTTGTAGTTCTATACTCAAGTTTCACATGAAAAATTAAGCCACATATTTCCATAGTTTATGGTCAGTTTTACATAATGAATAACAATACACAACTATAGGTTAAATATTAGGCTAGTGATGTTTATACAATCTCTGAGAACTCTTGGATGACACAGAGGATGTGTGTTAGTTTAAAACTTTGTACATTGTTGACTGCAATAAACTTTTTCGTTAACAATGAATTGATGGGCCAGCAATCTAGTTAGTGCCATTTTGAACCGAATTTATCTTGACGATGGGAGTAACTTATGGCTTTCAGTAATAACACAAGTAACCAGATCCACATGTAAGGGAAGACGAGTTTGTGATGGAAATATTTGGATACTTCTGATTACGTTAATCAGTTTGTTTATTTGCTAATAAATGACAATTCCGCATGTGTTGTGATTATTGTTGTTACTTGGTTTGAGCTGTAGTTGTAGTTACCAGCAATTTGTTTATGACTGCCACTAAATGGTCTTTATGCTAGCTCCAAGTGCTTTTTGAGTATTGCCCAGGTGTCATACTTCTCAGATGAATCCATCGGGACTGTGATATAATGTTGCTGGAGTAATGAAATCTGTAAATTATGACTGCTACAACAGGATGCAGTTACAGCTGTATTTTAAGACTAAGCAAGTTTCCACTTCTCGTTAGCCATTTCTGGCCGGAGAGCTTTGTATTTCACAGTATTGTAGACAGAAGTGTAGTGAAACTTGATATGTAACTTTGAAGATATACATGAAATACATATCAAAACGAACTTTCCAGGTCAAGTATTTAGAGTTTGTCATGTAGCATACAGACATGTTTGTAGAAATATACCATGCTGCTACATAGGTGAAAACTGCAATCAGAAAGATGGGTCATGCTTACTGATAATGCGCATGCACCACACGCTTTTTGCTACATTTAGTGCCATCTAAGGTGGTTTGTGTGCGTTTGCATGCATGCATGTTAGCTTAACACTCTGGGGAACAGCTGCAATGTTTGCTTCCAGATTTTCCGGGTAGCTCCAGGAATGGTTTGAGGCACCAAAAATTTCAGGTCAGAAAACCAGGAAATTGGCTTTTCCCATATACTGCGGCACCCAACTGGCGAGGCGTGGGTGGCACTGGCAGCCCTAGCCAACAGCCTTGCTACTGGAGGCGTGAACTGCATGCTGCCAACATGCACTCTTAATGTGGGCAAAATGGCTAGCGTCCATATTCTGAAGAGCACATGCTTGCAAAACCTTCCCACTACAGTCTCGACCATACTTGTGTATACGATATGAACCTTCTAGTTGTCGGGCTACGTTCATAGCTACAAGACGCCTAACCAGCGTAGTGTAGTCCTGTTCCATTCAATTCTCCAGGTGGTGTCCAACAAGTTATACTTCAACGTATGTACGAAGCAGGATCAACTAGTGCCAGTGAAGTGTCACTGCTTAAAGCGACACTTTATGAACCAGTCACTAGGATACTACTACTGGACATACTAGACAATGTCACACTGCGTTGCATTGCTTTTATTTTAACATTTTCACATCACAATTTCTAATTTAATACACTAGGCATGCACTTCAATGGAGATTCAGCTGCATCCGACAGTTCAGCAGAAAAGTTTCATACAAAGTAACCAGTTATTCGTGCAAAAGTCACTGCATACTTAGTAACATAAGGCCTAACATTCACAGCAGTCGCTACAATAAGTTAAACAAATAACTTTTTTACTGGAAGCACATGATAATCTTTGGATTCAATACATCATACGAAACATAATATTAACTAGTTTCATTAATAAGCAGATATTAACCATTGTAAACAAAAACAAATACATAAATGCCATACAAACTTCTTTGGTCCAGTCATACGGAATTATGCAAAAAAATTTGGTCGTGCATAGTGTGGAATTCCGTGAATAAACGGCAAACAAGTTTTAACAAATATTTTCATCCTAACATCAACAAACAAAATTAAACAACTCATTCTACCTAGAAAAATCAGGAATCTAAGCCACAACAACCACCTAGCTAAAGCAAATCACACTAGTCCGAAGCAGAATTGGCAACAGCTGAATCAATCGACACGCATTTGAAACATCTAAGTCTCCTGTGTTCAAGGTTACTTTCTAGATAACTACACTTAGTCACAGAAATTCACTATGGTCATGCTACTTGATTTGACAAGTAGGGCAAGCAGCTGCTTGGTGACCTTCCGGGCAGATGACTGATCACATCTTCTTGATACGCTCCACCTGGTCCAAGACTTCCTTGTGTACTGCGGGTGGCATGTCCTGGCCAAGCTCCACCTCCAGGAATTTCTGAGTTTCGGCAATGTCCTCAACCCAGTAGTCCTTCGGCAAGGAGAACATCTTGTCCCAGTTAACTTCTTTCTCGATGCCCGTGAGATCGATTGAACCTACACAAGCACATATTACATACACTCAGTAAAACCAGATCAGTGAGAATGAAGGCAAAAACACTGGGCTGTGTATTAATTCACAAGACCTCAACCTGCTGTTCATCCTTAGCCAGTACCTTGCTCTTGAACGCTGTTGCACTACATAGCAAATCAGTTGAAAATGTATACTATACAGTAGCCATCCTTAGCCTTATGATTTCATAACTAAAGTACAAATTATCTACATGCATCACTCAACGTCATCTTCCCATGCTGACCGAAGGCACATCGCTGCTAATGAACAAATATAGGACATTTTATACTACTAGCAATTTAGTAAGGAACACTGTTTAAAGCATACAATCTGTTGAAACGTAGTGTAGGCCTGTGTGAAGAAATGAGTTTTAAACGCATACTAAAGCATCCACGACTGAGGGAGGCCGAGAGTATGTGTTGGAAGCGAGTTCCAGACGGCTGGATCTGGAAACTGTTGATCGAGCCGAGTCTTGGTCCATGGAAAAAACACGTCATGTCACTCAGCCGAATGGAGGTGCACCTGACCAGAGATAATGGTGACCGGCACAGACATTGTTGAAGTAGGCCTGGCCAGTGCCGTGGAGAATCATAGGCAGTGACAGCAACCTTGAACAGTATCCGCTGCTGTACTGGCAGCCAGTGGAACATGTTGAAGAACTAGTGTGATGTGTTGAAACTTGCCAGCACCGACCACCAACCGGGCAGCAGCACTGAGAACCATCTGCAGTCGGCGGCGAATAAGAGACAACGAAACGAAGTACAGAATGGTGTTGCAGTGACTCTGCTGACAATGAAGGTAGCAGCCTGAGCAGAATGAGTGTAAGGGATCTTCTATACAACTCATGCATCTGTCCATCAGTAGTGTAGTGGCTCCAATGCACTGCAATTCAATAGTATATGGCCAAAGCAGCAGGCCATACAGTACTAACCAACACATTGTAGCCTCAATTATCTTACATCTGACTTACCCTTCTTTGGAAGATAGCCAATTGCAGTCAGATCAGCTACATCTTCTTCTCCCTTCAGACGCTTGCACATCCAGTCGATTACCCTGATGTTCTCGCCAAATCCGGGCCAAAGGAACTTGCCGTCATCGTTAACTCTGAACCAGTTGACGTGGTAGATTCTTGGCAGCTACAAAAACCAGTTATTTGTTCACATACAGCTGTAATGAGTGACATGGTAGGTCACTGTAGAGCTTCAGACTAGCAACCAAGAGCCATAGGTAGAGTTTCAGCAAATTACAGCTGTGTTGTCTTGGTGAATTATTTACCTTCATGTGCTCTGTCACAAAGCAGTATAATTTAGAACTAGCTTAAGAGCATTGCTGCTCTGACTAGAAAGGTTACAGCATGACAGCTGAAAGTAATGGCAGCCTACTGTTCCGTTCACTATTTATCTAGCGTCGTCGTGTCGCGTACGCATGTCTTTCGAGTGCATGTCCACATTTAAGTTAGCTTTACATATGTAACTAAAAAACTAAAAAAGCATGTGACAATCACAAAAGCACCACAAGGAATCTGAAGTGCCCACACCAATATTTATAAACATTTGAATGACAAATCTAGAAATTAACGCAATCACACCTTTCGGCCTGGCTTCTTCATGCTAAGCCAGTGCGTCAGATAATCACCAAAGTTGTATCCAAAGAATGGACGCATGGCCATAGGATCGTGCATGATCTGCTTTCCTAAAACAACAATATTTGATCAGCTAGTTACTCCCTGACCAGCTGTTTACTTTCACAAGTATCTGCATTCACACTTGATGTTTACAAGACAAAACCCACGGTGACTAAATATGACTGGCACTAGAGAACTCAAATTATGCAATATCACCAATGTAATTATGATTACAACTGTCTAACCACACCTGCAAACAATCGCTCTCTACTTTCTCATGTAATTGCATTTTGAATTTGCAATAACTTACTGGTCCTTAAAATGTGCCTTCAGTGCTTTGACGCTGTTGGTTGGGCGGCAGGAAGGCATGGTAGTTTAAGGACCAGTACAACAACAACAACAACCATTTAACGGCTTTGTTCCGGGACAACCCGGGTAGGCCGGTACCAGAAGAAACAATCTGCCTTAGCGAGTTAACCTATTACTCTGCAGCATACTAACTGTATCCCCATCTACTGTTTCACTTGTACTACACGTATATGAGAATTTACTCTCCTGTTTATCCATACAGTATTTCACCTGGTACAGCTTGCTTCTTGTATTTCTACGTGCTAAGTCTGCGGACGCATAACTGTATACCTTTAAATTCAGCAGCAGCAGTAGACTCCGACTTGACTGCAGCAGCAACCATGATACCGTGTTCCCAGGACAGTGACTCAAACACCAGTGGTACTCCTACAATTACCACACAATCATTCTATAGCAATCAAACAGCTGGATTAATCACCGAAAACAACAGTTTTACTGTTTCAGTGACTACTGTACTTCTCCTAGGCCTGACATGTTCAGAAAAGCAACCAATATTACCCATCATACCATCAGACTAACGATGCTTACATGCACATTACGCAACCAAACTGTTCAACAGTTTCTTCAGCTGACAAAAACAGACTGTAGTGAAACTGACACCAAAATTTAAAAGTAATCAGCATACATAATCTGAGTCCACTTTTTCATACACATATACAGCATACCAAATGCCCATATACAAATTGTACTATTTTCAAGTTACCTTGCGGACGACGGCCACCAAACACAAATGCATGAATTGGTACGCCTGCCGGATCCTCCCACTTGGGATGAATAATGGGGCACTGTCCAGCCGGGCACGTGAAACGCGAGTTAGGATGAGCTGCCCTGCCTGGCATGCCCTTCTTCCATTTCTCTCCAAGCCATGTTGTTACATCCATGTCCTAACAACCAATTTTCAACATTACGTAAATGTTTTCCCACAAGTTAACTTGGTTGCTGTTAACCAACAGCACTACTGATAGACTGATAGTACAGACAGCAATACATGGTATGAATGTGTTCATCTATCGGCTATTTGTTTCACGACGGTTGGTTGGAAGTTTTGCTAGCTGCCAGCCAGGCTCCAACTGCCACTATGGCACACTAAAGATAGCTCGACAGGAGGTGAAAGTCAACTCGTCCCCAAGTGAACTTTTTGTTAAGATAAAGGTTAGAGCCAGAGTTAGGTTAGCCTTAGTGCCAAGTTGACTTGGGGATGTGACAGGAATAAAGTTTGGGGCTGAGCTGACCGGGGACGAATTAGCTATAAACCACTAATCAGCAGCCATTCTTACAGTAATTGTAAAATGGAGAACTACAGCAAATAACAATTTGGTTAAGTACAGCAAGTAATTAGAAGCATTCATAACAAGTTTTTTAAGTTTGGTGATAATGAACAATTTGCAGATCAAAACATATTCATTGTATAGCAAGAAATAATAATCTCTTATCACAGTAAGTGTGCAAATTCTCTTTAAATTTTAATTAGCTAGAGAACAAGAGGTTAAAAACACTAGATTACATTAACAGTTGCTAAAATTAGTGATACGATACAAAAAAATCCGAGAATATATTACGGGGTCAAGTTGATCCTCCAAGCCTTCCCACCAGTACATGCCATCAGCAGTCATTGCCGTATTGGTGAAGATTGAGTTGCTCTGGAAAGTCGCCATGGCATTGCCGTTGGTCTTCCAGTTTGTTCCAGGACAAACGCCGAAAAATCCATACTCCGGATTGATGCCACGCAGTTCGCCTTTTTCATTGAATCTCATCCATGCAATGTCATCCCCTGAACAGTTATTACACAATGACAGACTGTTTCCAACGCACTGCATCAGGTCAGATTATAATTACTGGCACAAGAAAACAGATCATGTACTGAACTCTGTCTGCCTGTCATAAACAAGCTTGGAACTCAGAAGTAGAGATTCTGGCTTAACATGTGTCCTGTAGTACCTACACTGCCACACGTTATGACTACTCACCACATATAACTGATTTATTAATTGAGAACTAATTAGCATTATTAATGTGCATATGTCAAGAACCACACATGGACAAGTTATAAACCACACGTCGCTTCCACAACCCACTGTTCAGGCAAAAACAATACAGTTGCAAAAAGATCTAGCTCATATCTTTCATTACAGGCTAAACGCTTTCTCTGATGCAGTATTAGTAATCCTAGCTGAAACAGAATTTTTTTTCAAATGCACATACACAAATTGTCTGCATTAAAGGTAGCACTTGTACTTACCGACGCACTGGACTTTCCAGCCAGGAAGTGAAGGAGTCAGCATTGCCATGTTCGTCTTGCCACAAGCACTTGGGAAAGCTGCTGCAATGTAGTACTCCTCGCCTTTCGGATTTGTAACTCCCATAATCTGTTGACAGTTTCACGAATATCACTGATCATTCAAACTGGTGAAATGAGGTATTGCCCATAATGGTACGTGATGACAGCTGGCGCGCCACAGTGAACAGTTTGGTGCCAACTGGAGACTGTTCCCACTGATCCATTCACTACATTCACTGGCTCAACCGGCCCATTTCTGTCTGAATGGGCGAAGTGCCAACCTGAAAAAATGGCCAGCCACGGGCCAGCACCCAGCTGAAGCTGATGCATTGTAAGAGAATAAAGCATATTGCCAGCTCAAGCGAAGCCCATCTATAAGGCACATTGGACCGTTACGGCATGGCTTGCATCATTTAATGCAAATTTATACCTCTAACAAAAAATATGACCAGCACAGGAAGCTTTTAATTCAACTCTACATGTAAGCCATACAACAGCAGCAACTTTCTAACACAAAATGTAGCCCTTAAGATTTACAAGTTCACTCTCACTTACCAGCATGTGCTCAGCCAGCCAGCCCTCATCACGTGCAATGTTCCCTGCAATACGCAGTGCGAAGCACTTCTTGCCCAGCAGAGAGTTACCACCATATCCACTGCCAAACGACTTTATTTTACGCTCGTCGGGGTAGTGAGCGAGCAACACTTTTTCCGGATTACACGGCCAATGATTGACCACCTTCTCTACACAATTCAGCATTGCTCATTACACAATACAAGCAACTTATCATAAATTCAGCGACAGTGACACATCATTACTAAATTGTATGTATGTGTTATTCTTTGCCATCAACCACAAATAACAAGATATCAATCATTTAATACCAAATAGCATCAATTTACAACAGTGATAGCAGCTACCAGATAACATTAGGCTAATGTCAGGCCAACATTGTACTTCCAGAAAACAAACTAGAAACCTATGGCAAGCCCATTACATGTCTGCCATCACTGCTGTTTTCTATCTATAGCTTCACAGAAGTATCAAAACCAGCGAGTTAAAATGCAACACAGACAAATGAGTCTTAAGTATTTATGCAATGCAGTGATAATGCGTACTCCTCCATGGTCGTGGACAACCCATTGAATGCACACACTTGACAAAGTCATCGTCGCCCATAACATCCCAGACCTGTGGTGCAACACGGGTCATGAGACGCATACACAGTAGCACGTAGTTTGAATCTGTCAACTCGATGCCAATCTTTGCCAAGGGTGAGCCGATTGGTCCCATGCTGAACGGAATTACATACATCATGCGACCTATGCAACATCCAGACATAACATGTCGTTAAAGTGACGCAGCAATAGCTGCCACAAAGTGGCTAATGCATGTATTGGAGCAGCAGTATTTACATAGAGTACAATTGATAATGGTTGGAGGCATGGCACAATGGTTAGCGACATTGGACTTGATCAACTAAGATAATCGACATCTGTCCCAGCTAGTACTTTGATGAGTGACCATCTTTGGATGGATAAACCATCTAGGTATGTAACAAGTCAACTGGGTCAACTCAGCCTTCCATCCATCTGGGGTCGGTAAAGAGTACCAGCTTCCGCTAGCAAGTAAACACACCACGCGATGCACTAGCTCCATGTCCATGATCTTGCAGTATAAGCTCGTGTCTGACTGATGGGTATGAAAATGTGACATTAGCACCACCCAGTGCGCCCATGTAGACTTAAATGAACAATCCCCATTCCCACCTCCCTGTAAGGGGATCAGCATCGCTATCTAACACAATGCATGAGGTCAAAGTTTCGCTGAGTGGAAAGTCTAAGCAAAAAGTCTTAATAAAAGGACTTGCGCCAAACTAAAATTTGTGCTCAGTCCTGAGTCACCTTTAGTCTTTGCTAAGCATTTTTCTAAGACTTTTAACTTTAGTGCTGGTTTCCGTCAATCCACAATGAATCCGAATGGAAATTAATGACATATATGGCCATTTAATAAACATCTGCAAATGACACATGAAAAGCATGCACTGCAATCATTATGTCATCCACGATGCCTATATCAACCACTTTGCCTATCTACTCTGCTTGTCATGCCTATTACTTAGATTTCCACTTCAAACAAGCAGTCTAGTTACGTGCAAAACTACAAGCAATTGATGCTCAGTTTGTATCGTATATGCCCAATGAAATGTGCAGTTGCTGGCATGACAGTGAACTTCTGAGCAACAACAGCAAAACATACCAGCCATGCAGTTGCGGAAGCGATCTTCCATCTCTTTTGCCATCACCTCTGGAGCCATCCACTGACCCATTCCACCCTTAGCACCTTCCAATGACCGCGGAATGGTCTGATGCTTGTCTTTTGTCACAACGTACGTCTTGCTCTCAACGCGGGCAACATCGGCTGGATCCGTGCGACAGATGTAGCTGTGCACACAACACTCATTCACTAGATTTCAATGTCAAATCCACAAGTGACAACGTGACAACCTTTTGAAGAGAAATCAAACAAACCAACAGAGATGAAATCAAGCCAGATTTTACGTTAGTGAAAGCGGTCATTAAAGACTGATATGAGACCAACTTGCTTGTTAGCACTAAAACAAGTTACCAGTTGTCCATTTTCTCCAGCTTTTCCAAAGTTCCTCTCTCAACCAGCTTCTGTATCACCTCGCTGGCCTCCTCCACCGAACCATCACAGATGTAAATGCCTCTTGGACTGAGATAATCAGCCTACAATTTCATATCAAACATTACAAATGCGTAAATATCTCCAACAATTGCAACAGCAAAAGCTTGTTTAAATGACGTGCAATATTTCAGATGTATAATAGAACTGTAACTTCCAAATAAGTTACGAGAATTATGCATGAATTCAGATAAAAGTTAATCTAAACCTGGGCTTTCAAATCCATACTGGTATTCTACATAATTTCAACACTTTCTCCTCAATACAATCAATAGACAGAAATGGTCAATTTACACTTGCCATTTATACTGACATCTTTAAATACAAGTAAAATGCAGCACCAAGTTAACATATGCATTTAAACTCACATAGTATGCAATGAATTTCTTTGCTTTCTTTGGCAAACGATTGAAGTCGCCTTTTGCGATAGGAATATGACCAAGATGTGGTACGATCACTTCGTGCACATCATAGAAAGGTATATCTGGTTCTTGATCGAGGAACTGTTTGGCCATTGCTGACAACAGTACAAACCAAATAACATGCAGTGTTCGTGATTCTCTTATTAATATCATTGTTTTCTGCCATACATAGTCTGCTACTTTAACTTTTGCATCCACTGCTATTATCACCTCGAGACATTTTCAATTTTTCATGGACCACACCTCAGAATCTGGGATGACAAAATTCCCTTCAGTTCCCTCACCTGTCCTTCCTCACTTCCCTTCCCAAAGCAGGATCTCAATGTAAAATGCTGAAATCATTCAATTTCAGACATGGCATTCAGTCAGAAAAAAACTTTGAAAAAAATGGGCTCCACCCAATGCCAAAAACTGGAACAGAACTGTCTGTCCGTGTCATATAGGTTCCACAGTCCATGCATATTTCTTTGAGGCAGTTGCCTTGCCTTGAGTTTAGTCATTTAACACAGTGGAGTGGTCATGGTCAAATTGAAGTCTGATCTTGACCAACTGGCTTCCTTCAGTGGTATGACACTGTTGCTCGTTTTGTCATCCAGCATGTAAAAACCGTCCGCAAAATTTCCTCTTGACGTGTCAAGTGGAGCGTAGATCCTTTACACACTTACTCATGCATATTTCTGTCTGTTTACATATTATGTCAAGCGATATGGCTTTTGACCTTGAGTGACCTATTGCCACATGGTCCCACCAGTCTCAATAATACAATCATTCGAGCTCAAGTTAACAAATGCCACCACTGCGAATGCATGCCCCCCGATACATGAAGAGAATAACTTGCACATTTTGACTCATCTACTCGTGTAATATTAGGCATGAAGATTGCATTACATTCCATAAACTGCATGCACCAAAATCACTCAAACCATTAATGCTGACAAAACAGTGGCAGCAATAACAAAGCACGCGCATCGCCACGCATTTCCTACTCTTTAGTATTAACTCACATGTAGCTTCTCGATTCAACTTCCAGTTCAGTCGAATAAGCAATCATTACAACTAACTTAATGCACTAAAGGCAGAGCACACCTATCAGGCATACAGTTCAGTTCCTATTGCCAAACACTCCGACGTAAGACCGCGTGTCACGAGCCATGTTTTTGTTATCACGCACAAGGTTCACATCCTCTGCAAGTCATACAACAATTAACAAGATATGCGGTGCCTGCGCATTTACTTACGCTGCAGATATAAACTGAAGAGTAATAGTAAGATATTATCAAATTTACCGTTAATGTTGAGGTCACCTAGGTCGACTCAACTCAATATACGACCTCCAGCAGTGCTCACACACGACTGACACGTTCTACGTAGGAGGCGGAAGAGAAAGAACTCAGCAATGACCTTGAGACGCGGTCGGTCACGTACGCTTTGGGTGGTCCGCACAAAAATCGCTAACTTCATCAGAATGCGTCGTGTTTTTAATAAAATCAGTACACAATTAACGACACTGTGTTCTGCACATTTATAAAATAATCGTACACCATTTTTAATTTTTATCCGAGGAGAAACTATACGTGGCGTGTAGCGAGGTGGGGGGCCTCACTTCCGGCGGTTTCGCACCATAGAGACGTGCCACCCAAGCGAAGACCGGTTGTCCGATATATAGAGATACGTAGATACCTGTAAATGTCTTTCTGCTTCATGAAAGACTTGCTGTATAATTTTGCTTTTTTAATAACAATTTACAGCTGAACTTCGACTGGGCATAAATCGTGCTGATTTCAAGCGTTTTCACGTCTCAATTGTTTTACAGCTTTATGGTTTTCTCGTCGTTTGATGGTGAAAGATACTGTATTACGCGGTAGTAGGCTACCACGTAGCTGATGAACTCTCTGGTAATATAATATAACAGCAGTACAATCTAATACATAATACATAATATAAACAACGTAAAATACTAAAGCTATTGCATATAACTAGAAAAAAACTAGTGTTTGGATTTGCGAGCCTATTTCAAGCCTTAAAACACGTAACAACAAAGTTGTTATTAAAAAAAAGCTACTACTACGTAGGCCTGTTACGGGGAAACCAAGAAATACCTGATACCGGTCGGCTACGTCACAGGCAGCGCAGTAGGGCTGCACTGTTGTAATGGCCATTCAATAATCGATAGAAAAATTGAAATTTTGACCCCCTGTAGAATTGCAACCCCTCGAAATTTCATGTTGAAATTTGGCACTGTTGATTACGTCCGGGACATGACCCCACATGCAAATTTTGGGGCAGATCGGTTCGGCGGGGGTTCTCCCCAAATACGTGGAATATAACATTTTTGTGACTTGTTATACTATCCTTACTTTTTTCTTGTTCCTCTCCACAGGTCAAACCGCGGCACTGGTGACACTGGCTTAATGGCTCAAACGACGTGTTTCCGCGCAAGGATGTGCCTTTTGAGGGTTAGAATGACTGGTGACGCCATTTGGGGGAATATGCCTCCAAAAACTCCCCAAAATGGGCGTGAATAGGCAATTTCAAGCCTAAATTTAAAAATCGCAATATCTCAGTCAAATTACAGCTGATCATGACGACGTTTTGTGCACACATTTAACTGTAATGGCCACTGTTAAATGACACATCTAAAACAACAAACAAAATTAATTTCATCACCTCACTTGCCATGGACATAATACACAGTTCTTATTATGCCCATGGCGCTTGAGGTGATGAAATTAATTTTTGCTGTTTTAGATGTGTCATTTAACAGTGGCCATTACACAGTGATTATAAAACGACACTTTTTGTACATTAATAATAGAAAACATCGTGGTGTCGCTGGTGTGGTCTTTGTTCGGAATTTAGCTGACATTTTTACCAACCACAAAATAATGTACTCCAGTCACTGGAGTCCAGTGCGGAGATGATATCCTCCCAAGCACGAGCTTAGCGCGAGGACGGTGATTTAATGGCTTGACGACGCAAGCAACCAAATCATGCCCGATCGACTCTCGAGGTTAATAATTAAATGCATAAATAACGACTTTCTTACCGGCAGTCCTATACAGAACCTCAAGGTAGGCCTAATTAGGACAAACATGGTTTTCAACATATTCCGACACGCCCAACACCAAACTGCAGTGACGTCATGATTAACGTAAATTCGCCACTTAGCCCAAGGATTGCCGTAACAGAAAAGTAAGCAAGTAAAACACTTAGTTACTGTATTTCCTCTAAGTCTAATAGAAGCCCCCGACTTGTATTAGAACAATACTGTCAGACCCAAGGATAGAGATGCGGCTTGTATTTGATTTTGAGAGTTGAGACCCGGCTTCTATTGGAACCACCCGGTTCACCGATGAACATGTATTTAAAATACCCATATTCTCGGTATTGCAATGCTTCGAATTTCAATTTTGAAGTGTAACTTTTTCGCTTTATACAATACAATACAATACAATATACTTTTATTGGACTTTCGGAAGCCATAATCACGCACCGGTAAGTGATAGGCCTATACATCACAACATTGACGAATGACGCAACGCACTGCAGTCCTATATGTACCGTAAGTATGTGGTATTTGCCGTTAGACCCCGGCTTATATCAGACACCCGGCTTGTATATGAAATACGGATTTAGGCCTACTGTTTCAACTTTCAACATCCCAAAGACACAAACCCACAAACAGTAGGCCTAAAACAACATTTCAATGGGAAGCGTCATGTTGCGTAGTAAAATAAACTAATGAATTTGGCTTACAGCATACAGGGTCGTCACGCTAGAATATTATTAGGCTCCATCGAATGAATGAGATGCAGACAGACTATTGCTACAGATGATCGTGGTATCTGTCAGTCTGTCTGTGTCACGTGGCTCGTGTGTGCAAAAACGGCTGAACGGATCAACATTCTGTTTGGAGTGAACACTCATGGGGGCCTAAGAAACATTGTGTCCGACTGGAGTCCATAGCGAGGGGAGGGGAGTTGGGGGAAAATTTTGCCCACTGTAAACCCACACCCACTACATATCTCAAGAGTAGCTGAAGTGAGAGACTTGAAATTTTCTGCGCTTATAGAGGGCTAAGAGCCCTAACCAAAACTATGCAAAAGTGGGTCTCAGGTTGTACGGGGCGGGGACACGTGACCTACTTTTAACTTCTGGGATCCCCTACATATCTCAGTAACGGCTGAAACTGTAGACTCCAGCGTTTGCGCTGTGTGGTGCATTCGATGCAGCTTTCGCCAGATTACTTTGGCTTCTTGTTTGTTCTGTTGAAGCCGCAGTTACACTGGCAGTCGCACTGGCACTCAAGCTATAATAAACACATTAAATAGTCACAAAATTTCAGAGTGAACATAGCGTCCTTGTCATGAAACTGTGACATTGTCTGATCATAAAATTCAGTCACGTGACAACAAAGCAGTGAATGATCAGATGGATGGGCCTGCACGATTCTAGTTATAAACGTCGGCCTACCTTATGCACTATACCCAATGACACAACAAATCAGCTGACGCGTCGCTCGCTGACGCATGGTGGCTGTAAGCATAGGCGTCATTTACGGGAGGGGGTACGACGGGGGTACGCGTACCCCCACATTTTGGAGTGGGGGTACCCTATCCCTGTTTTTAGACCTACATGCGTACCACTTTCAAACAAAGTGTCTGTAGCCTATGGATCATATCGCCAAGGAGGTTAATGCAGTCTGCTGTATTGAGATTTGACTAGAAGTTAACATTGACAACTTGACAAGTGGACCTCCGTTGAAAAAGCTTTTAGCTTAGATATTACATAACGGTAACTGAATTAATTGAATTGTCCTAACGTATCAGTCGCTCCAATTTTGGGTAATGTTTTATTGTAAATATTTAAAATGCATAAAATTCGATTTCGGCTGGAGTCTCGCCGCAGACCCCACTCATAGGGAGCTTACAGCGCTCCCCAAATCCCCCAGCTGGATTTAGGGTTAGAGAGGGGTAAAGGGAAGAGAAACGAGAGAAAGGAATGGGAAGGGAAAGGGGAGAAGGTATACCCCCATTTTCGGGCCATAGTGACGCCAATGCTGTTAAGTTCTGTGCAGAGCTTTGCAGTACTAAATAGCCTATGCTACCTGTATAATAGCTTGAGCTAGGACGTAGGCTATGAGTTGAGTTTTTGCGTATAGGCCCATTGAGCCTACGAAACTCATGCTGTGCTTAGATTAGATCACGTCCTACGGGTGAACGTACTTGTGTAAAGCAACGTAGTGTATTGTATATTAGCATGATTTATCTAGTAATGTTGATGAGAGATACATTTTTAAAATCTACCATGTAATTGTATAACCGTATAGGCAGGCTATATGCCTTGATTCAGCATGCTTGGATTAGCTCTCGGTGAGTAGCCGACTTGCGACGGGCCGCTAGCTTACGTGAACGATTTTATTAGGCCTAAACGATACTGTATTCCTTGTTACGCGCTTCTTGTCCACATTGAATTATGCTACGCCTGTAGCCGTACTTAATGTTGTTGACTTCAGATGTTGAATATAGACCCCATCTTTTATGTGAAATTTTGGTGCGTTAGGCTTGATATGGCTCACGTAGGCCTATAAGACGATGACTGGGGACTGTGAACCTGAAGTACGTGTATGTTACATGTAAAGCGGGTCTGGTTGGGTCAGCGACGCTGCTGATGGTCATTTCGCTCGGAATTCTGCTCATCATCCTGCGTCTCAGCCGTCAGTATGCTGAACGCAACAGTTCTGTGTCGGGACACGATTACGGTACCGTCAGCGCCGATGACGGCGACGACAACGTGAACAGTGCACCACAAGACGCGAGCACCTGCAGCGTCGTCAATCTCACTATGAATCCTGTCGACCTGCTGCTGCAGCATCAGGTATTTGTAATTACAGTTTCTCTGTTGTTTAGGTTTTACTGGTCAATCTGTGAAAGCAGTTATGTACCGTTCAAATGGAATTATTTTTAAAAAGAATGCTGATCATTCAGCCTCGCGCCGCAGCACTAGCTGCGAAGCGAAAGGCTGTTTGTTTGGCTGATCTGATGTAACGTAGAGGCCCATATCTCCGCACTCGCTATACGGATTTTCGTCATTCTTGTGTCGTTCGATCGGGTTTCGCTGCGATTTTTGTTTTCCGTTCAGATATCTGACAGATCGGCCTTCTAAATTTCACAAAGGTTTAAAAACCGCCTAAAATTTCGAGCCATTTTGAGCCGTTTTTATCGACCCCAGACCTGATTGGACGGCGACCATTCCAAAACGGCGCAATTTTTCGAAACCACAACATAAACTTGTTCTGCGTAGGCTATCATGTCCTGAAACGTGGTGAAGATTGGTCCCCCATCTCCGAAATCCGTCCGGGAATTTGGGCCCCAAAATGTGCAAAAACCGAAAATGGGCGATTCGGAAGCGAATAACTCTAAAACGGCTGAAAATGGAGTCACACTATCAGCGAGTGGAAAGTAGCGCAGAGTCTCTATTTTCTTCACGCCAAATTTCGTAATCCTCCCTTTAGGAGTTTCTCCAAAATAACGCGTTTAATAGAGGTGCCCCTATCACGACAGCGAAAATCTGCATAAGAATCTTATATATTTGGTAATCGGTATTATATGTGTATCAGTTTTTGATACTGGCTTGTAGAAAATCGCATTGCCTTTCGGCTGGTACTAAAATTAGGGACCTTGAATGACCTTAAAAGATCTTGAACGGCATTATACGGAAATGGGACATTTCCGGCGCCAATTACTCTAAAACGGCGAAAGATAGGCTACAGCAATACTGTCTGCCGGTATAAAGTAGCACAAAGTCCTAGTTTCTTCATGCAAAATTTTGCAGTCGTCCGTTTAGGGGTTTATCCGTAACGGCGCGTTCAACAGAGATACCCTCATCCCGACAGCGAAAATATGCATAGCACTCCGTAATATTTTCTAAATGGTGGGAGATAAATGTAAGGTTGCACTACTAGCTAATAGGAAGTGACTTCGGCTTTCTATTGCGATCGAAATCAGTGACTCTGAGTGACTTTGAAAGATGTAGAAGAGCATTATCGCCGTTTTGCGATGTTTTTTCTTAGAAAAAGGCAGATTTCGGAGCAAACTACGCAAAACTGGCTTAATGTACGCGATTATTTTCTACGCAGAAATGTAGGGCAAAGATTCTAGTTTCTGACGATGTGTAATTTACTGCGATATTCACAGAACTCGCTGGGAATGAAATGAATGCATTTAACAGAAGCAGCCATATGTCGAGAGCGTAGGCTATATTATTGGCGTGCAGTGACGACGCAAGGCCCATCTGCGCCACCCTTTCGGAAAAAACACATCTGTGACCGAAAACCCTAAAAAAAGCTAGATTAACAACATTTATTCATAACCTTGTTGTCTTCACCAAACGTGGTGCGCGCGTGGATAACGAGGTCCCGCAAGATACGAACAAATACGTTTTTTTCGAAAATACAAGACTGCGGACGGCGGTTAACTTTGATTAGTTAACTCGCTATAGCTCGGTTGCGACGTCCGATTTCGCTGCATTTTGCACGGTGACACATATGAAGGTCCTCGAAGGCTGGCACGTGTAAAGTTGGAACCGGAAGTTAAATTCAGCCATTATGGGGCATTCTTTCGAATTTCGTCTTGCGGTTATATCTCCGACACCGATCCAGATATTTTCACAAAATTTGGTGGCTACGTAGAAAACAGGGTCCCGCAACGTGCGGAATTATCTAAATACGCTTCCTTCAAAAATCCGAAATAGAGGGAGGACTATCTCGGATTAGTTAAAGCTGTATAATTTGTCTACACATTGTGCGATGTGGCTAAAATCTTGCAAGATGACGCCTAAACCGTTTACTATATCGAACTTCAGTTTGCACCAAACGATACTCTGATGTCTGAGGATCCTTCAGGCCTAATTTCGTGGTCATATAAGTTTCGGGGTTTACCACCAAACAAATGTCTAGGCACTAAGTGTGGCTATACCCAGCTTGTGGACAGTGAATATTTGACCTATAATCTGTCATATTTCGGAAACGGTGCAAGATACGACGTAAGTTTGTATGATTCACTAATATAAAATCACATATTGGCTTTGGACTGTACTAAAATCGATGACCTCGAATGACCTCGAACCTCGTTCAAAAATTCTGTCGTCTATAACTCCTGTTCTGTTGCACATAGGCTAGCGTTGCAATATTTTCGTCCAGCTTCGGGTTTTTCCACTATGGCCGATTTAATCGTG
>Ga0126335_1000155_pt1 | contig 31827 bp, 34 predicted proteins | sample OlaspJWI45metaG_FD_108409 | JGI IMG/M metagenome (GOLD analysis project Ga0126335, IMG submission 108409) | Marine gutless worms symbiont microbial communities from Oahu, Hawaii - Olavius sp. 1 OAHU.JWI-45 metaG | ecosystem: Host-associated > Annelida > Digestive system > Unclassified | place... | reverse complement strand
TTGCGGCAATTGCCGCAACGACCTGGTCCACCGTGGCGACCGGATCTCCGGCGCTGTCCGTGACCAGATTGACGGTTATCGCCTGATCTGTGACATCCACGGAAAGTGGTGTGTCGGTTCCCGAAGCAACGAGTTCTATAGAGATACCGTTTCCATCGACGCCTGCCTGCCGCGCAAGCCAGGTGATGCGATCCGTCCCGGCGGTGCCGGTTTCCAGCATCGCGGCCACAGCTCGCCGGTCTTTCAGCGTCACCGAGGATTTCACGGCGGTAAGGCTGCTCTTGTCGGTGGGGTCTGTCAGGTGGGCGATCCGGTTCACATAGAGAACCGAGCCGCCGTTATCGAAGAAGGCCCTTGCGGCGTAGGCCAGATAACCGGCCTGCAGGTAGGAGCCGAACTTGTTGATGAACTGCTCCCAGCTGGTGACCAGCACGGGCTTGTTGATCGGGCCTCGTTCGGCCACGCCCACCATGCCGCAGGATGATGTGGAAATCTGTTTGACGTAATAACTGAAATCGATCTCGCGCGTGTAAACGCCCGGGGAAAGATAGGTGGCCATGATTTACCTCCGTTTCGTGCGCCGGGACGCCTGCGTTCCATTGCCCTTTGGTTTTGTCTTGGATTTTTTAGTGGGAGACTTGCCTGTTTTCGCTGAGGCTTCCGGCGGTTTTGCCGACTCGGTCAATGAAATCAGCCCCCGCTTTGCCGCGGCTTCGATTTCAGCTGACAGCTGTTCATTGCCTATTGATTTGCGCTCCCGCGGGTTCAGATGCAGTCCTTGCCCATCGCCCGCGAGGTGAAACGTAAGCGGCTGGAAAAGTAGATTCTTGATTTCAATCATTTTGGTTTCTCCTCGTTTATGGTGTGTAGAGACGGTTCTCTTCGACACCGTCACGGAATTCGAACTTGCGGTCCTTGATGAGCGGACCGACTTCAACGGCCCCGTCATATACGGGGCAATCCTCGATACGGCAGCGACCGGAACTCTGGCGAAGATCTGAAAGGTTCACTCTGCGCAAACCGCCCAGGGCGGTGAGTTCGGTCAGGTTAAGCGATCCGCGGTCTTCCACGGTCAAAACCGGATGACGCTGATAGAAGCGGGCGACTTTTTCCTGGAGATCAAGCAGCTCGCCTTCATGCGCGGCGGTGACAACGACATCGAAGTCGAGGTGGTAAAGACGCGGATAGCGGCATTCTTCATAGCTCAGGTTTGGAACATCTTTCTCCACCATGCGGGCTTGGGTTCGGCGGTCGCCGTTTTCGATCAGCGTTGGTCCCTGCAGGATCAGGCTTGGTACATTGGGAACCTCGAACACATCGTCCGCGGCCACGAGTACCGCATCCGGGTCGATCTCGGCCTTTACCAGGCGAATAAAACTTTCAACAACTGTTCGAACGGTTTCCAACGATGCACCTCCGGTTATCCGGTTTCTTCTGGCTGTTACCTACCGGAACCTGCGTGGAAGTGTCGGAGTCGTCAGAGAACAGAGTGGATGGCCTGCCGGTAATGCTCGATGATCTGCTTGCGGTATTTCTGCATGGTGGGATGGAGAAACGGTCTGGGTGGGATCACGATCACCGCTCCATTGGGATGTTGAATGGTGGCTCCGTATTCCATTACAGCCCCGATATTGACCATGTCCTCACCGTCCTTGTTGACGGTGCCCCGCAGGAGTCCGACAAAGGCATGGTCGGCCATGATTTTTTGGGTGATGGCGTTGACCAGGAATCCGGTATCAATCAGGGCTTTGCTGGAGCCCTTGCGTTTGATAGTGCTTTCGGCGAGCTTGGCGAATGGTTTTCCGCCGGGGGCCTGGCTGCGGATGCCGCGTTTGATCTCCCGAACAAGTAGGATGGCGTTCTTGATGGTCGCTTGACGAAGCGCCAGGGCCAGCCGGGCACCGGGGGCATTGGCCAGTTTCGCCCGGGCCTTGTCCCAGTCTCCGAATCGCTTAACTCCCATGGAGACGAACCAATTTGAGAATCTTGTGGGTCACCACGCCGAACAAACGCTCATCTTCAATGGTCTGAACACGAAACTCATCCGCACTGTTTCGGATGTGGTCTTCCGGCCGGATATCCATGTCAGGCAAAACGCAGGCGACGGCGTCGATTTTATTACTCAGGTCTTCCGGTGGTGTCTCCACAAACTCCAGGGGGAACGGTCCGATTTCCTCGTATGTCGCGTCATCCGAACCGTAAAGCCGTTCACCAGGTTGGCTTCGAAGCAGGACCGCCTCTTGTCCCGATGCCAGAATCAAGTCCTGTACATCTTCCGTCGCCGAGATCTTCTCGTTGTCGGTCAGCAGATTCACAAGTCGCCTCCCTGCTCGTAAATGACCGGCTTCATATCTGAAGGGGAAATGATGTAGTCCTCGGGGCTCGCGGCGGCCCCCGGCTTGATTTCGCTCAGGCGCTGCTTGTAAAGAGCCTTGAGGTCATCCTCGAGTTTCGCCCAATGCTCGGGCTGCTTGGTCTTGTCGACCCGCTTGTCGCCGCTGGAAAACGAAAAAGTGTTCGCCGTGGTCGCACGCATGACCTGGCAGGCGTGTATCTGCCCGAGCAGTAAAAGCAGCTCGCGAGTTTCGCCTTCAGGGTCCGGTACGACTTCGTCACCTACAACGGATAGCGATATCTCCAGATCACGGGCCAGGCGGTAGACGCCTTTATGGATGCACCGTTGAAGTACATCATCCGCGAAAAGAGCGCTTTCAGGATCGGCCAGATCGATGCGAAGCGTGAGAACGAGGTCAGCTATCGCCACCTTCCACCTCCACCAGACGCTTCTTCAGCGCATCGATGACCGTGCGTCGTTTTTCATTGGCGAGATGGGATTTGAGCCTGGCGGTGTCGTTTTCACCACCGACCTTGGAGATGGCCTCGGCCGCTGGGAGTTTTGACCAGTCCAGTTCCGTCTCACCAGCTGTTTCTTCCTCTGGTTTGGTATCCGTGTCCGCAGGTGGGTTTTCATCCTTTTCCGGCCCGGCGAGCAGACCGGCCGAGACCGCTCGCTCCATGTGGGGTGTCAGCTCCTCGACTTCCAGCACACGCCCAGGTTCAAGCCGAAGCCCGGCGTCGGCGATGATCAGAATTCCCGGTCGGACGTTTTTGACTTTGAACATAATCTTAGCCCCTCCATCAGCCGAGAATCTTGATTTTTGCCATGATATCCGGACGCGTGATGCCTTGGCCCAGCTCGGACCATACCAGCCAACCGGTCTTGAAACGGGTCTTCTGCTCGATAGCTTCGGTCTTGATGTTTTCGCGCACTGGCATCTTGCCGACTTCCTCATCAGGAATCAGGAGAACCTCGTCTAAGGATTGGGCCGCGGTGAGCAGGATACCGCCGGTGCCGTAATTCTTGATGACACCCTTGGCACGCAACTCGGCCTTGGTCTGGGGGTCGAGGTTCCAACTGCGAAGGTCGTTGAACCGCCGGCCGCGCATGACGATGTACTTTACCGACATCTCCATATCCTCGATAATGGAGATCGCCTCGTTGAGCGCCTCTTCGGTCAGGGTTGTGCCGGTGACCTCCACCGTGTTGGCCGCCGGAACCGCTGACGAGATCACGGTAATGCTCCGTTTATCGATCTCTTTGCGGATTTCATCGGCCGCCGAGGTCTGAATATCCATCAGGGTGCCGATGTTGCCGTTCTTGAGCACCGAAACATCGACCATCGGCGCGGAGTGGATGCGGTGGGTTGGGAACTCCACTTCATCCTTTCCCAGCTCCTGCTCCTGGGCCTCGCCCTCGTTGCTGATCCAGTAAGCCTTAACTTTCGGCTTTTTCTGGTACAACGGCCGCTCGCCCTTCGGCAGGGTATGACGGGTAAGCAGGAGAGATGAAATCTCCTTGCGTTTGATCTCTTGTTCAATGGGAGCTGCAATGGCGGCGGCCAGAGCCCGCATCCCTTCCGGAGACTCCAGCGCCTCGGACATGAGGCGGGCCATGGTCTCCATGTATTCCTGGCTGTGTACGTTCACTTGAGTCTTCTCCATTTTAGGTCTCCTCCTGTAATTAGATGACAAGCCGGAACTTCAGCGTTCCGCCGGAGACGGAGACGGCCCGCGCGATAACCTCTTCACCGGATTGAACACCCGAGGTGAGGACGCCGGTGGCCGAAACCTTCAGATCGTCGCCCGGATTGACGGTGCCCTCGAAGGCGTCAGTCTCGTACACGCCGCCCATGCAGTAAATGCCGGGCATCTCTCCGTTCTTGTAGTCTTTGATCAGAATGCCGAAGGACTTGATGGTCGGATCGGTGTTCACGGCGAACAGATCGTCGTCGACGATCCTCACCACCTGACCGAGTTGGCCGTCCCCCTGCATATAGCCGTCGCCGTAAGCGAGGCCGCGATGGTTTGGGTTGATGTAAGGCATGGTCTATCCTCCTTATTAATTGGTTTGAACCGGTTCGCCGGTCGTCAGACCCACTCGTTGGTGATAAGCGGCCATGAAGCCGCTTTTGAGCTTGTCTTCGAGACTTTTCTTCCCGTCGTCCACGTCCCTGGGTCGAACGCCCGCGTCGCTGCGCATTCGCGGATCGTCTCTCTCGTCATCCGCTTTCGCCTGCTTCTTCCCGGCGTTGTTTTCGGGCTTGCTCCCGCTGTTTTTGGCCTTCTCTGCGTCCGCCTTGATCATCCGGTCAAAAGCATCCTCGGTCGCGCTGAAGGCATCGTCTGAAAGCCCGGCCAGTCGGGTTAACTCGTTCGTACGATCTTCGTCGTTGTCGAAGGTGATGCCGTGCTTTTCCACTTTACTCAGGAGCTTTTGGGCCCTTGCACGGTTGGCTGCGGCTTTTTGCTCCGCTTCCATTTCTTCAACCTGCTTCTGCAGGGTGAGCACCTGTTGTTTGAGCTCCTTGTTCTCCTTTTCCAGCTCCTTGATTCGAGCCTTATCGTCAGTGGTGCCACCACCGCCGTCTTCGGTCTTCTTGGCAGCTTCGACCGCCTCGTCTTTCGCTTTTTGTTTCTCGTCCATCGTCGGACCTCCTTCGTTAAGAGTTTCTGAAACCTCGCCCCGTTCAGAGGCAACCTGGGTGATACGTGCGTTTTCATCAGCGCCCTTGCGGTCAAGAAGGCCGAGGCCGGTGAATGTCACACCGTGAAGAATCTCAAAGACGGGCTTTCCCTGGAATGCACCGCCTTTGTGCTTGCGCAGGTGAATGCAGTAGTCGTTTTTCGACTGCACCCGCTTACCGCAGATGGAGCACTCCCCCTCTTCGTAATCGCATTCCATCGAGACCTGGGTGATGATTCCCTTCCGGATCAGCTTGTAGGCCAGTTGGGAATGTGGGCTGTCCGAGATAAAGAGTTCACCGGCACACTCGATTCGCCCGCCGTTTTCGTCTTCGATGAAGTCAGCCGACACGATGCCGCCGACGATGTCCGTGAACTCCTGGGAATGTTTGAGATCGATCTTCTTGTTGACGGCTGTTGTGTAACGGGCCGCCAGTTCGTCAGAGGTGAAGTGGTCACCGTTCTTGTTGGTCCCGGCGCGACAGAGAACAAATGTAAACTGCGGATCACCGGTTTCCTTCACGACATCCAGCGCTTCCGCGCTGAGGACCGTCGGCACTGACGCATTTATCTCCACCGGAAAGGAGGTATGGCAGGCCGCGGCGGAGAATGAGCCAGAGGAACGTGGTGTGCTGCGTGGTTTGGTTGAGACGAACAGCAGCTCCCGGGCGTGTTTGCCCTCCCGGCCGATGTCCTTGGCGATGTTGTAATCCACCTCCATACCGCGCACGCGAACCAGGCCGTAGTGCTCGGATAAAATCTCTTGGATTTCCGCTTCACGAGGAAAGGCCCTGTCGCGGTATGACAAAAGGACCGTTCTATACTTGCCACGGGCGTCGGCGGCCATAGTTTCCATCATGGACCGGATGGATTCCTTGTTGTATTTTGTACGGGACGGGAAATTCTTGCGTGGGTTGGAATGAATTTTTTTATCCGCCCAGCGGGTCATCAAACCTTCGATAAAATGAAGGGAATCCTCGTTATCGTTGCTGCCGAATTCGGTCACGTAAGGCGGATCGAGATACAGGACATCCGAACCATAGCGTCGGACCGCCTCGGTCGCGTCCAGGTTGAACGCCTTACACTCTTTGCCGTTGTCAAACACCAGATTGTTGAGCTGGCGGACGGTACGCTTGAATGACTCGATGAATTTCGACAGCGGGGGATTGGAAAGCTGGGACTGTTCCAGGCTCGCCTCGGATTCCAGATCGGCTTTGCGATGCATCTTCGAGCGGGAAAATTGCCCGAAGGCGCTCTTAGCCTTCACGGTACTCCCGAGCGCGGCGAGAGCCAGGTCTTTCTTGTATCCGTGAAGCTTCTGGATATTGGCCCACACCTGGTCGAGCCAACGGAGCACAGGCTGGGTGTAGTAATAGCCGTAGAATTGATCGACGATGAAAGTGCCGGCGTCCGGGTTGGGGGCGAGTAGCCTCTCCATGTCCTCGTCGGTCAGCTTCTCGCCGGAATTTTCGACCACGGCCTTGGCAAGGTGATAAGGGAACCTCAGCAGGTCGTTGGCGATAACCTTCATTCCCTTGCGTTTGAAGTGGTAAGCCACGTTCGCTCCGCCGGAAAAGGCGTCCAGAAAGCTCTCTGCGTCCTTGGGCACCTGGCTTTCAATCCAGCCGAGCATCAGGTATTTGCTGCCCATAAATCCGGTGACACGAACGGTGTCCGCATTGCCCGCCTGGCAAGACAGCAGGTTCAGGGAATCACCGAGTGGCGCATCGGCCAAAGCGCAGATATTTTCTTCCACGCGCAGAGCGGCCTCGGTCGCGGCGGAGGCTTCGTGTTCCTTGATCCACTCCTTGGCTTTTTCAATCGTCCAACCGTCCGGGTTGCGCTCGGTTTTACGAACGAACCGGTAGGCCTGGAGCACCATGGAGCGGGGATTGTCGTCTTCAGGTACGAATTCTTTTTTGAGCCTTCCGATGATGATGGAGACTCCGTAGACGCCCTCGAGCGTCTTGCGCCGGAAACTGTCCGGCTCGAATTGTTTCGGGTCCTTGGCGCGGTAGCGGATCTCGTTCTCGGTCTCCTCCCAGACCGCCTGGGAACTCATGCTTTCAGCAGCGACATCCGATTTTGCGGATTGGCCTTTCCTGTGTTTGCAGATGAAAAGCCGCTCTTTGGCGTGGGAAGCGTCCCCGTGGCGCGAGGTGATGGAATAGTGATGGTCGCGGGAACGCATCGCCGGCTCGAAACCGTGGGTTGTTATGATTCCCCGCATCTCCCGTTCGTTGGGATACGCGTGGTCCCGGTACGAAATCAGCCAGTTTGGGATGTGTCGGGCATTGCCGAGGAAAGTCTCGAAAAACTCCTTGGCGTTGGTTCGGCTAACGGTTTGATGGTCCGTCTTGTAGTGCTTGGTCTTTGAACCCTCCACCAGAGTCAACCCGTCCCAATACGTCATCAGCCCTTCGACGAAGTGGTAGGACTTCTCGTAATTGGTGGTCGAGAACTCGGTGGCATACGGTGGATCGAAGTAGGCCAGGTCCACACGCACCTCGGATAACAGGCCGTTCACATCCTTCCGGTGGGCCTTGCACTCTTTGCCGTTGTCGAAAACAAGCGCGTTGATGCGGATCACATTCTTGCGGAACCGCTCCCTGAACTCCTCTGGCGTGTCTTCGCGTTTTCCGTATCGGGTTGAGGAGGAAAAATGGCCGAATCCGCCTTTGCCAGACATGCAGGTCTTGCCCAAGGCGAATAAAGCGATGTCTTTCTTGAATCCGGATAATTTGTCTATATTGGCCCGGATGGTGTCGATCAGTCCGTGGACGCCTTTGGCGAAAAATTTCCCTTTGAAATTGTCGCGGATAAAGGAACCCGCCTTGGCGTTGCCAGCCAGGAGCGCTCCCAGTTCCTCGTCGGTGAGACGGACATTGCGGTTTTCAACGATGGCCCGAGCCGCGTGATAACAGTAACGAAGTCGGTCGTTGGCCAGGACCCGCAGGCCCTTGGTCTTGTACATATAGGCCACGACAGCCGAACCTGAAAACGCGTCCAGAACGGAGCCCACACCTTCCGGCGTGTGTTTCCAGATCCAGTCGACCAGCTTCTGCTTCGAGCCGATGTAATTGGTGATGTATTTGGGCCGTTTGGCCGGTGACGCCTCATCTGTGACAGCCTCCTTGGCCTGGGCTTCGAGGGATTCGAAGTCCAGATCAAGAGCGGCATCAGTCTCCAGCAGAAACGCCAGCCGGTCACGGTCGGTGGCAAAAAGATCCATTCGGTTCTCCGGTCATGTCGCGACAATCTTCAGCTCTCCGCCCCGCGGAGCGGGTGCAGGAAAGCCCTGTCGCTGGATACCTACCGGAGGCCGTCGAAAAGTGTCGGGAAGATGGCCGGGATGGAATGAGGAACGCGAACCTCAGTCGTAAAAATGGATCAGGTGGTTCCTTTGGGAATCTTAATCGTTTTCAGAGCTTCTCGGGTGACCGTTTGAGCGGCCTCCTCTCTTGCTGCTTTTTCAATTGCCTTGATAAGTTGCTGCTTATTCTTGGTCGTGGCGATGTGATATCTGTGCTGGACATCAGTCAGAGACTTGCCTTTGAGTCCGGAATGGTCCACTTCTGGTTCCAGCTTATCGAGCAAGTCGATCACGTTTTGTCTTGTCATGTAGATTGAAACGCCTTTTGTCCGTGCAACCTCCTGCAGTTCGTCCATAGTCAGCACATGGAGTCCCTCACCCTTCTTCAAGCGGTCGGATACAATCTGCGCCTTTTTCAGTGCCCTTTGCTTTTTGGCCAGGAGTTTGACCAGGTCATCCTTGGTTCGCAGCAGACCGATCTTGTGTTCCTTCAGCTTCGCCTTCAGTGCGGCTCCGGTGAGATCCGAATGGTCGAAGCCAGGCTCGACCTGATCGAGCAGTTTGATAAAGTCGGGCTTGGTACGGGCGATGGAGATGCCGTTCTGCTTCGCCAGGGTCTGGAGCTGCTTCACGGTGAGGGTATTCAGGTCCGCGACCTTCCCGCTCTCGAAGGCGGCTTTGAGTTTGGCGTTCTCCTTGGACTTCGCCTTTGCTTGTTTTTCGATGGCCTGAGGAGGGAGGATGCATGCATCAGATTCAGCCGCAGCCTTCGCGCCCAATTCACCGCCGCAAATCACCAGCGGCCAAGCCACTACGTTGGTGCATCGACAATTGGGATGGGCGGGCTGAGGGGGAAATCGGCCTGTATCAAAAACCTTTCCGTCCAGCGGGCCGCAGATCGGGCAGACCCGCTCATCTTCCATGGTCATCCATTCGAGCTTGCGGACACCGACCTGGTTGTGGAACTTGATCCGCCCCTGGTTATGGGCCCGCAGCACCTCGGTGCGTGCGATCACCTCCATGCGGTACTGCGCCTTACTGAAAACCTTGGAACCAGCGTGCCGGAAAGATTCCGGGTCCTTCACAACACGCCCGAGATCGCGAGCGATATCTTCGACACCTTTGCCGGTGGCGATACCGTTCATCACGGTCCGCTTGATACCGTCAGCCAATTCGCGGTGGACATCGCCGGCCAGCACCAGGTTGTAGTTGGTCATGAAGTCGAGAGCGTCGGTGTCGACAAGGGTGAACACGCGGGTGGCGAGCTTGTCGATACCTTTGGGAGTCAAGTCACGGTAGAACGGCAACTGGGCTACAGCGAATTCATCGATGCCGCGGTAGATGCCCTGGCGGAAGGAAGCCTTCGCCGCCTTTCGGAAGAGCAGTGTTTGGTCCCAGTGAAGTCGGGATGTGGCCTCACGGATATCGGCCTGGAGTTTCTTAAGTCCTTCGACAGCGGCCAGCTTGTTGTCGGGAAGCGAGCCGAGGCTCTTATACCGAAGAATGGCGCGACGCACCTCATCTTCGGCGTCGGTAAGCATGCCGGTCAATTCGGCGACCGTTTGCTCCGTGTACAGGTTCCTTGCTCGGACGCTTTTTTCCGTGGCCCGGCGGATGGCTTCGGCCTGGGACACAGGTTTCTTCGCTGCGAGCGCACCAATCATTTCTCGCACTCCCGGCAAGCCCTCGTCTTCTTTGACACATCACCTTCCTGGTCGGATGGGATTTCCGAAGGAACGGGCTTGGAGTCGAAAAAGCGGCACACCGGGGTGTCGAAAGTGGTTTCGTTTCGATGGACACGACAGTGGTTGTGCTCATCATCGAAATGCGCGCAGTCGTCACAGACGGCATCCCCTCTATCGCCTCGGGTGAACGGTCCGGCCCAGGACGCCTCCGTCCGGCTTCCGATGGGATTTTTCGCCGGATCAAGACCGAGCATCTCCTGCGCTGTCTCGACACCCATGATCCCGGCCATGACCATGTCCGCGATGGGCTTGACCTGCTTTTCATCCAGCAGGTCCACCGAGCGTTTTTCGGTTTCGCGGTTGGCCGATTCGATGTCCGGATCGAGGTCCATCTTGAGCTGGAGACTGGATCGACTGATGAGTTTGCGGTCGTAAAGCTCTATGAGCAGGCGCTTGATATCCACCGCGTCCGAGAGATCGAGGTCGTTGAACAGGAACTGGAGTGTCTTGTCTTCGTGACCTTTAAGCTCCACCCAGTCGTCGAAAATCCAGGCAAGGATGTTCCGCGCGGCCTGTTTGATCTCCCGGATCATCACGAGCATCTTTTGGAGACTGACCGAGGCGGTGGCGAAATTCGGACCGTCACCGGTGACCAGGGAACGCGAGAGCCCTAGGGCTACGATAATGTCTTCCTTTACCTCCTTGACCTTGTCTTCGACGTTGAGGACTTGGCCCTCGGTGCCGTGAGTTTCAACGGTGACATAAAAAGGCACGACCAACCCGCTTTTGAGGTCCATCTTGTTGACCATGTTACGGACCTGTTCCAGCATCTTCTGATCGGGCATGACCATCTTCTGGCCGAAGGCACCGCCGACCTTGAGCAGGCGGAACGGTGTGGCCCAACGCTTGGCGATGGCCTGTTCAGCCCGTCGGTAATCGCGCAGCAATTCAATGGACTGGAAGGCGGGTAGGACCAGCGAGTTGCCCCGTGGGGAAAAGGAAGGCGCGTCCCACTTGAGGTGGAGCACCTGATCGACCGGCAGTTCCAGACCTTCACCGATTCCGGGATTATCGTCAGGATACTGGCGGGCCTCCACTATCTGTCCCTGGGCATACTTGACCTTCACGGAAACCGGATTGACGCATATGACCTCTTCCAGGTCCTTACCGCCTTTGGTGTAGCGTTTGAACCCGACGGCGTCGCCTTTGACCAACAGTTGGAGAATCATGTCCTTGACGAACGCGGAGATGCTCAGCCGGTCGGCCAGGGAAGCGGCATCATTCTTCACATCCTCGTCGTCGCTGGTGATTTTAATTTCATCGCCTACAGCGAAGGTGCGCCAGGAGTTGACGCAGTTTTTGACCAGCGGCTCTTCGATGTAATACTCCCAGGCTTTGCGAGCCCGTTCCTCCCAGGAAGCGGGTATGGCCTCAATTGCGCTTACCTTGCTGAAGACCGAAGGGTCCAGGGCCGCCGCCGTAGCCAGCGGTGCGATTACCAATCCATCGGTTGACGGATTGGCAGCGGAATCGTTGCCATCAGCGGTAGTGGCGGGTTCATCTGAACTTGTGCGCTCGTTTTGTCTCTCCACCAGTGTCCTCGCGTTTTCTTAGCCTGTGGGCGCGACATTTGCGCCGTGTGGCGAGATGATGCTCGTCCTGGGGTTATCTACCGGAGGCTGGGAAGAAATGTCGGTTAGGCGGGGATGTGATGTTGGTTCAGATAAACACCGGGTCTGTCAGAACAGGTATCAGGGAAACGGTCTCCTCCCCGATCTGATCGAGGTTGGCCTGTTCCCGGGCCAGTAGGGCACAGCGGACGGCGTCGATAATGTGGTCGTTACCTTTGGAATAGATAACCCGGCCGTCACGCAGCGTGTAGGTGTGGGTGGTGAATTGATCCTCCAATTCCAGATCCTCCGCCGGAAAGACGATCTGCCGACGCTGGAGCGCTCCGTTGATGAGGCTGGTCATGAACTCCTTGGTGCGCTTTCTTACCTCTTTCCCATCGCGCACGGATAGGGTCGTCATCCCTCCAAAATCGTAGCCGCGCAATCGGCCGTCCAACAGGAGGTCTTTGTATTTGTCCAGGGTGTGAAGCTCCTGCACCACGGCCAGACCGTTGCCGCCGTTATCCACCCCGATACCGGTGGCGGTGTAGTATCGGTCCAGCAACGCGATGGTCTGGGCGATGTGCGGGTAGGCCACGTGTTTCATATGAACACGCAGGACGAGTTTAATGATTCTGCGTTCACCCAGTTCCAGCTCCTGGAATACGACGAGTTCGGTCGGATCGTTGGTATAGCCAAGATCGCCGCCGATCCAGAACATGCCTGTCTGGGGCACAAGGTTGAGTAGCGCCTCCAGCCGATCGTGCGATTCTTCTTCGGTATCGCAACCACTCAGCTCGTCGCCCGTGATAATCACTTTCTGATATTCCAGAAGTTCCTGGCGGCAGAAGTTCAGATATTCAATGTTGAAGGCCCCATACGACGGTTTGCCGTGTTCGCCGGCCACTTCATGCTGCCACCCGGCGCTGTCCCGGCCGCCGTAAAATTCCAACAGCTCCGCTTCACGTTCCTCGGACCATATCGGGTTGAGCCAGGAGGGCCATCGAAACACCTTGAACTGCGTCGAGGTGGTCAGACGATAGTATGTGCTGTTCCGCATCCCGTTCGGTGTGGAGTAGATTCGCAGCTTACCTCCGGATTTTAGACACTGGCGCAGCGCCTTCCATGCCCGCTCTGTAAGCCAGGCCCCTTCGTCCACCCAGACACGTTCGACGTGAAGTGAGCGAAAAGCGTCGCCGTAGGCCCCGGCCGGGCGGAAATAGAGAATGGTGCCGTTGGTGAATTCGAGCCGGAAGTATGGTTTGCGGTGGATCTTGGGCTTGCCGTATTTGGTCAGAGCGATACTGGCCATGAGATCCGGATTGGCCTCCAGTTGGAACTCGATCTCCTCGGCAATAGTGTCGAGATGCCCCTGGTGCGGTGCGGCGATCAATCCCTGGCCGCCGCGGGTGGTGAAAGCAAAATGGAGCGCGTCGGTACCGATACAGACACTCTTGCCGACGTCACGTCCATCCAGGTGGATAATGTTCTTGTCCGGGCAAAGCAGGTCCTCCACCTGGTGCGGCCAGTATGTTCTTCGGCTGCCGTCGCGATTGCCCAGGTATGCCTGACCCCAGAGCACGGGATCGGCCAGAGTCTGAGCCAGCTTGCGGTCCTTGGCGGATATCCGCGCCATCAGGGCAACCTCGTCCGTAAGGCCGCCCCCAGCACCGTTCCGACCAGGTCGGCCAGGATATGCTGCACAGCGAGCATCCCTTCCCGGTCACGGATAACACCCTCGATATCAGCGCGGGCCTGATCCAGCTCCTCCCACTCGTCATATTGCCCCTGGGCGGCTGCCAGCCGAGCAAGCGCTTCGTCTATTTTACCGCCTGCCAGTTCAGCACCGATTTCCACCAGTTGTCGTCCGGCTTCCCGGACCGCGGTTTCATTCTGTTTCAGGATTTCCCTCATCATCGTTTTTTCTCCTTCTCTTGCTCCTGCCTGTTCGCCCAATCGTCAAGCGCCTGAACGACGGCGGCCAGGCGGTCACCGATGCCGGTCAAGCGTTCCTTGTCCGGGTGGTCCGTGGCATCAATGGCTTTGTTGGCTTCGGCCACGTACTCGGGCATGTAGCGATTGATCGTATGGACAGCGGACTGGATGCGGGCGGGCGGTTTAGTTGCCGCACACCCCATCATTGACGCCGTCAACGCCGCGGCCAGTAACGCCTGCAGTACGAGTTCAAACTGTTTTCTCATATTCGTCCTCCCAGCCCGCAAAGGGTCTGTGCATTCTCGTGGAAACATTGGAAACGCCTTGACTTCCCGCCCACACGAAGCGTGTATGTGAATGTGCGTAATACCTTTTATTACAACAAGTTATACGGGTCACGACGGTTTTCGCCGAAGTTCCGGCACGGGGCTGGAACAGCGGGAGCCAGGCAGGGTCCGGAAAGGAGAAAACATCATGAGTGAAACACTGCACGAGGCCGCAAAGGCCTACATCGAACATCTGAGGACCCAAGGCAAGACGGAGCGGACCCTCTACACCTATGGGAAGGATTTCGAACAGATCGAAGCCTTCTTCGGTGCCGAGCGGAAGCTCACCGGCATCCTCGGTCCCCACGTGGGGAAATTCTTCAAATCCGATGCGCTTCTGAAACTGTCCAGCGGAAAGGAACGGGCCAAGCCCACAGTGGAGAAAACCAAGCGCGTTCTGCGTATGTTCCTGATCTGGGCCAAAGAGACCGGCCGCATTGAAAAACCGCCTCTGCCCAAGGGAACTCCCATGGGCCGGAGCGTAAAGAAAGGAGACAAGAAAAATGACGAACACAGCCAACAGTCCGCTCCGACTCCTGCCCAGGCCTGAGCCTTTTGAGCAGGCGGTGGAAGCCTTCGGCAGAAGGCTCGCCGCCGATGGTCGCTCGCCGAATACAATCAGCGCGTATCTGCGAGACCTGAAATGCTTCGCCGGGGTGCTTTCAGCCGGACATCCCGGCGTGACCACCAGCCAGGTGACGCCTGGCATGTTGGACGAGGCGTTGACGGTACCGGCGGTTTTGCGCACCGTTTCAGACACGCCTCGCTCACCGGCTTCACTCCACCGCCTCAAAGCGGCGGTCAGGTCCTTCTTCACGTGGCTGGAGGAAACAGGCCAAGTCTCGGAGAATCCCGCCAGGTCGGTGACGTTGCGCAGGGTTCCACGCACACCGCCATCCTTTTTGACTGAGGCTGAGAAGCGAAGACTGCTAAAGGAACTCCGCGGGCGGTCCGCGACATTGGCCATCCGGGACCGGGTCGTCATTGAGCTGTTCCTCGGCACCGGTATCCGGCTGCAGGAGCTTGTCGACCTGGATATTGATGACGTTGACCTTGACGCCAAGCATTTGCATGTTCGTGCCAAGGGCGATGTCCCGCAGGTGAAATTCTTGAAATCCAAGCTTCGCTCCCTCCTACGCGGTTATCTGAAAGTACGCCGCAAACAGGGCGACGGGGAGTGTCAGGCGCTGTTCCTCTCCAACCGCGGAACTCGCCTTTCCGAGCGCCAGGTTGCCCGAAGGCTCGAGCACTGGCTCAAGGCCGCAGGAATCGAGAAGCAGCTTACGCCGCATTCGCTGCGGCACACGTTCGCCACCCACCTCTACAGCCGAACGGGCGACATCCTGGTTGTCCAGCGCGCCCTCGGGCATCGCGACCTGTCTACCACCCAGATCTACACCCACCTTGTGGACGGGGCGCTCGAAGACGCCATTGAAAGACTGTGACCGGTCTTCCGTTCCGGGAATACGGCGGTCCTCCGGGACCGCGTTTTCGTTCCAGGCTTCAGGAAGGCGATGACAGTGTTGAGTGACAGCAGACTCACAGTGACGTGCCTGAACACAATTCCGGATCATGATTGAAGCATCACTGCGCAGCATCATGGGTGACGGGAAAAAACGATTGACTGATATTTCCCGTTCCTGCGGCTTTTGGAATGTCAGAGAACACGTCTTATCTGACATTCCGGCAAACTGAAACGCCGTAAACCCGCGTGACTGGCGATCTCTTTTCTGGATGGCTCTGGTGTTATCCGACATTATTTCTGCGTTTTCATTTTTTTGGCCGACTTCCTGGCCGGTTTCTTTTGCGACTCAGCCAGTTTTTCCAGCAGGGCGGTGGCCCATTCGGCCGGAGTGGTTTCCGGTCCCTTGGCGGCTTCGCCCTCGCGGGCGATTTTGGTAGCCTTCAGATCCTTGAGATGACAGCGGATCATGCGGTCGAGCTTCTCCGCAGCGTCCCAGTCCCCGGATTCCTGGGCCCGACCCAGCTTAAGAAAGTAGACGGCCACCAGTTCGACCTGCATGAAGTCAGAGCTCTTGTTGAACACAAAGTCCTGATAGAGCTGGCCGATGATGGTCTCGAACAACGGTCGTTCCTCGGGTGAGAGGAACCGGTCGGCATAGATGCCGTGGCGCAAGCTGTTCTGGTTGCTAGGAAGCGCTCCCGAGCCGACGCGTGCCTTGGCCGAACTGCGAGCCTCCTCTTCGGATGTCGCGTTACGGTGCCAGCGGTCGAGCTGACCCGCATCCTGTTTTCCAATCTTGTTTTCAGCCTTGTCGTTAGCCATGATCTCCGCCGTTTTTGTTTTGGCACCTCGGGGTGCAGGGCGGGAGGCGAATTTCGCCCCCTGTCGCATCCTCACGGATGTCTCCACGGTTACTTACCGGAAGCCGTTTCAACCTGTCGGATCTCAGACTCTCTTCTGCGGTCGGCGATGATTTGATTGACCCGTCGGGTGGTGACACCAGCCAGATGGGCGATCTCCTTGGTATTGACGCCCTGTTCATGAAGGGCGACGACGAGCCCACGGCGTTCCTTGTAAAAACGGCTTGGGCAGGGAATCCAAAGCACGCCGGTGTGATATTTCTGTACCTCCTTGAGAAGCTCCCCGGGCAGAATCTTTCCCGCGTTGGCGTATCTTTTCATTTGTCAGTCTCCTTTTTCTTTAGCCATGGCTGCGAAACGTCCGGGTTGTGAAACCGCAGCGTGCTGGGACGCGGCGTGTTCGCGCCATGGATGATCTCGATGGATTGTTTTGTAACCGTTCCGATTTCCCTGTCCTCATCAACAAAGCAGACCAGTCCGTAATCCTGACCGCAGGGAAACCGAAACCGTCCCTGGTTTTGATACAGCCGGGCTTCGGACCAACCGCAGGCCATGGCTTTATCGCGAATGGCGTCCACCTTGGCCACGGCCCGGGAAGTCACCGGCTGCATACACTTCCAGGCTTCTTTCGCGGGATAAATCCAGTCCTTTTTTTGATGTATGGCAGGAACCTGGTAGGTCCTCAGGTCCATGCCGCGTATAGCCTCCTGCAGGTCGTCTTCACCGAATTCCTGAATGGCCAGCTTTTGTATCCGGTTGAATCGCTCCCGCAGGATGTTCCATCTGTTGTCCGATAGTTTGCCGGCCTTATGGGCGTTGCCAGCGGCCACCATCCTGGAACGAAGCCAGGTGAAATATTCGGGATCGAGACGGCGGTAGATTTTTTCCTCGTATTCGATATCCCGATTTCCACCTTCCTCATATTCGAGGTGTCGAGACTCCAGATCGGTAGCCACGCAAAGGACTTTTGGCGCAACGGATACTTCCTCGACTGGCGGGTCAGGGCTTTGAACGGGGCACTCATCCTCGTTGCCGAGGTGAGCGATCATCGTTTTCATCAGACTCATAAGCACATCTCCGGAAGTTGGGATTTACTGTTCTTCCCGTTACATACCGGAGCGAACGCGATACCGCCGGATTGCGAAGGTGCGAAGGTCTCCTGCCGTCCTGAATACCTTCGCAGGGACCTTCGCAGTGATGGAAGTGATTGATAAGATAGATAGATAGATAAGATAAATAGAAGGTGAAGGTGCGAAGGGTATAGAGGGTATTACTCTCGTGCGGACAGAAAAAAACACGGGTAGATCGGAGGATGTCTGACAGGCAAGACGTGTGATATTTTTTTCGACAGAAGGGTGCGGACTCCTGAAACCCTTCGCACCTTCGCACAATCGGCGCAACTCTCTGAAATAACAGACGTTAAAGCTGCGAAGGTATGTCCGGGTATGCGAAGGGTACCCTTCGCAATATCGTACACGGGAAAGAAAAGGTGATCAGGCGATGTTGGTGATGTCGTAGGTGGCGGTGCGCCGGACGGAGTGATTGGGCCGGTTGACCGTAATATCGAACCCGACCTGCCGGATGGTATCCAGGTCGTTCGAGAACCGCTGCGCGAATTGCTGGACGGAGTTCATGTGGAAGGACAGGCCAAAATCCTTGGCTAGCCTTTTGATGGCGATGAAAAGATCGCGAGCCAGTGCCCCCTTGATGGTTTCCTCGTCCAGAAAATCCAGTTGGTATCGTTCAAGGAAAGCGGCCTTGTTGGTCTTTGCCACATTGAGAGCGGTACTCTCCCGGTCGGCTTCCAACGCGTGGCGGTAAGCCTTGAAGAGCGCTGCCAGGACCGTGGCGATAGGATTTGATTCCCGGGCTGTTTCCATGCTGATTCTGTTGAGCGAAGCGATCCGGTCGAGAAATTGCTGGGGCATGGTTTCAAGCGCCTGGTTGATCTCTTCCTGGGGTTCACCGGCCAGCATCATCAAATACATCAGGCTGAGATAATCGTTGCAGCGGCGTTTGCCGTGATTACCCAGAGTCTTGTGAACAAGGCGCATGACCTTCTCCTGCCCTCCGTCGTTGATCATGGCCAAAACCTGCTGCGTTCGTTTCATCAGCGCCGAGATGATCAGATCCCGGTGTTCGCGAATAGCTGCCAGGACCTTTGCTTCCAGAAAACAGTCACTGGCCTGCTCGTCCAGGTCGAAGCGGATGATGAAGGATCGGGAGAGGATCTCCGCCAATTCGCCACCGAGTGGTTCGATACCGGTGGTGTTCAGCAGACACTTGGTCCGTTCGATTACAGTCTCGGTGTCCGTGCCGCTCTTGCGTTTTTCCTTGGCGATGCCGGTAATGCTGGTGAGGATGAAGGTGGTCAGGTCCTCGGTCATCTGTTTGACTTCGATGTTGTCGAGGACAATAAGCGGGTTCTGCGAACCATCGGTGTAATTGGCCGCGTCGGTGCTTTTCTTCTGCTGGGGCTCACCGTAAAGCATAGCCGATATCAGTTTGCTGGCTGTGGTTTTACCCGAGCCGGCCGGACCTTCGAAGCGTGTCATCGGTCGTGTCCCGGCGAAGTCGATGAGCAAAAAACAGGACAGCCAGGACAGGATCAGGTAACGGTCTCCCGGTGGACAGGTCATATTGCCGAGAATGAGTTCGCTCAGCAATTGGTCGGCTGCGTCCGGGTCAGCCTCAGGCAGAAAGCGGATGGGCTCCAGTTTGCGCGAGCTGTCCAGGATCACTCCGTCGGTGTTTCCGCCGTTCTTGAGTATCTCGATGCCACCCGGTGTGATCTTGGCTATTTCATGGTTGGGATTGTTGAGGTTGAAATACACCGCACAGTCGCCCACGTTGGTGTGCAGCCACGAAAAGTGGTCCCGCACCGGACCGCGCTCGACGGCAAGGTTCGCCAGCACCTCGTAGAAGGTCCGACCGCCGCCGGTAGTCTGAACAAGCCCTGTATGTTTATAGATGACCGAGGAGTAGAGCCTCTTGCGTCCGCGGTCCGGGGTGTCCATCCAGAATATGGCGTCCTCGAAAAACATGAACGGCTCGCCCTGTGGCGTGCGAAAGAAACGGGCTCCATTGGCGGCGAACCATTCGTAAGCGGCCTCGGCCACACGGGGATAGTCTGGTGAGCCTGATTCTTCCTCCGTTTCAAACATGATCTGCTCTATTCTGGCCCGGCAGGAGCCGACAGGGGCGCTTGGCGTCCGTTTCTCCCGTTTCTTCTCCTGCTTGGCCTGAGCGCGTTTTTCCTTTTGCAAGACGCGAATCTGGTCGCGCAGAACGGCGAGAGAGAGATTGGATTTTCCAAAATGCTCCTGGATGAGTTTCAAATGCCGGTTCTGCTCCAGAGGAACAAGCTGCGCCACTTCGCGTAATACCGGCTCGAGTGACCGGTTCCTTTCCTCTTCGGTCACGTCGGCGGGTAGGCGTGAAATCCCGAACTCCAGCGGCATCTTCGCCTCGGCGATCAGTCCTTCGAAGTCCGTCGCGGTGTGCCCGGCGGTGAAGAAATCGTTGACATCGATCTTGGCCGCGGCCAGAAGTTCTTCCGCTTCCTTGATCTCTTTTTCCGGACGCCCGACAAGGTGCTTGGTGAGATCTCGCGGCCCCACCGCGGTATGCAGGCCGAAGCGCTCTTTGAGTTCTTTTCGGGCGTTTTCCCGATGCTCGTCGAGGGGAAGGATCACCAGTCTGGTTTGGATCTTGTGCCCGGCGAGAACGGACGCGGTTTTAAGCGCACCGTGCAATCCGGCCTGGGATATCTCGTTGTCCTGGCAGATATAGACGGTCTTGACGCTGCGCAGACGCGGCAGCAGCCGTTCCCAGTCAGCGGCCCGGATACGGACCGTGACCGGCGACACCGCTGCGAACCCGTGCTCCATGAGTGAAATGCAATCTGTAACGCCCTCGGTGATAATCAACCGCTCAGGGTTGGCTAACAGACAATCTTCGTTGAAGAGATATCCGTTGTTGATACAGGGAGCGATGTGCTTGTTCGAACTGTCGTTATGGACCGGGAGCTTCTTGTATTTGCCATGCTCCCAGTTTCGGTCCGGAGTCCACGGCGTTTTGCGGCCGATCATGAAGACCACGCGACCGCGGCTCCAATAAGGGAAAACGATCCGTTTTTCAAAGAATGGGAAAAGGCCGTCCTGGCCGGTCGGACGGAACGCGCCGGTTGCGGATAGCTCCCGCAAGTTGAAGCCATGTTTCTTGTTGGTCAGTGTGGCGATGACGCCTTCACGGCTTTCCGTATCCCCGTTGTTGTCCGCATAGCCGATCAGCAGGTTCTCGATGGTATCATCCGTGATCCCGTACTGAGAATGGAGCCATTGAAGGACCTCGGGGTGTTCCTTGAGCCGTTGGTGATAGAACGAAGCTAACTCAGTCAGTGCGGATTGAACACGCAGCTCCAGACTCCGCGCTGCTTCAGCTTCCGCCATTTGCTCTGGAGACAACCCATAGCTGGATAACGAGGGAAGACCAGCCTTGGCGGCCAGGAAATCGCGGGCACCCTGGTGGCTTTCCGGCATGGGACCGGATTGACCCCGCGTTACCACACCATCGTTGATGAACTCCACCAACTGCAGCACATCGCCGCCCAAGCCGCAACCGAAACAGTACCATCCCTGCTTGTCCAGCATAACATGAAGTGACCTATGAGACTGGCTCTTGTGGTTCGGACAATCGCACTGCAGAAGGTTGGCAGACTCCTGCACGACTCTGCCGCCCAGAAGCTCTCTCACCACGAGGCCGATGTCGATCCCGGTGACGAGTCGGTAATACTCCTTGACGTTGTTCGATTGTTCCGATGCCATTCCGGCTCCGCTTCCACTGGTTTTCATTCTTGCAACTCGGCCGAAACAACCGGATCACCTTGGAGCTCAGACTGGCCGGAAGTAAGCAGCAGCGAAAGGAATGTCTTTCGTTCATCCTGCCGGCGCTTTCGGGCGCAGTTCTGTATTCCCCACCGATCTCCAATGACCACGGCCGTTTTCCTGGCTCGCGTGACGCCGGTATATAAAAGGTTGCGGTGATGCATAAACGAGTGCGCCTTATGAACCACAACAATGGCGCACGGAAATTCTGAGCCTTGGGCCTTGTGTATCGTGAGCGCGTAAGCCAACTGCAGGTCCTGCATATTCGGCGAGCCCGATTCGATATCTACCGGCACGCCATCGAATTCGATGGCCATTGAACCGTCTCGGTCAATACGGATCACGTTGCCCATCGCACCGTTCATCACACCCAGGTCGTAATTGTTCCGGGTTTGGATCACCTTGTCGTGGAGCAGGAACTTTGGTCTTCGGCCTGGTTTCGGAACCGGTGCTTCAACGTCCCAGAGTTTCTTTTGGATCAGCCGCTGGAGTTCTGTGTTGAGTGATTTGGTTCCGAGCGGACCCTTGTGTGTCGGCGTCAGCACCTGGACGTCTTCCCGAAGATCGTAACGCAGCCGTTCATCCAGCACATTTTCAAACAGCTCGAGGAGAAATCGTTGGGCGTCCGTCTGATCCGTGAACTGATCCACCACGTACCACGCCCGACGACTGGAATCTTCCGGCTCGCTGGTCTTACGCACCTCTCCGCTCAAGACGGCGATACAGTTTTCCTTGAGCACGCCTGCTTGTCGCACAACCGTGTCCAGCAAAACCATCGGAACGGCTCGTGACTGTGTGAGATCACGAAGCATATTTCCTGGTCCCACCGGGGGCAGCTGGTTATGGTCTCCCACGAGAACCACCGCTGTACGTTCAAGATCGATGGTTCTGAACAAGTGCCAGGCCAGCGGAATGTCGACCATCGAGACTTCATCGATGATGATGATATCGGCGTCGATAGGGTCTTCGGGGCCACGCAAGTATGTCTTGCCGTTGAATCCCAGGAGTCGGTGGATGGTGCTCGCGGAATGTCCGACGACCTGCTCAAGTCGCTTGGCCGCCTTTCCGGTCGGAGCTGCCAGGACCACTCGAAGCTCGTGTTCCTCGAATATGTTGGTTACGGCTGAAACGGTGAAGGTCTTGCCGCTGCCGGCACCGCCGGAGATGACGGAAATGGAGTTTTTCAATACGGTGTAAATGGCGTCCCTCTGCCCCCGGTTGAGTTGCGGTGCTACTCGTGAAATCAGTGATCGCAGGTCATCCCCACCGTCGAAGTGGGGATTCGCCTGTTTGCCCTTTGCGAGAGTCGCCGCCAGATCCTCTTCCATTCGGCGAATCTCGGGTTTTGCCACGAGAAACCGCCCCCCCCAGGAGGTACATGAGAGCGAACTGTCCTCTATGAGTGCGTCCAGCGACTTTTCGATCCGTTCACGGCTGTCGAGGACATCCATGACAAGCAACGTGTTCGCCCGGTCGACCAACTCTTCATACTCGACCCAGCAGTCACCGTCATTTAGGGACTCTTCAATACAATTGAGTAACCCGGCCCGGATGCGAGTGTCATGCTCCTTGGGCGCTCCCATCTTGCGGGCGATTTTGTCGACCCGTTTGAATCCGAAGCCGCGTACCTCCCGAACAATGAGATAAGGATCGGCCTTGAGCATGCCGAGAACGTTGTTGCCGAGTTTTTTGACCAGGCTTGTCACCTGATGGTGGGTCAGACCGAAAGCGGCCAGCCAGGTGATCGCTTTATTGACTTCCCTGGTTTTTTGCCATTCGTCACGCAGCTTTTCGACCGCCGCAAGCGGGAGTTTCGCAACCTCGGCTACGGATTCCGGTTGTTCAATGAGCGCCTGGTCTAAATCCTTTCTGAAACGCTCGGCGATAAGTCGCGCCTTGACCGGTCCGATGCCTTTGATCTCCGGATGATTAGCCAGGTAGTGGGCAAGTCCGTCCGTATCCAGCTCGAGGTCATACTCCATGGCCTCGACATCGAATTGACGCCCGTACTTGGGATGGGTGATCCAGCGGCCGCGGAGGACAACCGGTTCGTGCTCACGCACAAACAGCCGGCCCGCGAATTGAATTTCCTCGCCGGAGGAGGTTGCCAGCCTGCCCGCTGAAAACCGCGGCCCGGCGTAAAACACCGCTTCGACGCGACCGCGTATGGTTACTTGATCTCTGGTTGTTTTTCTTCGCATCGTCTCGATACCTTCCGGTGAAATCGCAATAGGAATTCCTCTACAAACCGGCAGGCGACCTGCCGGTCGGAGCAAAAGAAGACCGGGATTTGGAAGTCGACGACGATGGAAATAACGGTTCCAAGGACCGCGTTTGGATGGGCTCCTGATCGGTAACGTCCGGTCAGGACATCACGCAGGTCGGATTCGACCACAACGCACGCGGCTTCGTACTCTTCGAGACGCTGAAGCTCCCTGTAAAACCGCTTTCTTTGGCGGATGACGGTGGAGACGAAATCCTCGAGGGTTTTTCGCTCCACCGCCACAGAGTCTTCAAATCCTTCAATCGAGTAGTCGCCGGCTGGAAGTGCTCGGCGGACCACTTTGCAGCTGGCATCGAAGGCGTAGGGCTCCTGTTCCCGTGTATCGACGACGACGGTAATCCGGTCCACGTTAAAACGGGGTCAGGGCGTCTTTGGCGGCGGTGTTGTACTCGTCGCCGCCGTCTTCGAGCACAACGCGTTTGTTGAGATATACGTTTTCGTTTTCACCCCGCGTGCGCTTGGTTACTTCGAGCTTGATGTTGATCAGTTTCTCAAGGTTGGCCGGAAGGTCCGAGATTTTCTCAAGGCTCAGGCCGCAGGTGTGCAGGTCGGTCTTGAGCCACTTGATATTCTCGCGGGAGACCATGACGTTGTTCCGCCAGAGCAGACGTCCCCGGAACCGGGGCGCGATGATGCGCAGGGTCCACTTGAGCATGGGATTGCCCGAGGTCTGAGCGCGGGTCAGTTCCGCCCGCTCGACGTTCACCTGGTACTTGCCGTCGGGGGTCGGCTCGAAATCTCGATTTTCAACTTCCGCTTCGGCGAAATCATCGTCGAACTGCGCGAGATCGATGTCGTCCTGGCCGTAGCCTTGGTCATGGTTTTCGTAATTGTCGTTTTGCATGATTCTATCCTCCAATCAGGGGGTTATTTTCCGGTGGAAGCAGGCACCTTGCTCTGCTTGTCCCCGGAGCCGACTTGAGATCGCGAGGCACTCGCCTTGGGCGCGGTCGCCGGCACGTTGAACACTTCAATGAACTTGCTGAAATCGAGATCAATGGTCTCGGGCAGTCGTCCGGTACGGTCACCGGCCTCATAGTTGGGGCTCGGTTTCGTCCGCATCACACGGCGATACGTGGGATTCCCATCCTCGTCCTTGGTTATTTCCAGGTCGCAGAAGAGAATGAGATCGACCATACCGAGCACGATTTTCCGGGCCTTGTCGGGCAGGGTCGGGACAATGCGCGTGTGTTTGCCTGTACGGGTCTCGATCTCTTTTTCCACCGAATGCGAAACAAGAAAGAGGCCGTAAGACATAAAGGCCATCTTGGTCAAAACGCGGTGGAACTCGTTGTTGATCAGGGCCCAGCCTTTGCCGTAGCCGAGATCGGATTCGTGCTCGATCTTGAATTTCTTGCAGATGTACTCGCTGCACATCCGGTAGGCGTTGTCGACCGTGTCGATAATGATGGTCTTGAACGGGTGTTTGCCTTCGGCGATATCTCCGCAGGCGGCAAGCAAATCATCCCAGCTGCTTATCGGTACCTGAAAAACATCCAGGGCGTTGAGTCCGGGTTCGGTCGCCAGGAACAGCGCGCCGTCGGACTGTGAGCACCAGGTTGATTTACCGATCTTGCTGCGGCCGTAGATGAGTACCGTGAGGTCGGCCAGGTCTTGTTTGGGTTGGGTTTTCTTCGTTGGTAGCATATTTATCTCTTTTTCATTGGTCCTCAGAATGCCGGGGCATCTTCGATTGATTCCCCGTCCCGCAGCTCTTCATGCGGGGGGACTTGTTGGTACAGGTTTTCAATGACGTTGGGACTGCCGTCGGAACGGCATAGCGGGAAGTAGGCGCAAGGCCGGTGGTAGTGGAAACAAAAACCGGTGTTGCGGTAAAAAACGCCGCGCCTCCGCGCGTCCAGGAAAGCCTGGGTCAGTTCCCAGAGATCTTCCTGCAACGACCTGAACTGATCGCGGGAGATGTAAAGGGTTTGCCGGTGAAACATTCCGAGGTCCGCATACTTGGCGCAAAGTCGATCCTGGAACGTTTCGTCTGATTCAGGGTGTTTCCGTTTGGCTGAACTCTTGCCGGTCTTTGATTTCGCAATCAGAGCCGCCCGGCGTTCCTCAAACGCTGCCTCTGTCTCACCGCGGGCTTGCTGAAGCCGGGCTTTGACCAGGATGTTGTAAACAATGCCCGCGATACGGAGCCCTTGCGTCTGCTCGATGTACCAGGCGTATAGAATGATCTGGAAATCGGTCCACAGCCGCTCCAGATAATCAGCGTCGATCTGCGAGGCGGTCTTGTGCTCCAGCAGAAAGAACTCGTCGCCGATCCGGACAATGCCGTCGACTTTTCCGGCTAGGACGAAGCTTCGGGATGAAGCGCGCGTGGCGGGGTTGACGATCTTCCCTTTGAAGGTCTTCTCCAGGGCGACGACCTCGAACTCTTCGGTCTGGTAGCGCGCGGCGTAGCCCTTCATCATGGCCATGGCCAGGTGCCAATCTCGTTGTTCCTGGTCTTCCTGGGCCCGGTTGGGGCACGCGCGGTCGATGAAATTCATCACCTGTTTCAGGTCCCGATCACGGTGCCAAATCTCCAGGCATTCATGGATCAAGGAACCAAAATTGAGATTGTGATTTCGCTCCAGCGGAACGAGTTCACGCTGGTAACGCCAGTCGCAGGCCTTGCGGCAGTTGCGGAAGAGGCTCCACATTGAGTAAGTGGTCAGCATTGGAGTGTTCATCACGCGGCCCCCGTTGCCTGGAGGCCCACGTCTTGTTCATTGCCATGGCCCAGACGCTCGACCTTGAAAGCCTCCTCGCCGAACTCTCGGGTGAGAAACCCGGTGAAAATCCGGGCGATGTGACGGCCCACCTCGGTACCGGCGTCGACGACACAAGACCTCTTTTTTTCTTGCAGGCAGAATGACGCGTCCAGCCGAACCAGGGAGCGCCCGTGCAGGCTTTCCGTCGCCAGGACAGCGAGGAGCAATGACTCCTCCACGTCTCTGAGCGGAACGTCCGCGGTAAAGTTGTATCTGTAAATTTCTCTGTTCATGAGTTTGCCTCCGTTCCCTTCGGTTAACTGTTTTTGAAGGGGCGCGCCCGGGTCCGATGCTTCGATGCCTGTTTCGCATTCTCCAAACATCCGACCCGCTCCTTACCTACCGGAACCGGTCCAAGAGCGTCGGGCGATCACAGGTAATCCTTCAGCCCCGCGTCCTCGAACAGCGTCCGCAGTTTTTTGATGGACTCGTAGATGGTTCCCCGTGGAATACCTGTGTCGCGGGAGATATCCGTGACACTCTCGACCTGGAGGCGCTTGCACAACTCGCGCAGTTCAGGTGGCAGTTTTTCGACGGCGCTGCGGACGTCGATGGACAGCCCCCGGAGATCGGATATGGGGCGGGAGAGTTTGCCGGTGCGTTGCAGGTAGTCGTCCTGATTGATGGTGTCTATTCGCTCGACGGAACCACCTTCTTCGTTTTCAAAGCGGTCGTTTAATGAACAGGAGCAAAGTCGGTAATCCCGCATCCCGGCTTTTTGCGCCTCGATGATCGTGGCGACCTTGTGCTCGACCACCCGGGCGATGAACGTGTTGCGCTGGGCACGTTCGGGTTTGAACTTCGGTAAGCGTCGGAGCAGGTCGAAGACCATCTCCTGCTCCAAGTCCTGGCGGTCCGATTCGGTGAATCCGGCCCGTCCAACCAGTTGTCTTGCCTTGTACCTGATGATCCGGACGGCATAGTCGTCTATGCCCTGATAGCGATTTTCATAACCCATTTGAGCCTCCTCGGGGCCGAGGAGGAGCTCGTGTGGGTATCAACCTGTGCCGGTACGGCCGCTCTAAACAAACTGAGCGGAGGTGCTGCGAGTTCGCCGGTTCTGGCGACACCCACAACGACCTCCGCTCTGCGGCCAGTCTGTTGTCTGGTGACCTTGTTTTGTGGTTTCGGGCCCTATGCCCGAACCGTTTCTTTCACACTCATGCGGAAGGGGAGCCCATGCTTGATATCCAGACTCAGCACCGTTCCGTTCCCTAGGCGGTCGAGCTGTGCGAAAAGCTGGGTAGCCTGGGATTTCAAGGCGAAGTCTTCGACCGATACTTCTTGTCTCGGGCCGTTTTCTCCGCCGAACTTGATCTCACGAACCACTTGCGGAGGCGGATCGAAATCCGGTTCACCGTCACGCACGGTCAGCTCTTCGATCCGCCCGAAATTGATTCCCTGCATCAGCTCCAACAGGCGTCTCCGCCCTGGAGACAGTGATGCCTTTGTTGCCACTTTGGTCATGCCGAACCTCCTTTCGCGCCTCGCGGCGCATAAAAAAGCCCCTGGGAGGTAGGTCCGGCGAAGGGGTCCTCCCAGGGGCACTCACCCGGTCTCCCGAGCGAAATTTTTATGGGGTGAAGGTTTCGCCGAACCTGTCACCCTTCTTTGGCGAAATTTCGTTGGAGCTCTCGATGGAGGCTGGCTGAAAAATGGAAAGGCTGGTGAATTACCATGAAAAACAGGAGGATGGAGGAATTGGAGGAGAGAAATATTTCTTAACTTTTTTTGCCGCCCCTCAGTGAAATTTCGTTGGCTTCGTTGATTTCACTGGAAACGGGCACAAAAAAAGCCGCCCGCGAAGGTCGGCCCATGTGTCGGTTTAATATATGGTTGACGTTCAGGTTGAGGTAAAGCCGAACATGGCCCGTTGCTCATCCCAGTCCGTGGGGAAGGTTTTAGTCAGCTTGGCCAACGACAGACCGCCCGGCTCCTCACCGTTCAAGATAGCCTCGACGATGTCAGGGGCGAGCGTAGACAGCTTCAAGATGCGGGCCACATAGGAGTTATCCACATCCAGGTTCATCGCGAGATCACTGATGGACTTGACCTCGCCGCTCTCAAGGATATCCACCCAGGAGGACGCTCGGGCCAGTGCCTGCACGATGGCGGTCTGCACCATTTCCGGGCTGTCAGGAACATCGCCGTCAAGGGCTTTGGGAGCGATGATGACCTTCCGTCCGCGCATCCGGCGGATCAACATCGGAATGTGGATATGCAGATTGCCGGTCTCGGTAACAGTGATGGTCGGTTGTATGCTCATTTGCCGTTCCTCCGTTCCTTGACTTCACACGCCAGTCCGGTCAGTTCGGTGATGAGGCTTGTCAAGCCGTTGGTTTTCAGTTCCATATCGATACCGGTTTCCCTGATTTTCACACTCTCTACCAGCAATCTCACCAGCCGATTACGTTCCAGGGGAAACAGGTCTTCCCAGAAGGTCTCGATGCTCTCGAAGGCTTCCGACACATCCCGTTCCGTTACCTGATCGCTCTCGAACACCCGCAATCCGGCCGACACGTTTGTCAGATGCCGGGTCAGGGTTACCGCTCGCTGGTTGATCGTGGCCAGTTTTTCCTCCCGGTCGGGCTCGTTCCCGTCCGGTGACATCAATTCAAGGGCTCGTTTACGAACCAGTGTAAGGTCTTCTTCAAGCTGCTCCTTCTGTTTTGTCAACCTGTCCCGTTCGGCTTCCTCCATCTCCTTGGCAGCGAAGTAGGTTTTGGCCACCAGCGTCGGCGTTCTGAATACAGCGCCCAGCTGTTCCAGCACGGCCTTCTCGATGTCTCCGGCCGGGACCCGCTTCAGCGGGCAGCGGCTGACAGCCCGCTTGGTGTCCTTCTCGCAGATGTAGTAGGTGTAGCGCCGTTCGCCTTTTTGGGTGTAGGTCGGCCCCATTGAGCAATCACAATGACCGCAACGAATCACTCCCTGCAGCGGGGAGATCATCTTGCTCCGGGCTTTGGTTTGCTTGGCCCTGGTATTCTCAGAGAGAATCGACTGGACCTTGTCCCACAGTTCCTTGTCGACAATGGCCTGGTGCTCTCCGGGATAGCTATTCCCTTTGTGGACCACTTCGCCGTTATATATGCGGTTACCCAGCAAGCGGTAGATATGGCCGGTATTCCATTCAGCCCCTTTCCGTTCTTTTCCTTTCATCGTGATCCATGACTTGGTTTTGTACCCCTGTTCATTGAGCTCTTGGGCCAGCTTTCTGGCCGATGCCAGCTGGGTGAATCGTCGGAAGATGTGCTGAACCAAGGGCGCTTCGTCCGGGTTGGTCAGCAGTTTCTTGTTTTCCCGGTCCACGTCGTATCCGAGTATGGCCGGACCGCCGCAGTATTTGCCCCGCCGCTTCGCCGCCGCCACCTTGTCCCTGATACGCTCGGCGATGACCTCACGCTCGTATTGCGCAAAGGTAATCAGGATGCCGAGAAACATCCGGCCGGTCGGGTCGGTGGTGTTGAAGTGCTGAGTTACCGAGACGAAACTGACACCCTTTTCGTTGAACAGCTCTATCATTTTCATGAAGTCGAGCAATGAACGTGAAAGGCGGTCGATTTTGTAGACCACAATCACATCCACTTTTCCGTCGTCCACATCATCAAGGAGGCGTTTCAGCGCCGGTCGGTCCATATTGCCGCCGGAGAATCCACCATCGTCGTAGCGGTCAGGCAACCCCAGCCAGCCCTGCATTCGTTGGCTTTCGATATATGATTCTGAAGCTTCCCGCTGGGCGTCCAGTGAGTTGAATTCCTGCTCCAGGCCTTCCTCATGACTTTTGCGGGTGTAGATGGCGCAGCGCAGCGGCTTCTTTCTGGTGGATGTTGTATTGACGTTATCAAGCATTCTTGCCACCTCTGTTCTTTTTACCGTAGCTTTTTTTCAGGCCGAAAAAGACCTTTCCGTTCCAGCGTGTGCCGGTGATTTCCCGAGCCACCGCGCTGAGTGATCGAAAGATCCGACCGTCGTATTCAAAGCCCTTTTCCCTGGCGGTGACCTCATATCGACGGTCATTCCAGACCCGCACGAACCGTGTTCCCGGCAGGATGTTTTCATTGGATTTGCGCTCCTCGGACACTTTGCCCTCGACCGTGGCCACCGGATCGTCTTGGGCGATTTGCCGCAGACGTGCCTTGGCGGTTTCCGACAGGCCACCGTAAAAGAGCTCCTGGATGCGATAGGCCAGTCGCTTGATGAGGAACTGCTTCTTGTAGCGGGGTGGGTCGCTGCCATAGAGGTCGAGCCACTTCTCGCGAAGTTGCTCCAGTGTCAGAGTCTGGAGCGTTGCCAGTTGCCGCAGGACGGAATTCCGGGACCGCTCACCATTTTTCCCGTTGCGGGCTGTTTCTTGTAAGTCATTCATATACAACTCCTTATCCAAAGTTTCGGACGCGTTTGTCATGAATGAATGCTCGATTCCCGCAATTAATCAAGTCCTTCTCCGGTTGTTCCGGAAGATTCTTCGATGTCCTCCAAGTTATTGCTGGAAACTGCCTTACGGACTTTTGAGCGCAGTACGGCAACCGCCAGAATGGAGGCGATGACATCCAGCCTGTTGCCAGGAGAAAGTTTCTTCGGATCGGGCGGTACGTCCGCTTTGAAAGAAATGGATCGGGTCGTTTCAAGGGCAAAATCGGCATCCAACATCGGTTCCTCCGGCGAATGTGACCGGGTTGTCGGTGTGGATGCCGGGATACCGTCATGCGGTTGGGATGCGTGGTTGCCGGCACCCACAACCGCCTGAGCTTTGCTCCCGGTCAGCTGTCTGGTTTCTAACTGCTCGTCCGGGCGCGACGCCCGGTTCTGTCAGTGGTTACATACCGAGAGCAATCCCCGACTGTCGGAAATCCGGTCTTATAAGACTTCTTGACCTGACAGGCATCAGGTTGTATATTAATCTTTTATGCGGCCCAGTGGGCCTTTTCCTCTTTCTGAAAAATGGAATGAGCCATGGGCAGAAGTAAGACAGAGAAAATTACACCGCTGCAGCGGGAAACCCTCGAAGAGATATGCCGCTATATCGACGCGAAGGGCTATCCGCCGACGGTGAAGGAACTGAGCGTGACCTTTGGCATCAGCCACTCAAGCGTGCATGAACGCATCAACCAGCTGGTTCGAAAGGGATATTTAAAGCGTGAAGGCCGTAAGGCGCGCGGCTTGACCGTGGTCAAGCGGCCAAAGGATATGGCGGCCGATCTGGTGGCGGTGGCCGTGGTCAGGACAGTAGCAGCGGGTGAACCCGTCCTCGCGGAGGGGAACATCATCGGTGAAGTTCTGATTGACGCCGCCACTGTCAAGTCCGGAGAGTTTTTCGCGCTCCGAGCTTCCGGTGACAGCATGACGGGGGCGGGGATAAACGACGGCGACCTGATCATCGTGAGACGTCAGCAGCTGGCGGAAAACGGGGACATCGTCGTGGCTGTGTTGAATGGAGAAACCACCGTGAAACGGTTGAAGCTTGAGGATAGACGAATCGAACTCGTCCCGGAGAATCCCGGTCTGATACCGGTCAAAGTCAGGCCGGAGGATGATTTGCGGATACTGGGTAAAGTTGTGGGCCGGAAACATAAATGAGAGCGCCCTATGAAGGAAGACTGACAAACTTAAGGTAGGAGACGACAATGGCAACTTTTAATCTGCGCCGCTTTTCGAAGCCGGGAATACTCCGGA
>Ga0126335_1000154_pt1 | contig 31987 bp, 29 predicted proteins | sample OlaspJWI45metaG_FD_108409 | JGI IMG/M metagenome (GOLD analysis project Ga0126335, IMG submission 108409) | Marine gutless worms symbiont microbial communities from Oahu, Hawaii - Olavius sp. 1 OAHU.JWI-45 metaG | ecosystem: Host-associated > Annelida > Digestive system > Unclassified | place... | reverse complement strand
TCGTTATGGTCCTTTTTGGTGACGAAAAGCCAAGCTGGTTTACCGCCAAAAGCTGAAAGGGCTTAGAGATGATCACACTGCTTGTGAGCCTGTGTATATTTCTGGCAGTCGGCATGCCGATCGCCTATGCGATTGGTCTCTCGGCGTTCTCCTATTTCTGGATCTACAATCCAATGCTGATCCAGATACTGCCGCAGCGGATGTTCTCCGGTATGAATTCTTATGCTATGATTGCATTGCCGCTTTTCATCCTCATGGGACAGGTGATGAATGCCAGCACCATCACCAGGCGGTTGATCGACTTCTGCTTGATCTTTGTCGGGAAGCTGCGGGGCGGACTCCTCTTTGTCGATGTCGCGGCAAGTATGATATTTGGCGGCATCTCGGGTTCATCCACTTCGGATGTGGCCTCGCTGGGATCTATCCTCATTCCGGAGCAGCAAAGACGGGGCTACCCGGCCCACTTTGCGGCCGGCATAACGGTCGCATCCTCAACCATGGGCATGATCATTCCGCCCAGCGTGGCCATGGTGATTTATGCAATTGCCGCCCAGCAGTCAGTCGGCCGGCTGTTCCTCGGCGGTGCCATACCGGGCATTCTGATCGGCGTCAGTCAGTTGCTCATCGTATTCGTTATGGCCAAGCATCATCATTACCCGCGGGAAGAGGTGGATACCTCGATGCGGGGCATCGCCCGGGAAGTCCGTCATTCCATACTCATACTGCTCATGCCGGTATTTATTGTCGGTTCGGTCACCTTCGGTATTGCCACCGCCACCGAATCGGCCGCCATGGGCGCATTTTACGCACTGGTGCTCGGCTTTTTGATTGTCCGCAAACTCTCGGGTCGGGATTTCTACGAGTGCTTGAAAGGCACCGCCATCACCAGTGCCAAAATCATGATGATTATCGCATTCTCACAACTCTATGTGTGGGTACTGGCACTTGAACGAATTCCCGAATTGATCGCTGCCTTTTTAATCAGCCTCGACCTCGGTCCCGGCGGAATGATGCTGCTCATCGCAGGGGTAGTGCTGCTGGTGGGAACGTTCCTCGACGTGGCCCCCGGCATCCTGCTCCTGACCCCGGTCTTCTTGCCGGCGGCCGTGCAGGTGGGGGTTTCACCGATTCAGTTCGGGGTCACACTGGTGGCAGCCCTGGCAGTCGGTGCCTGCACACCGCCGGTCGGTAACTGCCTCAACGTTTGCGCTGCGGTGACCGGAATGAAGATCGGCACGATCTTTCGCGGTGCCTTACCATGGCTCCTCGGCAACGTCATCATCCTGGTGCTTATCGCCGTCTTCCCCCAGCTCATTCTCTGGCTGCCGGATTTGTTCATGGGTCCTCAGTAACGCGGTGCGCAAGCAACCATCGTTTGCGACCATAGAATTCATCCAAGGAAATAGTGAATGCAAAGTGTCGGGATCATCGGTCTGGGAAATATGGGCCTGGGCATGGCCAAAAATCTCTTAAAAAGCGGCCATGTCCTTACGGCCTATGATATCCGGGACGAACCGCTTCAAGAGATCTTTCGATTGGGAGCGCGGACTGCAACATCTCCCGGAGAAGTCGGTGAAAAGGCGGATGTGGTTTTTGTGATGGTGCTCAACGGTCCCCAGTTTAAAGCGGTTGTTTTAGGAGAACAGGGATTAATGGAGACCATAAATCCCGGCGCGACGATCATCTGCACCGCCACCATTGAGCGTTCCACTATAATTGCTGTCGCTGAGGCGGTGACAGCCAAAGGTATCCATATCGTCGATTCTCCGGTCAGTGGCGGGCAGCCGGGGGCAGCCGCAGGTACGCTTACCATGATGGTGGCCGCAAAAAAAGAGATTTTCGAAAACTGTAAAGAGGTGCTCGGCGCGGTCGGGAAAAATATCTATTACGTGGGAGAGGAGATCGGAATGGGCCAGAGCGTAAAGGCGGCCCTCACGGCCCTGACCGGCTCCTCCTATGGCGGGATATTCGAAGCACTTGTTCTCGGTGCGAAACTCGGGGTTGATCCGGAAGTGCTATATCAGGTCATCAGCACCAGTATGGTCGGAAGCAATCTGTTCAGGGATACGGCCAGGCATATCATGGAACGGCATTTCAAAGGCGCCGGTGCGGGCATCCAAACCATGTATAAAGATCTGGGAATCTGCCTGGGGATGGCGAAGGAAAGCGGCGTGCCGATGTTTACCACCAGCTCGGCCTATGAAATGTTCCAGGCCGGAATGTCGCTGAATCCGGACGAAGATAACTGGACCGTTATTAAACTGTTGGAGAACATCGCGGGGGTCGATGTGAAAAAATCTGATTAGAAGTAATGACGAAATGAGATTAAATCTGAAGGAGGTTGCGAATGAAAAAGGTCGGATTGGTTGGTCTTGGCGATATGGGGATTGGAATGGCCAGGAACATTATTAAGAACGGTTTTGAACTGACAGGCTATGATTTGCGGGAGGAACGCCGACAGATGTTGGTCGAGTTGGGCGGAAAATCCGTTGACGGTTGCCGTCAGGTTGCCGAAAACTCGGATGCTGTTTTTCTCATGGTGCTGAACGGACAGCAGGTTCATGACATTGTCCTGGGCGAGCATGGAATTTCGGATGTATTAAAACCGGGTTCCACCATAATTGTCTCGGCCACCATCCACCCTTCGGAGATCCGGGATTTAGAGCCACCCGTTGTAGCAAAAGGCATCAACCTGATCGACACCCCTGTAAGCGGCGGTAAGGCAGGCGCCGACAATGGGACCCTTACCATGATGACGGCGGCTAACAAAGAAGTGTTCGAGGATTGCAAACCGGTTCTGGAAGCTGTGGGACAAACAATCTTTCATGTTGGAGAAGAGATCGGTTCAGGTCAGACGGTCAAGGCTGCCTTGCAGGCTCTTTTTGGAGCGAGTTTCACCGCCGTTTTCGAAGCCCTGGTGCTCGGTGCCAAAGCCGGCGTAAAGGCCGAGACCATGTATGATGTGTTCTGTGCCAGCGGTGTCGCCAGTCCGATGCTCAAGAACTGCGCGAAACTGATAATGGAGCGAAAATTCAAGGGAACCGGAAGCCATATTGGTACCATGTACAAAGATCTCGGCATCTCCATGGCCATGGCAAAAGAATGCGGCGTGGCGATGTTCACCACCAGTGCCGCATTCGAATTGTTCCAGGCCGGGATAACGATGTTTCCGGATGAAGACAACTGGTCGATCATTAAGCTGCTGGAACAGATCGCCGGAACGGAAGTCAAACAACAATAATCGGAGGCGTAAAAGATGAAACTTGGTGTCATTACAGACGGTATTAGCAGAGACCTTGAACACGCATTGAAGGTCATGAACGAAACGGGTCTGGAATATGCTGACCTCCAATTTGTGTGGGATAAAGAAATCGGCGATCAAACCCCGGAAGAGATCCAGAAAATCAAGGAATTAATTACGCAATATGGCGTTAAAGTCCCGTGTATTACCCGTCACAATTTTGTTGGACTTCCGGTGATGACCACCACAACGGAAGATGAAGCCTATCAAAAACATTTTGAAGGATTCAAGCGCTGCATCCATATCGCCAAGGAACTGGGATCCCCGTTCGTGAGGGTGATGAGCTGCAGGAAAGAGATGATCATTTTCGGCCATAACGGCGCCGATCAATGGGTTGCCAGTACCGGCGCCTGGGATAAGCTGTTGAAGCTCATGGAAGTGCCGGTCAAATTGGCCGAAGAAGAAGGGATCACCCTGGCCGTAGAAACCGGCAACAATGCGATGATCACCTCGACCTATCTGGCGCGAAAATTGATCGACGATTTAGGCACAAACCATCTCAAGGTCATCTGGGATATACCGAACACCCTGTATTGTACCGACATCCCCTATCCCGATGGTTATGAACAGATCAAGGACCATCTCGGGCATATCCACATCAAAGACTGCAAAGCCGATATCGCCAGGGCGACGGTACAGTTCTGTCCCCTGGGTCAGGGCGATATGGCGCCGTACCTTGAAGACATCGCCGGGGCATTAAAGCGGGACAACTATCAGGGGTTCGTATCATTGGAGAGTGTCTACCGCCCCGACGGTGGCACCTTTGAAGACGGTTATCGCGAATGTCTGCCTGAGTTTAAAAGATTATTTGGAAGTTAACCTGTCATGAAGCTATCGATTGTTCTATCGACCCATGCCGCCAGTTTCAAGGCGGTCGCATTCAAGGGGGATTTTGAGACCAATTTAAAGCGTATCGCTTCATATGGATACGATGGCGTGGAACTTGCCATCCGCGATCCCGGACTGGTGGATCACGATCATATCATACAATCGGTGCAACAGCAGAATATGGTCATACCTGCCATCGGGACGGGTCAGGCCTGGGGCGAAGAGGGCCTTTCATTTACGCACAGCGATTCGTCGATTCGAAAAAAAGCGATCGAACGGGCAGTGTCTCATATTCCCCTGGCTAAAAAAGCCGGCGCCGTGATCATCATCGGGCTTTTGCGGGGGGTGCCGGAAGCGTCGGTGCCCGAACAACAGGCAAACGAGTGGTTGGTCGAAGCCCTTAAATTGTGTTCGGCAGAAGCAGCACAGGAAAGGGTGAAGCTGGCGCTGGAACCCCTGAACCGCTATGAGACGCCGCTGATCCATACCGTGTCCCAGGGGCTCGAACTGATCGAGACGGTTGGGGCGGATAATCTGGGTCTGTTGCTCGACACTTTTCACATGAATATCGAAGAACCGTCCATCCAGGAAAGTATTCGCAGTTGCGGAGACTGGATCTTTCACTTCCATGTGGCAGACTCCAACCGATGGTATCCGGGTGCCGGACACCTCGATTTCCAGTCTATCCTGGATGCGCTTTTTGCGACCGGGTACTCGGGATTTGTTTCCGGCGAATTTATGCCGGATCCGGAAGCGAATACCAGTGCTCAGAGAGCCATCGCGTATTTGCGTGGATTAAATATCGCATAGGTTGCGGTATTTTCGGCTATAAAGACCTTTATTCCAGCGAATGGGAATGGAAAAATGAAAGCAAAAATGGCATTTTTGCACGGTCCACGGGATTTGAGGATCGAAACGGTCGAAATTCCGAAACTGAATCCCGACCAGGTATTGGTAAAAGTTGGCGCCTGCGGCATATGCGGGTCCGATGTGGAGTGCTTTGAAGGGCTTTCTAATGAGGGACGCTACGATTTGGGCCCTTACACCCCCGGTCACGAGTGGGGAGGCGAAGTTGTCGATACCGGAAGCGGTGTCAGAACGATGAAACCCGGGTACAAAGTGACCGGGGATTGTGTGATGCATTGCGGTGTATGCCGGAATTGTCAGGACGGACTCATGCCGTCAGCCTGCTTGAATATGCGTGAGGCCGGATTCCGGCCCGATTCTCCCGGTGGAATGGGAGAGTACATGGTCATCGAAGAACAGTATATCCACCGAGTTCCGGATAGCTGGTCCTTTGAAAACGGTGGATGGGTGGAAACCTTTTCCATCGGTTATTTTGGAATCTGGGGCAACGGCGGTTTCATCGATGCCGCTGATATTGCCCTGATCCTGGGCGCCGGTCCGGTTGGGGTCTCGGCCGCCATGGTAGCGGCAACTTCGGGCGCCCAAACCATCGTGATCGATCCGATTGCCAACAGAAGAGAACATGCCCTGCAATACGGCGCCGAAGCCGTATTGGATCCGACCGAAAACCTGGTGGAACAGATCGAAGCGCTGACCGATGGACGGATGGGAACCGTGGTTTTGGAATGCTCCGGAAACGATGCCGCCATAAACTCTCTTTTTGACATTTCAGGACACAGTGCCCGGGTGCGGCTGATCGGCCACTCCATTGGAAGGAAAATTCCGATTGAAATCGGAAAAACCATCTGGAGAACCCTGGACATCACCGGTGCAGGCGGAACGAAAAATTTCGCCCAACGCACGATTCGATTCATGGACAGGATCAGGGATACCTATGATTTTGCCGCATTGAATACCCATCATTTTTCATTCGATAAAGTTCATGAGGCTTTCGAGGTTGCCATCCATGATAAGGAGAACGCCTTTAAGGTGATGTTGACTTTTTAACGCCAACATCACCGCAAAACCATTTGCGTTTTTTCTGTCGAGCCGGGAAGCGTTCTTTTAAATGGGAGAACAGTTATGCAGGAGCCGTATTTGCCAACGGATGTCGTATTCCATCCGAATTGGTGGCATAAAAATTATGGCCTGACGTTTGATCGCGACTTCTTCTACGACCCTGCAAGGCGCGTTGACCAGGAGCAGCAGATGCGATCATTGCTCTACGAGCGTTTCGGCGATCTGGGTCTTGGCTGCCAGGACGCCCCCGGACGGCCGATTATCGGCCCGGTCATCCTGGGCTCGGGATATTTTATTCAGGAGATTCTGGGGTGTGAGATCCGTTACAACGATGACGCCAATCCCTGGGTTGTTTCACCCGAGCTGACCGAATCACAGGCCCGGCAGCTTAAGGCCCCGGAAAATGTGGAAGACACACCGACCATGAAGGCTCTTTACGCCGTGATGCAAAATCTCGAGGATGAATTCGGGTATCTGGAAGGTGACGTACCCATGCACAGCCCGGTGAACGTGGCGCTCGATCTTCGCGGGCAGAATTATTTGACGGATTTGATCGAGCATCCCGATCTGGTCGAACATCTTCATGACGTTATCGCCCGGACCATATATGAGGTTGGCAGGCGCATCAAAGCCCGGACCGGAACTGTAGCCCTGAGCATTTGTCGCCTGACCGCCGGATTCATGCCGGAACTGCTCACCATCCCAAACTGCAACCTGCAGATGATTTCTCCGGCGCATTACCGACAATATCTCAAAAAGCATGACACCTGGCTGGGAGAAAAACTGCCACCCATGGGGATTCATCACTGCGGCAACAATGCCCATCTGTTTGCCAAAGACTATGCTGATACCGGCGCAGTCTATATGGACGTGGGGTGCGGATCGGATATCAAGGTGTGTCGGGAGGCTTTCAAGGACCGGTGGCTCAGCGTGCGCATGGATCCGGTAAAAATGATGCATTACGCAGCCGAAGAAGCGACCGCGGCGACCGAGGCCCTCTTTGAAGAACATGGCCCACCTTACGACCGATTGGCCGTCCAGTGTGCGAATCTCGATTACGGAACGCCGGACGAAGCCATCCGGGCCATGTTCAACACGGTGGCCCGGTATCGCGGTGAGCATGAAAACCCGATCCCTCAGGCGTACCGGGTTGCTTGATTATCTTTATTTTTAATCGTTTTAAAGGAATCGGTACGATGGAAAATTACGGCAATGGCCCTTCCACAGGTCAGCTGCAGTCAAACATGCGGAAAGTCCTGACCGGATTCACCCCTGAAGATCTTGAAATGTCTGCTGCTGATAAACAGGTGCTCAGGCAACTGGCCAAAAAAGTAGCCGCACTGGCTGCCAGGCCGGAGATGGCGGCGAAACGCGAACTGTGGCGAAAGCTGAATATGCTTGAAAAAGTAAGGCCGGTGATACTCTGTTCCCCTGAAAATGGATGGAATGAAATCATCACCGAAACCGAGATGATGTGCAAGGGAAAGATCGCCCGGCTCTGGGAAATGGATCTGCGCAAAGAGATATTCTGGGGCGCAGAAATGGGTGACGATCGCCCGGTCGCGCCTTATTTCGATGTTCCCTGCACAATAAGCCCCGATGATTGGGGCGTAGAGATCATAGAACATAAAACCGGTGCTCAGGACGGATCGAAGGCCTGGGAACCGCCCATCAAGGACTACGATAAAGACCTTCCAAAGCTTGAAATGCCGACGATTAACATCGATTGGGAGACCAGTAACGGCAGTTATGACATCGCCAGAGAAACCTTCGGGGATATATTACAGGTCCGGCAGAAGAGCGTCTGGTGGGGTTCAATGGGTATTACCAAGGAGATCGTGAAACTCAGAGGTCTGATGAATCTGTATACCGACTTTTATGACCATCCGGACGGCTTGAAGCACCTGATGGCGTTTATCTCCAGAACCAACCTGGCCAAACTCGATTTTCTGGAAGAAAACAACCTGCTGCACCTCAACAATGATGAAACCTATATCGGTTCGGGTGGGTTCGGATTCACGGACGAGCTGCCCCGGGCGGATTTCGAAGGCAGGGTGCGGACCCTCGATCTGTGGGGATTTACCGAGAGTCAGGAAACCGTAAATGTGTCTCCGGAGATGTATGCCGAATTCGTATTTCCGGCTGAAAAACCGATCATGGAGCGCTTCGGTTTGACGTGTTACGGTTGTTGCGAGGAGGTTCACTCCAGATGGCATGTCGTCCAAAATCACCACAATCTGCGACGCGTGTCCTGCTCCCCCTGGGCCGATGTCGAGAAAATGTCTGCATACCTGGAAGATCGATACATCCTTTCATTAAAGCCCATACCCACGCCGCTGACCAATCCGGTACTGAACAAAGAATCGATCCGTTCCGAGATACGCAGGCAATTGGAAATGACCAGGGACAACGTGGTGGAGCTGATCATGAAGGACAATCACACCATCGGGAACAATCCTGAAAATGTTGTGGAATGGAGCCGGATTGCCAGGGAAGAGGCCATACGCGTCGCCGAACGGCATTCCTGAAACCCAGCCGACCCGGTATGAAGGGGTGCCCAGGGGTGCTATTGCGAACACGCCCCGGAATCCCGTCAGCGACCGGGTAAGCGCTATACTCGATAAAACCATGGTCGCCGGCAATTTTAATCAGACAATCGCCGATGGAACGATACCATGCCCATCGTAACACTGAATGAATTACTGGACAAGGCCCTCAGGCAGCGTTATGCCGTGCCGGCGTTCAACGTCTGGACGTTCCAGGACGCCATCACTTATGTCGAAGCCGCAAAGCAAACCCGCTCCCCCTTGATTCTCCAGGCATCGGCCACCTGCATCGAACACAACGGCCTTGCATTCACCTGGCAATTGATCAGCAATGCGATAAAGGACGCCAAAATTCCCGTTGTGATCCACCTCGACCATGCCAAGGATCTCGCACTGATCCAGGAGGCGCTTGAACTGGGATTCACGTCGGTCATGTTCGATGGTTCACAGCTGCACATTGAAGAAAATATAGAGAAAACCCTTCTGGCTAAATCGATTGCGGATCGTTATGGCGCTTCACTTGAAGCGGAAATCGGTTACGTGGTCAAACATGATAATGGAATTCCTAAAGCCACCAGTCCGGAAGAAGCAGCGCTGTTCGTAAGCGAAACCGGCGTGGATGCACTGGCCGTCGCTGTGGGAACCCGGCATGGAATGCAGAAACGTGAAGCGCCGCTTGATTTTGACTTACTCAGGCAACTCAGCCGGAAATTGTCCTTGCCGCTGGTTCTGCATGGCTCCAGCGGCGTCAGAGACGCAGATCTGGCGGCGGTGGCAGATTCGGGAATCTGCAAGGTGAATTTCGCGACGCGGTTAAGGCGGGTGTTTATAAATGAGGCCGGACGCATCGCGCCGGGTTTCCGCGATAAAGATCATATCCGGTTCATGATGCAGGCCTATCGATTCGTTTTACAGGAAGCCAAATTTATTCAGCATCAACTCGGCAGCGTCGATATGGGCTAACCGCTGCATTTATTATAATCAAAAACCTGGTCCTCTGGGCCAGGTCAGAGATAACTGGCTATGCCGTGAAAAAATGCCGAGGGATGCTGGAATATTGGAATGCTGGAATGATGGGTTCGGTAGGATCAGATTCATTCTATATCCGATTCCTAAGTACATACATTCGTAAATATGGTGACGGTGTTATTTGCCACAGAGAACGCAGAGTCCACAGCGCCATAAATCTTAAGCTTTTCTCTGTGCTCCCTGCATGTCAGGGCAAAGCTTCAGCGACGAGTGGTGTCCTCTGTGGTTTAGCAATCATTGACCAAAATACGTCACCGACCCATTATACTGAATACACTTTGAAAGGTTCCGGAACAATCACGGTTCCTCCGAAAGCCCTGCGGGCCTCACCTCGCAGTGTCTCGGGCGGTATGCCCAGTTCGAAATTGAAATGGCAAAGAAAAAGGGTGTCAACACCGGATTTTGCGGCCGCAATACCGGCCTGCAGAGCCGAAGAGTGACCGTCGGCGTTCAATGCGATCCGCTGACGATCACTGCCGGTGGATTCGTGGATCAGGGCTGCAGCGCCTGTGGACTCAGTGACCACACGCTCGGTCGGTGCCGTGTCGGATGTATAGACCAGGCAAGATGTTGCCGTGGACAATTTGACTCCCGATGTTGGGATTGAGTGATTGACCGGAAACGTATTGATTCGGACGCCCGGGATACATTCTAACCCAGCCGTCTCGGCTGACATCCATTCAATGGGGAAAACGTCGCCCGGGGAAGATAGATTGAAGATATCGAGCAGTTGTCTGGCCTTTGTTTCGGTATGCCGGTTACAAATGATTTTCAGGGAATGTTTGCGCTTTACCAACGATAGGTCTTGAATCAGGGAGGGCAGGGCATAAAGGTGGTCCGGGTGTGCATGGGTCAGCACGAGCGCACCCAGGTCCGAGGCGCCGATGCCTGCGCGGAGCAAAGATTGGAAGGGACTTCCCGAAACGTCTAAAAGAACCGCTGCATTTTCATGAACGATGGCCATTGATACATTGGTGTTGTGCGCCGTTTGAACGGCACCGGTTGTTCCGAAAAAAATGAGTTTCATCAGTGGTTGTCCGCGTCATTCGCCAAGAACAACGAGTTGGTCAGGATCCAGATGAATTCTAACGGTGTCATCGGCAGCCTTTCTTGTGCGGATACTTCCCCTGGCCCGGATGAGGGATTCCCCAAGATTGATTTGATAATCGATCACTTCGCCCACATAGGTTGCCCGGACGATCCTGGCATCATAATAATTGTCATCTTCGCCACGGACCGTATCCCGGGGCTCTGGAACAAATTCGATGTTTTCAGGCCTGACGGCGACATCAACGGCCTGGCCGATTGCCAGTTCAGCGCCACTACCGCAGAGTATCAGACCATCATCGGTCCTTACCTTTATGCGGTCGCCGGTTGTTTGCATTACTTTCCCGTGGATGAAGTTGGTCGTTCCCATAAACCCGGCTACGAATTTATTGACTGGTCGGGCGTAAATATCCGCCGGTGTGCCCAGCTGCATGAGTTTGCCTTTGTTCAAAACGGCGACCCGATCCGAAATCACCATGGCCTCGGTCTGATCGTGGGTCACGTAAATGGTGGTTATACCATACTGTTTGTGCAGCTGAGCGATTTCAAATCGCATCTGTTCGCGCAAGAGGGCGTCCAGGTTGCTGAGCGGTTCATCGAGGAGCAGAATATCGGGCTCCAGCACCAGGGCCCTGGCCAGGGCAACACGTTGCTGCTGTCCACCGCTCAATTGTCGGGGGTATCTGTCGCCGTGCTCTTCAAGCTTTACGATGGACAGACCCTCGGCCACTTTTGCCCTGATCTGCGGCTTGGTCATTTTCTTCAACCCCAGGCCGAAAGCCAGGTTCTCAAATACCGTCATGTGGGGCCAGAGGGCATAATTTTGAAACACCAGCCCGATGTCTCTCTTCTCGGGGGCCAGGGTTGAAATCTTTCGTTCGCCGATGAAGATTTCACCGCTGTCCGGCATTACGAAACCGGCCACCGCTCTTAAAGTGGTCGTCTTGCCGCATCCGGAAGGACCCAACAGGGTCAACAATTCCCCGTCTTCCACCACCAGATTCAGAGAGTCGATCGCTTTTGTTGGGCCGTAGGTCTTGACGATATTTCGTAACTGCAAGCTGGGCATTGGTCTAACCCTCTCAGTGACTGGCACGCCGATGGAATTTATCCCATCCCGCCGACATACTCCGCTTTTAACACTTTCTGTATCAGGACCATAAACAAGATGCTGGGGATAAGCAAAATGATGGCTATCACCGAGGCAAACTGCATGTTGTAGCCGCTGGAAGAGTACAGGGTCATGGGCAGAGTGTTGACAAACGGCAAACCGACGAAAAAAGTGCCGGTAAACTCATCCAGCGAGGTAATAAATACGAACACGGCACTGGCGAGCAGCCCGGGAGCCGCCAGGGGGAGCGTAATTTTAAAAAAGGCTCGCGGGCCGCTGGCCCCGACGCTTCGGGCGGCTTCCTCCATGGACACTGGAATCGACTTGAAGGTGGCGCTGGTGATCCAGACACCGAACACCAGACCGACTAAAATATGGACCAAAATCACGCCCGGTACGGTTCCGGCCATACCAAACCGGGTGAAGATACGCAGCAGGTTGACGAAGATCGGTTGCTGCGGGAAGGCGTTGGGCATCAGAAACAAAAAGAGAATGAACGCCCCGAAAGGGATGCGGTACTTGGCCAGTGCATATCCGGCCGGAATGGCAATGAGCATCGAAATGACCACCACAATTATCGCGATGCCCAGACTGAGTAAAAATGCCGGAACGATACTTACCGCCCCGATGGCCAGGCTCTGTTGCAGACCCAACGCCTGCTGCCAGTAGTCCAGTCCGATTTTCTGGGGCAGGGCGTTGGGCCAGTACCAGGTCTCGGCGACGGACCATATGAACAGGCTCGTCATCGGCCAGATAATGACGAGAAAGGCAACGACGAGGAAAACAATTTCCAGGGTAAAAATCAGCGTCCGTTTACTCCACATGGCTACACCTCGACCGGTTTGGTATCGGCCATCTTTCTGGCACTGGAACGCAGATAATAGATGGCTGTGAACAAAACGAGTAAGTACGAAATAACACCCAGGGCGTTGGCCACGCCGAAGTCCCGAAAATAGTTGACGCGATGGGCAATATCGACGGTGATCGTGGTGGGGCTTTTCCCGCCAATCAGCATGTAGGGCAGCGTGAAGGTACCCACGATCTGTGAGTAGACCAGAACCAGGGCCACCATGATGCTCGACTTGCTCATGGGGATCAGGATCCGGGTGATGATAGTGAGGTTTCGGGCACCGGCGCTGCGGGCCGCCTCGATATAACTGTTATCAATCATCTGAAAACCACCGTGGATGATCAGCACCGAAAAGGGCACCATTTTCCACATGAACCCGAAGGACAGGCCTGAAAAGTTGAACAGTTGCAGGGGCTGATCGATGTCGATCAGGCCGATCTGAGCCAGAGCGACGTTCAGGAGGCCATGGGGGGCCAGAAAGCTGTTCATCATTTGAGCGACCACCACGAAGGGAATAAAAATGGGCAGTTTGTAAAGTCCGGACAACAGCCTGGAAATCAAGCCCTGCCGGAATCGGAGATAAACGGCCATCAGAATGGCCAGGGCACCGGTTACGGCAGTGCTGAAAACCGTGACCGCGAATGTAAAAAAGACATCCTTGCGATACAGCTCCCAGCTTTTGATGTAATTGGCAAACGTAAGGTTCCCCTGGGAGTCTATAGCGCTTCGGGTGAAAGAGGTGATGAAAGGATAGGCGTACATCAGCAGCATGAAGGTTACTGCCGGGAAAAGCAGGAAAAGATAAGGAGGGAATCTAAATTCCCTCCCGGTTGAATTGCTGACGGTCATGGCCTATTTAACCCATCTTTCGTAACCTTCGAGTATGGCCGTGAAATAGTCTGCCAGAGGAAAGGCGCGGCCCTTCTGGGCCAGGTCTTCCGGTGTCACATCCCCGTAAATCTTATCGAAGACAACCGGGGGTATCGATCCTTTGAGATAAGATCCGTCTATGCCCGGGTACCAGTTGAAGCGCTGTACGATCTCCTTGGCCTGGATCGCGGGGCTCGTTATGAATTCTACAAACTTTTTGGCTTCTTCGGGATTTGAGGCTTTTTTGGGTATCACAAAATACATGGGTTGTCCGGGCATACCGGGTTCGGGCAGGGTCATTTTTGTTTTTGGATCCAGTTTGCCCTCGTTCATGAAGGTAAAAAACATGTCCACCCAAACCGGTCCCATCCAGATCTCGCCCCGGTTTAAGGCATCCAGCGTTCCCACGTTACCGGCGGTAAAAGATACATGCTTGTTGAATTCACCCAGATCTTTGAAGGCCGATTCCCAGCTAGCCACCTCGGATTGCTCAAAAGGTCCGGTTACGGCGTATTTTTCGTATTTCCCCGTTTTCCAATAGATCCAGCCGACCGTGAAGGAAACACCCGACATACCGCCCTTGATGCCGTTATAGCCGAATTTTTTGGGATGCTTCTTGACCCACGCTTCCAGTTCTGCATAGCTTTTGGGGGGATTTGTAACATATTCCGGATTGTAGGCCAGCGCGGTCTGGCTGTGGAACATCGGCATCACGTACCCATCCACATTTACGCCCAGAGATGATTTGGCAAACGGAGAAGTGACGTACTGCCCTGTTCCGATGTCCTTGACATATGGCATCAACAAGTCCTTCTCCATCGCCCATTTCAGAAATATCTGGTGGACCATGGCCACATCCACATCCCATTCGGTTTTACCCGATTCGCTCTCGGCCAGGATCTTTTCAAATATTCGCTGGGAGCCGGCATTGCCGGGGCCTGTGTGGACGGTCATCAATGACATGCCGGGATATTTTTTTGAAAACTGGGGCCCCACCACGTTCTGGCCCAGTGCAAGCATGTTCACATCACCGGCGGTCATATAGACGACTTTGACTTTTGCCGCCGCATCGTTCATGGTTCCACCAACAAATACAAGACAAACCGCGAACAGGAAAGCAACGGTCGCAACGAAAGTACGTTTCTTTTTTGTCATCTTTACCTCCTCTCGAGATTTTTGATAGGTCAAAAAGAACAATGTCCTCATTTCAAGAGACCGATTCTCAGATGGTTCTTACCGCTTTTCATCATTATGTTCCGAAATAAGGAATTGCGGTAAAGGTGGTTGGTGAAAAAAACGGAGGAATAACGGAACGTTTTTTTGACAACCACGATAACGGTAGAAAAACCAGTTGGCGATGACGTACCGGCGTGAAAAGATCGTATCGTTAGATTCAATCGATGTGCAATGCGGTCCGGCGTCCCGCGCCGGGTCGCAAGATGACGCGGATGTTAGCCCCATATCGTTTTAAACACCATCGTGCCCGGAAGTCAACACATGCTGCGGGCGAATTCGGCAAAACAGTCTTCGAGCGTTTGATCAGCGGCCATCCTATCAGCGGGTGTCGGTCAATTAAACCGCCTGGATCTTAACGGGCCGGTTCTCCTTGTAAGACCGCAGTGCGGCCGCGCCGATCAGAACGGGCTGCAACCCGTCCAAACCCGTCACCGGCGGCGGCGTGTCGTTAAGAACGGCACTGACGAAGGCCTTCAATTCTGCGACATACGACGCCTGATACCGCTCCAGGAAGAAATAGTGTGGTTTTTCGCTGACAACTCCGTCGGCAGTACTCAAGGTTGCCGAGTTGGGAAAGTCGTTTTTAACCTCGATGCAGCCTTTTGAACCGAAGACTTCCACCCGCTGGTCGTATCCATACACGGCCTGCCTGCTGTTGTCGATGATGCCCATCGCACCGTTGCTAAATTTCAAGGTGACGATGGCGGTATCCACATCCCCGGCCTGGCTAAATGCCGGATCGATCAAAACGGCGCCCTGGGCATAGACTTCCTCGACTTCACTCATGCAAAGATAGCGGGCCATATCGAAGTCATGGATTGTCATGTCCAGAAATATACCACCGGAGACTTTGACATAAGATATTGGCGGCGGCTCGGGATCTCTGGACGTAATTTTGACAATGTGCACCTCCCCGATGCCGCCCGATTCAACAACCTCGCGCACTTTTTTAAAATTGTGATCAAATCTTCGGTTGAATCCAATCTGCAGTTTGACACCGGCCTTTGCGACGGCGCTCAGCGCGTTTTGAATGCGTTGGATATCAAAATCGATCGGCTTTTCACAAAAAATGTGTTTGCCCGCCTGCGCGGATTCGATGATCAGCTGTGAGTGCGTATCCGTGGATGAACAGATCAGGACAGCTTCGATTTCCGGATCATTCAAGATCTTTTTATAGTCGGTGGTCAGGGTCGTAATCTTTTGCCGCTGCACCCATTTTTCGACCGTATCGGCATAGATTTCTGCAACCGACTTGATTTCAACCCCCGGAACCCGATGGGTCAATATCTCACCATGCAACTTGCCGATTCTTCCCGCACCAATAAGTCCAATTTTCATTTTGTTCCCCCCGTTAAATCTCTTCGGTTCAGCATTTGTTGACAGTGGCCTGATTTTTTGGATAGGATTACTCTTATTTTTAATCATCGGAAGACTTGACGCGATGTCGGATATAGAAAAAAGAACGGTAAAAGCCTGTGTGTTCGATTTGGGAAACACCCTCGTCAATGATACCCGGCTGGCAAACGCAATTGCGACAGAAATGGGTGAATGGCTTTCTGTTAACGCCGGCGGGCCCTCCGTTAAACTTTTTGTTTCAACCTTTCAACGGATTAACTACGGCACAAACAAACCGTTTATCAGCCACACTTTCGGTGAACCGGAGTTTTTTGAACGGACTTTCAGAGAGCTATCGATCGATACCATATCAGCCCGGACGGCACTTGCCAAATACAGGCAGTTGCTGGTTGATAAATTCCACCCGGACAGCCAGGTTGTCGACGCGTTCCGGTTTCTTAAGAAGAAAAACATCCGCATAGCCCTGCTATCCAATGAGCGCATCGCGCGTGTGGATGCCTGGCTTGAAAAAACGGATCTGGCGCAATTTTTCGATACGATCATCGTTTCAGAAGCGATCGGCGCAGAAAAACCCGACCTGCGCATATTTCGAGAAGCCCTGAATCGCCTGAATATTGAAAGCGACGAAATGATCATGTTCGGTGACAACGAAATCGCCGACGGGGCCTGTGTGCAGCTGGGAATTTTCTTCGTTCTGGTCACAGCGTACAAGAACAAAAATTGGGTCTGGGAAAAAGGCAATCCTTTCAAACCCGACTATGTCATGGATAAGATAAACCGTGAACACATGCGCGCATTTTTGGATAGGGTCTCCCTGAATCCCTGATGTAAGGCTTTTGAAATTCTATAACTTATCGATAATATGCTTTTTATATAGTGCTAATCTAAAAAATTTGCATGTGGAAAATTGGAATGCTGGAACAATGGAATATTGGGTTTAAACGGATCGTTTCCATTTTTAAATGGATTGTTATAGCGGTTTTCAACATGAAACCATCACTCCATTTTCCCAAAACCCGTCATTCCAAAATTCCAGCATTCCAATTGTGGTTGAGGTTGCCTAATCTGCCCCGTCATCGGGCAACAAATGCATGCTTTCCTCCTGGAAGGAGAGCGTCACGCCCGCGCCTGTTTTGAAAATAACCCCCTCCTGGGGGTTGCTCACTTCCACGGTGATGATATCTTCGGCCACTTCAACTTCGTAAACCATCTGGGAACCCAGATAAACCGCTTCACGGACAATACCGGTCAAGGTATCCGGCTTTGGCGCTTCCAGTCGAATGGATTCGGGCCGCAGAACCAAGATGACGCGATCCCCGGGTGAAAAAACGCCCGTTTGCACCGCGGCCCGGTATTTGCGTCCCTTGATGTCCAATGTACAGTCATTATCGGCGGTTACCTCGGCCACGCGGGCGCCCAGAAAATTGGCTTTGCCGATAAAGTCGGCCACAAATCGGTTTTTGGGCCGCGCATAAATGGCTTGCGGTGTTCCGACCTGCATGATCTTGCCATGATGCATAATGACCACACGGTCGGAAAGGGTCATGGCTTCTTCCTGATCATGGGTTACGTAGACCGATGTGATGCCCACCCGTTGCTGAACCCGTCTGATCTCCAGGCGGGTGGAGACGCGCAGCTTGGCATCGAGATTGGAGAGCGGCTCGTCCAGCAAAAGCACCTTGGGTTCCATGATCAGTGATCGGGCCAGGCTGACACGCTGCTGCTGACCGCCCGAAAGCTGTGCCGGGGATCGTTCCTCAAACCCTTCCAAACCAACCAGACCCATGATTCGACGGGTCTTTTTGCGGATGCTTTCGGCCGACTCCCGCCGGATTTTCAGACCGTAGGATATATTTTCGAACACGGTGAGATGGGGGAACAGGGCGTAGTTCTGAAAAACCATCGTGGTGGGTCTCCGGTTGGGCGGTGTTGAGCTCACATCCAGCTTATCAATCAGGATTTCACCGGAAGTCGGGATTTCGAAACCGGCGATCATTCTCAGGGTTGTTGTTTTCCCGCAGCCCGACGGTCCCAGCAGCGTAACCAGTTCACCCTCTTTGACGCTGAGGTTGATATCGTCAACGGCTTTTACGGTATTTTCTCCGCTGCCGAAAACCTTGGCGAGCTGCTTGAGGACCAGATACCCCTCTCTCATGTGCTATCCTTCTTAAATAAAGTGTTTGTTATCCGACAACGGGCGCGGCCCTGGCGCCTTTGCCGACCCGGCTGACAAGTGCCTGGATAATTCCCAGGGCGACCAGCACAATGGATATCAGCAGAAGGCTCATGGCCGCGGCTTCGGCGTACTGACTGTTGTCCACGAAACCGAGAACGGCAACGGTGATGAGATTCCACTTGCCGGATACGACGAAAATAATGGCACTGATGGCGGTCATGGCCTTGACGAAGCTGAATGCCAGTCCCGAGAAAAAAGCCGGTGCGATCATGGGAAGCGTAATTCTCTTGAAAGTCGTGTTGCTGTTGGCACCCAAATCGGTGGACGCTTCCTCGATCGACGCATCGATCTGTTGCAGGGCCGCAATGCCGGATCGGATACCGACCGGCATATTTCTAAAAATAAGCAGGGTGACAATGATCCAGGCGGTTCCGGTCAGTACAAACGGAAAGATCAAAGAACGCTGGTTGAAAGCAAGTATGTATCCGATTCCCACCACGGTACCCGGGACGGCAAACGTCAGCATTGACACGAACTCCATGACCTCCCGTCCGATAAACTTTTTCCGGATCACCAGGAAAGCGATAAACATTCCCACGATCCCGGTGATCGGGGTTGCCAGTGTGGACAGGGTCAGCGAATCGATAATGTAATCCTTGCCCACATCGAACATCGCTATGTAATTGCTGAACGTCAACGTCGAGTCCACCCCCCAGAGCTTTTGAAAAGAGCCATAGACGACCATTCCGTAAAATAGGAATATCATACCGGTGAAGAGAAAGCAGGTCGAATAGGCCGGCAATTTGATGTACCATTCGACGCCTTTGATCGTGGCCCCGGTGGGTTGTCCGGTGACCGTTACGTAAGATCGGCGCGAAACCCAGTACTTCTGGATAAAAAATGCCGTCAGCGTGGGGGCCAGGAGAAGAATCGCCAGGGTGGAACCCCGGGAAATATCGTACATGCCGGTTATCTGCAAAAATGCCTGCACGGAGAGCACCCTGAAATCTCCCGAGATAACCATCGGGTTTCCAAAATCGGCCATAGATTCGATAAAAACCAGCAACCAGGCACTGGCGATACCGGGTACCGATAGTGGCAGGGTGACGGTGAAAAATACGCGCACCCTGGAAGCGCCAAGGTCCATGGCGGCCTCTTCCAGGGCGGGGTCGATGGCCTGCAGGACACCATGCAGAACCAGAAAGGCAATCGGACCGTAGGCAATGGTTTCGACCAGCACCAGCCCGCCCAGCCCGTAAATCGAATATTCACCGATAACCATTTCGACATAAGGCGTAAGGGCGCCCGAGCGGCCGAACAACAGGATCGCGGCCAGAGCGACAACAAATGGCGGCGAGATAATGGGAAAAGTCGCCGTGAGACGGAAAAAGCGTTTAAACGGCAGCGGTGTCCGGGTAATTGCGTAGGCAAATGTGTACCCAAGCAGCGTTCCTGCAAAAGCGGTGCACACCCCTAAAATGATACTATTGATAAACGGTTGAAAATAGTATCTTTTCGAAAAAACCGCCGCATAGTTCGACAGATCGAAGCGACCGTCCACAATCAAGCTGGTTTTGAAGACCTCGAATATGGGATAGGCCACGAAAACAAGCAAAAAGTAGAAAATGGCTATGATCGAGATCAGCAGCAGCGGCTCGTTCCACAGGAGCCGCAATTCCTCAAAGATAACCCGCCTTTCAACACCCGGTTCAGCCATATTAACCTTCAAACAGCAGGAATGCAGCGATTCGCAATGCAACCCGAAAAAAGTGACAATCCCCGCAACCCACAAATCTATTGTGCGGGGATTGTCTCTGGTGGATGGGGCTTACTTTTACGTGCCTCCGGAATGATAAGGGTCAATTTTATTTCCCAATCCGATCTCGCCAGGCCCTGACCATTTCGCCCTTGTTTTGACCGGCCCAGATGTGGTCATATTTGATCAATTCAACCTGATCGAGGGTGACCGAGCCTTTGCCAACCGTGGCTTTGGGGTTTACAGGCACCCGGTTGTACTTCTGGAAGAGATTCTGAGCTTTGACCGTAAAGCACCAGTCGATAAATTTCTTACCCAACTCGGGCTCCGGGCCACCCTTTATCAGCGACAATCCGCCGATTTCATAACCGGTACCCTCTTTGGGGAAGGTCATGACCACCGGATACCCCTTGTTGACGCCTTTGGCAAGAATATCGTGCGAAAATGATATCCCCACGGCCACTTCTCCCAATCCAACCATCGGAATGCAGCCGGTTCCCGATTTGGTATACTGGTGGATGCTTTGCTTGTCGAATTTCTCCCACCAATCGAGGGCTTTATCGAGGCCATGCATCTGAATCAGGGTGGCATAGGTCGTATAAGCGGTGCCGGAAGTGTAGGGATATGCCATGGCGACGTTTTTCGCGAAAGCAGGATCGAGAAGATCATTCCAGGATTCAGGCGCTTTGATCCCTTTTTCTTTCAGGAAATTGATGTTGGACACAAACCCGATAGCCCCGGAATAAAACCCGGTCCAGGCCCAGTCTTCGGCATGCAGGGGACCGGACAGTTCAAAATCGGTATTGGGTTTGTACGGGGCCAGCAACCCTTTGGTTGCGGCATTGATATGGGAGGTGTTGGATCCTGCATGCCAGACCGTGGCTTGCGGATTGGCGGCCTCGGCTTCCACCCTGGCAAGCACCTCACCCGAGGACATCCTGACGAATACCACATCGATACCCGTTTCTTTCTCAAAGGCATCGAGGTAATACTTGGCTTCAGCCGTGTCGAAAGCCTCATATATGTGCAGCACATTGTCTGCTGCCCGGACCCCGTTGAAACCACCGACTGCAAAAATGGCCGCAAGTACAAGAATAAATGCTGCTCGTTTCATGGGTACCTCCTTGTTGTTGTTGGTTATCCAGGTGATAATCTGGGCCAGGACCAGATTTACTGCAAATGCTATACAATTGATGGTGATGTCTCGCCTGCAGCGGGACATGGTCGGAAAGCGAATATGGAAAATGCGTTTACATTAAGCATTTATTTCGATTTGTTGCCTGGCGCCTATATGCATTTATATACGGTCATCAATGTGTGTCAAGAAAATTTAGCTTTTGCGATTATCGCGCCGGGCGGCAACTTTTTGTGCGGGTGCTGACAGGGGTTGTCAATTATGGAAACGTTGTGTTAGTTGTAGTTGATTGTGAATGGATTGCCTGGCACAGCCAAAAACCTCTGCAAAGAGGATTAGCGTCATGTCTAACGATGGTAACGCCAAACCCTTCGATCTTGTCCTGGTCGGAGCGATATCCCGGGACGAGAATATTTACGGTCACCAAAGCGAGCGTTCAATCGGCGGCGCCGTGACCTACGGCGCTTTTGCGGCAAACCGTTCGGGGGGCCGTGTCGGTGTTGTCACCAAACTGTCCGCGCAGGACACCCATCTTACTGCCAGATTTGCCGACGACGGTATTCCGGTCTGGGTCATGCCGTCGACGCGAACCACCGCCATCCGAAACATCTACCATTCTGCGGACCGGGAAAGACGAACCTGCACCTGCCTGGAGGCCGCTGACGCTTTTACACCGGCGTGCCTGCCGGATGTGACCACCCGGATTGTTCACGCCGCCGCATTGATGAGGGGTGAAATACCCCTGGGGACGATAGAGGCCATGGGTCGGCTGGGTCAGGTCGGACTGGACGTGCAGGGATTTTTGCGGGTCAACCGGGATACCGAATTGGTTTTTGAAAAATCGGACGAGGCCGAACAGGCGATCCAACTGGTGACTTACTTAAAAGCGGATGCAGCCGAGGCCGAAATTCTGACCTCAAAAACCGATCTGGCCGAAGCCGCCCTGGATCTGGCCGATAGAGGTCCTGCGGAGGTTGTGATTTCACATCACACCCAACTCGTTCTGGCCTACAGGAAAAAGATATTCAAAGCGCCCCTGACACCCCGCGGCACTGATGGTCGAACGGGCAGGGGCGATACGCTGTTTTGCAGTTACCTTGCCCGCAGGGCGCAAGGGGACGCGCCACCCCGGGCCTTGAAATTTGCCGCCGCACTGGTGTCGCTAAAACTTGAAACGCCGGGCCCTTTTAAAGGAACCATGGCCGATGTCCTGATGAAAATGAAGTCCGGATAAAAAAGGCGGGATTTGACGGCTACAAACTGATTCATGATACATTCCACCACCATATCGGTCCGGATGACACGTTTCACCCCTCACATACCGGTCTGGTGCATCTTTCCGGGGTAGAGACCGATATCCCTGCAAGTCAATTTCGAGATGCACACCGCACGCTGGTGGGTCCAGCAGATCGGCTGCAAAATCGGGCCCAGATAGAGCAACTCAACTCCATGGGATATAGAGGGGATTTTTCTTTTGAACCTTTTTCGACCGAGGTTCACCGAATGGGCAGCGAAGCAATCAAGGCCAGACTTATGGAGAGCATGGCCTATATTCTCGGACCCGCCGAAGCCGGCAAGCCTTGAAAAATCGGTCCGGCTAATGGAGGTACAGCATGATAGAGCAAGGTAAAGTAAACGTCACCGGGAAAATTTTTATTGTTACCGGAGGCACCCAGGGGCTGGGAAAGGAGATTGCCCTTCACCTGGCGGCAAAAGAGGCTGAAGGCATTGTAATTTGCGGTCGTCACGTCGAAAGCGGAGCATCCGCCGCACGTGAAATCAGCCGGAACGGCAGCCGCTGTGAATATGTGCCGGCCGACCTGACCGTTGCAGCCGACTGCCGAAAGGTGGTGCGGCAATGTGACAAGATTTTCGGCAGGGTCAACGGGCTGGTCAACGCCGCCGGATCCACTGCCAGAGGCGCACTGGCTGACACCACCGTGGATGGCTGGGATCGGATGTTCAATCTCAATGTCAGGGCCCCGTTTATCCTGACCCAGGCGGTTGTGGAGATTATGCGGCGAGAAAAGATCGGCGGCAGCATCGTCAATATCATCAGCGACTGCGCTTACGGCGGCCCCCCGCATCTGATGGCTTATTCTGCTTCCAAAGGTGCCCTGGGCACGCTGACAAAAAACAACGCCCAGGCCTTGCGGTCGGATCGTATACGGGTGAACGGGATCCTGATGGGCTGGACGCTGACTCCGAACGAAGAACGGGTGCAAAGAGCCGATGGCCAGGGTGACACCTGGCTCACGGAGGCTGAAGCCCAAATGCCGTTCGGTCGCCTGCTGCGGCCCTATGATATCGCTTTTTTAGCGACCTTTCTACTTAGCGATCAGGCACAGATGATGACCGGCGCCCTGGTCGACTTCAATCAAAATGTCATGGGGGCCTGGGATTAAGTGAATTAAATTCCAAATGATTAATAACATCAGTGTTATCCACGTTTATCTGTGACCAATCAATAATTCGACGGAGCGAATCTACATCATAATTCGACGTTCGACGTTGAGCGTTCGATGTTCATCCCTTATTTATCCACGATCGGTTTGACGGCATCGACAAACATTTCCGCTTTGCGCTGAATCTCATGGTCACTGGAAAGTATGTTGATGCCGAAAGAGGCGCCGATGCCGGGATCCACCACACCGACGCTCAGATTGACGGCCCGGCCCAGGATGTCGTCGGTTCGGGGCAGCATGTGCCGGCGGTAGGGCCGGTTGCCGGCAGCATCCGTGTAGGCCAGCAGGTGCTCCATGTTGGTGTACACGTGCCACCCGCTTTCGGCAACCGTGATGGTGCCCAGTTGCCGGGCGACCCGCCGGGCCGTCCGGGCGTCATGGAACAGGACCGTCAGGATGGTGTGACACTCATCCGGATCGTTGATTTTCCGGTATTCCATATTCCGGATGCCGCCGGCGGTGATGGCATCTTTGAAAAGGGTTTTTTTCGCTTTGAGGGTTTGGACGATGCGGTCGAGTTTTCGCAATTGCGCGATGGCGAAGGCACCGGTCAACTCGTTGAGTTTCAGGTTGATCCCGAGCATGGTCCGGGCGCCGAACTCGACCCCCAGCAGTGAGGGGATATGCCCCTGGTCGTGAAACCCGAAAGCCCGCTCGTACAGGCGCTTGTTGTCAGTTACGGCCAATCCGCCGTCGCCGGCGGTTATGGTTTTGTTGACGTTCAGGGAAAACGCACCCATGTCTCCGAACGACCCGACCCTTTTTCCCTTGTATGCGGCCCCCAGGGCCTGGCACCCGTCCTCGAGGACAAACAGCCCGTGCGCCCCGGCGATGTCCATGATCCGGTCCATGTCGCAGGGGTTGCCCAGCATGTGCACCGGAATAATCCCCTGGGTCTTTGCGGTGATTTTCCGCCGAACATCGGCCGGGTCCAGCGTGAGCGATTCATCGACTTCGGCCAGCACCGGCACGCCGCCGACGGCGATCACGGCCGACATGGTGGCGATGTAGGTGTATCCCGGCACGATGATCTCCGCGCCCGGTCGAATCCCCAGGGCCGCTAACGAGGCCATCATCGCGCTGGTTCCGCCGTTTACTGCCAGGCAGTGCTTGACGCCCATGATCCCGGCAAACATCTTTTCCAGCGTCGCCACTTTGCGTTTGAAATCCGGATTGTCCTGACTCCCGTATCTGGAAAGATACCCGCTCTGCAGGATTTCTTCGACTTCACGACGTTCTTCTTCCCCAACCAGAAACGCGCCCGGGCCCGGCATAAGGTGCCTCCTTGAGAACGGGTTGAACCGCGCTAGCGAGCGCATTCCCCGACACGCCTGCGGCGGGACCGCGGGGGGCACGCTTCAACTGTCGAATCGTTGCAGCATGACGCTGTGCTGACCCGTCAACCCAATTTTTAAATTTCCAGTTTCCAATAATAGACAGCGCGCAAGCACTTCCGCAACTGCGCACTCCGAACTTAATCCATAATTGTTCCGGCTTGCATTTTAACTGGCGTAGGGTCTATCTAAATGGAACACATTTTTGACCCATCGGATCCGTCAGTCTTCAAAAAGTGAAAGTTGACGGTCGCCACTTTTTTTTATGGGCTTATCCGACCGGGCAGGCTCGTCCGACTCGTCCGATTGCTCTTTTTGCGCTTCAGCACCCGGTTTGAGGGGCAGCGGTTCGGGCATGCGATGCCCTTCGGGTTCCAGTGCGGCGGCCGGAATGATAAAACCGTTTTCGTCTTCCTGATACTGGAAGATCCGTGTGACATGCGCTGCGCAGAATCGTTCATCATTGTAGAAAAGGTCCAGGGTCGTACGTATCACCGAAGCTTTGTTCCCGACAGTATGTTTTTTCACCTTAAACCAGTCACAGAGTTCGTCCGGGGTCAGGTGATGAGGGGTCTCACTGGAAAATAAAAAGTTCAGCCGGGCAATCGCATAGACAATGGCAGCCGCCCAAATCTCGATGCGGCCCCGGTGGATATTCAGCAGGTCGGAGCCGGCGATGGCATCACACAGCCTCAGGGCAAAGCCGGTGTAGGTGTCGTGGAGCCGTTTTTTGCCGAACTGTGAAATGAGTTTTTTTATCTGCTCGACCCGTTCAACGAGCTGTTCGGGTGCAGGCCGGCCGCGCCTGCCTGGCAGGGGGCGATCCAGCTTCAATCGGCGGCGAACATGTGCGATCAGCTCAGTTTCCAGTACCGATCGTGCGGGGTCTCTCGCGGCCATTTTTTCGGCGTCCAGCAGCAGCGCTTCCACAGCCTCGCGGCCGTCGGCGGTTCGAACCGCCTGCTTGGGCGTCTGATACCCGAGGGCCGGTATTTGTTCATCCACCCAATTGTCCCAGTGTGTCTGCAGCATTTGACCGATGTGTTGCTGGACTTCGGGGGTATCCATGAGATTGTCTTCGGGGAGAGTCGTTCCATTTGCTCTTTCCCGCATTCCATCGATATCGGTGATCTCATCCACCCGAAACCTGGCGGCAGCCCCAAGGCGTTGTTCAATCTCCTTGCGAATCGTTTGGGCGCGCTGCGCCGAGTTCACGCTTACCGTCATCTGGCCGTCGTCAATCTCGATGTGGCCCAGCACCGTGTTGGGCATTCCTTTATACATGGGATTGTTCATCTGGTCCCAGGCGAATGTTGCGCGCCGTATCTTTCCGTCTTCGACTTTTTCGGCCCTGCCTCGAATTTCGTCAACGGTTTGGGTCTCGGACAGGGGCGCTAATTTTTCAACCGCAAGGTCGGTCGAATCGATCTCATAGACCAGTTTGTGAAATTCCATCGGATCGCCATCGGTATTTCTCATTTCCGGTGGCGTGTGGAGTACGCGGTCTATCTCCAAATACAGATCACGGATTTCCAGATCCCATTCGTTCAACATGGCCCGGGTGACTTTTGCCTTTCCCCGGGACAGGTGACGCCGCAATTCGATCAACTGCGGTTTTATGCGCGGCGGCAGTACAAAGGCGCTCAATCCGAGAAACATCCCCGCCCCGCCTACCTGTATGGCCCGTCCGAAAAGGATATCGCCGGTATTGAGAGTCTCAGATCCGAGACGCTCCTGAACGATTATTTTTGCTCCGGTCAGAACATCCCTCACCCGAACCGATTGTCCAGGCGTAACGTCTATAATCTCCACAAAGCTGTATGGATTTCGATTGGCTGCCAAAATCAGTATGGCCTCAATAGATTGGGGATCGACACCTTTGTTCTTTAGATAGAGTTCGGCAATGGTCGTGTCTTCCGGACCGTCCAGCAGACCATCTTTATCCTCCATGCGGATGTAGCTCCAGTTGAAAACCAACCAGGGCCAGAACAGCGTTCCGGCCCGTTCGATGGCCGCTTCATCCGGCTCCGCGCCAGGGTCGGGCCAATTGAAAAACTCGACCATTGCGGCACCTGCCGTCAATTCGCCGAAGACCGAATGTCCATGGTCGATCAGTTTTGGCATGAGTTGGTCGAGCGCTTTGGACAGGCGTCGATAGTGTAATGCTTCCGGTTGGGTCACATTCTTGTTCATACAGCATTTTTTGTATTTCTTCCCGCTGCCGCACGGGCAGGGCGCGTTTCGACCGGTTTTCATACCCACCTCACAAAAAAGATTTGGAATATGCGGCTAAAATAAAAGATGGTTGTACCAAGGTCAAATGAATTTTTCCTAAATTGTGGTTGCGTTACCAAACAGCCTTATGACACCTGTTGGATTACACCAATCCTTCCAAAGCCATGGCCGGATCATAGGCGCGCACACTGCCTGCGGATATTCGGGAGGCCAGGGTTTGTCCCAGTTCGAAAGCCTCCTGGTGCTGGGCATCGGTCAATTTTCGGAGCAAAAAAGCCTTTGACCATTCATCATCTTTTAATTCTTCCGGGAAAAAGGCGGCAGCATACTGGTCGATAACAAATTCACCGTTGAAAAGCATGGGAACATTGCCTTTAACCGGTGACAAAACCCATATGGACCGGGGATCCGAGAATCACGCCGTCGGATGCCTTTATCTTCTCCAGGATTAGCGTCACATCGTCAGCGTGGGTGCAGGGTGCGATTTCCGATTCCAGATCGGCATAGCACTTCAAACAATTGGTGCAATAGCGGATATCATAATCTTTCAGGAGCAGATGTTCCGTTTCGGCGCCTACCGAGGCAGCCCCTTGAAGCGCCTTTTCCACGAGCGAGGTGGTCGTCCCTTTTTTACGGTAGGTCGCATTTAAAGCCAATACGTTCATCCGAGCCTCCCTGATTGGCGGTTGTCGACAACAACAGCAGGAAAAAAGATTTCAGACGCCGATAATATTGCGGCGTCTTTCCTGATTAACCGGCATACTTTTCCAGGCCATAGCGCCGGGCCATCTCGATGCGCTGATCGTCAGGCAGCGATGTGATGTACTTCTTGAAGCCCGGACACCAGCCGGCGTGCCAGCGCCAGATGCGACCCAACAGGCTCCCGGGGTTTTTGTCGTACCGGGCCCGCATGCTGCAGTTTCCACAGCTGTGTTTTTCGGCCATTTTCGACCTCCCTGGGGTGCGGCCGGACCGGCCGCAGGAAACAGGTTTTACTTTCGATAACCCGACCGTCAATATCCTCGCCGGGCAGGACCCGGCCGTTGATCAGGTTGAAGACTTCGCCATCCAGATAGCCCAGCACACGCGACTATAATTCAGCACCTATGTTTAATACATTTCTACAATAGCTTATACTCCTTTTCAAAGCCGCTTTTTCGATATCTAGAGCAGATTGCATATCATCAAGCGGGCATTGCAGATCGAGCTCGATGTTTATCCGCTGAACCTCAGGATTTGTGCGGATCAGTTCATAACACCGTTGCATATCGAGATCGCCTTCGCCCAGCGCTGCTCCCATAAACCGTAATCCCCAGGGTTCTATTATGATGCGGTTGTCCCGGAAGTGATTTGTAAACGCTCTTGGCGCCAGGTTTTCCACTGCCGTAATGGGGTTTTCGGTAACATGGATCGCATTTACGGTATCGATGCACGCCCCTACCAGGGGGTGATTGATTTCATCCAGCACATGCAACACTTCTTCGGAAAAGGCATCCGTATGATTCTCGAGTGCCAGTTTCATCCCGGTTTTCTCGACCACCGGAAGCGCTCTGTTCACCCGATCGATTACCTTATTCAACTGGTCCATCACATCCGGGTGAAATTTGCTGGCCGCAACCGGCCGGGGGCGTTTTAGATTCATGCCGATCTTGGCGACGTCCGCACCGATGGCCCGGGCTATGCGGACGCCCGCCTCGATGTCATGCTGTACGTTTGAATCGTAAAATTCACTTTGTTGGGCAAATTCTCGATAACTTGCCCGGATAATTCATGAATTAATCGGGCCATCGACATTTGGGACCAACTCCGAAACGCCTTTGGCTTTGATGTGCTCCAGTTCCTGCGCAACCTTGTCGTCGAGGCCTTCTGGGTGATGGGATTCGATGATCGCCGCTGTGGCCTCATGAATCCGGGCGTCCAGTTGTTTGGCGCCGTTTTTTTCCCAGACACTGCGGGGCTTGCGGTCGAACAGCTTGGTGTGCAGCAACTGGCTGCGAAAATGCTTAAAGGTATGCGTATGGCTCAAAAAATGGCCCCCCGGACCTACATCTTCCATGACCTGACGGGCCAGGGTTTCACGGTTGACCGTCACGCCCCGCATAAAATGCTTGACCATGCCGATGACTTCATTTCCCAGTAGCATCTGTTCGGCCGAGCAGGTCATGGCGGAATCCATATAGCCCACATCGTGGATCAGATTCAAACCGGCCAGGGCCTGGGCGAAAATACTAAACGTGGCCTCCACACCGGCCTGGGCGTCGATCACCTTGGCATCGGTGGCTCCGGCCAGCCCCCAGGTGGGCAGACCAAAGGATTGGGCCACTTCGGCATGTGCGCACAGTCCGAGGCTGTTGGCCGGATCGCCGAAAGTCATCAGGGCTGTGGACATATCCAGAACGCCGATATTGACCGACAGGGCCACCGGGCAGCCCGGACTGCGAAGCTGGGCCAGAACCAGGGCCATCAGGCCTTCGGCGATGCCGTGGGCTGCGGCGCCGGCAATCGTTACGGGACCCGTGGCGCCCAGCTGTACGGTAGCGCCTGAAATTTGCGGCATGCTCAGGTCGGCCGCGGCAAAGAGCCGATCACATACATTACCGGGGTAAACAAGGGGGGTGATGGGCTCGGGGTAAGCCATGACAAAGGGGCGTTCCTGCAAGCGGTCCAACCCACCTGCCACCGCTGCCGCCATTTCGTAGACCAGCTCCACACCGCGACCCGAATATCCAATAAATACATGGGGTTTGGTAGTGTTGGCCACCACTGCGGGGAACTCATAAATTTCAATGGCCTGGCCGGGAACATCCTGGCTGGAACCGAACGGCATCACAAAATCGATATGTTCCAGGGCATCCGCTACCCTGGCTCCCATGGCGATATCGTTGAGTGTCGTCGGATGAACCTCGCCGGTGAGTGCATCTTTGGTATTCGGGCTGGCCGTGGAAGTACCGTAGTGGGATTTGCGGCCCTGCACTTCCAAAGCGCGCCTGCCGCAGCGGTCGTAAATGGTCCAGCCTTTGGGGGCGAGGCGCACACATTCACGGACAACATGCTCCGGCACCCGCACATGCACGTCTTTGACGATACAGCCCGCCGATTTGAGCATCCTGCGGGCGCCGCGGTGGAGGACCTTAAATCCCACCTTGGCCATGATGTCATAGGCGGTCCATTTGATTTCCTGTATCTGGTCCTGGCTGAGAATACGAAAATGAGGGGTCTGTTTCTCTATCGAACAGCTTTTGAGCATGGCTGCCTCCGGTTTCTGCGTTGCCGGGTACCGATGCTTGAGGTACTGAAGCCTTTTTAAACAGATACCATTACCGATGATTTTGAACCTGATTTCATGCTGCTTGAGACAAGATCTACAATCGCTTTTGACTACCACTCTAACCCTAAAATTCGATATTTAGCAAGAGATCGAATCGCGGGCAGCCGGACATATTACAATCGAGGTCGACTCCCTGGAACTGATTCGCCTGCGAGATGATCGTTATGTCCAGTTGTTGCTTGACTTCTACCGGCACAAATATATGAAGTTATTACCGGATCTCATCATACTGAATAGAGATGGACTTCGATATCCTGAAAACGAATCTGAACGCAAGTTCAAAAATAATTATTGGAAAATAGCCGTAAATATGATAAAAATATATTGGAAAATAGCCAGAGTGATACCGATTTAATATTGGTAAGTAGCCAGAATAGTTAATGCTCAATTTTATATCATATGGTTTCGATTATGAATAGAGATCTATACGAAATATTATGTCAGTGGAAACGGGATGAAAATCGCCGTCCATTATTAGTCCGTGGGGCCAGGCAAGTGGGTAAAACCTATCTGGTTGATGAGTTCGGAAGACGCGAATTTATTTCCTTGATTACGCTTAATTTTGAAAAGAATCCTGAATATAAAGATATTTTCAACTCATTAGAACCGAATGACATAATTGAGAAAATCGTTCTGTTTAGCGGCAAGAGAATAGAGCCGGGAAAGACCCTATTATTTTTTGATGAAGTGCAGGATTGTCCTCCCGCAATTATGGCCCTGCGCTATTTTTATGAAGAAATGCCGTCATTGCACGTCATAGCTGCCGGTTCATTGGTGGAATTTACCCTGGAATCGGAAAATTTTCGGATGCCTGTTGGACGAATTCAATATGTTTATTTGTTTCCGATGTCATTTGGTGAATTTATTGAGGCATCAGGCGAAAAAGAGCTCCGAAATTATATTTGTGACCTTAACAAATTACAGATGCTTCCTGAGTCACTGCATGCAAAACTGAATGAAACCATCCGCAGATATTTTATTCTCGGAGGTATGCCCGCTGTAGTAAAGGAATATTGCAAGAGCGGTGATATGATCTCCTGCCAAAGAATTCAACGTGCAATAGTTGATACATACCAGGATGATTTTGGAAAATATTCCCGGAAATTAAAGCATCGATATCTTGATAAAATTTATAACGCTGTTCCCAAAATGGTAGGTCGAAAATTTGTATATGCACATGTTGATAATACCATTAAATCCAGAGAATTAAAGGAAGCCTTGGAATTACTGGAAAAGGCCGGTGTGGTGAAAAAAATTAAACGAACAAGCGGTGCCGGCCTGCCATTGGAAGCAGGCGTAAAAGATGCTTTTTTTAAAGTGCTGTTTTTGGATGTTGGATTATTACCTGAATTTTGCACGCAAATCAGCGCTATGAACACTTTGCAGTAATTTTCTATTTTTACTGCAGTATTTTAAGGTCAATCTAACGGATAATTTTTTCTTTTATAATTACTTCTT
>Ga0126335_1000152_pt1 | contig 32492 bp, 17 predicted proteins | sample OlaspJWI45metaG_FD_108409 | JGI IMG/M metagenome (GOLD analysis project Ga0126335, IMG submission 108409) | Marine gutless worms symbiont microbial communities from Oahu, Hawaii - Olavius sp. 1 OAHU.JWI-45 metaG | ecosystem: Host-associated > Annelida > Digestive system > Unclassified | place... | reverse complement strand
ATACCAACCAAAGTAAGCAGTTGATATCTTTTCGCAGATATATGTTATTTGTTTTTTTCTCATAAAATACTTACTGTGTATTATTACCAAATATTACGCCACATACATGTTATCAGCCCTGTTGCGTTTCGCAAAAAGGTCTGTTAAAATAATGTCGAGGCGCCATATATAAAGTACTATTTTACCTTACTTATTACTTACTGCCTTATTTACATGACATAAAATAAAATTGAAGCGAAGAAATCGATTTGCGTGTGGAAATCGAATAGAATCGGAATGTTTTTCTGAATCGGCCATCACTACTGGACACTATACCTGATCGTTGCAGTTTCAGCTCAACTACTCTCGGGCGTCGCCGCAGTTCGTCGTCGGCGGTCATTTTTGCGATGATATTGTAGACAAGCTCTGTACAGCAATACATACAGTCGCAATCACGTAGACGATTGATCGACTCAGTCATATACACCGCAGCGCAACCATTTATTACATTGACTGGCGAGTTTGAACGACCACTCTCAGTACCATGTGATTTGTCCGATGTCATCTGATGCAGTATTATTACTGCAGCTGCTGAATCAGAAATAGTCAGTTTAGAGATAAAAAATGCACTACAGCAGAGACTTCTATCCAATGCCCGAACCGTGTCTTTACCTTCGTTTCGCCATTCCCTTTCCTGATTGTTAATCAAACAATGTAAAACTGAGCTTATATATATCCAGCAGGACGGCCTGGCAGTCAGTAAAATACAACTATCCATTTTTCTCCCATTTTCACCCTTTCAACTTTCCATTATCTTACCTTTTCTTATAATTTTTCTCTTATAATTTTTCTGTTTCCGTTTATGTCCTATTTAAAATAGATCATCATGATCACCTTCATGTGCGCCCTTTTTCGTGGCACATTTTTGTGGCTGGCGTCACATTTTTTGTTTCCCGTCCATTTGTAATACGGGTCGTCTGGTTGATAAGTATACATCTGCAACACTTAAACATAAAGTTATTATTATATTGTTGCTGCTTTGAAGTTTACTCTGTCTAGTCTGACGTTAATCCATTACTAAACGTTTTGCAAAATTGAGCATTAGCCCAGACTATGGCTAGGGAATTCTTAAGCTTCCATCCACGAAGCTTATAATCTACTTAACCGCTATAATATTTGCCTCTAGGTCGTTAGAATTACATAGCAGCAAGAAAGCGCCTTTAAGCTGATCAGTCTCTTGTTGCTCAAGCTTCTAAGCTTTTAAATATTTGGCGTTATTTGGTCTCAAATATTTATGCATCCAATTTATTTATGGGGGTCTTAATAGGACCTACGAGACCTTATGCATGCTGCACGTTTGTAAGCATGCTATACTGCTGAACAGTATAACATTATTGCAGCACTGTTATTACAATATCTGCACTGATTTTGTGGTCACTCTGCGATACTGCTATACTGTACATTACATTGGATGAGACTGAATGTCATAGAATTGACGCCATGCAAGCTAACAGTTGGCTGCTGCGGCGACAAAACAGACAACAAGTCATCCATTGCATTCACTGCAGTGCTGCATGTGGGCGTCGATAGATGAAAAGAAAAGAAGGGAAAGAATTATAGGGGCGAGGATATGGGAGTGCGAGTCGACCGGTGCAGTATACTTCAACAACTCACGGTCAATAACTATTGTATCGAATACCCACCGGCTGCTGCTGCTGCTACTACTCGCTGTGAAAAGCTCTGGTGAGCTACGGATGAATTGAAGTCACTGACGGGAACAACAACGATAGAGGGCGTGCTTCCCGGCATGTAGAAAAAGTCGGTCGAGACGATATGCACTGGCTGACCGGCGACAAGAATTTGGATTTCATGAACGCGGTAAAACTATAAAGTAAAACAAAACACAACCAGAAAATGTGGCAATACGATGCATTGCCACTTGATGCCGCTGAACGTATGTTTTATCAAGTCAGAGATCTCATTTTCTACCTATAGGCCTACACCACAGACGCGAAACCAAACACTTGTGTAATACCGTAGTAGTATAATTATAATCTCGTAATGTCTTCCATTTTTGTCGCTTCTCCACCACCTTCTGTTGCTGCCATCTCTTTCCCACACTTAGTTGCGATGCGACGAAACTCAATAAAGAAGCTTTTAGCTTTCACGCTGTCCGCTAGCCGCACGAGTCGTGACGTTATTGATCCATGTGTCAAGTGGAGTGCCTACAAAATACCAACCGATAAAGAGCAAATCGACACAGTACGAGCCGTGAAAAACAACTACAAGCCCGTAAATAGGAACAGATTTTATGAAATTTGACAAGAAAGGGGCAGTGGAGCAGACATCTGCATGATTGAGACTTGATTTCTCGAACTTTTGACGAGTAAGCTTAACTATCAAACACATTATCTGGAAACAGAGAAAAGTTGTTGTTTTTCATTTTTTTACTAATCTGTAGTGGTTCTTCGCGGTTGGTATTATGTAGGTTGGTAGACCTATTTTGTCGGGTTGGTACTTATTGTCGGCTGGTATTTTGTCGGACACCCGTTTCAAGCTAACCGAGCTTGACAGCGCAATAACGCAGAGAAAGTGAAACAGAACTTTTATAGCTTGCGAGCACACGTGTCACTCAAAACAACTTTACATAAACTCAGGGGCTAATAAACACAATACAAAACCGACAGAGGTTCTAAAAGATTACGTTTCTTTTAAATTGGGAGAAACTCCTTTAGACTTTTCAGGAGTTTATTATAGAAAAATGTAGCATCTCATTATATCGTGGGTGGTATGGTCACGTAAGGTAAGGTAGGGTAAAGTGTAGATTTGTATAGCGCTATTATCACAAGGTCTCTAATGCGCTGAGCACGCTAGTATCTGGAGAATAGCCAGGTTTTCAGGCCCTGTCTAAAGGACTCAGTCCTGCCGTGCACGGAGATCATACGAGAGGGAGTTCCAGACCATGAGGCCGTGCACAGCGAAAGCTCGGCGTCCAAGATTGGATAGCCGATGTCGTGGAACCACCATCAGTTGCTGTGTGGCTGACCTGAGACGTGACAGGACGTAACGTAATTCACTTTGAAATGAATGCAAATACCGAGACGCATGTCACTCAAATGATAAATCTCCCACCAATAAATGCCAATATCAATAAATTCTGTACTGTATAACTAGTAACTAGTAACTAGTAACTAAGCTCTGTTTGGGCGATTGCATGCACTGTCCTCATGCCATCATATCATCTGTCTGTGACGATGTATTCAGATAACGACGCTAAAGCACTCAAGCGGCAATTATTTACATGGCTTACTGGGCCAACCGCTCCGACACAGCCATACACAGCATTGCGTCGCATCAAAAGACCGAAAAGACGAAAGACATGTCAGTCCGAACGACGAGATCAAGGCAAGGTATCGAATGCAGATCGACTTTTACTGCAACGTGTCCGATAAACCGTGGACACGGACATGGTACGACGGTACGAGAAGTCGATGTATAGAGACGTACGGTACGTAGGCCTACGTCGCTCGGCCGGACCCGTAAATCTCCACCACCAGCAGCAGCAGCAGCGGTAACTCCCGGGAGAGCGGTCCGTTCGGTCCGCTTCATCGCGCGGCGCTAATCGCCTGCCAGCAGGTGGACCGGGGTGGAACGGACGGAGCCGGGCCGCGCATGAAACGAGACCGTACAGTACAGTACGGGCCAGGGCGGCGCGGTGACGACGGAGATATATATAGGATGCACGCGACGACGTTGATGGACATGCATATGTCCGCGTTGGACGTTTAAACTGCACATTTGTAACGATTTCCACTAGCACCACTACACTGTTCATAAGTGATCAAATCAAATGTTTTATTGCAGACAAAAATGTCCAACTTACTTTGAGCAGTCAAATGCAGGAATAACAACAGCCTATTAAATAAGAGGTCAATGTAATTTGGCAAAGGGTGCATCGAATACACTACACACACTGCACGCGACGGGGTGACCAGCTTCAGCCATTCCAGAGACACGAGAGAGTCCAAGAAATTAAAAGAAAGTCACGTGACACCGCCCGACCCCCGTATGACCTACTTTTCTCTCCTCGCTGTGAGGTATCGGGACTCCCGTCGAACAAAATGTTCTTTGGGCCCAAAAAATGTTCACCCCAAACAGGATCTTGATCCGTTCAGCCGTTTTTGCACACTGAAGCCGAGTTGAGCCGCGTAACAAATAGACTAACAGACTAAAGGACCGACACCACGGTATAACAATAGTCTGCATCATTTTCATGCATTCGATGCAGCCTACAAGGCGATATACAGTAGAGTACACGAATGTATCAGATGACAGTACTCTTAGCTGCAGAACGTTCTGCTTAGAACGTTTGTACGCCAGCAATACGTGGTATTAATTCGTGTGTCCGTTTGTAAGTCAGCTCTTTGTTTACATTTACAGCCACCGCCATGGTCCGCACACTCTCCTTCCGCTATAGCGCGCTGCAGAGTGACTGATCTTGCACTACAGCTACAGTTAAAAACGTACTACTAGCTTATGCAGCAGCCGTCCTGTGACGCCAAACTATAGATTAGTAGAATTCGGATTAAAGATGCTTTACTTTGATAGAACGAGAGTCTCATTTTAACGTTAATCAAAATATTCAGCGATTTCGTACAAACGGTAGCAAACTAAAATTTATCCGTGGAATGACGTACGTGTAGGCTATTCATTCCTGGCTGAATGACGTTACGTCGTGTCACGTGACAGGACCACCCAAGCGGAGATGATATGACGATATACACTATAACGATGTTTTAGTCTCGCCTGTCATGCGAGGTGTTCGGGAGTGCAGCTTGATAACAGGATCTACTCTAGCACCTTTCATCGACAATGAGTCAGATAATTTTAAAGTATAGTAAATTGGAAGTAAAATTCCCGAAGAAGTATCATTTGAGGGCCACTGAAACTGTCCAATACAAAGGTACTTCCTGAGTAAATTTAATTCAGACTATTTGAGTAGTTTTAACTCAGCTGTCAGTAGTCTGTCTGTTAACCAGAGTGTTGGACATCGTAACAGCTTGAGAGACTTATAATCTGGTATGCAGAGACATGCTGACCATTTCTGATCACGAACCAAAAGCTAGGTCTGTTGAGACGGTTTCGGATGTCGGATGTTTGGTGTGGTGATAAAGGTCGCTGAAGCGTGACGGCCGGGGATGTTGCTGCGAAAATGTCGTCTCGTCGATATTACTATTCTTTTTCTTAGTGGGTGGTCTGGGACTGCCCCACCCGCTTCACAGCACAACAATGACGACGACTACACGACGACTGCTATTGTGCTGCGTTCTCCTTCAGCTGTTGATCGCAGAGCAAACAACATCGATCTGCAAGGTGCGACGGACAACGCCGAGTAGTGGTTACAGCTGAAAGACATTGCCTGCTGCGTCGCCGTAACACTAGCTGCTGCTGCTGCTGCAGGCCACCCAGACAGCTACTGTGAGCTTAGATATCAGCCAGACCTGACGAAGCAACGACCAGTTTAGCGGCGCTGTATCATCACGCATACTTCGCTCGACTCAACGTTGACTCCACTAGGTTAGTTCAGTTCATGTATCGTGCATTTTGTTTCGGATCACGAATGACTATGAAAGAAAAAAAAGAAAAAAACGACTTGTGGTCTTCGGCGTTTTTGATAGGCGTCAGTTAAGCTGCGTTTTCCACCTTCTATTATCCCGTATTAAAATCACTGCATTTGTAGAGACGTCATCGTCGTCGTTGTCAAATTTTATTAGCCTATGCTGCTACTCTGATGAAGCTCAGCATAGAAAAGTATTAAAATATGAAATACGTCAGCGCAAGTTAATTTTTAAAACTTTCTAGAACAAACGTTAAAACGTTTTAAGTTGCCGGCAAACATTAGTTTGATATTTTTGGTGCAAGCAGACGACAAGCTTGCTTTGCTCAGTTCATTTCGAACAAAAGAAAGTATAATTGTTAAAATGACAACTGTCATTAAGTAACTGACTGTACAATTTTTCGAAATTGACAGCCAGGCAAAAGCACAATCACGATAAAATTAATACAGGATTACAAAAAGGAATTTAGTGTAGATACCAAAACTACACATTTGATATTCATTCTATCAATCGAACGACAACTTTCAGTATTACATACCAGTTTATACTCGTCACTTAATTAAATAAACAAAAACAATCCACAATGTAAATCATTTCTTTATGAACCGAAGTTAGTTGTATACGACTGACACATTAGAATACTGGACTCAGTTGACGGCTGGTGTAGGACACGTGGTTATTGTCGAGAGTCGAGACCTCTCAGTAATGTGACGTTTCATAACAGTAATTTCTCGCGTGTGTAGCTCCGAGAAATAATCATTCACTTGGCGCCGTCGGCGGGTGTCAATCAAAGGCGACGTGGGTGGCATGCAGGCCCAATGCAGTGCACTGGCGGCCGACGTAACCTGCTAAATGTCTTGCTTGCGGTGGCTTAGCCGTGAAAGGGGCAAGGTGCACAGGGGCATTAGCCTCAATCCAAATTCCACTGAATCATGAAATTTGAGTGAACAAAAGGAAGGAGGCTCTGATGCGGAGGCGGGAAGACGCTATTTGTTTACAATCCACATCCGCAAAACTTCGTAAATTTTAGGCAAGATTTGCAGTCAGTGCCAGTCACATAAAATGAAGTTGCTCTTCCGATATCTCTTTTGAACTAGAGATTATTCGAATTCTTCAACCCTTCAACCTTAGCTATATGCTACTATTTGCTATATCCTATCATACGATACGACTGACGGCTATGATGCAGGCTTGTAAGAATGCTTTCTGTAGGATATCTTTTACGATCCTTGTGTTAATTCCTTCCCAATTTTCGTAAAGAAATCGTAGCGAACTTCTCGGCTGTAACGTATGGTTTTATTGCTGCGCAGGGTGAAATAACAATCGACTGACTTATTATACCGCATGCTAGAATAACACTATGGAGAATAATAGTCGCACAGGCAGAAACTGAATGCCTATGATTAATTCAAGAAAAATACGAAGTAGTTCAAATCGTTCAACAGATACAGTTGTGGCGTTTCTGCTATTCTGGCGCCGTATAATATCGATATCCATGTCCTGACCTACTTGCTTAGGCCTACTTACTCACTTAAAGTGTGTTGACAATGTATGGTTAAAACTAGATGCCGGTCACCGGGAAGCTTTGAGTCCGTTTGGCCCGAGCTAATAATAGCTTGTGACGCCAGGGGCATGCATGGCTTATTACAGACAGACAGACAGACAGACAGACAGAAAGACAGACATCACAACCAGGTTACATATTGCGTCTTTCGCCTTTTATATAAGCGGCGGACGCAAAATACTAATAAAATAAAAAATAGTTGTACGAAGCAAGAAAGCCAGAGAAAACAAGATATCGTCTGTAATGGGACGCAACGGAAGTACAATAGTCAGCTGCTCGCGGTGAAACATCCAAAATGGCAGAATTGGCGTACTTTCGGCCGCGAATCTGATTGCAGCTTCTGAATCAGAAACTCCGACTTTAAGTTTGCGTTGAACAGCAACCATAGCTCTATCTCGCTCAGTTTCGGAGATATTCACGAGTGACAGAGAATTACGGACAGACGCATAATGCGTATCCATGCTATAGCCACTCTGACGGGCCAGCTAAATAGAATGGATGTTATGTGGTGACCACCCACTTCCTCTCTCTCCTTGCTCGTTTTTGCTTACTCATTCACTTAGTGACAGTGTATATATACAGTATATATTACTCGTTTACTATACGATTCTTCTTGTTCGTCACACATTGTTGACATGCAGTAAAAGCCTTTTGCTGCCAAATGCGCTTAAGCGCTTAATCTCAGTGTTGCTCATTATAGTCTCGAAACCTTTCAAAACTGCCGCTCTCTAGGGACTTGTGCGTATGCCTACCGTCCGCCTCGGCCTAAACGATGCCAGGATCAAGATAATCTTCGTTTTATCAGCTTAGTCGCTGTCTACGCTTTAAGGACCCAACGACTAAACAGGAAGCCGTGCTCGTTAGACAAGCCCATGACGACAAAATAGACAAATACGGTAACTCACAGCGGAATTACCATTTTTGACATGCGTTTGCTAGAAAAATATAACTGTTTATTTAAACGTCAATGGCATCTGCAGTCAAAAAATAGTTTTTGTTATTACTGCACAGGACTATCCAGGGGAGGCCGAATTAAACGGAACCAACGCGGTTTGTGCCGTCGTACAAAAACATTTTTAGGCAATTTTGATGATTTTTTTTGCATATGATATAGGCCTACCGGTAACACCTTACTAACGCATATGGAAAAGCAGAAAAAAAATAAATATTGCTCGTCAGGGGACGCCACAAAAGCTGAATATTTTCTTTGTAGTGGTATTACAGCTCGCTTTACTTACTTGTAGGCCTATTTTTTACATTAAAACAACGCATTAATTAATCAATTAATTATAATATCCATAAAGCAAATACTTTAAATTTTAGTTTATTTTTGTTGCATCCTACTCGAAACAGTCTAAATTGCTATTTTGTCACTGCTGTGAAAGTTCTGACTGTTTTTCGTATTTTAACTTTAGCTCAGTGCTGTTCAACCTGCCGCCCGCCGGCCGCATGCATGTGGCCCGCCAAGGCCAACGAAAATATTATACTTTACTCACTTCTCTTAGTGTAAACTTTGGCTTAAACTTAAATTTTACACTTTTTGAATGCATCACTCGAAGCTCCACAGACACGAAACTCCGTCATGCATGCATTCTGCAAAACTTGTCGCTTTGTCTCTGTTTCGACATGCATATGCAGCGCCCTAGAAGAGTGAGATTCCTTACTCATGCCTCTGAGTGCTGGTGCAAGAGGTAGCTGCACTCCATTCATTCGCTGTAGACCAGTGGTGTCTTCGTCGAATTCTAGAAATTCGATGACATGACTTCATTTCCAACAAAACCGACGGTGAGTGCACGTCACAAGTTCCTCTGTCAGACATCATTCGTCAGCGACGCCTGACACTCTATGGGCATGCTGCCTGCATAGACACTCATATTGACACTCGGCGCTTGTTGACTGCTTCTTTTCTGGGTGGCTGCATGGCGACGCCCCTCTGGTACACCATGACAGTCTTGGCTTTCGAACATCTCGAGTGACCTCTCACAGCTAAACGCCTTCTCCGGTGAGGTCCTTGACCAAGCAGGCAATCGATTAGAATGGAGAATCTTGTATGTCAACGCGAATTTTCGTAGTGCAGCTTAATTGCTGTTAATGATGACGGTTTTTTTGTAAGACGCGTAAGACATGATCAGATCTCACTCACTGAAACTGATTTTTAATTTAAATTTTAAAATGCTGTCCAGAGCCCACTACGCTTAATGAAGTTCATAGGCTATATTTGCGGCTGAGTTGGATTCATTTATCCGCCAGTGACGAAGTATATGATTTGTATTGATTTCACACTCTCCAGATTCCAGAACTGTCGAAAGCTACTGTAAAAATGGATTTTCTTTCTTTGGCCGTACTTTAACGCGCTTGTTAATGGAGTGTTGGTACATGCATCTTAGGGGCATGCGTCAACAGCCCTAATCGAAATTGATGGTGCATGTATCATGGTGATTGTGGTTAATCGCCACTAAAACTAAGTCTAGACAACATATCAATCCATGCAGTCATCACAAATATAACCATTGCATCTACGTATGGCAGGCCATGGCCCAAATTAGCATAAAATAAATTACAATTATTCATTCACCAGTCCATACAACATGCTGCGCTATGGTTGTGGCCCACCGCCTTGTGGCAGATACAAATGTGGCCCGCAACCTTTAAAAGGTTGGACAGCACTGCTTTAGCTGTAACTCCGACGGCATTCAAGGTGTCGTCATTAAATTCCAATCAGCAAAACAATAGACTTCCTGGTACTATTCTGTAGTCGCAATGTGTTGCAGCTAAACAAGCGCAAGTCAGTAAGTAAGCACAATGAGACATTGACTGAGTGGAGCGCAGGTGCGCGGCTGACTGCGCATGCTCCGTGACAGACGCAGTGCGTGCCAATGTCGGCGACATTTTGTGTTCAACGAGTGGAAACCCTAACACGCACAAGACCGAGCAAAGAATCTGCAAGCACGGTATGGTTCCTGCCTCCCAAGTTTGACACAAAGCAGAATGACCTGGTAATTTGCAGTGAAAGTAATATGTGAAGGTTTAGGCCTACTGGCGTGTTAAATTGAAATTTGTGTATTGTGTCAATAATTAGCACACTTGTGCTCTTATCAATGTACATCTTCGGCACATTCATCTGCGTTTTGTCAACAGTTATGCCACACTAAGCCAGTCACCACAATTTCACTGATTTGCACTTTTTGGAGCATCTATCCGGTTTATAGTTTTTATTTTGTTTACGTTTTCAAAAGTATTATTTCGGTTGACGCCCTGCTGTCGTGCAGTTAGTGTTTGCCTGTCGTATTGTATAGCACGCTAATGTTGATAGTGTTTAGTTCTCTGTTTCCAAACTGTGATACGCCATGGTGAGCACCCCGTTTCTCGACAGGCACCAAGTTGTTTAGATTCAGCGACAAAGACAAGACACCAAAACACGTCGCCGTCTTGGAGACCGCCTGGCGACGCTGACTGGTGACGCAGCGGGAATCAAAGCGTGTCTTGACAGCAAACGAGGCCCTGTGAGGCTGTGACTTGTAGCGACACGCACGCTCACTGCATCGTCCGCGTGGTCACCGTGGTGTTTGTCTGAAAGCAAAATGAAAGAAATGCTTGAATTCGCAACTCGGTAACCACAACCAGGCATATCTGCATATAAAACAATTGAATAATGCAGTTGCCAAAAGTTAAAATCTTTACTTAAAGTGACACGTATAAGCGGATTGTGTTTATCTTTTATTATGCACTTTTGCGTCCGTCCCTGAAATGACCTATGATGTATCGAGTGGGACATTAAGCCTCTATTCACTCACTCAGTCACTCACTTTGCACCATTGTAAATCTCCGATAAAAACTTAGTTTGTTGGAGAAAAAAATGATTTAGCTGACCAAACAACCCAGAGCCTGTGCCGGATTGGATTGAACAATGCAGAACTCACAGATATGAGTCGAAATGTGCATTCCTATGCACGTGGTTTTTGCCATCTGCAGTATTTACCCGTATTTGTATATATTCTACTGCTATTTTTATCCTGTAGCCTCTTCACTTCTGCAGTCTCAGTCGGCGTGCATTTCCTGCACGGCACACGCTGCTATTCCTGGAGGAAAGATGTTCCGCCAATACGACACGGCGAAATGTCCGCCCACTGAACAAGACACTGGCGTAATCCACATTTCGGCTCTCACGTCCTCTGGGAGCCATGGTCTGCGTGGCTTTGCAAGAGATCAGTGCTGTCATAATCTCCGAGATATCGATATTTGACTGATGCTATGACGAGTACTCGTGGAGCGCTGCAGTGCACGGCATGCTTTCATGACGATCGTTGATAAGATGCTGATGCATTATCGCATGGATTTGCTGCTGCAACCGAGTCGCATTGTAGCTACTACTTCTTCTTCTTCACTGCTTCCTAACCCGATTCCGTCCTATTTGCCACCATACAGGCAGACAGCAATTGTAGGTAATGACCGTTATATGGCCCATCTTTCCTTTCCATAGTTCGCCTTCCGTCCGTGTGGCACACAGCGTAGTAAGTGAGTAACATACATGAAGCTCATGGATAGAAATAAAAAGAAACTACACGTTTCTGTTTAAATGAAAAAAGTGCATTCAACAAGTAAGAGCAAACAACTATCAGCGAAACATGGGCGCGATAGTAAGGCATGCAATAAAAATTGAGTATATAGCCTAGGCGCTACTTATTTATAAGGGTTTATTTTCTCGAGGCTGCATGCTGATGATGCTAAACCACTATTAGTCTTCTTGTAGAACCGCTAGTTTGTTGCAGAAAATGATTTTTACTTACTTACTAAACGGTTCTCAGTAAACCCAGTGCCTCGAAATCGCATTGTTTACTGTTATAAATTACGCCGTCGTTTCTGCTTTATAAATCTCGACCTATTGGCCTCAGGTCGGATAGGTCAGTCACGGAGTCGTATTTGAATATTTATCGCCAGCAGCGCACTGAGCGCAGCGACGGATTACTCAGCGTGGCGCTACGTAATATGAAATGAATCATTTCACGTTGCCATGGTTCGCGTCACAGAGATAATTGTCTGCCTATAAGCATCGACGTTTTGACGGCCAGACAGACCGGGTTTCTTGGAGCCGGCCCGAGTTGGTTGACTTATCCTTTGCTTTATATAATTCAATTGGCGGCGGCGACCGGCGAATGCTGCTGCTGCAACAGGACTGGGGATATTTCACGCTCTAACAGACAGTAGAGATGGGCATATTGCTGATCTGATCGATTATCTAAGAAACTGTATAAAATTGATGCTTGTTTTGCGTACAGGTTATAAAACTGTTGATATGCTATCTTCGTAGTCTAATTAAACCAAATAAACAGAAACAAATGTAACCAGCAACTTATCTATTGAGCATTTTCTGCTGCACAAAGAATGAATAAATCTTAAGAAAAAAAATAAATAACGCAACATTAAAGTTGAAGCATACACTGCATACCATCCGTTGAGGTGATTCAATCTGTCGACTTCACATTTCTGGCCCAGATCTCACGTACCAGTGACATAAAAATTTATTTATCAGAGCCGGATATACTTTCTGTATCTGGGCAGTATCAATAATGGATAGATTTTTCGCTTACCAAAAGAGAATAAAAGCCGACAGCAAGCCTATAGACTATACACGACGACAACATATGCGAAACGCGCTTTTCGATGCTCTGCACCAGCTGTCTGGAACTCACTACCGAAAACTGTTCTCAATAGTGACTCTTTTACAGTTTTTAAGTCCAGGCTAAAGACATTCCTCATCTCCCATGCTTTCTCTTCTTTCTCCGCTCACTGACACGCTGCCTGCCCCCAGCGCCTCTGAAGTTACGACCTTACGGCGCTATACAAATCTGTTTATTATTATTATTATTATTATTATTAAAACTATTGATAAAAGTCTGTTACATTTTTTGATACTAGCGATAAGCGTCTTAGTGCAATGCCCAGTTTCTTTATTGGTTTTTGCTGTGCCTTTAAAAACAGTCTATCAACTGTCATAGAAATGTTGAACAATGCACGCGTACGAGTAATAAGCAATATGAAGTTTAATAACTACTATCCTTTAGTTGATATAGAATCTAATCGATAGATTTAATAATCCGAACTGCCCAGCACTAGAAGACAGCAGCGCACATGCGCTGCGGCCCGCGTCAATTGGGTTCAACGCCGACTGTTCCACACGATCGCGCGCCTTCGTCCTACATGGCTTTATCGCAATATATTTCTTCTTCCGCTTCCGGTTTCGGCCAGGACGCCTCGGCAGATATAACGAGATTTCGTGCTGTTCTGTATCAGTCCGACCAGCCAGCTGGAAAAATCGTATCCAGGTTCTGATTGCGACTGACGGCGGCTTCGTGGGTGGTTTAGTTGTTGCTATGAATGCTGGAAATGACACGCGGAGAACGATTAGGACATAGACAGAGAGAGGGGCGGAGAAGAAATGAGAAACACGGGAAAAAGAGTACTAAACAGTCCAACTCGGATCCATTAACATGACGAATGGAACGTGAAAGCTGTAGTGACACCATCCGCTCAAGTCGGAACGAATTAACTCCTTTATCACAGTACCCGCTTCGTTCACTGTTTAACCCTTTGTCATAATCCAATCTTAAGTACGGCATTTTAGATCTTAGTAAACCTCACTTATGACCTAGTCCTTTCAGACTTAACGGGTGGATCATTTTTACTAGACCTCTCTGTTCATTGATTTGAGGCAGACGTTGACTGGAAGCAAAGTCTGTACATGTAAGCCTAAGTCAGTTTTACAATTAACCTAATGTACTCTTTGTATTGGAGATGAATAAACATTATAGTAATAGTAACTGATGCGTTAGTTTGCGACGACTTAATATTTAACTTTTAAACTTTGGTAAGAATAATAAGCCATATTTATTGATTCTATTTGATATCATTAAACATTATTAACGCCACTAGCGTATATAAATAGATATACATAATAAAATGAAACAGATTTTATTTATTGTTACGGCGGATAATTGTGGTTTCATTACAGCCGGGCTCTTTTACGGGCAGATCACGGACGTTTCAGACTCTCATCCCTGAAATGCACCAATCAATCACATTTACCTTATGACTGTCAAGCTCTCATGGTCATATCGTACGCCGTGACAAGTGGTTAACGGGATGGATAAGCGTAGTGTGAATGACATTTAGCGCCAGTGCGTTTGTTCGACCGTCTTAACGTCAACTTGGGTGTCTCGTGCACTACAGTTCTACAACTAGTCTGTTACACCGGCTCTAAGCTCTACGTGCAGTTAGCTGTGAAATTTGCTTATTTGCTCATTTCTATCCTTTCGGTTTCTATATAATCCTGTCTTAAATTACAGACCCAACCTATTCTAAATGTCAGGCCAGTGAGCTACTGATATGGTGTTATAGCAGTCAAGTCTTCTTCGGTTAACAACACAAACTTTATCAGTTAGCTTTGGTATTGGCAGCCTATTGAGTGTTTAACTCGTTTAACACATACAGGGTGGAGATTTTTGGGGACCCACGACACACTGTATTAGATGAGGGGTCCCTATTTCACTACGAAGAAGGGGCTTGACGCGGCCTTCGCCAAATTACTTTGACCACATGTCATTAATATACTAAAAGTATTATTAGAATTACATAAATATTTGACGGACATTGCAGTAATAGACTAGACATCAGTCGAATAAAATGCATTGCGCACAATGAACAGGCCTACACGCTTTTCCCGTGCAGTGTTATTGTCGCCGTCGACCAAATGAAATTAAGCGTCGTCGACCTGTGATACGACAGGCTGTCACTTCACGGAGAGCGATAAGATGGATTACGCCAGATCGGCGTTATTTACATCTCAAGCTTGAGTTATTAACTTCTCCGACTACTAATAAAACTACGCTCGGCTGACACGTTACAAGGCGTTGCGACGAAGTTTTCTTCCGAGTCGGAGCCTCTTTTTGAGTCTTAATACTCTGATACCGTTTCTTTCTGCAGATTTCAATTAGAAAACAATTTCTACCCTTTTACAATAAGACCAGCTAGCTGACCATTAGTTTTCTAGCGCACCTTAAATATGTGCATATCGTTCAGATTCTGTCAAGTCGAAATCGGTGAATATAGGCCTAACAATAAAACGAACAGTGACTCACAACAACACAGTGCCAACTTACAACATTACAGATGATTGTTGAAGTTGTTTGCACACCTCTTCCCATCACAGACTGCCGATAACCTCAATCACATGACTTTTTCCCAGTCCCAAGTTACTCGTAACTTCACGAACTCTATTTTACTGTCTCCCGAGCGTATTTTCTGTTTTTTTTTCCGGTTATTGTTTAACTTGTATTCAGCAATTTCATATTTCAATGTTTTGTGGTAAACTAACTATCTGCCAGTTTTTGAGCGCAGGTTATAGAGGTTAATATCATCTTGTATCATAGATGTATCTTACGTGGGTGTCATTCGAAGCGACTAGATAAATTCGCTAGACCGGAGAAAACTGATCGTCTATACGACTTATTTGTGTGAAGATGGTAGAAGATGTCGAGTGACGGTGAAAGAAATGCAATGATGAAGTTGCTGCTGCTGTTTGCTATCAGCTGCGTTGCTCACTGTTCCGCGCAGAAGTCCGACGGCCTTCGGGTAACCAGACAGTGACATCAATTATGCACTTTGATAATGTTGCTATGTTGTATAGTCTTGTGGAATGGAAAATTAGCGAGTTGCAACCATGAAAATATATTAGTGATTTGCACACATATAAAAACATTTCTACAAAAAGTGAATTAAAAGCAAAGCGTTTATTTCTACCTTTCATCATGTCACGGTCGTCGTCGTTGTCATTAAACTTGCGACACTACATCGCTCTGCTCGATCCCAGCAGCACTTATACTAGGCCTATATAAAATATGCAGTAAATGACAGAAAAGTAGTCTTCGTAAGCCAGAGACAAAATAAAATTGTAAGCAAATCGTTTGTTTGGAAGTTTTATTAAAGTTTAAAAATTAACCATGGTCTGCAAAATAATTTAACAACATTACGATTTTATCCCACTGTGACAGTGTCGTGTAGACAGCAAAACGCAAGATTTGTGACAGGACTTTTTCTGTTGTAGCATTGAGACGGCTGCTAGCTAGCGAACATCAAAATTACTCTTTCGAGCAATTTATTCAAACCACCTGAAGGCTTTTCTGTTCCGCCTCGCATACGAGTAGTCATTGATGTTAGGAGTAGACGGAATATTAACAGAGCTGCTCTTGTTACTATAACATTGTGCAACATTTTGCCTATGGTTTATACTGTATTGTAACATGGTGGAGTGGGATTGAAACCTATCTCAGCGATCAGCTGGCTTTCTTCAATGCTTTAACGCTGTTAGTGGGATAATTGGCCTGTAAAATCGTCTCCGAAGTGACCTATAATATATATCTTTATTTCGCCAGATGAAAGCAGAAAACACAGTTAAAAACAAAATGACACAAAATGACACAAAAAAGAGAAAATGACACAAAAGCCTAACAACTACATAAACAGAAGTACACAGAAACACTAGTAAGATTAGAACATCAAGGAATAATGGGATTAGTGTTCGAAACAAAGACGACTGATGCAATTTGCTAAGAAATCTTGAACGTCTTTCTGAAGCTAATACGTGAAGACTGGTTAATGTGTCGAGTGGAAGTCAAGCATCTACTCATTCACTGACGCTGTGTAGGTGACTTACGAAGTGGACGAGGAGACATCAGTTGGAACGTTTGTCGGTAACATCATCACAGATGCCCGTCTCATCGACGTTTATTCCTCCGCCATCCTCAGCTCCCTACGCTTCCGCTTTCTTCGTCGTCGTGTGATCGCGTTCAACCTGGACTTGATGACGGGGGTGTTGACGACCAGCGGCAGGCTGGACCGAGAAACGCTGTGTGGAGCCACATCATTATCTTCATCATCATCATCAGCAGCAGCAGCAGTGGGAGGGTCGTGTTTGCTGCGCATGGACGTCGCCATTCAACCGATGCAGTTCTTTCGCATCGTCCGCGTCGTTGTATACGTCCGGGACATCAACGACCATGCTCCTCAGTATGCGTTTATTTTATCAACCACTTCAATTACCGCAAAATATTTCCATCCACTTTCATTCTTATCTATTTCATCCAATAAGTAAGTAAGTAAAACAGAAAAGTGATTGATTGATTGCTTTTTGTTTTCAGACACTGTGATTCGGAATAGTAAATGAACTTAATTATTTAGACTTTCAAATTACAGGTAATTACGACTATGCGCTATGTTAAAACATTACACTAATTATAGCGAAGACACTGATATTATCACGTGACAGGTTTGCCGATGACGTCATCACTCTGAGCGTAAGCGAGTCGGTCTCAGTGGGTACCCTGCTGCCGTTGCCAACTGCCACCGACCCAGACTTCGGCGATTTTTCGGTGACCGGCTACCGACTGCAGGCCGACTCTGACGTCGCCGAGACGTTCGAGTTGGTGGTGACGCAAGGCTCTGGTCGAGACGAGGCATTGAGTGTCCAGCTGGCCGTGCGGCGGGCCCTGAATCGCGAGCTTATCGACCAGTACGCTCTGAGAGTTTACGCTACGGACGGAGACGCGCGAGGAGCCTCGAACAGCGGCTCAGTGGACGTAGTGATCGACATAGTGGATGTAAACGATAACAAGCCGGTGTTTGAAGGTAGTGGGCGATATGAGGTCACAATACCGGAACACTTACCACTGCACACGACCATTCTCAGAGTGCAAGCGTTCGACGAAGACCAGGGAATCAATGGACAGGTACGCATACTACTCACGTGTCCAACTTTCTTAGCATTAGAATGTGTTTCACCTATTCTGCTGTGTTCATTTTATATTTTGGCGATACCATGTTATGTGTGCCCATTTGTTGAAACCAGAAATATTGAAAAACAAAAAACTTTTCAAAAAATTACCTCAGCAGATAAGAGTTACTCAGTAAATAAAAAATAGCAGTAGCTTCTTCTTTGACGACAAAACAGTTTTGATAACTGTTGCATCTAAGATCCTTATGTAAAACGACTGAGAAAAGTAAAATATAATCACCGTCAGTATCGCGTCGGACTACTGGCATTCTTGAACACAACAGCTTAGTGGCAGGTATAAAAACAACAATACAGGTACAACATAAACAGGTTTGTGTCTACGTGTAGGTAGTATACTCGTTGGGCGGTCTAACAACCCAACAACACGGTCATTTCTTCGCCATCAATTCATCTACGGGCGACCTGTATGTTCGAGGTGAGATCGACTATGAACAGACTTCGGTCTACCATCTGACGGTGGTCGCAGCTGACCGGAGAGCCTTTGCTCGAGACGGCGGTGGTGGCGGTAGTGGTAGCCAGTCGTCAACAGCAAGCGTCACAGTATGTATGACATATGTCTTGTTATGTAAATCGTATGCGCATTATTTACTGATATAAGATGCGTTGCACAGGTTTAGCCAAAGATCAGGATTGTCGTACTCGTATATCTGAAAGTTTTGGCACGAAGTCCGACATAACTGAATAGATAATCACGCGTTTTGCTACACTGGTTAATGGTAATACTTCATAGACAAAACAATTTAAACAACATTTAAATTTTCACTAGTCAAAAGGTAATGAAGTTTAAGATCACGAGCACGGCACGTAGTCGTTTGTCTGCAATAAGAAATGGACGTGCTGTTGTTTAATAAGTTTTAACTGCCTTTACTTTTTATCGTTTTCGTTAGCGAAGTGGCCAAATGTTGGACAGTTGCTGACGCTCGTTGTACTGTCTGTTTTTTTCCTACTGTATTTGTTACTGTAATTGTTGACTTCAGATAACTGCACATGCATCGCACGTTGTTTCAAGTATTCAAATAACAACGGATAGCTGTAATGTTCCGTTACATAGGCTATTTAAAAATCTTAGATTACTGTCCCTGTATCTGTATCTGGTTACCTAAAGCAATTTCCATGGTGAAATAAACTTCATACATGACCAAACGTGAGTAACTATCTGTAGCGCGTTGCACAGGTTTACGTGACTGATTTGAATGATCATTCGCCATCAGTCAACATTGAGGCTCTGTCACCTGTGGAAGGCAGAGCAACGACACCCGAGGCTGCCGCTGTTGGCTCGTTTGTCGCACATGTGATTGTTTCTGACGCTGACGCCGGCGCCAACGGTCGAATTAGCTGCCAGCTAGAGGGACAGGACAGCAGTCTGTTCCGCCTTCAGTCTGTCTCCCAGGTTAGATTGTTTGCTCCGGCTTTTCGCTCTCACCAGTGGCGGATTCAGATAAGAATAGGGGAAGTCTGTGCGTTTGGAGTGATCTGCCACCGACTCGGCATGCGTCACTCAACCAGGTCCAAAGCATGCAGACTGAAGGCGATGTTATCTTTGGGGATGGCTTTGAAGTAGGCTCTTTTGCGACTATTTAGTATTTATGACGCCCGAATAGCGCCTTGTAATAGCTGGTTCACATCACCAGTGAATACGGGAACCGACTGTAAATGTGCTTTTAAACGTAACACTGGTTTCATGATATTAACATTAGCTTTAACTAGAATTGTGTAATATGCATAGCATTCAGACACTTATACTTTATTATGCAATTTGTATATTTTTGTGCGCAATACGTGTTTAATGTTGCGGCCATTTCTAGTCTTCTAATAGCTTCCTGGGATTGCTACTGCCTAGGAAAAATTGACACGAGAAAGCTTTGTAGAAAAAACCGCGCGTTCATGATAAGCTATAGCAAAGATTCGACAAAGAACTTATGAAAATCTAGAAATTAGACATATTTGTAAACTGCGTCCAAGGATTGTAAATGAGTACTACTCGTATTTGATCATGGTATGATTACTGCAGGGTGGCATAGAGAGCGGCAGCCACGGAGAAAACGAGTACCGCCTTTTGACGTCAGCCGTATTTGATCGCGAGACGAAAGCCGAGTACCAACTTCAGGTCACGTGCCACGACTCGGCAGCTGACGGGAAGGCCCGAACTTCGACCGAAACGTTGACAGTGGACGTAGGAGACGTGAACGACAATGATCCAGTGTTTACGCAGACCGTCTATCGCACCGAACTCATCGAGAACAACTACGTCGGCGTCGTCGTCTTCAAGGTCGGTCTGGCGTCAACATACATGTCTCACAGAATTAGGACACATGAAGCATTGCGCCCATTCATCTGTCTGGTCATTTGTCCAATACTTCTAAATGACACAAGAAGATAAGAACAGGAAAACAAAAAGTCTCTGTCTTTCGAAAAGTTGCAGAATGTCATCTTTGACTTGCATTGTTGTCAGTTCCGCGTTTTAGCACCATTAAAACACAAAAACTACACAACTCGACGAGAAAGAAAAGTGTGAACAACCCATCCCATGTTGTTAAGCAGCAGTGCCCGACCGGAAATTGCGGCGACTCACAGTTACTACCCCAGACTGCTAAAGCGCTTCGACTTGTTAGGAGCAGGGGTACAAGTATGTTGACTGACCGCAAGTCAAACTCACGATTCTCGGTCGTCAGTCCGACGTGGACGAGCTGAGTTTAACAGATTTTCGCAGTGTCAAAGTAATGTGACTGATTGTGACAATTGCAGAACATATCGGCTGCGGACGCTGACACGGGCGAGAATGCTGACGTCGTCTACAGTCTTCAGTTCCCGTGGAGTGGCGTCGACGGGTTCCACGTGGATTCAGAGACGGGCGTCGTCACAGCGACACGGTCGTTCGACCGCGAGCATGCCACCCACGCGTTGCGTTTCCTCGTCGTCGCGTCAGACCGCGGCCGACCTCTAAGCCGGTCGGCGACTGCCACCGCCGTCGTCACGGTCATCGACGTCAACGACGAGGCGCCGGTTTTTGTGGACGCACCTGCTGACGGTTACGAGTTCCACGTGACTGAGAACGCGCGACCTGGAACTGTTGTGGGACGAGTAATGGCGCGTGATGCTGACCACGGACGCAACGCAATTGTGGCGTACACGCTGTCCGGTCCAGTCGACGACAAGGATTGTGCAGCTGCGTTCGAGATGGATCGCGTCACTGGCGAGATAACAACAACTCGGACCCTGGACCGTGAAGAGCGGTCGAGCTATAAACTAATCGTCACGGCGACAGACGGAGCAAGTCCGCCACTCGACAGCGTCATCAACGTACTTGTGCGGGTTGATGACGAAAACGATCATCAACCGCAGTTTATTTTTGACCCTGGCTATGACCAAGTCGAGGTCGACGGCACAGTGACATCTGAACTGGATGTGGATGTGTTGATGTTAGCAGTGGCCGTGTCACCTCGACTTCCGCCAGGATCAGTCGTGGCGTCACTGCGAGCTGTGGATGCCGACGCCGACGTCAACGGTCAACTAATTTACCGACTTCTCCCGATGTCCGGCTGCGACGAGGCCTCGGCTGGTTATGACGTCATATCCGGTGATGGCATAAGAAGCGGTGGTGACGTCATCTCGGCGGCAGTGGCTGTAGAGCGGCGGCAGTGCGGTCTGTTCGGAGTGGACGCGGAGAAGGGCGGACTGGCGTTGATGGCTGATTTGACGGAGTTTGACGACGGGACACAGTTCAACGTCACAGTGATCGCCACTGACCACGGGGTGCCGCCACTCACCGGCACTGTGCTGGTCCGCGTCGTCGTCAACAGCACAATGCCGCTACCAAGTGTGCCTACACAGCACCATCACCAACATACTATAGGGGAGCGCTGGATGGCGTTGTTGTTCAGCGAGGTGGTCATCATCGTATGTTCACTGGTCGTATTTCTCGTCAGTGCGTGTTGTTTGTCTGCCGTGGTCGTGGTGCTGGCGACTCGACGGGCTAGGGCCAGGCAGCGCCGAGCCAAGCACGGCTACAACTGCCGCGCCGAGGAAGAAAAAGCGCTCGGAGTCGCCTCGGACCCCGCAGGTGAAAGACCCACGCCGTCAGTGGTCGTCTACGGTAGTTGTGATACGCCAAGGACTGTGCCGGAGTGTAACTGGCAAGACGTGGGGTCACCGCGCGCCAAGCGCAACGGTAACGGCTGGAGGCCAGCACAGATTACGTGACTGTGATTCTGTATCTCTGCGATGTGCTCATTGTTCAGTTCCCGCACATTCCATCGGCAGTCGACGTGGCTAAGTCGGCGACATCGAGAAGTGACACTCTTTCACCGAGGCTGGCAGATACAGTAATGGATTAGTAGGCTATGGGTGAATGTGTCGAGGCCCAGCGTCCCACTCGACACTTTATACGTCATTTCGGGGACGATTTTTTACAGGCCAGATGACCCAACCAACAGTGCTGAAGCACTGAAGGAAGCCAATTGGCTGCTGAGATAGGCTTCAATGCTACCAGAACCATTTCACCGTGTTACAGTTGAACTATAGGCAACCGTCTCTAGGCTAAGCACAGCTAAAGAGTCTTAGTGTGACAAAACCCAATCTGCTGGGACAAACCGGTAGCTGAAAGTTCCATGACTCCCAAAGGAAACCAAGTTTGTTTATGCAAGGTGACAATAACTGCACAGAATATGTATATGTGTCGCATTGCAATGTCATGGTAATTCATTTTCTACGCCTCCATAACGGGACCTGTGTGACAGCAGATTATGCAAGATTCATAACGGAAAATGTCCAACAAATATCAGCATCAGCCGTTGATGCTGCAGACCGCAAAATATTAGGGGCTGAATTTCGCGTGTTGGCGAGTTTAAAATGTGCATGTCTGCGCAGAAGCAGTGTACAGCGGCGACTATACGCCGTCGTGGTTTTCCGATTACGTTAACTGCTGTGTTCAGAATACGCTGTTCTACTTAATCCTGTATCGTTTAATTTGTCCTCGAGATTAATCGGAGTTTACTAGCAATGTTAATTGGGGTTTGCGTTATTTAAATTTGAAAAACTCGTAATTTGGTGAAGGCCGCATCAAATGCGAGCAATGTTCTTTTACAAGGAGCAAAATTTTACCCAACTCTTCTCCTCTCCCATTTGATGCACTGTCTTGGGCCTCCAGTCTCCACCCAGAACAAAACCTCGATCCGTTCTGTCGTTTTTGCACAGCTAAGCTGCGTGACAGACAGGATCATCGGTCGCAATAAGCCACATTTTTGAAACTCATCGTTTTCTTTGATTTTTCTGTTGTCAGGTGAGTTGAGATAATTATCTGTGAGGTGTATCAAGCCGGCTACAGATCATCTTTGAGACTGCATGTTGAAGATTGTGCATACCATCGTCATAATGGATAGCGTTTTTGGCCTTAGGTTAACTGTGTGTACAAATGTAATTTATTGTACGTAGTACATAGTGAAATGCTCAGCATGCTTTTCCTGTACCGTTGTATATATCTATATTTTACTTAAGCTAGTAAATAGCTTCATAGTTAATAAAGCAGATTCTTCACACGAGTTATGTTATAGTTCACGTTAAATTGACTCTATCTTGAAATCTTCAGTAAATAAGGGACGACTAAAGCACGGAGCGGCTAGCTGCCGTGCAACTCAACTGCAGTCTAGGTGATGCCATCTTACAGTATTTACATCATTTAATTGCGAGTATGTTGTTTGCTCGGTCTATAGACAGATTATTCCCACTGCTGATTTGGCAAGGCTCTCAAAAGAAACCAACGATTTGGATTAACATCATCACTTGAAATCGAAGCCAGGCTACATAGGGAGTGTAGTACATTTCTAAAGTGCAAATAATCAAGTGGACTGTGGTAGGTTAACTTCCAAACAGAAATGCTTTCAGCTGCCACCTGAAATGTTTGTGGCAGATGTTTCCATCACAAGTACAAGTAAGATGGTTGTGTATGCTTAATGCTATGACAACTGAGCATTCACGCTGCTGCTGCTGACGAAACTAGTGCATACAAAAATCACATGCTCTGATGTTAATTTGATGTTTTCTGAAGTTCACCAACAATCAACATCCAAATGTGTGCAAAATGTTCAGCAGAGCACCTTCATTCATCAACCAGCAAAACAAAGCACGGTAAATTGTGAAATAATTAAATATACATTAATTACCAGAAGCCGCAAAGTGTAATAAATACACATGTAACAAAATAAAATACCCCAAATATCCACAGTATTACAGAGTGACTGCTCTCTCCCCATGCACTGCAAAATTCCACGTCACAAGTTTCCTAAGCAAACAGGGATAAACTGCTTCTGTCACTGTAAGGCAGTTTTCTGCAAATCGAAATGTTTGTGCTTCACATTTGAAAGCTACGTGACTTGACGAGTGTTGAAAAATTCACAAAATCTGCATAATGCCATGCTATGGTCCATATCATAATTCAGTAGTCTCTCTGACGTGAACTGCTTCTCGATATTTTCCGTTCCCAGACTTGTTCACATTTTCCGAGCCAAGTAGTCGCTCTGTAATCAAGTGCACCACAACAGAACAAAAAGTAACACAAGTGTCTGCCAATCCAGACAATATAATAAAACCAGTGCCTTCACAGATCAGTGTTGCAGTAACACATTAAATGAACACTCGGCCACAATCCACTCACACCCGACATCAACTTTTGGGAAATGAGGCAAAATAAAACTGCCCGAACACACAATAAATACGACTCATTCACAACACAGATGCAACATTTGCAGGAAATGCAGCTAGAAACATGCTCAGACTAAAATGTCTGTAAAATGACTACACGTCTACAGCAGCATGCACCACATACAAGCACGTATAATGTTCATTAAGGCACAACTGATGTTGATGAAGCTAGTACTCAGGAAGTCTGCCAAAGCTGCCCACAGCTGTGACATTTTAATGTGTAGAAACTGCATAAGCATTCTCTAAATTTTGGGCACAAAGTACAAAGTATTGCAGATCACATTTAACCCATGCAGATATGCAGAGCAAATCTGTGAATATACACATCCTATATATCACTGAACAATGAGCTCGCTTAGATGGTCCATTAACACAAACACATTGTGAATATATTCAACATATTACGGTAATTTCAGAAACAGAGAATGTGCATTAAGAAACTCTAGAGAAACAAATTCCATAGCAGTATTAAATGCATTAAAATCACAGTTAAGAAAAAAACTAGTAGCTACTGACAAAAGAACCAAGATTGAACAACATATACATGAAAGTTATTTAAAGACACGACAAAAGTTTAGTATAATAATAAACTGAGATACACTGACATAAAATTAAGTCAGCAAATGACAAAATATGTTTTAAAAAACTGCAGTTGTCAAAGTCAAGTGTCAAGACAAACATATAGGCCTAATTACCAGTGATGCTATGCCTCAAATTAAGCAGTACAGCAAAAGATGGACTTATGTATACACACATATATAGGTTATTAGTTAAATTATTTACTTTATTTAGCAAATTTTTATTTTATTTTAACCCATTTTTGAATGCTACCATACACACATTACACACTGAGTAAATGAACAAATAAAAAGACAGACTGCAATACAGAAACCACATAAACTGGAAGACAAAATGCTGTAAGGAATGCATACATTCAAAATAGCAAAATGCAATGTCATATGTCATAACAACAGATCTTCTGCACAAAAAGATGATGAAAAATGAATGCTGACCATATCAGAGTACAACAATATGTTATATAAATGATAAAAAACAAAGAAAACAATTTGAATATGCAAGCATACATTTTCTTCCATACCACAGAGACATCTATACTAAACCAGTTTGTTGGCTTAACTCCAAATCATTACTTCTCATAAAATAACGAAACATAACATTAAATATATATACAATATTGACCAAACTTGAAGACAATATAGAAATAAATACTGACACTAATTCTACCAATGAATAAATACTGAGATTGATCTTGAAAAAAAAAAAATAACCACCGCCAGAAAATAAATACCAACATATCACCAGTGCCTAACAATGTATGTTCATGCTCTCTGATGGAACGTGATAGTTGTCGATATAATGCACTTAATGTACAGATCAGCAAGTGTGACGAGTGCCTAGAGGCAATGCTGCGCCAGCATGGAATTAGTTTGCACCAGCCATAACAGCTGGCTCCGATACAGCAGGCTGGGCGATGGCCATGGGGACTTCTGCAGTTAGCTGCTCCGCAGCACCACGCATGCTGTTACTGGCTGCCTGATGCACTAGGCTGAGCTGTTCAGTGGCACTGAGGTGAATGCCAGAAGAATCGTCTTCATCGGCACCATCCGACACTGCGACTGCTTCCACAACATCCCTCTCATCCAGCACCGGCAATGTCGTCAGATCCCATTTGCCGATGTCGGCCGGGTTGAAGCGTGGCAGTGTGTTCTGCTCCGGGTACAACCAAGGCTTCAGTTCCGGTGAATGCTTTGCCTTCCATGTAGAGTAATTGCGACAGGCTTTCTGCAGCTTTATCATTACCTACAGCCGGTATTAAATGAATAAATCAGTCAATTAATTGACGGTTCATTCCATTTTGCAGCAGAATTGCCAGATTGTACAAAAAGTAGTTATACAATGTGTCTAGGAAAAAAGTACACCAGTGTATACATTTTTATTACTCCTGTCAACAACGTCGAATTTTAACCAAATTCAGCACCAACTATATAACATCTAATCGCAAACAAACCACCAAATTTCAATAAAATATGTCGGTCTGCAAAAGTTAGAGCAAGTTTAATAAGCTTACCGGAAACATGAAGTGTCCACTATTGGCAACACTAGACATGTCCAGTACAAAAGTCAAACATACTTAAAGTAAAGTCTGTGTTCAAAATATTCTCCATGTGCTAAAATGCAAGCCTGAAGATGTGAACATCACCGCCTGACTGTTTCATTGATGGTCAGTTGATCACCTGGTTGCAGTGGCGTAACAGCCACCCCGGGAGCCCCGGCGCCCCCGCATGCTGGGGGCCCCCGCCCGGGACAAGGAAAAATTGTTTTGTTTACTTTTCGTTTAGTTATCAAAAGGATAAAAAATGTAAAGATACCAAATTTTACGTGTTCTGTCCTCTCTTCTTCCCGCGCATTTTTTGTTTACCGTATCATCAGCATCGAACACGAGTGTGCTAAGGACACAGACTCAACCAGGTGATCAAAGAATTTGCCATAAAATGTGCCCGTGCTCACAAGTTTGGATATACTACTGTGTAATTAGATAGGCCTTTCTTTTTAAAAAACGTTTTTTCAAATGATACTATATTGACTTTTCAATTTATGAGCATGTGACTTTTTATGAAACTGTAGAGGTAGGGCCCCCGACCAAATCTAACCGGGGGGGCCCTAATGAAACTGTTACGCCACTGCCTGGTTGAAATGTTCCCAATCTTTGATAAAACGCAACTTCAGCTGGGTGAAGCCATGAATCCGGCTGTGGTACACATGCTTATACAGCTTCCCCAGATCCGGTAGTCTACTGGCCTGAGGTCAGGACTGTTGGCTGGCCAGACACTTGGAGAGATGAAGTCTGGTGTTTCACAGGTTAACAGTTGTTTTTGCATGGTCTCATGTGCCCTATCATGTGCCCTATGGTCAGCAGCGTTGTAGTCTCAGCAAAGGTCACTTCCAGACCGCACTTCCTGCATTAATTAACGTGACAGAAACTGGTATATTTGGTGGTTGATATTTCAAAATAATAACTCCATTGTTAATGAGTGGTTCGTTTAAAGATATATTCAAAATTTAGTGCACATAATTTTGTAAGATGCACTGAAATTTGACATTTCTATCAAAGTGTCTGCGGTTAACTTTTTTCCCGGACACAGTGTAGTAATGGCCTCACTGTGGTGCCATCTGATAAACAGTTGTCCACATTACCGAGAGAATGACAGATCACTAATTGCAAAAGGCCTCATCTCATACATTTGATACGGTCAAAAACTACTGAAAGCTATCGTCTTATAACATCCACATTTAACTGCACATTTCCAAAAACCTCCATCATATTCATGAATGAAACTTGCCAGAAAAAGTCCAACGCAGATTCTGCCACCAACCTTTGGAGCCATCCAGTGTGACATCTTGTTGACTACCCACGACGGTAACGTGCCTAGAATATGCAGGCAACGAAACAAAGGTTTAACAATAATTGTTAATGAGTTTTCACACAAATTAATGATATAAATTGTGTACACAAAACTACCTACCATAATTACGTAATCATCATTTATGTGATAAATCATGCTCAAGTTGTGATTTTCTTCAAAACAGAACAAAAAATTTGCTGAATTTATTTTTCAAAAGCCACACAAATACAACTGCTTCCATTTCACATTTATTAAAATATTTGTTTTCTTTTCAGCGAGCAGGTGTATAAAAAGTGTATTTAAAGCTCTAGCAGTGAAAGTTATCACTGAAATTATACACTATGTGTACATTATAGCCAAAATAATCATTACTTTATCGTTAAAATGTACTTGCATTATTCCACACTGCCCCACATTGGCAACAAATAGTGCAGAGCAGTTCAAGTGAACGTGGGTCAGAGTGGTCCAAAAAAGTAAAAATTGGTCACTCTTTGCTTCTAACTTTTGCAAATCTTAACCGATTTTTAAAATTCTTTCAATGCTGGCAAATGCAAGAAATTTGCAACAACAAAAAATCATGTAACAAGATCTGTCACACCTTTAATATGTTGCTGCATTGCCTTGTAAGTTTAGAAATCAATTTTCATGCTGCATTACAAAATATGCTGCTTAAAAATGTATCATGTGTGTTAAAAATTAAATGTTTCATGTCACATGGATAAATAAATATTGATGCTGTCATGACAGTTGCTCAAAGCATCCACTATATGCCAGACATGCTTTAAGATGCCAATGCCATTCATCAGTTGGACTGTCAAAGATGCTTTAGCCAGTACCATGCAAGTGACGCCATACGTGCACTTCATTTCGCTTATGATACACAACTGTGATGGACAAACTCGCTGCTGGATGACACCCCAAATACCGTAGTGGACCAGACTGGATTCTGAGAAGTTAGATTTGGTAAAATGAAAAACAGCGAGTGAATAGAGGCTTAATGTCCCACTCAATACTTTATAAGTCATTTCGGGGACAACTAAGATAGGCTTCAGTCCCACCAGAACCACTCCACTGTGTTACAATATGAACTGTAGGCAACTGCCTTCAGACTAAGCACAGCGTAAAAATCCCAGTGTGACAAAAACCCAATCTGCTAGACCTATATGCTGCCTAGAACATCGTGCAACAAGAGTATTGCACCATACTACGGTAACTGGAGCAGCTGTGTTAATGTTCCTTCAATTAATCCAGACCAACATCACTATTAAAATGAGGCCACGAACAGACGTTGAGGGATGCCTGGTTTAGTTGCCTTTTATGACATCCGACCAGGAGATGGAGTGGGTATATTCTAAGCCCCAGAACCCACACAGGGGCAAGAGAAAAGGGCACTGCCTGCTTGAAAACAAAAAGTCGTACAGCGACACATGCTCAGTGAGAGAGGTGCATCTCTCTGTCAACACTTAGGCCTGTTTAAAAAATATCTGCTATTTCAAAGAATACTTAACAGGAATCAGAAAAGAGGTAATGAGTAAGTCAGTATAAGTAACTAAGACAGATAAATTGTATTCAATATGTGCAAAATAAGTGCATTTTGTTTTCACTCCCTTCCAGATTTGCAGCACATTTGAAGATATCTTCACAAGATAGTGCAGCAACATATGTAAGTGTGGTGGAATGTGTTATGTGACTGTTGTTGCAACTTTCTAACTTTCTCAAACAGTGAAAAAGTTTTGCAAATTGGTTAAGACTGGACAAAGTTAGAAGCAAAAAAAGAGACTGGTTCTCACTTTTTGGACCACTACGTAAATACCTCGAGGATCACAGTGAGTTATGTAAGTCACTAGAGAGCCTGGCTCATCTTTGTTCTCAGCAGTCGACAGAACGTAATAACCAGTCAGATAACTAATGGCACGAACAAAGTTCTTCTTTGGAGGCACTGCCTGGTGCCAAACACAAGCACACAGATAAGTATATACATTGGACGTTTTCTACATTCAGCTGGGTAAGACAGATCATCAAAGGTCTTTCACAACTCCACCTAAATGACTAATTGGTAAGTGGTGAACTACAAACAAACTGGCACTGCCACCTGCTGACTGAATCTGAAAATAAGGTCAAGATTCTGGCAAAGTTTACAACATTAGTCGAGAAGAAAGTAAAGTAGAGACAGCTTATGCAGCACAGGAAGCAACATGAGCTGCCTCAAAAGTGTCATGCATGCAAGTGTAATCTTGAATAGGTGTTCGTATATTTCAAATGTTTCTTAAAGTTATTAAGAGATGACAGTTTGTGTAGTGAGCCAGGCAGGCTGTTCAATGCATGTGGCGCAGCGACAGCGAAGCCTGGACCTATGACTTTCCAGCCAATTGCTTGATAGCCAAAAGTAACTCCACGAGGCAGAGAGAACAATGCACACAACTGACTGGAAATGACAGTTCACACCAAAATTAACAGATGCAGCAATCTGTTTCAAAATGTCAGCATGTTCAAGGACATCTGTTCTATAATATCATAAAGTCTGGACCATCACGTCACAAGAATTCATTCACTCTGCTCCAAGTTTAAAACTTTCATCCAGAAAAAGAGTGCAGGCAGATGTACTGTGTGGTTGATGGAATGGTTGAAGATCATCAGTTCACTGCCATGATCAAGCCAGACACGGTGGGTCACAAAGTCACGATTCTTGAGCGGTCTTGGAGTCTTCACTGCACAAACAACCACACATGCACATGTACTCCATGGGTACATGTGTTTTGCTTGAAATGTCATTCACTTTCCAACAATAGAAAAATTAAAATTTTAAAGATCAGTTAACATTTGACAAAGTTAGAGCCAAAATAAGTGGCACCTATTATGGCTCACAATGTACAACTCCACAGGAAGTGACAAGGCAAGTAAGTCAAATCAAGTAATAGAACATCTGAACCTGCTTGACTGACATCTATGACAACTGTTGTTAACAACATTGCTAATTAAATACTGTTAATGCTGATGCCATCTTGTGGTAAAGTAATAACAGCTTACTGCCACGAAAACTCTAAAAGCATCTATGATCAGGGTGGTAATGTTTGTTACAAGAAAAAGTTGCCTAAGAATACATACATGCATAGTAGCCAATGTCACTGTTTGGTGAAATCTGACATATCTCAAAGCTCTCCTGCATAGACAAATCCCACTTCCTCCTGTAGGCAGGATCATTCAACACATCAAAAACAGTTGCCGCAGACACATCACTCAACTCTCCAATCACCTAAACATCCACATACACACATATCTTAAAAATGGCATTAAGTAATTTCTGGTATTTAATGAGCCAGTTATTCTCATAAAACAAGCATGACTATTCATCAAATCTAGCAAACTATGCTTTCTTTACTTTTGCTTAACTGGACAACTTCTCCATAGTCAATTAGTCATCATATAGATACCAGACAGTAACTTGCATTTTTAATACCCATTATATGCTCAAAAATCTAGCCACCCATGAGCAGTGATGCTCAACTGGCTTAAGTAGGTCAACGTGACCTAGTTTTGGTTCGTCATCAGTTCATCAGTAGGTCTCTGCAAGACAGTGCAAGTCCAGCAGTTACAACTTCCGACACCCTGGTTAACAGACGTATAAAGACATGGTTTAAACAGCCTATATGATTAGATGAGTCAAAAAACAGAGCATGCTGAAAGATATAGTAGTCTTTACAATACCTTAACCATGTTGAATTCAGACACATCATTCGACTTGACGAAGACCATCACTGAATGCTTGTGATATGCCTGCATCAAATACATGGCATTGCATGCACATTTCAGTGACCTGAAGCCAGCTACAGCCATAAAACATCACAAAATATGCATAGCTGTAAGTTTCCTTCTTTTACAATTAGCAAACAGGTTTTGAACAGCAGTAAGTGGTCAATGTAAATTTGACAAATGCTACACCGAATGACCCCACGCACACGGCACACAGCGTACACTGCACACGCCGCCACCGATTTAAGCTAAACAACAGACAGACACTGCGAACATCAGTAAGAATAGCAGCATCGCATGCATTTGATGCATCCTAATAATAATAATAAAACATGCCCCTACACAGACTGACTATAACTTTGGCTGATCTAAACAAATTTTTTTACATTTCAATTGTGAAATAATTCTGCATGTGACTGTATTAAAAGTTACCACATCATCTTAATTTTGTGCTCACCCTACCTCCACTGTTGTTCACAAGACTCAGTCTGAGTAAAATATGCCGGGATAAAGCAAAGCAAAGCAAAGCAAAAGAAGTTTAGACGAAGGCGCAGACCGAAGCCTCTATGCCCTCCAAATTAAATAGAACATAATTTGTACAAACTGTACATTAT
>Ga0126335_1000151_pt1 | contig 32566 bp, 20 predicted proteins | sample OlaspJWI45metaG_FD_108409 | JGI IMG/M metagenome (GOLD analysis project Ga0126335, IMG submission 108409) | Marine gutless worms symbiont microbial communities from Oahu, Hawaii - Olavius sp. 1 OAHU.JWI-45 metaG | ecosystem: Host-associated > Annelida > Digestive system > Unclassified | place... | reverse complement strand
CAGCACACACTGCATGAACTCCGAGCTCGGCGTTGCTCCAAGATTCACAGCACTGTTGATCTTTATTCAACATTGTCTGACTTGAAAAGTGTCAAGAAATTGCACCCCCAGTTTGAACACAGCGGTGGTCACGTGCCTTCTCGTCATACAGTAGCAAAAAGGTGAAAACAGGTCAGCACGGCCGGAAAACGGGGTCGGCGGCGGCGCAGCAGGCTATGGCAACGCATCCGCGGCACGCAACCTATGCATACACAGGTACAAACAGTGACTGGTACGAATACATATGTAAATATGTAAATCAGCGGCCTCACTGGACATTATAAAATAGTACAGTAAGTAAGGGGAGGCGAGGAGCCTATCACTACACCATGCCCATCCCATATTCACAGAAAAACCTGTGGGATGCCGACACTGGCTTATGGTGTACAAACTCTATGGTGACTTAAAGCAGCTTATGGCAGTGGCTAAGGGCTCTTTACATTTGTCCAATCACTATTGCATCGAAGTGGCTATCAGCTTGCTTCACCGGCATGCAGCGTTTTGAGGATGTCTGTCTTGACAATGCAGCAGACAAGCGTAGCTAACGAAGGACTCTGTGGCAAAGCTTAGCTCCAGTCGCGTCCTCCAGTAACTTCATCTGTGGCCGACAACGCACCGCACGGATCAGTCTCTTCACCCATGAGGATTCATGGTAACTAGTGCATGACCGGAGCTCATACTTCGTCCCAACAGGAGACTCCATCATTGTATATTTCAGATCAGGATATGACAGAAGTGTGTTCATGTGTTAACAGACGCCGATGAAATCCAGGCAGTGTTCGCAGGCTCAGCACTGTGGCTTGATTGTCGCTCTCTTGTACAACCCATCCACGGTCTGATCCAAGTGGCTTGGTACAGAGACCACGAACTACTATATTATCAGTATCTAGTCAGCGATCATCTCGTCAGCTACCCGCCCAATACAACAGCTGGGCTGATGTTCCATGCACGGGCTAGTTGTTTACAGCCCGGTCACGTGACTCTGTGGCCAGTGGCGCCTGGTGAGGGCGGGGTTTACAGCTGTCAGGTGCTTATGAGTCACGATGTCCAGCGACGAAAGACGATCAGCATCTTCGTCTGTGAGTTATCATGTTTTCTACGATTCAGTGATGTTTTGACGCTTACGACAGAGACACAAGCAACTTTTACGAGTACATAGAGGTTCTAGCATAGAATAGAACATGATCAAATTAATGTGAGAAACTTGCACGTGAAAATTCTTGCTGCAAGTCACTCTGACACATGTGCAAATTTCTCGCGCTAGTTAACTCGTGCGAGTTTCTCGTACAGCTGACATAGGCCTTAGTAAAGACAATCATTTTCCCCCTAACCTCAAACAGGGATGTGCACTTGAAAACAGGCAGCTATGTCCATAGGCCATAAGTGTAGGACTTTCTGGAGAATATTCTTTGTAAATATGTTATGCTGGCTCTCCAGCTCAGCTAACAATACATTCTGTAGGCAGACATTGCCGGTCCACTACTGTCCTTTTAGTTTTAGTTTTAGTTACTTCAGCAACTGTAACATAAACTTGCAATTTTTACTCGAGTGGGACAGTAAACCTTTCTACTACTACAACTACTACTACTATGACTACAACTACGACGACTACTACTAACTCTATGTCTGTCTGTCTGTGTAGTGACGAGTGCAGCAATGGTCAGCTATGCACTTCTAGTCTGTCTGTCGGTTGCTGTCATCTCAGCATTAACACTGATAACGCTCAACCTACATCACGTCGTCAGATGTCAGCGTGACAGCAGCGCGTCAAGTATGTATCAGCACTTCTTTAGGTCAAAAATATTGATGTGCCCAGAAACCCAACTAACCCTTGTTACCCCCGACCCTAAACATTTTTGAGACCTCGTGGCAAAAGTGTTTTGAGAACGATCAACCCAGTTTGTTGGTTTGATAATTTAGGCAGACTGTTTCAGTATCAACACCACGACTGTTGATGGCATTTTCTTGGTCGATTTCAATGCAGTGTTTAAAGGCCAAAAACGAGGCCAAAGTGATTTGGCAAAGGCTGCACTGAATGACCCCACACACAATGTATGCGCCACTGAGTTGAGACGCGTGATAGACAGACAGACCTATGGACAGATCATCGGTAACTATAGTCTGCATCTCATGCACTTGATGCAGCCTCAGAGCTCCAATCTCCCGACACCACAGATAACAGTAACTTCTTCAGCTTCACGTGTCTTCGGTGTGATTTAGCTGTTCTATTAGCATCGTGTCTCATGCATTCCCAGGCAGCTGTAGAAACAGGCTGAGCATTGAGTGATTCGAGTTATTAACAAGACAGTAATTACACGACTGTCGATGTTGAACAGTCCTGACGGGTTGACAGCCGCTACAATGTAAAGTGGACTTTGGTTTTGCTTTTTGTACACAAATGGTGTTTGTCGTCTTCATACACAAGTTGTTTTGTACTGTATGTTTTTGCCATGCGATGCAGTGCATTGGCGCGGCATTTGCTATGGCGACGTGGCTGTCCATGTGTCTGTCACGTTGATGTATTGTGCTCAAACGACTGCGTCGATCATCATGCGACCTTTACCAGATTGTAGCCCAGCCATTCTAGTTTTTCCATACCAATATGAACTCTATAGCTCGGGGTGGATCCTCCTCATTGAGGGCGTCATTTGGGACAGTAGAAGTCAGAAAGTCAGACCAATAAATCAGTCATTCACCAGAGGGCAGCATCGGGCAGTTTGACGGCGACAGCTGAGCTTGTAGCTACAGTTAGATCACGTTGGCTTAGCCAATTGATTGTGAAGTGTGTCGGTTGTGTAGTAGACTTAGCCATACTGACACCGAGGTGGACTGTTTGCAGGCAACCGGAACGTTAAGACGTGCAGCAGGCTCAATACTTGTTGGCAGCGTGCAGACCGCAACGACTTGTTTTTGTGACAGTGTCGATATGCCTATTTATTCTTGCTAAACTTGCTGATAACAATCGTGTCATTGTTATAAGCACATGGTTTACCACGCCTGTGATAAGCTCTGCGGTTGTGCTTTTGTGCAACGACTATAATGTCAATAGGCTGATTCAGTGATGATACTACTCATTTTATTATGTTGTTATTATTGTAAGTAATTGTCTAAATTTAGAAATAAATTTGTGTCGGACACATAACTTATACAAATAATTTTCTCTCTGACAAAAAATTGCAGTCGAAGAAAATTTTAATCCAATTTTGATAGGAAACAAATTATTTATTCACCAAAATTTTACATTTTCGCCTGTTGTACGCCATCGCATCTTCAAGGCGCTGCATTCCAAATGCTGCACAACAACCTAATTTTGCATCAGTCAAACAAAGAAAGGGGTGCGTTTCGGGAATCCTGGCTGACACTAACAAGTAGTTACCAAAGCTAATGATTTTTCTGGCTTCCCAAATGTGTCTATTTTTCAATGCAATTTTTAGTTTCTTGGGGTATATATTGTGCTTTTGACGTCGGTGATTTCGAGCAGTTCTGAATTTTAGTGCCCACTATGGCAAAATGACGACAAAGGTGTTGGCACCCAAAAAAAAACAACTAAATAATATTGTCACATGTGTATTTAATAAGAACAAAGCGTTTGCACACTTCGTGCATGTTTATCTGGTGCCAGCCACGATATAATACCACATACAGCATGCACAAGAGGCTATGAAACTGAATTTAAAATAATTAAAAAAACCTACCGATCCTAACTTTTTAGGGCCATTTCCCAAAACACACATCTATAATTTTTTGGCCTTACTATTTAGTTTTCGTTTTTATTTTGTTTGCACTTTTTAGTTTTAGTTCTAGTCGTAACTACACTTTGTTTTTTTTTACATTTTTTCCTTTATGTAACACATATTTACCGACATAAACACCAGTGTATGTCGAGGTGATGCAGATGTTGACAGACGAGCGCCTGACTGGGTAAAGCAGCGTCAGTTTATCAGTGATTGCACCAGTCTGGACCAGCATCCACCAAGTTACATCTGTACAAATCAGTCGTCGTTTTGCTGATACGCGGAAGGGAACGTCAAAAATTTCACATGTATGGCATTTTCCACTGCAGATTAGGCATTTCATGGCGAGATCATGTTACCAATGCCAATGAGGGCTGGGTTGCAGGACCTATTCAATAGTCAAAATGAGAAGACTGACACTGGCAGGGTATATACTATAGCTACCAAAACACTCTGCGTGGTCGGAGTCGAGGGGGGTCCAGCCGGTTGCCACCTGACCCACGAATTCGTGTACGGCAATTTGGGATATCTTTGACCCAGGCTTGTATGTATATATAATGTCTGGAAAGACAAACACGGAGTCTATATACTCTGTTGGATACTCCTTCACATAGACCGGCCAGTGTGGCTATGCAGCTGGTACCTGACGGAGGCAACAGAAGAAGAGGACGTCCAAGTAAGACCTGGCAACAGACATTCCAGGAGGATTTGCAGGAGATCAGAGTCGGCTGGAGTGGTGTTCACAGAGTGGCCAGTGATCGGAGTCGGAAAAGCATCGTCATCCAGCAGGAGTGGAAGTATCCAAGTCTAAGTAAGTCTTATGCCCTAAGAGACTTAACGCCACTAACACTAAGATAAAACCCAAGTGAACAAATCTGTGCAATTTCATCACAAAATACAACAAATTTCAACACGCACAAGCAGCCGAGTGTTTTGCCAAACAACATAATCAAACCACATTTATTACATCAGCAGTTTTCAACCTGTGTGCTTCCTGGCCCCATGGGGGCTGCTGTGGGGGGGGGGGTGTTTGATGAAAATGTTTCCCCATTTTCCATTAGGCTGTTCTAATAAGTAGTCATTGGCCCATTCTGTCTGTCATGGATTACTAAAGCTCTAGGACCAGGGCTCTGCTAGGACTTTATTGGTCCCCAGCACAAAATATGTTGAAAACCACTGCTTTACTGCAACACTTGCGAACGACATCAGTGACCGGAAAATTGTGTTACAAAACGATGAGCAAAAAACACAAAACGTCGATGCCAGCCAGCGTGTGTGAAACTGAGCAACGATCATAGAATAACTGAACTTCTTAAGCTAAGAGTAACATCATATATATACAGCGGGTGATTCCATGAAAAAGATTCTTAGTTGAGGCAATCTCTAATGCCTAATTTGCATAAATCTATGAGTGATGACAAGCAAACACATACCTAATTAATATTCGTGAGCTGCACTAATTGCTAACCGTAGAATGATTACATAGTAACGTCCTTCCCGAGCCGCATGGCCCACGGGATGGCATTCAGCAGCCCTCAGCCAGACACTTACTTCGCGAGACCATGGATATGGGGCTAGTGCAGCATGTGTTGTTTTTACTCCCCAGGCATTAGGCTGGTACCAAATTATACTGCTTGGTGAGAGGCACATAGGTGTAAAGAACTTACTCAGTTGTCTGCAACAAGACTAGAACCCGTGACCTCACTATCACAAATCCAATGTCTTACCAAGTGAGCCACCACAACATAGATGTCGTATCTTACTTGCAAAAACTTGTTGTGTTTGCAGCCAAAGTATCTATGCTTTCTAAGAAAAAAGGGGCAGAGCTCTTTCAAAAGATGCAATGCAGCTCATGAATATTAATTAGGTCTCAGAGAAGACCGAACTTAATCTGAACTGCTAGATTATCTCTAGATAATCTGTTTTGGATTAACTTTAATGACGTCTTTTTCATCAAGCCACAGTCTTCAGATGACAGTTTGTCAACTTAGCACACCAAAAACACGCAGGACTCACGTCGGCTATTTACAACAGCACACACGGCATGCGCTGAGTGATGGCGGTTGTTATGGGAACGGATAAGCTCGTCCCAGAATCAACAGTAACGTCTCTCATTATCGTGTAGTCTTATTACTTTTAAGAACGAATAACAAGTTCTCAATATGCTGAAACTGAAATTTACTGAACCACTAGTTTTCAATAGAGCACATTCGTAAGAATGCCCGTTATTTTTCTGACACGCAGTGTACATCAGTCTTTGCCACTTAAGCAATAAACACCAACATGCAGGAAATCAAAAACTCCGTACTTCGGCAAAACCTGAAACTGCCAATCACGCTCTGTTTTACTGCAATTATCAATTCAAATTTCCCTCAATTCCAAGACAATTACCGGACTTTTGCTGATTACCCGGACTTTACATGCACGGGGTCACATTCAACAATACCACCGACAAGCAGTTTCATTGCCTACAGTTTTCTGCACAAAGCGATGAAAAACTACGTTTCAAGCATCAACTGGGATTGACTGCAACACAGAAACAAATTTCATCGTGTACAGTTTTCTGTGCAACGTGAAGAAACTGCATTCCAAGCACATCATCTAGTAAATATCAGTTTTGTAGCTGAAGCACTAAATAACAAAATGCTCCATTGAAGCTTCAGCTAAGACCGAAAGTGGTCGATTCAGATTTTTTTCACGTTTTATATTTTCCGCAATTTTCAAAAAGCAAAACCAGTGCAGTTTATGCGTTGGTTACTCATCGCTGCATTGAGATAAACTAAGGAGATTCGCTATGCTACGCCACGCAAGCTGTCAATCACACAAATGTACAAGCTGGTAGTTAAGCGGGCGTGCCGTGTGCGCATTCTGAGTGTCGCACTGTCTCATGTTTATTCACAATTCGTTGTACATAAGTAACTTGCCTCCCCCTACGTGTCTGTCTCAAGTCTGCATTGCCAGACAACATTCAGTCTGTCAGTCTAGACCACGACTCAGCAAACAAAATCCTAAAGGATCAGCATAACCCACAATTTCACAGTTCGGGGCCAAACTCACAAATGATCTTATGACACTCAAGCTTATTGTCGTACAACAATCTTATGACAATTGGTTAATTCACGGAATACTTATGATAATCTTACGAAATATCTTATGACAAAATCTTGCAAGTGTATACAACATTGTAACTCTGTCGTAGGACGATCATAGGACCTATCGTAGGATAAATCTTACGACAACGTATGTGAATTTGGCCCCTGAATATTACCAGCATTCCCAACTAGAAAACAACACCCGACTGTTCATAGGACAGCAGATAGACGTTGAGGATTGGTGCGACTTGGTAACGTGGCATAATCTCGTTGCAAGTCAGGTTCGTCAGCCGACCCATGAAAACACTCAATTATTCCATGTATTTTACAGAAAACTTTCCAGAAAGACTGACTAGATGGCAGGGAATTTCCCAATGCCCAGTTGCAGAAGACTGCTATACTGCATACTGCTACCGTACATGTCACAGGCACCAACTTCCAGTCATCTAATAGGCTCAAAACCTCCCAATGCCTTGGCCCTGAAGCTCATGCAGTATACGAGCCGGCCCCCACAACAAATGGCTGGAATTATACGTAAATGACATCAACTTCAGCTCTAGAACTTTCACTTAACAGCAACCGACACCAAACGATTCTGTTTTGTTGTACTCGTCCCATCTGTAGTCGTATCTATTGCATCTAGGAGAGCGAAGCCGGGCAGGAACAGAATGGATGATAAGAAAGAGGGAACAAGGTACGGACACGAGATGATCCAACATTTGTACCAAGTTGGCACCAATGGTATATGTCATCTGGAATTTGCATTTGGCTACGATCATGTCAGTTTGCTGAGCCGAGGTCTAGTGATACTGTTCAGTCTACGACACGACGCAGTCAGTCTTCACTACATCTTGGTATCGTTAACATCCACCGTGTGAAGTTCCACTGTGTGCAAGTCGACGGTGTGAACACGGTCGTACTTGGTACTGCCTGGCTGCCAGCGGGCGATGGGTGGCAAGTCGGCCATCTGCTGTTCAGCTTTCTGATATTCCTGCAGTCTACCGCTCTCTGGCGACGGGCCCCAGTCCATCGCCGGCCGCATTAGTTCGTCAAATCTCTGTACACACAGTGACAGTTTCAGCTTTTTACTCACAGCTCTGCTGTGACTAGTGATTGCCCAACAGCAGAGTTTTGCAATTATTTGTCAAATTCCGGAAGTCCTAAAATGCGAGCTTGTTGCGGTGTTTCAATAGTTTTCAACATCACAAAACGTCATGTCTCCGAAACCAAGCGAGACAGACGTATGGTAACTAGAAAACTCGAACAGGAATCCGGGATTCCCGATTCAGAATCTGCCATCAGTTTCACAATCGCAAGTACAGTTCCGCCATTTTGGTTAGTTTCTGCTGAAGACTGAAAATGACGGATACTGGGTGCAAGTGGAGTTCATAGGGACACGTGTTGTCGTAGATGTAGGGAAGAAACCATGACACGGCATGGCTGTAAGATGGCACCAGACTGGCTACCGTGATCCCATAATGGCTGATACCTTGTTAGAGCTGTCGACGTGTTAAATTTTAAAATCGCATTTACACACTGTTAACACACACTGTATTTGTGCTGTAAGGTCTCCATAGTACGCAATAAATAAGTATTATGGCTGTCGAATTAAAATTAGCGAGCTAATGCGTTAAAGAATCAATGGCAATTTAAAAAATTAACGCGTTAGCGTGCTAATTTTAATTCGATAGCCATAATACTTATTTATTGCGTTGCGTACTACGGAGAACTTACAGCAGTAATGTAGTACGAGTCAGACAGTGTCATCCAGTCCGCATGACTCGGCAACTATGGACTCGGACTTGACTACAGTCCAATATGAATACAAAATTAATTTTAAAGATCTCGTAACAGTTTTCAACAGGCAATTTGGCAGATTTTATGCTTTTCTCATTGTTTGACCTCAGTGACTGTAAGAAACCTGTACAGATTGCCTTTTGTCAGACTGTGAATGCTGAATTTAAGATATTCGGACTGAACTCAGACATTTACTGAAAGTCTGTTGACTCTGACGCAAACTTGTTCTCCGATGCTGAAAACTCAGACCTGGACTCAGCTCGAGCTCTAAGGACTTGGGCTTGAACTCAGACTCCGGACCAGTGGACTCGGACTCAGACTTACTGGACTTGACTACATCACTGCCTCACAGAGCAACAGAATAATGCTGTCAAATACCTTGAAGATAGGACCCTTGCTCGAGATGACCTTGAAGATAGCAATCAGTGGTAGAGGCAGGATGGAGCAGAGAGCAAACATCCAGCCGACAGCGACAGCCCACGGTGGGTAGTTGTAGTCACCGTAGGTGACAGGTGTATGCTGAATCAACGCCAGCAACAGAATGAACTGCAACGCAGCATACATTTGCTGACTCACTTTCTGATGTCTGACACACTGCTTTGGCGCGGCATTTGCTATGGCGACGTGTGTCATCTGTGTGTCTGTCACGTTGATGTATTGTGCCCAAACGACCGAGTTGATCATCAAGCGACCTTCACCAGATTGTAGACCAGCTATTCTAGTTTTCCCGTACCAAATATGAACTCTATAGCTCTGGGTTTTTCCCCCCTCATTGAGGACGTCATATGGGAAGTAGAAGTCAGAAAGTCAGGCCAATAAATCAGTCATTCACCAGAGGGCAGCTCTTGACAGCACAGCATGTAACATCGGATAAGCTGTAATTCTCAGAAAATCAGCCGAAAGCATTCATCTTACAGTACGACTGTACGAAAGCAGAAATACCGCAATGAGAAGGGGCGTGATGAATCGCCAGCAGATGCCCCACCAGGCACATGGCTTGTAGCCCAACATCATCGACATGTCATAGTAGAATCTCTCAGTGCCTAGACACAGTCACACAGTAACGCTTAGAACTCATCGACGCAGGCTCCAATGAACCCCTCCCCTCACCATGGGGGAGAGGGACCCCATCTAATACAGTGTTTCCTTGGTCCCCAGAGGTCTCCACGCCAACTGGACGTCGATCCGTTCAGCAGTTTTTGCACAGCTTGCCCACGTGACAAACAACCTGACAGACGCTTGGATCACTGATTTGCAATAGTGCCAATCTAGTGTATTTGATGTTGCCTAATAATTGAGAAAACGAGCGAATGCATCAAAGTCTGCCCGCCACTTGCCATACACACTGACCAGACAAAATAACATCACGTGCTATCAACATCACACTGCATCACCGAACTGGCCGACTGTGAACACTCATCACAGACACAGCTGGCCTCGGCCTCGGTCACGCAATGATCTAAGAAATGCACTGGCTGAGCAACCATGCCTGCTAGCGTAGCTGGCTGGCCACATGCTGGGCAGGAGTTCAGTCCCAGCCAGGGTGTGTGCTTTTAATGTAAGCTACGCTTAGCAGGCACAGGTACCGGGGGTCTGCCTGTGTCCTCATTAAACTGTGACAGGCCATTACACTCAGGTTTAGTGGCACCTGAGCTTATAATGGGTGCCGGCTGCAGGATAACAGATGAAGATTCCTCACTGTGTGGGCCACCAGCCTTATGACTGCTATGCTGCACTGCCTAGCTAGGGTAGGTGTGTAGTATAAGATGTGGCTAGGGCTGGTTGGAAAATACGCATGCAGGTGGGAAAAGGTCTCAGAGAAACCTGTGGCTACAAGCTGAGCACCTTAAATATACAGATACAAAGCCTCTCAATTATACATACTCATACACACGCAGTGTCACTACAGGAGCCACGCAACACCTACTCATACACATAACAAACCGCACACATCAGGGGCAGTACACTGGGCCAGCTATAGCAGCAGGCCTCAGCGCTGACTGTGGCATATTAAGCCTAGCTGGTGCCACAGTCACTCAGGCATAGATGGAACGACAGACAGGACAGCACGGCGTGAATGCATAATACTTCTCGGCCGTGTCACAACAACTAGCCTTCTAAGTTGGCAACGGCTGCTTCCAATCTGCAGGAAAAACTGTTCCTTTGGTCCAGAAGAGCCTGCACCCCAAACAGGAAGCCCTGTGACAAACGCCCAGAATCATCGATCGCATTAGTCCCCATCACATGTATTCATTGTGAACGTAAAATAAGCAAAGACTAGCAAGTAGCTGTACCATAGACCCATGAGATAACGAAGCACTCGGTCAATGAGAGTATCATCAGTGAGAACGTTGACGAGTACCAATCCATTATTTGAAAGAAGTAGATTCCACCCTTTTAGTCAACAGAACACACACACATATCGACTAAAAATTCATAGCTGGCAGTTTCAAAATACGTTTAAAATTTTTTACAACTTTTTCACCCACTTTTAAAGTTCATAAAAATTTATTATTGTATGCAGAACCTGACGAATCTTAACGTCATGAAGGTTTTACACAAAAGCACAACTCATAACCCCGTTGCTGCAACTCATGTGCATGCTTTGAGTATATTTTTTACATCATTTCAGCCTGCTGCTCCTATTTACTTGGGCTCTTCGGCTCCAGCACTGACCGAAACATTTTCCCCAAATCCGGCTGAAATCCTACTCTGGAATCCAGTCAAAATCTGCGCCTGATTTCCGAACTGAGTTGGACTTGTAAAAAAGTGCCATGTTACCCGAGAAAGCACCTTGATTGATACGTCAAAGCTGATCAAAGACACGTTTTAAAAGCAGATGCCTTAATTGAATAGTTTTACATTTGTGACTGATGTGAGCATTATGTCAGTTGCTCAATAAAGCTTCCGGCTGTGCTACAGATTCACAGTTTCCTTCCTCGTGAAATTTGAACTAAGTTACGCATCCAGCTCCAGACAGATTCACACTTATAAATCTGGCAAAATCCAGCTCTGGACAGATTTGGAGAAAGCAAATCTGGTACAAACCCTGTGGACCTTATTCAGTTTCAGCTCCCGACATTATCTAGTCTACTTTTTATTTTATTATAAAATTGTACACAAGGTAGAGCACACAAGGAACATAAAAGCAGAGTAGAAACTGACAAATTATAATAGCAAAGAAATGAAAAATTACCAATTACAATTATTAACTTGCAGTTAGCAACTTTATAATATCACAAATTTCGTCTATGTCCAAGATGCACTCATTGCCCAAACCATACCAATCTCGGCATCTCATCACATCAAGAATAAACTGACATAATCTCTCACCGGACACACTCACAGCCCTGTGGTAGTACTGCTGTATTACTCTATTCATATTAACAGTCTATAATACCCTAACGAGCTAAGCCAGCATTGAACAAGTTAGGTGTATAAAATGAGACTTGAGTGTGAAAATGAACTGGTCTACTACTAACATTGCAGACCAGCAGCAGTCCCAGTAGGAACTCTGTAACACTAATGACTGCGGTGACACAAATCTTCTTGGCTCGTAGGAATGGATAGCGGTCAAACAGAGCGCTGAGCACCGTCTCAAACATTCCAAACTAAACACACAACACAGTCGGCAACACGGCTATCATTAAACTGCGCCTGAGGGGAACACAAACCTCATCCTGGCTCTTTTTTGCTGCCTTGACCTTCATCTTGGACCTATGACCTTGAAACTGCGCCGGGAACATTAACACAGCTGCTCTAGTTACTATAGTAGGTGCAACCACCACCCAGGTCAACTCAGCCTTGCATCCCTTCGGGGTCACTAAATCTAGCACCAGCTTTGGCTGGGGTAAAGGTGGGAAAGTCACCTCTGCCAGGTGGCAGGTAACACTGTGTGATCTCATATGGTATGCGATTTCCCGTAGCAGTGAGGTGAAGTTCATGAACTGCTTATATCTTTTTTTACAATGCGTGCCATACCTAGCACTTCTGGGTGAGTTTCTCACGAAGAAGCACTGCATGAAGTGCACATTTACTCTTAACTTACTTAACTTAAATCACCAGAGCTGTGAAAGGGCACTGCTAACAAATGGGTCATTTTTGAAACCCAAATGCAGTGCGTTAGGGAAGCTATTGCTGTCATGATGTGGCTGACTGTGTGTCTGTCACGTTGTCCAAATGACTGAGTTTATCATCACGTGACCTTCACCAGGTTGTAGCCCAGTCATTCTAGTTGAACCCGATAGCTGGAAGGGATCCCCGTCACCTGGGAGTCAAATGTTGGGGAGAAGGGATACGTTATTCTCACAGTTGCATGGCAGCCTCTAGCGAATACGTTCGTACAAGCATTCGAGCAACATGTCAGCTACAGCTGAGCTCGTCATTTTTACTATGATAACAGGGAATTTAATTAATAATATTCAATGAATGGTAAATTCTTATCTATGTGCAAGGCACCAGTAGCTGCTTCATACGTTTTCAAAAACAGAAAGTTATAAAGTTAATGAAAGTGTGTAAATTTTTCCTCAAACACAAAGTTCCATTTCTCTGCATGAGGTCCACGTGTGACTACCATCACAAACACACAACTGCAGCGGAACACAGAATATAGAATATTTATTTATCTAGATTCTCTATTGGCCGATTTCTACATAGACAGCAGTGACCCTCAAAAACAGTGTACGGCAAAATGGCGCCTGCTTTGGGCAAGCCATCACCCTAGAACACTCACGGACCAATCACACGTCGTTTACTATGTGGTTGCATCTGGAGTTTATAATGTTTTCTAAACTATAACCAAAAAGTCGTCTGCTTTTTACAGCATAGTGAAACCTGCGTCCAAAATATTGTAGTTATAGATGAAGGACGGATTTCTATGATGGTCGCTATCACACGGAACACACAGAAAGCGGCTTGTAAGGCCCACGTGCGTGGAGCCAAATGCTCACCTGACTGTCGACACCGACTGTGAACAAGAATACAAAGAAGAGAGCAGCCCAGACTGGAGCTCCGGGCATACGAGCAATGGCTGCCGGGTAGACGACAAACACCAGACCTGGACCTGCATCACACAGCACAGACTGCACAGTACAGTTTATGTCCCACTCGACACTTTATAGGCCATTTCAGAGATGGTTTTTACACACCAGGCGAACCAACCAACAGCGGCAAAGCACTGAAGAAAGTCAGTCGGTCGTCACCCACACCAGTCCACCATGTTACAACACAGACGTCTCTAGGCCAACCACAGCATGCGTAAAGGTCCCAGTGTGACAAAACCCAATCTGCTGGACCTGCAAGCTGCCTAGAAAAATACATAATAAAGCTACACAGTACTACACTGACAAGAAGCCCAGCTATCTCTCACAAACCGCCTGATGCTGCCGTCTTGCCCTTTCGTGAATGACTGCAATTTATTGGCCTGGTTTTCCGACTTTCACCTATCCATCTCCCATTTGACTCCCTCAATGAGGGGCATCCCCTCAAGCTATCGGGTTCTAGTTGGTACAGGAAAACCAGAATAGTTGGGCTACAATCTGGCGAAGGTCGCATGATGATCGACTCAGTCGTCTGGGCACAATACATCAACATGACAGACAGACAGACAGCCACGTCTCCATAGCAAAGGCTGCATCGACGCAGTGCGTCGGGCGGCAAAAAGCACCACTGTTAACCACTGCTAACAGTCGTCTAACTGCAGACCACCATCACTGATGAGACGAAGCCGTGGAGCAATGGCTCAGAGAAGGCCTACAGTACAGTGACCCAACTCAACTTCAGAACAAGGCGATACTGGTGAATAGCTAAGATAAAGTGACAAACATGCGTTCTCGAAAATGAAGTTTTACTCCTCAAAATTACTGAAAAGAGAATGAAGGGTAAAGCATATCGAGGAAGTGAAGAGACTGAATCTACTGAGTGATCTTACGTCATCAGGGAGTGAAAAGGCAAGATGACGGGGATGGACAGAAATGCAATACGATAAACCCGCTACACAGCAGAGAGGCAGAAATATATATCAAAAGGCATGACGACGAAGTCAATGAAAAACAAACCTGGAAACTCTGCCCTCCCCACGCACAAACAGAAGCACTATAGCTGCTTTTACTGGCATCAGAGTTGCCAAGTGGCATTTTAACATGCCAAATAACTCAAATTTGGCATTTTCAGAGTCGTTTGGCGGCGGAAATTTGGGCTTAGCACACAGTGCACGCGCCGCCGAGTCGAGCCACGTGACAGAGAGACTGACGTAGAGACATCACGATCATCGATAACAATAGTCTGCATCGCATGCATATGGGTGCCATTCATATTGTACTGCGTTTGTCTGGTTCGGACTATTTGGCATTTTTGTAAAATACGCTCAGTTTTGCAGTGAGCGCTGGAAAATAGTTGGCAACCGTGACCGACATGGTGAATAGCGATCAGCAGCAGTCAGTAGGTGGAGCCACCGCAGGTTGGCGGGAAAACGCACCAGTTACCATCATGATAATTGCTATTACTGCTATACTGCGCCGTCTGGAGGACAGAAATTCCTCCACGCTGAGTTCGACAGCCGACAGCCCAAGGTCACAAACAACAACAGCATTTACAGAGGCTAATGTTGAGAACGTGAACGGGACCAGAGAACACTCTCAGCACATGCCAGGCTCATAACTTGGCGACCCCCCCCCCAGTTTAGCACAACTCAGAGGCCAAACCAAACTCATTCTAAGGCCAAACTTCCCAAGGCCGACTCCAAAAACTGTCATCTCCAACTTCAAACGGTCCAGCCATGTACCGATACCAAACAGACTAAGAACTACAAACACGGCGACCATGGGCAGTGACGCTCAGCTGACTTAAGTAGGTCAGGGTGACCTAGTTTCTGGTTTATGATCAGAGTTGGTCTGTAACTTTCTCTATGCAAGATTACAAGTCTCTATGTCGAGCGCTTACGATTGCCGACATTCTGGTTAACAGACTGCAGCCAGTTGAAATGTCCTGTCTACACGGAGACAAAGTGCGTGACACACGACAGTCATCAAACAAGCAGCATTCACTGTCAGGCTAAGATCAACTAGTCTCATATATTAATCACCGGATGCCGACGTGAACACCTCAAGGCCAGGCCGGTCCTACAACAGACATCGTCCAAAACACGAAAAGTCGACTCTCATTCATTGGTTTGGCACTAGGCCAGCTGACAACCTGCGTTTAGCAGTCGCTGGCTGCTATGTTCAGTCGACCACACATTAGCAACATTTATCTCTGTCTTTCTCTGCGTCTGTCTCGGTAATGTATACGTGTGGGCGTCAGATCAGGCAAGCTAGCCCGGACATTCACATTAGGCATTCGCGTGCTTAAACGTTCACTGCGATATCCGGCGGCGACTGCAAGCTACAAATGACATAAGTAAGTAACCGTCAGCATCGGTGTGACGCGAGTCCTGCTGCAGTCTTTAATAATAATAATAATAATAAACAGATTTGTATAGCGCCATAAGGTCAACTTCAGATGCGCTGGAGCTGAAGCTTTCTGATAACCCACATACGTAGAATTCCACATGATCACAGTTATTACTAACGTCATCGACGTTATTTATAATTTTGAAAAAAAAAACGGGCTATCGAAGGTTATTTATGCCGAGAGATTTATTTATCTTTTTCAGAAATAATTTCATTTTTTGAAATTACTTTGTCATTTGGGCACAATAGATCAACGTGACAGACACACAGACAGCCACGTCGCCGCGCCAACGCAGTATGCATCCGTCGGCAACAGTAAATTAAGCAATCCGTGCAGCGTTAATGCATACAGCGACACCTAACGTCATCTCACACAGATGTCTGTCCGTCCAAGGCCACGCACACCCGCCTCACTACCACCAGCCCGCCACTGCAACATACATCCCTCGCATCAGTTGCGTTTTTCTGCGGCTAAGAAAGGTAGAAAAAACCGTTCCTGGCAATATCTACATCATGTCCAATCCTAGTCATTCTTTTCTGCCGTGTCTCTCACCATATCTCTCAGTTCCTGGCGAAATTAGCATACAGGACAACCTCGTATATCAAGGTTATGGAGTCAAGGTCACGGCAGTAAAAGCCAAGAACGAACCGGCGGTGCCCCTGGTAGCTGAGCTCTGGTGCGGAAACTTGACAATATACACCTTACACTCGCACAAGCGCTCGGCGAATTTTTGCTGTCAAACTGACTTAGCAAAAGGGTTAATCTGAGTTTGAAAGTTCTGACTGAGCCCGAACCTAGATTTAATTGGGACGAAGTGGGCGTGGCAGACGAGATTTTACTGATTTCAACCGTTTCATTGTCTGATAAAACGAAACTTCGATTAAATTAAATAAGCATCCGCCATAAAATATTGACTGGAATGAGTCGTTAATGTCGTAACGAGTAGTTTAACGGTATTAATTCATGTCAACAATGTTTGGCTAAATCACAAATAATCAGAAAGTGAAGTGAGAATCCGCCGAACATTTCCAAGCCACTATGCATTAAGGAAATTTGCCTATCTACATGCATTTCGAACTGCAAATTGCCTTGTTCAGATTTACTGCTGCGTTTTCGCTAATCAAACCGCTCAGCGTTTTGATTATTAATTAGGAAGTTCTGACTAATAAAACTGCTTAGTCAGAACTGAAAATTAGTTTTGTGTTAGTTTAATTGTTAGTTCCTGGAAAGGACTAGCTGAAATGTTTAGTTTATTGACTGTGATATTCGTCGTTTTGTTATCATTTCTTGAGTTTTATTATAAATATCATCAAAGTTTGTTCAGTGTCTGTGCAACCACCACCACATCTCGGCCATCTCAAGACAACACAACAGACAGACAGAATCACAGACGGACGCCTCCAGATAACATGACTCCAGCGCATATTCAGGTCGCGCTAGCATCAAAACAACAGAACTGAAATGCATACTGGACCTTGTTAAAAAGGAACACGTCGGTCTCGATCAACAAAGTTAATCAACGTCGGGCCCGGTCACGACTTGAATTGGTGACCGTAACTGTACATGGGCAGGTAAAGCATCTAGGCCAACTCAGCCTTACATCCGCCTGGAGTTGGAAAAATGAGAACCAGCTTGGACCAAGCATAGATGTAAAAAACGTTTTTTATTTGTCACGTTTTTTTATTTTTCAAGTGTTTTTTATTTTTAAAAAATGCTGGCAGAGTTCAGAGCGGCAAGCAGATTAACAAGAAGCACTTTCAAAATAACAGCAACGAAAGGGACCTATGATTTTTCTGTTGCATGTCGAATGACCTAATATGCCTTTCTATAAACTGAAGACAATACTAGTGACAGTGACATGGAGTCGCAGAAAAGAGATTTTTGTTTTGAGAAGCTTGGGACAGAAACTATGAGTAATTTTGACTTTTGTGAGAGACAATGAATGTCATTTGTCAATCACAATTACTGTCATACTCAATCTGACGAGTGCAGAAATGTTTTGTTCTTTTCTTTTGCTTTTGGAAGCTGTGAGAAATGTGTAGACTAGAACTGCACGAATTTGAAATTCAATGGGTTCACAAATAACAGAATACTGTATTCAGTAATTAGAATGTAAGAGACCATGAACAGCACAATATTGAAGATTTCACTGCTAGCCTAAAATTACGACAGTTTATGCAAAACTAAACTGAATGGCATATTTCGAGTTGCCTTGAAGGCCATTTCTTGGGCATCAGGCTTGGAGTTAAACTACACTAAGAAGAGGTAGCGTTTTTTATTAAGTTTACAAACGTTTTTTTTAATTTTTGTCACGTTTTTTACGTTTTTTAATTTTTATTTGAACGTTTTTTACATCTATGGGACCGAGAAGGTAAAAGTAGGTATATTAATTCCGTTCATGCATAAATGCTTGAGTGTTCAGATCCAAGACCAAGGACTTGAGATGTCAACGTCAGTGCAAAATAGAAAACCAATGCTAACAATGATGTACAGTGAACAGCTGGCAAACAGCAATGACTCCACAAGTTTGTCCGGCACTTTCTATGTCGGTATGTCGTCTACATATCACCAACTACACAAGCATTGGACGGCCTCAAGAGTCAAGGTTAATGCCAAGGACTAACAACACTGTCAGAGTAAAACTGTGCGATCCCTTGACAACGTGTGCCAAACATGATCAATCTTGAGGCGAGTCTTAACCTATCTTGCCTGCCGGGCTTCAACACGCGCTCTTTATTACGCAGACAAGCACCTGTCAGTCTACCTGACGCTATACAGCCTACCAGCTAGCACGCTGCACGGACTTCATGGATATTAATCACCCTAGTTAATATTGATGATCACCGGGCCAGTGGGCAGAACAGGCAAGCTGTATAGCGGAAATTTCCCAGCAGAGGCGGAGCCACCCATGCAGTGCTAGGCTATGGGGGAGGGGGATAGCGGCGGCAACGGACAAGCTAGACGAGACAAAGGGTGCAGCACGGTGCACTGAGCGGCAACATCAAACGCAGCAGCAACAGAACAGCAAAATATAGCATCGATCGACCATAGAAGCTTTCGAGCAGAAATCTTCCTGGGAAAATTGATGTGAAGCAATTTTGTTTAATTATGATCATCCATTACAGCGCAGTGATTGTTAAAGCAGAAAAATGTGTCACATCCTATCTGTAAGTAAATAAACCTTTTATTACATGAAACACATGACAGATGCCATCATGGTAAAACAGAGTAAACGGAGAACACAGACATAAAACGGCTAATGAATGAGCAGTAATACAGAAGTACAACAGAGTCAGTAGGCTTTTAGGCGCACTATAAATTTGTGCATTAAACACTTACTTACTGACTTAGTAACTCACAACCAACGACCGACCCACGGTGCACGGCTACCCGCACACACATTAGTACTACTACGCGGGCCCTTCAACGTGCTTAGCCATATACCGCTAACCAACTGACACGGCCGTGCTGGCTGCAAGTGGCCCAGTTACGGGCTGTTGTGAGGCCCAGTTTTGTTCGTCCGTTTCCTCTGAATTTCTCAGCTACTGGCATCTAGCCGGCGAGCTGTGGACCGTGGTGCAAGGACGGCCTAGCTCTATAAACAGTCTATAACTTATGTAAGACGGAGACGGCGTCTAGAAACTAAACAAATTTCCAACCGACTTCTAGGCCTCCACGCGGTTGCGCTGTGCAAAAACCGGTACTGTCAGATGTTCCAGCTTCCGTGGAAATGGAAAGTTTGGGTTTTCCGATTTCTTTTGCTGTGGACGTCGTTATTTTACTTCACAGGGGGGGGGGGTCAGTTGTGCACACAATTCAGTTGACGACGTCGTAAAGTCTATGCTATTTGCATGCAGAATTTCTTCAATATTAAAACGGTACAAAAATGGGTTAAGATCAGCCAAAGTAAGTCAAATACAGAACGCCACGTTTCAATGGACCACCCACTGTGTATAAAACTTCAGAGTGCACCGTCATGTCACAACTAACTACTTTACGAGGGTCGGGGTCACATTCAGTAAGTAACAAGAAACACTCGTAGGAAATCAACCCATACTTGATGTCGCACCAAAGTCATATCTATGTTTCCACATACAATTACCTCAGACGTCAACACACTTTCCTAATGTCCGTCCAAATATCTCTCTATGACTGCTCCAGCTACTCTTCCATCCACTCACTGGCAGCCACAATAACGCAATTATCGACTCCTTCATATGCTAATGACAGTCCATTTCCAGTGGCCTCGACATATGAGGGTGTTGCCAGTTTTCTGCTTCACCACTTTACCTTCAACCAAGTAGAAACCAGGTCTGCTCATTGCAGCTGAGTAGGTCAAGAGCACCTTAAGCAGAATTTTTGCCACCCGATGCAGTGCGTTAAGCAACATTTGCTACGCTGACGTGTCTGTGTCTGTCACGTTGATGTACTGTACCCAAATGACTGAGTTCATCATCATGTGACCTTCACCAGATTGTAGCCCAGCCATTCTAGTTTTTCCGTACCAAATATGAATGCGATAGCTCAAGGGGATCTCCCTTACTGAGGGCGTCAAATGGGAGAGGGGTAGGTAAAACTCGAAAAATCCGGCCAATAAATCGCAGTCATTCACCAGAGGACAGCTCTTGACAGCACAGCATGGAAAGCTGTGCTTTGTAGCATTTTGCGTCAAGAAGATCTTGACATCAGTATGCACAAGTGCTGGGCGGTCTGTCAGTGATAGGTGAGCTTCTTGTTCATAACAGAAATTCTGCCTTGGGACCAGCTTCACAGCAGCAATCAGTACATCAATAATGTATCACCAAATACCATACAGCACATATCTACATGAGCAACTGCAAGACGCAAGACATTCTTGTCACCTGCTGCCGATGTGGATGACAACCAATCACATAATTAACAGAACCATGTTCACTGCTCTGCTTCCATAATTTCTCCAGCAAGAATTCCATTCACTCTTGCGTTGCATTACATGGTGATGGAAACCAGCAGTGAGTATGGTTTAATGTCCAACGTGACACGGAATGAACAGTGATGCAGCATACCTTTAGTGACGACATCGTCAATGGTCGACGCTGTCTCTGACGCCATGAAGCCAAGTGTTGCAAAAATGACAAAGCCAGCAAGGAACGCTGTGCATGTATCCAATATTGATATAATCACCGCATCTCTGTATGCAGAACGACAGCAAAATATTACTACCTACACCATAAGCAACAGTCAACAGCAGTTCAGCAGCAAAGGTGACAGGTACACTATCAGAGTGGTTCAGTGTAAAGAAAGAAAGAAGTCTGCACTGTATCTCCATGCTTGTTTAACATTCTTGTGGAAGCTTTGACGAGAAAAGCATTAGTTGGCTACAACACAGGATTTAGAATCGGTGAGAAAATAACTAATGATCTGCAGTATGCTGACGACATAGTGCTAGTAGCAACACGACTCGCGGAGCTTTAGGAGCTGGTGGAGAGAGTGAAACAAGCTGGAACAGAATTCAACAGGAACATACTGTAAATGCTGAAAGACTACAGTAATGAAAAACACCAGCTGCAACGTAACAGTCACTGTAAATGAATCTGTATTAAAGCAAGTGAAGCAGTTGTCATACCTCGGCACTCTGATGTGAGACCAGCAATGGGCATGGTGAACACAATGACAAAGACATCGAAAATGTGCAAAAACAAAGTGTCAGCAACAATACTAAACTAGAGCTCATCAACATCACATATGTGTGAGCTGTTGCATACCGGTAGAAGTTGTTGTCAAACTTGTTGTAGCTGGACATGGTGACCAGCGCACCCCATGCTGCTCCCATACTGTAAAACAGCTGCATCGCTGCATCTCCCCACGGCTGTACATTACGTCACCAGTACATAACTCTATGTTACTTGCATCACTTTTATATCAGCACACACCATCCACCTATTAGCATAGTTAGGGCAACATACCATTACCATAATCAGTCGCGAACCTGGCGGCAGATAGGTTTGCAACCAAGGGACCAAAGTCACAAACGATCTTACGGCAGGTCGTAAGACTGTTTTCGTTCAATGACAATCTTACGTCAGTCCACACATTCACAAAACATAACACAACAATCTTATAACCCATCGTATGACAACATTCTGTGAGCATATACAACATTTTTTGTGAATCGTTATGACATATCGTGAGATAATCTTTGGACATCATAACTTTTGTCACAGGATGATCGCCAGACATATCTTAGGAGAAATCTTGTGACAGTGTTTGTGAATTTGGCACCAGGTTCACAAGTTCACGACAGTCTGCAGCAAGTCTGCAACCAGCTGACTTTTTTTAGAGTCGTTGGTCACAGACAAATTTGGTCATCTAGACATGTCACACGTGCGACGAGAGGCAGGCTCGCTGCTTGGCTTTCGACCAGCGTGCAACATACGCACAAGTCTGTAACCAAGTTCGCGACTGGCTTGTGTAATGGAATGTACTGCCATTAGCAACTTTCACACATTATGATGTACAAAAGTGTACATGTCCAGCAGAAATGCGGAGTCAAGAAGCGGGAGTCCCCAGAGTCAGGGTACTGGCCCTCAGTCAGTCTCCCTCATGCATCGACAGAGAGGCACGCTGCATAAGCTGGAGTTGGGAGTCCTTCCAAAAATCAGGATCTGCATCTCTGGTTTCCAAACTGACCAGTGTCACTTCTCACATAAAGAGCTCAGTGTTGAGTAACCGTGAAAAGCAACAAGTAAAGGTACAGATGTGAAGTGACGCAGTAGGCCGTCTCAGTCGTGAACTGCACTTGTCAGCAAAGTTTGGTGGTGTGAATGCTGCCTGCGATGTAAGGACTCTTTGAATTATTGCACAGTTGAAGAAGGTTGACCGGGGCATGTTATGGAAAAGCAAACAAAAAAATGTCGGCACAAAGGCATTTAGAGTCATGCAGGCTACAGAGTCTAATGGTACGTCTTCACATTCACTAACATATGTCGTCACAACAGCACATTGCAGTGAAATTCATTCACACTGCACAACGTAAGCCCAATAGACATGATATGCGGCCCTCCTCTCAACGACGCACGACTGGCAAACTTCACTCCCTCAACCTCTTGGGTGGTATTAAATACTCCAGTACATTGCTACTTTCTGCAGCATTTAGATGTATAAGTTTCGACTTCAACGGAGACTGACAAACTCTCACAATCATCTGTAATGTAATGCATGCTGTCACGATTACACCAGACAAGGAAGTGGACAAAATTTTTACGATCCGACTCGACTGGTAATGTGCCTGTTCAACCGTCAATAATTGTCAACTGTCGACCGGTTCTTGACCAGCTGGTTTACTGGCAAAATATACAAATTTAGATCAGATACTGTCATGCCAAACACGAAATACAGCACTGTACATGTACATTAAAACAGTATGTATCATGTACAAAAATGTCAATATAAAGTCTACATAAATTAATAATGACCGTAAACTGCTAGTTAAGTTTTTGCAGCTGAGATTATTGGACTAAGTACTTTGGCTAATTTCAAATTTCAGAACAATTTTCCTAATTAGTACCGGTCAAAATACTGACCCGACCTAACTGGCGTCGTCGACACAACCAGTTTCCATCACTGGATTGAGTCGGCCATACACGTAAAATGAAATAAATGCTGCAACAAAATAAATTGTAGTATTGTGCAGACGACTACGATAAAGCAAAAAATTCCAGCGTTATGCAGCCCATTAACATATTTTCGTGCTTGCACAAAAATAGTCACGATCCGTTTTTGTTGCAACCAGTCACGGCACACAGCACCAGTGGGGGAACGTTGATTGACATAATGACATCATTAATTAAGTGATGCGACCTCTTATTTCACAAAAAAATTACTTAGAATGTTCGTTTTAATTATACTCCCACTTACGAATGCCACAGCATATATAAAAGTATTATATGTGAGTTATGTTTTTTTTCAATTTAGGGCTATAATTTATGTTAAAACTTTAAAAAGTTCAGCACTGTTTCGTCAGCGTTTGTTTCAGTGATGGACCTAGTAGACTAGAAACACGATGGCTTGACGCATACAGCCGCCTAGATTCCATTGCTGACAGTAGGTCTATAACATGGGAAACTCGAGCTTAATGCATCCCGTGAAGGAGGACCGCATATTAACACCACACCACATCATTCTAAACTACTTTGTTATCTACAGCTAAAACAACCATCCACTAACAGCAGAAATTTATGTACAAAGACAGAATGTATCAGCAGATCCCACAAAACCCACAACAGCTAATTCACTGGCATTACGACAGAAAGTTAACAGCAAGTCTAAGATGGAAGACTGAGAGTCAGCTGTAGCTTAGACACACCAGATAGTAAAGACGTGTCTCGCCACACCGCGACGTGTCTTCTCGTCATGCATGTGGCCTGCACGAGAGACAGCTGGGAACCACCTTGGAACCAAATCAATTCATTGCCAGTGAGTGACAATTACCTAATGGCATCAGTCACTTCTCTACCAACTACAGCATCTACTCTCATCATACCTAACTAGACAGATGTCACTCCACTCACATCAACACTACTAGGCATGTACCGCAGATATCCAGTCACTTTTCACTATCCAGTTCCAGTTCTGGCAGTCAAGGAACCAGATAATTTTACTTACTTATTATTTCATTGATTTTTTGATTTCTCATTACTCGTTAGAGGACTCGTTTGCTGCAACCTGTATTCAACCCACATCACAAGCTCAAACATGAAACCTGTGACTCCACCCATGCAGCAGTCTGGGTGTCCAAGTCAAACTAGTTCTGTCCCCAAACTACTGAGAGCTCACTCAGACGGTGTAGTCGACTCAACTTAATTGTCAATTGTCTTGCGGTCCTTTGTCTGGTAAATTCCGGTTCCGGTCGGATAGTGAAAATCCCCACCCGGTACATCCCTAAGACTACAATCACACACTGACTGCTAAAACCGCAGCAATGTAACTAAATTCTGAAAGTTACGTTATGGCGGTTCTAGCACAAACTCATGATTCATGATTGTTAATCGATCAACCTGAGTTTTTACAATCAAAATAATCAGCAAAACAAAACACATTGCAGTGAATATCTAACTCAACGAGTGCCAATGACACTCTATCAACACAGAGTTTGAGCTTAGTTACCAATGCATAAGTTTATAAGACTTGGGTCACAAAATGTGCACAAAACAAACAAGAAACAAAAAGTCTAAAAGATCACGATGTTCACATTACAGAGTTACTATGCGGTCCTCATTCCGATGGGCTTATTTCAACTTACACCTAATCAGTCCATCTGTCCACGTCCACACTCGATTTAACCCTTTCACTCTGGGCGGCATAATGGGCACACTGCAGCGTACAATATTGGTGGCTGGTAGTGCTAGGAGTGAGTGAGAAAAGGGTTAACATGCCACTGGACATTATAGGTCACTTCGAAGACAGTTTTTACAGGCCAGATGACCCAACCACAACCAGAACCACAATGAGTACAGTAGGGAAAGGTTAAGGACAAAAAAAATTCCTTAAATAAGGATAAAATTACACATGCAAAGTGTTAACGAATGTTGTACTAAGCATCAAGGACAAGAGCAAAAGCAAAATTGTAAGATCGCAATACGACATGACAAATTTGCCATAAAGCACACGAAGAAAACATGATTCAACTGCTGTGCAGATGGTGATGATCCTTGAGAGAAGGACAAAAGTAAAGATACTGTGGCTTACATGGTGGTGCCAAGTGGAACCAAGAATGACATGGCTGCGAGAAATCCGTGAAATTTGTACAATGTTCATTGTTTCACCATTTTACAATCAAATGGCACAAGACATGGCTCACCAGGCCACAAAATGCTGACTCACTAACAGTACAAAAGTTGGTACTGCAGCCTTGCAAACTGATGACTTACTGCATCCTCACACAGTCACTACCTCAGTCAGTCAAATGTCAGAGTCAAGAGAAATATCAACAGGTCGTGTCACGTCAACCATCTGAGCTACACATCCTATAGTTTGTTTCACAAAATACCCAACACTGCTGCCAAAGTTACCGGAGTATAAAACAAGCACAAAGATGTGCTTAACTATGTCAACCGCAACCAATGTACAACATTTACATCAGTAACAGATCCAACTTCTCCTCCAAGGACCATAGTGGCTAGCCACGAATGTTCTCCAGTTGTCTCGGTCTTCGGTCATCCAAAGACGATGTCTGGACCACACCACAGGATGTCGTCGATCCACCTCCGTGCAGGTCGCTGTGGTTGTCTTTTGCCTTCCACCATCCCTAACATCAGTCTTTAACAGTCGATCATTCAGACATTCTACAGATGCGGCCAAACAGTTAGAGCTTTCTCTTTCCGACGATGTCCACCAATGTCCGCTCCCGTTGCACTTGTTTCCTCAGTTCACAGTTAGTTACAGCTTCTGCCATCAGAATCAGACTTCCAGCAGCAAATAAAGAAACTACATCACCGTGTCAACCCACAACTCATAGTTCCATCGACTGACGTTACAATTTTCTTCTCACCTTGCAATCCAAAACAACACAAAAATCTCATTTTGCAGGTTTATTTATCCTGCAGCTGCAGTAACTTGAAGATGGATTATGGAATACTTTGGCAGCAGTGTCTGGTAGGTGAACAAAATATTTTATCAGTCGTTGGGACAGGTCCGCCCATTTTGCGTAGAACTTATAAGACGGTGAACAATACATACCCTGAAAGTGATGAGCTGACCCCACTCCGGCAGGATGTAACGTGTGATACCATCATATGATCCGTCGAGCGTCACGGCGCGGATCAAGAACGCAAATATTAGAATATATGGTAGCGTTGCCGTCACGTACACAACCTGGAGATCACATTGCTAATATTTCATACCCGGACATCAAAGTAATCTGGTGGAGACTGCATTCAATGTCACCAATGTTCCTATGCTTAATTAAACTTTGTCCGAGGAGAGAACATACCTCTTGTTGTGGTTCTCTGATAAATCTTCTTTGTCGCTTGACGTTATAAATACTAATCTTAATTATGAACACTAATATTCACATTTGACTATAATAAATACAGCTATACAGTCAACAGACAAGAATGTTTTGGTTGTTTTTCCGGTATGACATCATCGACTTGCAAAATGTAAACAAATCCTCGGCTGTGCACTTGCAGATGCTTTACAACAATTTGTTCATTTTTTGATCTTCCTTAATATTTTCAAATGGGTTTGATTATAATTAAAGACAGGCTATGAACAGTTTGCTTTAACAACCAAAAACGCTGCATTTGATCTTTAAAATCTAAAAACAAATCAACAGCTTATCGTCCAAAATTCTGAATGAGGTCAAAACTGCATTATGATCAGTTAGTGACGTATTAGTACAAATAATGACTTGCAATTTTTTCTATTTTACTACAGTTATCACAATAATCTGAGCCAAAAATTACAGAAATATACCCCGCCACAAAACACTCATCTTGTCACAAAAACCGGCCAGGAAATGCAGACTGGAGCAGAGAGGAGACTTGCCTTGCCAGATGACTTGACTCCTTTACAGAGTGCAAGGAAGATGAAAATCCATGCAGCAAGTAGTGACACGACCAGCTGCCATCTTAACGTTCCCAACTCATCGATGCCATCAGACATGCCCAGCACATACCGTCTAGCAGCCACAACAAACGCACAATCAGCTTTAACTGCACATTATTCCACCTGTACAGCAGTGACTCCAGGCACAGTTCCCACTGTCATGTTTACAAAAAATTTCAGGACCTGTCCAAAACCCTAGAACATTTTTCCAGGACTCTGTCATAGCCCAGAAATGTTTACATATAAAGACAAGCAGCAGTTATGCATATCGGTATACAGAGAGTAAACAGACAGCGTGACAGTGCAATCCATCATGAAAAAATTCATCACAAGTTGCAAAGTTCAGCTAAGAGGTCTCAAGGAGCATCGTAAGCTCCTCAGTGGATGCAGGCAGAACCCGACCACCGAAATATACTTCATGTAGTTTGCTCCTGTCACAGACGGGCAGACATATAGACAGACGGGATTGCGACTGCAATAGCGACGTCAAGACGTTCTACCGACCTGAACCTGCTGTACAGCCGTGGTTTAGTCGCCTTTACAGATCTGGCCGGCAAATACAGCAGCTCTACTACACAACGATGAAGGCCGCCGGGACACCGCATTCAATCAACTGACAATAACTGACAAAGTATTGCACAAATACCAAAGACACTTACTCAAAGAATTCTTCACTTGGACTCCGAGTCTTGTTCAACGTAATGTTAAACGCTGCGGTGCCGTTGAAGCGATGACTGTTGTTGCCACTTCGTTGATAACAGTTGGGACTCGCCCACTCTGGGTTACACTTTGCCCACGGCAAGTCCCAGGACCACGACAACACAAAGTAGTAGACAGTCCACGCAATTATCACATTGTAGTAGACACAAACAATGCCCGATATAAACACCATCCCAAACCCGACACCTGTCAGCGCACATTCACAAAACTCACATAGCTACAGACGTAATCATGTTTTATAACAAGCTCTCTGCTATCGCCGATATGACACACGTCAATCCCGATCATAGCATAGTCAAAAACCCATCCTAGATGCAAGCAATGTGGATTTTTATGATATGATAACGTCGTGGTGCCCTAGTCTCAACTGAGTAATAGGGCATTATGGTGCCCAACCATGAATTGAGAGAAACGTTATGGTACCCTTGCCTGTATTAATTCATTTTTCAGTATGTTTCACTGTGTTAACATGGTCTATGACTTGTCAACAACTGAAAAAGGAAACAGAATAAAACGTGCAGATAAAACGCTCAAATAACTTGCTTTGTTAGCTAACACCATTACAAACAATGTACACAGCCTTCTTATTCTTTCTGATAACACAAGAGCCCATATGAGACTTCAGTTACAACACACAATAGTATGTTTACGTCGGTGCCATACCTTCAAAAAGTGGCGCCATCTTCCAGACGGCAATAGGACTAAGGCTGGAGAACTGTCCATAGGCAAATTCCAGCATCACCAAAGGCATGCCCATGACAAATAAGTACAGAAAGTATGGTATCAAAAACGCTCCTGCAACACAACACTGCAACTGATTGCATCTGAAGTAGCTATAAAACAAAGCTAGGGCTATATATCAAACTTGACACAAACCACGTCATACTGGGGACACAATTTACTGACTAGCACTGACAACATAGCAGTGAAAACGAAATTTTAAGGTTCCATAAACAAGAAATACTTAACACCAATGCTGTCCTGGAAGACATTCTTCATGCCTCCATCTCAGACCACTGCACAGCAAACTGCACAGTGACCATTACTGTGGCCTAACTGTACAGTACCTAACACATTCACTGCAATCTCAGCATTCACACAAGGCCGACCACCCGTGTTTCTGGCTTTTTACTGTGGCGGCCTTGACCTTCACCTTATGACCCTGCTATACAAACTTAAGATGTACTTACAGAACATGTAACTGCATACAAACAAGTGGCCAAAGTCGTTTGGCAAATGTTGCACCGAATGACCCCGCCGCATGACGGACAGACTGACACCGCACACACACATCAGTAACAAGAGTCTGCATCTCATCATTCTCATGCACTCGATGCAGGCTAAAAATGAACTTTCCAGGTCAAGGACTTTGAACGTAGGACAGATGCACCCACCCCTCACCCACAAAATATACACCTCACCAAAGATGGATCGAGGTCACGGGTCACCAAGTTAATATTTTGGGTCGGGTTAGGCTCTACTCAGTTCTACTGAGCCCATTACATCTCTGCAGCACGCTGCTACATGCGCAGCCTAAGATAACGAGATGTTATAGCGCCTTTAGTCGGAAGCCTACCTCAGAAGCGCTATGGTATTGCACACGTTGAAAGGGTTTACCTGCACACCAAAGCGTTTATCCCCATGCCTTTGCAAGTAGGCATGTGCACAGGTCACTGGGAAGCAAGGCACAGTACTGTGTGCTGGATAGCATAGCAGTGGCATGCGGCGCACACAAGGTCAACATGCCATGTCCATTCTACTGTCTATTCCTAGTCTAACTGGGCCGTGCCGGGCTCCCAGCAGGCCATTGTTTACAGCTGTGCCACTACCAGTCAAACCATCAGGTCAAGGAGCATGCTGCATTAATCTTAGTCTCAGCAACAAACACAGATCAAAGTCCAGTACACAGAGAATGCTCATGTGTTCAACATACAATAACAATAACAACTTGGGACTTGGGTACCACGGCTACTTACTTACTTACTTACTAAACACAGGGTGGCCACCAATATCCAGGCACTGTGAAATTTCCATAACATTCTATGTCTCACGGAGTCTGTATTCAAGTGGCCCTCACATTTATGTCAAATGACAGCCAGTACATTCAAACAACAGAGAGAACGTCTCCTACATAGGTTGGTGATGCGTTTTAACTGCATTCAACAGATGGCGCCACGAGCCCACGACTAGAGAGCTGGCCACTGTAAATGTATACAAACTGCTGATGGACAGAGCAGATGTACCAACACACAAATTAACAAGTAGCAAATCCATTAAATATTCTAATGACAAGTCTGGCCACTCTTTGTAAACAGTAATGCTACGGTTGTATTATTGTTATCTTTTATATTTTTTTGATGTTGCATAATGCCGGGATACTGTTCTGCGCCGAAGTTTTCTGTCAGAGTGAAGAAATATTTTGACGGACAATTCTGCTTTGCTTTAAAGTGTTTTGTGCATTGTTTCGTACTGCTGTAATCTTTGTAGTGTTGGGCGAAAGTAAAATGCAGAATATAACTCTTCGCCATTTGGCTACAGTTAGGGTTGGTGTGTAGTATTTTGCATATGGGTGGCCGTGTTCTAACCTTAGCCCTAAATCTAACCCGACCCCATCCATACCACCATTCTCAACTAGCTCAAGAAGCAATGTAAGCAGTGGCCAAAACTTTATACTAGAATAATCTAATTTACTCACTTATTTGTAAGCATATAGTTGTGGTAACCAATTAAGCATTATCATGTAAACTTGCTGTTAAAATATTGACCACTACAGCCTACATAGGCCTAAGTCAGCATGTTTTACTGATTTACTCAAAATTTCCATCTATATACTACCTATAGCTAGAACTGTACAGTGATCTCAGTGCCATCTACTAGTGCCCTAACTCAACTAAGCTCAACTATTTTTAGCACTACAGAAAATTAACTACCCACTAGACCCAGGGCCATTAACCATTAACCAACCTTAACAATTAGTAAACCAAAATCCAACTGCAAATAGCCAAAAAGACACAATTCGCTCAGTAACCAATGAAAAGGTGCACATTGGCATGAAGTGCAAGTGATAATGATGTAAAAATCAAAATTCACAACACGCGACATTGACTGCAGACGATATCGAACTCGGCTACTAGTATCTGACAACTGTGGGTCGATTGGTTCGCATGTCTCACTATCTTAGCACCTCTGATAAGTATCTTATACACTTAGTAACTGTGGATGAAAAGAACTTGACTTATACTCCAGAACACAAAAATGATGACAAATAGAAAGTGCCGTAGCATAATATGCTTGAGATGGGTGTATGAAAACATTCATGACCCCCCCCCCCATAAGCAGGGCCACAACAACAGTAGCAAAGACTTACCGCCGCCATTGCGATAGCAGAGGTACGGAAACCGCCAGATGGTACCCAAACCAACGGCATAACCAATAGCCGAGAGAAGAAAGTCAAACTTGTGTCCCCACGTCCCTCGACTTTTTACTATGCTCGTGTCCAGCTGCAGAGACCGCCGAACTGTGTCCATCGTCATCTTGGCTGCACAATTACACACCATCCAACAGTAACAACGTGCATTACAGTACAAGCACCAAGGTCCTCAGCAGAGCTGCAGTAGCATGTCAACTTTCAGACAGGTAGGTCTATCAACATCTCTGGATGCCCGACGTCAACATCAAGCAGTGCACGGAGTAGCTCTGCGCGAGTACTTGAGCCAAAAAAACTACTCAACAAGTTTTCTACAACTTAAGTAGTTAACTTCCCAATTCCAACTTCCTCAATACTTGTCAGCTGGAGAAATCACCGAGAAGAAAAAGCCTACAGCAGATGCCACAGCAAATGCGTCATGTCCATTACATTTCTTGCTGCATCAAATATCTGCAAAATATGAAAACTGCAGTCGAACAATACAATAATACAATACAATATTCGTTTATTAGAAGCTGTCAGAACGCAGCGACGTACAATGATAGAACGGGAGAAATATGTAGAAAATGAAAATGTGAAAATGGTACATGAGTAAGCTGGGAGTGGACCTGTAACTAGTATGTGTCTTTGTACAACATACGCATGAAGAAAGTACAGTCCATTAAGTGTGTGGCGTGAGTGGGAAGTTGTAGTGAATGAGTGCGGCGTCGAAGATTATAGTT
>Ga0126335_1000150_pt1 | contig 32640 bp, 29 predicted proteins | sample OlaspJWI45metaG_FD_108409 | JGI IMG/M metagenome (GOLD analysis project Ga0126335, IMG submission 108409) | Marine gutless worms symbiont microbial communities from Oahu, Hawaii - Olavius sp. 1 OAHU.JWI-45 metaG | ecosystem: Host-associated > Annelida > Digestive system > Unclassified | place... | reverse complement strand
GGTTGCGGGTTGCGGGTTGCGGGTTGCGGGTTGCGGGTTGCGGGTTGCGGGTTGCGGGTTGCGGGTTGCGGGTTGCGGGTTGCGGGTTGCGGGTTGCGGGTTGCGGGTTGCGGGTTACGGGTTGCGGGTTACGGGTCGCGGGATGCGGGTTGCGGAAAGGGGACAATTACAAATATCAAGCCCCAATTTGTTTGGAATTTGTCATTCAGGATTTGGTATTTACGCAGTTTTAAGGAGGTCGCACCGTTGAGGTATCCAAAGGAAGTCGTATTGCAAAATAAAACCGAAGCCGTGATCCGACCGCTGGAAGAAGTGGATAGTTCGGCATTAAGCGCTTTTTATGCAGGCCTGCCCGATGATGAGCTCTGGTATATGCGCTACGATGCCAAGAACCCGGATGTGATCCGCGAGTGGTTCGAGGCGATTGCAAAGGGCGATATTTTTTCGACGGTAGCCACAGATGTCGACCGTATTGTGGCCCATGCGCGGCTGCACATGCAGGGGTATGGATCGACCAAACATATCGGTCGCCTCCGGATACAGATCCTGCCCGAATTTCGCAGTTTGAGGCTCGGTACCTGGATGCTGCTGGACCTTATCCAACTGGGTCTGGATAAAGGCCTGGACGACATTCGCGCCGATTTTGTGGTGGGGGTTGAAGATAAAGCCATAGAAGCGGCCCGTAAACTCGATTTCTTTAATACGGCAGTTTTAAAGGAATTTGTAAAAGGTCCGGATGGAACGCGTTACGACCTGCAGATCATGATCAAACGCCTGCATCGCACCTGGGGTGATTTTTAACAGCGCCGGCCGGATAGCATGAACCGATTCGAACAAAAAGAAATACGGTTGCCAACCATCCGGGGCGATGTCCGGGTTCGATCATTTTGCATTTCGGATCAGATCCGGCAATATACGTTCAACGCGAGATTCGGGACTTACGCCCAATATAAATCTCTGTATACCCATAGAAAAAGCCTGGAAGACAATGCCGACCAGCCCGACGCCAATGTGACCCTGGCGCTGACTGATGAAGATCAGATTGTTGGATTTGGGGTTTTGAATTATCCGGACCCCGATGAACGCTGGGCCCGGCTGGAGCCGCGGATTATGATGGAGGTTGCCGCCATCGAAGTGACCCGCAACTGGCGTTCTGCAGGGCTGGCGCAGGAACTGATTCGGATGTTGCTCGATCATCCATTGATCGAATCCAAAATCGATTACCTGGTGGGATATGCCTGGACCTGGGATTTGGACGGAACCGGCAAGTCAGCCCAGGAATATCGAACCATGCTCATAAAATTGTTTGAGCCTTTTGGATTTTTAGAGTATCAAACCAACGAGCCGAATATCTGTTTAAAACCGGAAAATGTTTTTATGGGACGGGTCGGTAAATCCGTGACCGAGGAAATAAGAAAAGATTTTAAGTGGTTATGTTTCGGGATCGGTCCCTGAACGATAAAATGCGGATGCTATAATTGATCGAAAGCAATTTCGCTCTATCGGGGTAGAAAAAGGAGCCTCTCATGACAATTTCAAAAAAAATCGAAACGATTATCGGCCAGTCATCATTTATTCGCAAAATGTTCGAAGAGGGCGCACGGCTGAAGGCCGAATACGGGCCTGAAAATGTTTTCGATTTCAGCCTTGGAAATCCGAATCTTCCGCCTCCGGATAAATTTGAGGACGTGCTGCGCGATACGGTTTTGAATTCCAAACCTGGCGATCACGGCTATATGCCAAATACCGGTTATCCGCATGTGTGCGCTGCTATTGCCGCCACCCTTTCCGAAGAGCAGGGCGTAGCAGTTGATGAAAAATCGGTCATTATGACCGTCGGGGCTGCCGGCGCCCTGAATGTCACCTTAAAAGCCATTCTTGATCCGGGGGACGAGGTGATAACGCCGACTCCCTGTTTTGTCGAGTACGGCTTTTACGCCGACAACCACGGTGGCAGCCTGGTGACCGTACCTTCGCAGCAGGACTTTACCCTTGATCTTGATGCCCTGGCTGCGGCCATCAATCCGAAAACCAAGGCCGTTCTGATCAACTCGCCCAACAATCCGACCGGGCAGATCTATCCGGAAGACAGCCTCAACGCCCTCGGTGCGTTGTTAAAAGAAAAAAGTGCCGCCCTGGGTCGGACCATCTATCTTGTCTCTGACGAACCCTATCGGAAAATCGTATTCGACGGCGTCAATGTCCCCAGTATTTTTGCGGCCTATGATGAAAGCATCGTGGCCACTTCCTATTCTAAAGATCTGTCGGTGGCCGGCGAGCGGATCGGATTTGTCGCCGTCAGCCCGACAGCTACCTGCAAGCAGGACCTGCTTAACGGCATGGCCCTGACCAACCGCATTCTTGGATTTGTCAATGCCCCGGCCCTCATGCAGCGGGTCGTGGCCCGCCTGCAGGGCATCTGTGTCGACCCATCCGAATATAAACGCAAGCGCGACCTGCTGTGTGACGGGCTGGCCGATGCCGGTTACGAATTCATAAAATCTCCGGGCACATTTTACCTGTTCCCGCGCTCGCCGATTCCCGATGATGTCAAGTTCGTGCAGGAACTTCAAGACGAATTGATCCTGGTGGTGCCGGGCACCGGTTTCAAAGGCCCCGGCCATTTCCGCATCGCGTTTTGCGTGGACGACCAAACAATTGTCAATGCCATGCCGGGATTCAAAAAGGTAATGGAACGTTATAAGTAAGTTTAGACAGTTGAGGCGGTTTAGTCAGTTATGTCAGTTTAGAATGATTTGTAATTTGGAGGAATTTTACTAACTGATCAGTTGGGGGTTTTTCCTCCAAATAGAACGTCATTCCGATGAAGGTGGGCATGATACAGTACTCGATCCGGTTGGTCTAAATATTCGATAATTAAGGCATACCGTTAATAGTTCTTCGATCTCTCCTTTTACTCAGAAGCCAAATATAAAAACAGTGATTGCACCGATATAGGCAACAGGAGGTTTTTATAACAGACTTAACCGACTAAACCGACTCAACTGACTTAACTCAAGAGAAAACTTGACGCGGCAGGGGAGGGCATTATGATGTGATGAGGTGGAAAATTCGGGTTTCATACAAAAGCGCGGAGAGATAGCCATGAAACTGTATGCACTGGCTGCGGTAATAGCTTTTATTTGCTCGGCAAGTTATTCCGCCGCTGTGGATATATATGTTTGGACCGATGAGAACGGTGTCAAGCATTACAGCAACCAGGAACCGCCGCAAGGCGCCATAATTATTCTATCCGCTGCCGACCAGCAGAAAATGTCACCCCCTCTGAAAGCACCCGCCGAAACCGACCCTTCCCCGGATGAGCGTGTGGATAAGGAAGTAAATGAGCTCAAACGGCTTTTGGAGGAATTGCAGCAACAGTTGGAAGCCAACCGCCGGGTGCCGGCTGACGAAGCACTACCGGAAATACCGAATCCCGAAACCAGCGCAGCGGAATCCTTCCAACCCCGGATTGAACCGTTCGGCGGATATGATACGTTCCGCTCCCGCTATGTGAGCAGATATTACTACCCGTACACCTTATGCTATCCATACGGCCGATATTTCCGGGGCTATACCTTTGCGAAATCCCACTATGCGGTTTACCCCGGCCCACACCGGCGCACCTATCGCAGCAGCTATGGCCACATTGGGAAAAATCATCATATTTACAGGCAGCCTCGTTACGGGCACAACCTGAAAAGCCACCGTTTTACCCATCGCGGCCAACGGTACGGCAAAAACCGCATCCATCATCGCAGCCACCGCTCCGGCGCTTCCGTGCGAGTGCGTGCGGGAGGCAACCGCGCGGGTGTGCGCATCGGTCACCGCCGGTAATCGCTGCATCACGGCCAAGTACTGCTTGAAGGGTTCCAATCATAGATCAGGTCAGGCGGAAGGGTATCGTATTTCGTGCTGGGCTTCCACGCAAACACAATGGCCGCCGAGCAATTTGCGATAATGGATGCAGTGGTCGGCGACCGTTGCTTTTTTAAAAAAGCTGCATCGTTGTTGACTTCGCCAATTCTTGCCTGCCGTGCAATATGACATCAATTCGGAAGCACACAAATTAACATGTTCTGATCCCATGGATTCAATACCTCACTGCTTAATCGATTGCTCATATGCTGGTATTACAGTAAGGTAAACAACGGCTGTGCCAGGAATCATGAAATACATAAGATGCTGATATCTAATACGAATTTATATTTTTACGGATAAAGATAAGTGGGTAAGGATATACAAAATTGTAAATTTATATTGGTTTTATACAAAAATGCAACAATTAACGCCCGTGGGGTCAACTGTTAAATTTCCGGACTGCCTATTGAACCTGTGCCCCTATTCTTATCCTAATAGCGTTGGTGATTCAGATCACCCAGACTGATTTGGATGGCGCCCTTATGGTCTATGAAACGCTCGGCGCTGTCGGGCGGAAAGCCGATCCAGTCGATCGGACCGGTCCGAAGCATGGACTTTTTGAGGCGTGCCATTTCTTTTGCAAAGAGGGCGGCACCAGACGCCCATTGAGCAAAAACAAGGTGGGCATCTTTGCAGCGTTTTACCAGGTAGGTGAATTTCCGACGTCCGACGTGGCCGGCTTCGGCCCAGAATACCGGCGTGCCGGCGGTATCAACCTGTACCAGATCAGGTTTGTATCTGACGCCAACACCGGTTTCGACCTGAATCGCGGGAAATTCTGGCAGATAAAGGGCCCAGATAAAGGCTTTCATCAGCACGTGGCTGGCGCGCTCATTGACTTTTTTTATCAGTACGATCTGGCTGCCATGGGCCGTGAAGGTCCATTTGCGACGCAGCATCAGCTGTTCGCGGAACTGCTGCCTTGACTTAATCAGTGACGCGTTTGCCATTTAAACTCAGGCGGTACAGGCTTCGGCTGTGACCTTGATAGACTGCATCATATTGCGGGTCAGGTGATGCAACCTTTTGGGGACCATCAGCAGTCGGGCCAGGCCAACCATGATCCCCTGAAATTTTTCGACACTCAGCAGGCGGACCGTGTCACCATCTTCGGTGAATGTAAAACGATGCACGGCATGAATGCCAAAGCGGCGGCCTTCCCAGACCACCTCGCGGCCCGGCTCGCATTTGACGATGCGCGGCACGACCTTGATTGGAAAAAAATACGGTTTCATTTCAAAAGAAAAGCAGGTGCCGGCTGCCATTTTCTCGCCTTCGATGATGCAGCAGTTGGCGGTTACCGTATTCCACTCCTGCCAGTCTTCCATGCGCTCGAAGACATTCCAAACCACCGACAGCGGTGCTTTTATAATGATCTCTTCACTTATTTTCATTCGCTGCTATCTTCCATTTCCAGTTCGTGCTGAATATCGATACAGCCGATTACGCTCTGGGCCGAAGGGCAGCGGGTCATATAATTTTCTAAAGCCGACCTGGCGTCCTCGCGTTTTTCCGGCGGCAGTTTGAGAAGATAATGCACATGAATGCGCGTAATTTTCAGTACCCCATCGACATCTTCAATATCGCCGGTTACGGTGGCCTTGAAGCGATCGCGGAACGTACGAATTTTTTTGCCGGCCAGCACAGTGGCCAGTGTTCCCATCAGTCACCCCCCACGGCGCCGACAATATGATCCAGGGTTGCCGCGTGCTCTTCTTCGGGATCAACACCGTAGAATTTTTTGATGCCGCCATGGACACCATAATATACGGGCTGATCAAAGCCGCGGATATTGGCAATACGCGTCGGACCTTTTTTACGGGTTATGACGATATGGGATTGATGAACAACGTTACTCATAATTCAGCTCCTTTCTTTAATTCCGGAACCTGTCCAGGGTATTTAATTCCAGTATAACTCTGTCACCGCAGAGCCGCCAAACGCTCCTTTACCCGAGACCGCTGGTTGCAGTAAACTCGTTTAACAGTCGCTTTAATGGCGGTTTTGACCGCGGCACCTGACGGCAAATCCGGAAAGGTTTTTAGATTCAATGATCCAAAATCAATCGGTTTGTAGCGTAGTTTTTCATCCAGGCTGCTCAAGTCGGGGGAAATCTTTCCAAACGTTTTTTCTTTTTCCGATGTTTGCATGTCAAATGTTCTGGCATACTGCAGGGTGCAGGAAGGCGACAGGTAACAGTTAATCTTCTCAATGTCTTCGTTTATCAATGTGTGCATTTTATCGAGCATATGGAAGTAAACCTTTACCGTTTCTTCTTGCTGGCGCTGCGCATTGACATGGCGGCGTTCACCATTTAAATATGTATCACATGCCCGGCGTAATTTATCAAACGCCCAAAACACCAGCTTAAAGTACTTTCTTCTGACCGTAAGTGCTGCCGGCAAACTGGACGGTCGGGCAAGATCTGACAGTTTTTCTCCCACAAGGAACGGTTTGGCCGGCAGCGGCAGGCTCTCATACAATGCGGCCGCCTCCGTTTCATCGATCAGCAGGTAGTTTAAAAATGCGGCCCGGGCATCCACCACGCCGGCAGATTGTTTCAACAACTCAACATTGTTGTGAAACAGTTCGATTTTATGATCCAGCAGGCGACGTGCCTCAAAAAAATTGCCGGCAACCTCCGTCAGAATGTCGGTCACAAGGGGGTTGACAAAATCGTCGTTTATACCCATCGATGATTCCTCACCGCCGGCCGCAATGTTTGGATTTTATGTATTTCAGTCACAATAATATTGTTGTTGTCGGTCCTGATTACATAGCGTATATTTGCTATCCGGTAAATTAAAATGTAAGGTATGCACGATCATCGCGGTGTCCAATAATATTGGGGCTCAATGAAGGCATTTTAAAATCGAAACGAAAAATTCGGATCTGATTGCAAGGTGCGGGTTAAAGGGTGCAGGGTGCAGGGTAACTATGAGACGGGGAGACAGGCGGACGGGGTGACTGGGAGACACGCCTGCGGCGCGAGCTGATAGGGCGCTCACGCGCTGTCCGTTGTCAGTGGTCAGTTGTCCGTGGCACCCTGGCCCAGAACTGGCTACTGATCGGAATTCGGGAAATATGACTCATGAAAATGAGCTTTACATATACTCTCCAGTATTGGCAAAAGCGCCAGGGAAGGCTTTAGCGCACTTTAGGCACTTTTATCATGGAGCGGAGCGACTTGATAACTCCGAACTTCGAACTCCGCACTTTTAGCTATTGCTTGGATACGCTAATATTTTTCTTTGCGCCTTGGCGTCTTTGCGTGAGGAAAAAATAAAAATGATAGAATTCCTTTTCCCAGTTTCTAATTTCCAGTTTCCAGTTTCAAATATTTGATAGAGCGGAGCGATTTGATAATTCCGAACGCGCACTCCGAACTTTGTTTTTATGAATGACCGACTCTCTAACATTCTGAACCGGCCCCTTGCCATCGGGGATCGAATGATTGAAAAGCGTCTGGTTCTGGCGCCGATGACGTTTCTGGGTCATGTGGCATTCCGTGAACTGATTGCAGCGTACGGCGGTTATGGACTGCTGTTTACCGAGATGTGCAGTGCCAAACGGATTCCCCACGAAAATCGCCAAAATTCGGCCTATTTCCGCTGGCGGGCGGAAGAACTGCCCTATCTCGTATGCCAGATTCTGGGCAATGATGCGGTGGTCATGGCCCGCGCGGCCGGCATTATTGAACAGGAAGGGTTTTTCGGGGTCGATATCAATTTCGGATGCGCGGCAAAGACAATCTGCAGCACCCGTTGTGGCGCAGATCTGCTCAAGGCCCCGGAAAATGCCGCAGCGCTGGCTGCGGCTGTTCGGGCTGTAGTGCAGATTCCGGTCACGGTAAAATTCAGAACCGGCTGGCGCGACAATCCGCAGGATGCCGTCGATATGGCCAAAAGATTCGAGGACGCCGGTGTGGACGCCATGACATTTCATCCCCGGGTTGCACCCGATCGCCGGTCACGCCCTGCCAAATGGGAATATATTCAACTCGTTAAAGAAGCCGTTGGCGTTCCGGTGTTCGGCAATGGCGACGTGTTTCACCCCGACGATTGCTTGCGGATGCTGGAAACCACGGGCTGTGACGGTGTGGCTCTCGGCCGGCTGGGAATCGCCAGACCGTGGGTATTTGCCGAGTGGACCCAGGGGTTGCAGGTGACGCCGGCGTTGTATCGCAAGGCTGTCCTGGACTTGCTCGATCTGCACTACCGTCATTTCGCGCCGGTCAACGCCCTGCGGCGAATCAAACGCTTTTCCCAGTATTACAGCGCCAATTTCAAATTCGGCCACTCTTTGTATACCCGCATCCACAGCGCGCCCGACCGGCAGAGCATAGCGTCCGTGCTGGAAGATTTTTTTAAAACCCCGCCCGAAACGGTTTCACGCCCAAATTTGAATCTTTTTCTATAAAACGAGTTGAGACGGTTGAGTCAGTTATGTCAGTTTGGTCTGTTAAAAAAACCTTTTTTCGCGAATATTTGTGTAGTCGTCCTCAATAATTCCTATTGAGTTAGCCCGAATATTTCACCCTTCGGGCGCGGGCCATATCCGGGTTTGGCCGCTGGCTGCCGGATCGGGGCTGGCCTCAACTTGAACAGGGGTCCGGGATGACGGTCAGAGAAATTCCGATTGAAACAACAGTTGATTTCAATTGCCCATTTTTGAACCCCTCTTCTTATGGACAAGGGTCGTTTAGCTAAAGTTTTTCCAACTGACAAAACGGACTAAACCGACAAAACTGTCTAAACTCTATAGACCTGCATCCCCCGACCGGCACTTCATGTCAGTCATGCCTATGATACCATCTGCAGTTTTCGTTTAATCCCCGACAAAATACCCATACTCTTTAGCATTCACATTGTTGCGCTTTTCCCAGCCGAGGGTGGAACTGGGGGTGGGGCCGTAGTCGTGCCCGGGCCATACGACCGTATCTCCGGGAAGCTCCATCAAACGCCGGATCGAAGCGCCCAGGGTAGGGCGGTGACCGCCCGGCAGGTCGGTCCGGCCGCTGTCGCCCACAAAAAGTGTGTCACCGGTAAACAGTTGCCCCTGGGCATACAGGCAAATGCCGCCGGGGCTGTGGCCGGGGGTAATAAAGACCTGAAAGCGCAGTTGACCGACATTGATGCTCGTTTCTGAATCGATCCTGACATCCGCCGGTACCGATGCCTTTTGCTGCTGCAGGATATCATCTTCGGCGGCATGCATGATCAGTCTGGCGCCGGTTCGGGACTTTAATTCGGTATTGCCGCCGGTGTGATCCCAGTGATGGTGTGTATTGACGATATGCTTTATGGTAACCCCGGCCCGGGCCGCCTCGGCCAGTATTTTGTCCACATCACCCCCCGGATCGATAACCAGGGCTTCTTTGGTCTTCTCGCAACCGACAATATAACAGAAGACATCCAGCGGCCCGGCGTAAAACTGTCTGATGATCATGGTTTTTCCTTGCGTCCTTCCCGGTTATTTTCAAGTTCCAAGTCATTTCTTCCAGCGCGTGTTATACGAACAAAAATAATCTTAAGCACAACCGAGTCAAGTACAATTGTTATTAAACATAAGTCGGCGGGCATCTAAGCTGTCGGGATTCAGACGGTCGGCTGTAAAGGCATGATCAAAAAGCAAAAAAAGCGCGTTATTCAGGATAATAACGCGCTTTTTTTCTTATCCGTGCCGATCCGCTAAGATCGGTGTCCCGAATTAAAAATCAATACTCAAACCAAGATCGAGGCGGGCTTCGGCCGGATAATCATTTTCATCGAATTGATTGCTTTTGGTCGCCATGGCACCGGCAATGTCAAAACGCGCGGCCCAAAAATTAATCCCCAGTCCGCCGGTGATGACCCAGCCGATATCGTCTTCGGCCAGGTTGCGGTATGTGCCCGCCCGCAAAGCCAGAAAACGCAGCGCATCCCATTCGAGCCCGAACGAAAAGTTCTGGGTATAATAATTGGTGAATGTGGTTTCATTACGGGTCAGATCGAGGTCCACTTCAAGGGTCAGGGTTTCAAAGGGGATAAAGGCCAGGCCGATGGCGGCCTGGGGTTCGAGGGTTACGTCATCAAACTTGACGCCCAACACCGTGGGACCCTTGAAGTTGGGAGAATTGAGATTGCGTCCCACCAGGCCCAGCTGGAATTTGTTGTAGCGGGCCATAAAGCCCAGGTCGACGCCGAATGTGGTCGTCTCTTCGAAGTTGCTGTCAACGTTTTGGATGAGATCGCCGATATCTTTGTCGAATACCACCAGGTTGGTGCCATACACCCTTCCCTGAATGGCTTTCACGTTACCGCCAACCGAGATGTAGTCATTGATGGCGTAACCGTAAGTCAGCGGCACCTCGGCATAGCCGAAACCCTGCAGGGCCACGGTCGTCTGGTTATCTTCCAGAGGGCCTCCGGTTCCATTGATAGTCTGATCGGCAATATCCGCTAACAGGTCAACTGTACCGTCGAGGTCGGTCTGGGTGACACCGACCTCGCGGGCAATGAAGTCAAGCTTTTGAATAGAGGCGGCAGTCAAACCGGCGGCGGCAAGCTGGGCCTCCTGGGCGGGGGTGAACAATTGAACGAGTCCATCGTTACCGGATACCGGGATACCATTGAGTTCCGTATTCAGATCGATCGACCCGACCAGGCCCAGATTCGTTGTGTCCAGTTCAACCACCCGACCGCTGGCCTGAAAATAACCGCGCAACCCGATGCCGAAATGATTTACGCGAACACCCAGACCGGCATTGGCGTCAACGGTGATGGCATTGTCCGGGTCATCGAGGCCGTTCAGGCTGTTGGCCAGTTCGATCAGGTCTTGAATGTCACTTTCGGTAATCAGTGCGTTGGTGCTCAGATCATCGATATCGATTTTTGAAAGCGTGTTCAAAAATTCGCCGATACCCCCATGAATGCTATAACCAGCGCCAATGGAAAGGTCGGTTCCCCATGTTTTGCGGCCCATATTGTTTATGTCGGCCGGCACCTTTTTACCCTTTTTGTCCCGGTAGGCAAAAAAACCGAATGCGGCCGGATTGTAATACTGGGCCGAGGTATCGTTGACCGATGCCACATTGGCGCCTGCCATGCCAAGCGCTCGCGGTGAAGCGAAAAATGTGTCACCTGCCATAACTGCGGTGGATTGCAGGCCAACGATTAACAGCAGAAAAACAATGCTGTAACAAAAAATGATGCGGCTGTAGCTGGTTCGTCTCATTGTGCGCCCCCATGTCCTATTAATGATAGATTTAATAATACTTTGTATTATACATTAGGGTGGCAGGCGTAGTCAACTGAGACGCGCAGCGTCTCAGGCCTGCAGACCCGGCCTCTGGCCGGGGGACCAACTTTTCAGAAAAAGCACATCATATCGAATACTTGAAACTCATATTCAGGATAATTAGCGCAAGCAATGGCGTGTCCAAACGGGAAAGGAGGCACCTAAAATCACGCCGGCTTTTTAAAACTGATCCGGTATGATATGTTAATGTCTCTGGTTAAAAGCAGACGATCGAACGACACCGGTCGCGCAACCTGGTCCGGCACCATTGAATTTGAGAAGGAGACGGTATGCGAGGGTTTCCACAAATGCAAACAGCTGCATTTTGGGTGATTAAAGCTAATTATTCCAAATTACATGCTTTACTGGCCGGGATTCAGATCACGGGGCTGTTGCTATGCGGTTTTGGCTGCACGGCAGATTCGGCCTGGGCGTATACCCGGGACGCAATGGTTAAAATATACTGTGTTCAGACCGAACCTTACTACTATGATCCCTGGAGTATGAACCGATCAATTTCCACCAGCGGTTCCGGCTGTGTCATCGGCGGGAAACGGATCCTGACCAACGCGCATGTTGTCAGCGACCAGAGTTTCATCCAGGTTCGCAGGCACGGCGACCCCAAAAAATATAAGGCACGGCCGCTGGCAGTTTCCCATGCGGCCGATCTGGCCTTGCTGACGGTTGACGACAGCGCCTTTTTTGACGACATAACACCGCTCCAATTCGGAGATTTGCCGCAAATCCGGCAGGAAGTGCTGGTCTACGGATTTCCGGAAGGCGGCGATACCATAAGTATCACAAAAGGCGTGGTTTCGCGGATCGAGCACGATAAATATACCCACAGTTCGGCCACTTTGTTTGCAGTTCAGATCGATGCCGCCATCAATTCGGGCAACAGCGGGGGACCGGTGCTGATCGATGATCGGATCAGCGGCGTGGTCATGCAATATTTGGAACAATCAGAGAACATCGGTTACATGGTTCCCAGTCCGGTCATCGCTCATTTCCTGGAGGATATTAAAGACGGGCGGCTTGACGGCATTCCCTTTGACGGTATTTTGTCCCAGCCTATGGAAAATGCCAGCTTGAGGCGACGGTTCGGGTTGTCGAGCAGCCAGACCGGGGTACTGGTTGTCTCTGTTGCACCGGGATCGGCCGCTGCGGGTTTAATCAGCGTAGGTGATATTATCATGCGCATCGACGGACACCCGATCGCCGATGACGGTACCATCGAGTTCCGCTCAAATGAGCGCACCAGCGCCGATTATTACACCCAGTTGCACCAGCTCGGCGACACGCTGCAACTCGACGTCTTTCGCAAATCAAAGGTGAAAAAAATCAACATCAAGCTGACCCAACCGGTGGGCAGCGGTGACCTTGTGCCGCGGGAGCAATATGACCGGCGTCCTACCTACTACATTTACGGTGGTCTGGTTTTTGCGCCATTGACGCAAAATTATTTAATGGCCTGGGGGGATGACTGGTATAGCAGTGCGCCCAAAAACCTCGTGGCCCTGTTCAGATACGGGGTTCCCGGGGTGGCCGGCGAACAGGTGGTGGTCATGTCCAAAGTATTACCGGCGGAAATTAACAGCGGATATCACGATTTCAGGGACATGCGTATTGTATCGGTCAATGGATTAAAAATCAAAGCTATCAAGGATTTGATTCGCATGGTGGAGAGTACCGATGATGCACCTTTTGTCGAATTTAAAACCGACCAGGGCGCTACGATCATTCTCGAACGGGATCAAGTCGCCGCCACCACTGCAGATATTCTGAACACCTACAATGTGCCTGCCGATCGATCCGTTGACTTACGCTAAAAACTAGGGATGTTCACCGCAAGGCGGGATGCTGCAGGTACCCGCAACATCGCTTAAACAGGTGATTGACCCGACAACGCCTTTTCCCGGTTCAAAAGACGGCGGGCGGCTCAAATTGAGCCGCCCGGAGCTATGACATCTGTGTGCCCGCCAACACACAGTTATCTTGCTTATCGGCACTACCCCCTTCGACTTTAGAACTTTTCTTCATTTCTTCAAAATTTTGCCACCCGTAAAAAAAAAACGAGCGGCTCAGGAGCCGCTCGTTAATAAGGAGGGAACATGAAAAGAAAGACCTTGGCAGCTGTTATTCAAGGAATTTAATGATGCCGGGTTGCTGCCGTTTGACCCGTGCAGACCGCCTTTTGCTTGAAGAATTGCCCCGGAGTTTCTCACTCCGGGGCCATCCGAAAGGAGGCATGTCCTGAAACCGCCAGACAACAGGACATACAATGATGAAAAGACGGACTGGCATTTATATGAAGCAATATTTGTACCACTTTTTTAAATAAGTATAACTATTTGTAATTGTTTTATTTAATCAGAAAAAGGACTTTCGGCTGGGTGTCATGATTTTGACAGATGATATGGCTGTGGGGGTCATGGCGACGGATTTCCGACAGTACAGCTGGCCGGGCGGGGGTATACTAATTGTCAAAATAATGTTCCGTTATCCAAAGCTTAACTCTGATTGTGAAGTTTGGGTTTTTAAGACGAGATACTGGATGCTAGAAACTGGAAACTGGATCGATGATTCGCTGCGCTCATTCTTTTTCATAAAAGATAGAATTCCTTGATCCAGCGACCAGGATCCAGAATCCAGCCGGGCCGCCGGGCGAAAAAAAGCCCGGATTGAACAAATAAGAAACAGCACTATTTGATACGGGAGTTAAAATAAAAAGGCCTCACGCAAAGGCGCAAAGAAAAATATAAAGGGCAGAATTCCATGATCCAATATCTAAAATCAAATATCCAAGATCAATGCTATCACCCAGTATTAAAAAACCAGGATCAAGGATATAGCGACCGATGAAGTTTCATACGAGCATCCAGAATGTTCCATCTACCTGCATAAATTATCCATAAAAAATCTTGGCCCAATCGGAATGTAATTATGCCATTTAGTATAAACGGCATATCAACGCGGTAGCTATCACCTGAATCTTGCATAAAAATTAAAAAGAACTGTGAAAAAGCAATAAAAGCGGCAGTTCATACGATTCTGAGACGTAGTGCACAATACCAAATGGTTAAAAATGATGGAAGTCCATTTTATCTTTTTAATTTTTACCTTCAGGCGAGCCGGAGTCTTCCATCTGCTGCGTTATTAAGGGCTTGCAATAGTGCACTATGGCTGCGCCCTTAAATGCCTTGCAGATGAAAGCCTCCGATTCGTGCAAAATCCAGGTGTCAACAGGATATTTTTCAGCAAACTCGGGAAAAGGGTTGTATTTAAAATAGAAGAACAGTATATATACTACTATAGTATAATTCGCGAATAGAAGATCACAGGTGGAGTTGCCAATGAGAAAAATTGCAATTGCCATGGCCAAAGGTGGCGTTGGCAAAACGACCACAGCGGTGAATCTGGCTCACGGTCTGGCACGACAGGGAGCCCGGGTCCTGCTGGTTGACTGTGATACCCAGGGTCAGACTGCCAAATTTCTGGGCGTTAAGCCCCCGTATGGATTTTTTGAGTTCGTCACCGGAGAGGCCGATGGCGGCAAATCGGTCTCAAAAATGGAAACGCTCTACCCCTGCCGCAATAATCTCTGGTTGCTGGCCGGTGGGATCAAACTGGTGGAGTTGAAACATTGGCTCGGTGAGCAGCCGAGGGAATCAAGGCAGACCATACTTTCCCAGACGCTTTTACCCAAAGAAGGGACCCTGGACTATTTGATTTTTGATTGCGCCCCGGGATGGGACGTCCTGAGCGTGAATATTTTAATGGCGACCACCGAAGTCCTGTGTCCGGTTGCGCTCCAGGGTCCATGCATGGAAGGGCTGAAAACATTTTTCGGTTATTTGATGTCGGCCCAGCGTCTTAACCAGGATTTGCAGTTAAGATATATCCTGCCAACCATGTTCGACCAGCGCACAAAACACAGTATCGAGATACTCAACCAACTCAACCGGTTATTTCGAAAACAGATCTGCGACCCGATTCACTACAATGTGCGCCTGTCCGAGGCACCGGTGCGTGGTAAAACAATTTTTGAATACCACGCCAGCGCGTCCAGCGCAAAAGACTATCTAAAGCTGATCAGGAGGCTAAAAGAAGATGTCCCCCCCAAAAAAGAATATACCTGATTTTTTCGAAGAAAATCCATTAGACCCTGTTCGCGCAGCCACCGGCCGACTCGCCCAGCCCGCAGGCAATGGCGTGCGCACACCGGGAAAGCAAAAAGCAGGCTTCTACCTGACCAAAGATTTGCTGGAGCGATTTAATCGCAAGTTTTATGAGCTGAAGCTGGAAGGTGCCGCCATCGATAACAAGTCGGCCCTGGTGGAGCTGGCACTGAAATTCACCCTGGATGATATCGACCGGGGCAGTCAGAGCAAAATCCGGAAGCTGATTTAGACAACTCCGGTGTCAGGGTGTTTCACCGTGCAGGGTTGCGGAATGCAACATCGACACAATTACTTGTTCGACAATCCACAGCCTGGCTTTGTCAAACGCAAAGTAGCACGTGTTACTTTGCCGGATTGACAAAAGTACTGCCTCAAACCAATTATTGCTTGACTATATCCGCTGACCGGCCTACTTTGGTTAACCTTCAGGGGTGCCCCTGAATACGTATGGTTCAATTCGCACAGAACGCTTAACTAATTAAACTTGAATGCACGATTCCGGATCCGGCTTAACACGTGCGCAAGGAGGCTGTATGGACGTCAAGAAAGTATTCCTGAGTGAAGATGAGATGCCGCGACAATGGTACAATATTCTTGCGGATATCAAAATGAATCCACCTTTGGGCCCGGACGGCAACCCGGTCCAACCGGATCAGCTGGCGCCGGTCTTCCCCATGAACTTGATCGAACAGGAAGTCAGCTCCGAGCGCTGGATCGACATTCCCGAAGACGTACTGCGTGTGCTGCGCATCTGGCGCCCCGCGCCCCTGATAAGGGCATTCGAATTGGAAAAAGCACTGGATACCCCGGCCCGAATTTATTACAAGTATGAAGGTGTCAGCCCGCCCGGCAGTCACAAACCCAACACGGCGGTGCCGCAGGCCTATTACAACAAGGTGTTTGGAATCAAGCACCTGACCACCGAAACCGGTGCCGGCCAGTGGGGCAGTGCCCTGTCTTTTGCCTGTTCCCAATACGGTCTGGAGTGCAAGGTATTCATGGTTCGGGTCAGTTTCGATCAAAAGCCCTATCGCAAATCGATGATGACGGCCTGGGGCGGCAAGTGCGTTGCCAGTCCGAGCACGGAAACAAAGGCCGGCCGGGATGTTCTGGAAAGAAATCCCGATACGCCGGGAAGTCTGGGAATCGCCATCAGTGAAGCCGTTGAAGCGGCGGTCAGCGACCAATCCGGGCAGACCCGTTATTCTCTGGGCAGTGTCCTCAACCACGTTCTTTTGCATCAGACCATTATAGGACTGGAGGCCAAAAAGCAGCTGGAAAAAATCGGAGAATATCCGGATATCGTCATCGGATGTGCCGGTGGTGGCAGTAATTTTGCCGGTATTGCCTATCCGTTTGTCTATGATAAAATAAACGGGAAAGAGCTTGAGATCTACCCGGTCGAACCGGCCGCCTGTCCAACGCTCACCTGTGCGCCTTTTGCCTACGACCACGGCGACATGGCCGGCTACACGCCGCTGCTGCCGATGCACAGTCTGGGGCATACATTTGTCCCGGCACCCATTCACGCCGGAGGCCTGCGCTATCACGGCAAGGCGCCCTCTGTCAGCCAGCTTGTGGCCGAAGGCATCATCGAGCCCAAAGCCGTCAAACAACTGGCTGCGTTTGAAGCCGGTGTTCTGTGTGCCAAAACAGAAGGGACGATTCCCGCACCGGAAACCAACCATGCCCTGGCATGTGTCGTGGATGAAGCCCGCAAAGCAAAAGAAGAAGGCAAAGAGAAAGTCATCCTGTTTAACTGGAGCGGCCACGGTTTGATCGATCTGGGTTCCTATGACAAGTATTTCGCGGGTGAACTACATAACTTTGATTTCGATGAAGAAGATAGAGAAAAATGTTGTAAACTACTGGAAGATTATCCCAAACCGCAGTTGATTAAAAACCGTTAGCCGACGCGATCAAACAATTGGAGAACTTTTGAATGAGCCCGGAACAAAAAAGAGCCCACCAAAGCGAAAAATTATTGCAGCGCCGCTGCCCGCGTCTGGGTGGCCCGGTCACATTTCACTACTGCCGGTCCTGCAGCGGAAGCCAGGGGGTTTGTTGGAAAGTCATCGACTGCTGGTGGGAAATGTTTGATGTCGTGCGTTACCTGAAGGATACACTTTCCGAAGAAGAATTTCAGGGTTTGATGAAGACGCATCCGAAACCTAAAATGACTTCTTTACTGGAACTGGCGCATAAAGTAAAACGGCAGCAGGATGAGACGCCTTAATTACTTTTGAACGTAGCACTTTACCCTGAAAGTTGAAACAATCGGCCGTCGTTCAGATCAATCCGGACGACGGCCGATGTGTTTCCGGGAGTGATGTTTGTACAGACCACCGGGATAAGTTCAAGTCGGTTTTCAGGCAGGGCAGGGATTGCTGAAAAAAAGGAACATCGAACATCGAACGTCCAACATCGAATTTTGAATGGAAAGATTTGACCAGACAGATTTATACTTTAGATAACGGAGCGTCATCATTATTCGATCCGCCGGAGGCAGACAGGTGCGTGTTCGCCTTTGGCGGGTTCAGCGTTCGACGATCATTGTTTAATTTTAAGCGCCAGGGTTTTTCAGATGACCTGGATGTCAAGCGCAGGATGCCATAGGCGGCGGCCGTTCCCAGGGCGATGGCAACTAAATCGAGGCTGTCGAAAGAACCATACCGGAAATAGTTGGCCGTATTTTCCAGAAAAGGCACCTGTGCAAACCAAACCGGGACCATATCCGCAAGCCAGCGAAAACGCTGCCCCACTTCAAATAGCGTATCAACTGAAAGCCAGCAAATACAGATAACTACCTGACCGCGCCGGCCGGTATTCAGAACGCCGGCGGTTATGAGAATGAAAGCGAACACATGCAGGAAATCCGGCAGAACATTGCCGATCGGCCCAAAAATTTGCGGCAGCCGATCATGCAGGCTGATGTCAAATGGCAGGCGGTAGATAAAATAGGTCTCCTCCGGCGGCCGATCGATAATGTAGACCAGGGCACCGATAATCAAACTACCGAGACCAATGCCTATTTGACGCCAGTTCAAGCCCCCTCCCGGATAATCGTCCCTGAATAGCGCTTTTTTGATGATAGGACAATATGTGCCTTGAACTTTGAAATCATACCGGGACCATGGCGCAATTGTGTATTGGAATTCTGGAGAGAGTCAGTTGATCTTATCGAGGGTATTCTGTTTTTTTGTGCATGCCGGACACAGGCCTTCGAATACCAGGCGATGACCGATAATAGTATACACGGTTGCACCGTAAAGGTCATCCTCGAGCGTATTCAAAGGCGCTATGGGCGCATCGTCGACGCGACCGCACGACATACAGCGAATATGATAATGCTGGATGGGATTCCAGTCGAAACGTTTCAAGTCTCCACCCAATTCCAGTTTTTTAATTTCTCCGAGTTCGGAAAGGATTTCCAGATTTCGATACACCGTTCCGAGGCTGATTCTTGGCAGACGCTTGCGAACCATATCATACACTTCATCTGCGCTGGGATGAACCTTGGCGCGACGTATTTCCTCCAGAATAACTTCCCTCTGGCGAGTCATCCGGTAATTATTGCTTTTTTGTTGCTCCTGGTCACTCATCTCGCACTACGGATTTCGAAAATCAAAATGGGGCCCGGAAAGGGTCGGTCCAATAGATTCCTGTGGATATTACTTAGTAATAATTATTAATAGCACCTGTTTCAATACCCGTCAAGAACCTTGTCATCCGTAAACATGAGTTGACGGTTAATCAAAAATAATGATATAATATCAATTAGTTATTTGAAAATGTATTACATTTGCCTATATGTCGAACAATATCCGAATCTTGAAGCCGCCGCTCCCGTTTACTCGAATAGCAGATACTTCTAATGAACAGTACCAATCGAATTCGATTTGAAAAACCAGTCCTGGACGAAATTACAGAAAACTACACGGCAGTCGATCTTCATTTCCATTCCTTGTATTCCGATGGGCAGAATTCGGTACCTGAGATTGTAACGCGGGCCGAACAACTGGGTATTGGAATCGCCATTACCGATCACAATGAGATCTCAGGCGCATTGGAAATTGATCGGTATCGCAATGTCCTCAGTATTCCCGGAATCGAAATCACTTCCCGGGAGGGCACCCACGTCCTGGTTTATTTCTATGAGACCGCAAGCCTGCAGTCCTTTTATGAAAAGGATGTCAAGCCTTTCATGGGCAATGCGGTCATGAGTTCCACCGAACTGGAAATGGATGAGATCCTTCGGCGCGCCCGTGCTTTCAACACTGTCATTATTTTCCCGCACCCGTATTGTGCCGCATATACCGGAATTTGTAATCCGTATTTTCAGGAAGAGCATCTGAAGAGCCTGCTCGATAGGGTTGATGGTGTTGAAGTCATCAATTCCGGAAACTTGAAACGGTGGAATTTGCGCGGCGCCCTGCTCGGGTTTAATATGAACAAGGGCATAACCGGCGGCAGTGACGGCCATGGAATCAAACAGATGGGCAAGGCCGTTACCTATGCCAGCTGCCACCCCGATCGAAAGGCATTTCTGGATGCCATTAAAACCCACCAGAACAAAGTGATCGGCAAGGAAATCGACTTTCTGAAACAAATGACTTCCAGCGGCCTGCGGCTGCGATCGAATCTAAAGAACTACCCGAATCTGTTCGAAAAGAATCTAAAATTTGGATTTACGGTTATCAACAACAAATCGAAAAACATCCGCGACAACTTCCGCCGCAGTTTTAATGGCCGGCACAAGAAAAAATCCAGGCTGGGCAATCTCTGGCTGTAAAAGCCATCGCATCATTGTCAACCTGTCCGGATAAACCCGACATTGAACCCCTCATTCGGCGGACTTGTTTTTGCGCCCGCTCACCGGCGCCGAAAATCGACTCATGCTCCCCGAAATGATCTCAAACATTATCTCCAGCAGCTTCAATACAGATAATTTCAGCGGTTTAGGCTTTAAAAAATCCTCTGCTTTTTGCAGGTTATCCAGCCGCGCTTTATCGGACTCGACCTGCTTTAAAAAATGAATTATCCGGGCCTGTACGGCCGGTGCCATCGTCGCCGCCTCCGGACTGTTCAGCCATTTGAACCGGTAGCCTTTGGTGCCGATCGCTGAGGCTCTTTCAAGGAACTGTCGGTCTGCGGGACTGATGAACTGGCGCTGGGTGTCAATCCGGTCACGGATGACGGTAATAATCTGTTTGCGGCTCAGCCTGGCCTCATCCAAAAGCATTTTCGCGGTGTTTTCAGTATATCCGGGACGGATCACCTTGAGGAATTTTCCGCGCGCGGCCACATTCTGCCTGAATTCTTCTCGGGCTGTTTTCCAGAAAAATCGGCTGGTCAACGTATATATTTTAGCAGGAGGGACGCCGACACCTGTTTTTTCCTGTTTGACTCGAATAATTATGGGCACGGTGCGGCCTGTTTTAATGAACAGACGCCTGCCGACAACCACTTCAAAAAGCATGGCCATCACCGCGTACCAGTCCTGCATGTGCAATATACGCTTTACATCCGGGTACAGATTTTTGAGGATGGTGTTCTCGAAAATGTGGGCCGGCGTTGAATAATAGGGCGTGCCGGCCAGCATTGGCTGGGAAAGGGCGGTTGATTGTACCGGATTGAGGTTCACTGCCGTCTCAAAATCGATTAAACCGAGTCGATATTCGTTCTCCCATGCGCGCACCGCTGATGATTGCTCTGATTGTGAAACCAGGAATATGTTTTCCGGTTTCAAATCACGGATGGCCACCTGAGCTGTATTCAATCGGGTCAATAGCTCCAGCAGACCGGTTATCAAGCCTTCGAGGTGTTTGGCATTTTGGCCCTGTTGTTTGTTGCGAAGGTATGCGCGTATGGTTTTACGAAAGCTGTGTAAAGCCTTGCCGTGTGTATTCAGTACATTTTTAAGGGCCGCTCGCAGTTCATCAAAAAATAGATCAGGAAAATTCAATCCGCCTTTTTCAAACGGCATACCGGCCAAATAATTCAGCGGCCATTGTTTGCGTGTATAGGCCGGTAGCTGTGGTGCCAGGCCGTGTTTTTCGAGCAGCGCTGTGACAACCGGGTCGCAGGCCGTAAGCACTTCATTTATATGGAAAAATGCAGGTGTGTTTTCCATGCCGTAGCGCTCATGGAAAGCTTCCAGACGCCACAGCGTATCGGTATTTTTTGCAATCTCATCCTGCAGCGTCTCTCCGACAGCATGCAATTTGCGGATGACGCCATCGACAAACAAATGTTTCGACAGATTCATAAAAAAGGCGAACGAATCGCCGATCATCAGATATTTTTGGAGTTTCGGAAATTTTTCCAAGCGTGCCAGATACCGTTTTTCAAGCACATCAGGATGCAGACTATCCCGTTCGTAGAAGCGCGGAATGCGTCCCAATATTGCCGCAACGCCGGGTGTGATACAGTCGATTTCCGGTTGCAACAGGTCGGCAATGTGTTGCTCGAGATGGATTTTTTCGACATATTGCTTAAGACTTTTGATGGGATGGGGCGGTACCTTTACCACCAGCAGGTCATCGTAGGTGACTTTGAAGCAGGTACTCTTGCTGCCGGTGATACCGCTGGCCATACCGATTGTCATACGCCGGGTTTTGCGCTGGTCGTCGTATTTTATGCACAGTTCATAAGCCGCATCAGCCCCACTTGCGCCTGGCGGCAGCGGTATGGCGCGGGCGTCTACTCGGTTCGCAACGGTGCGTGATACACCCAGTTGCAATCGATATAGATTCAGAAAGAATTGGATGACCCGACCCATGGCAATGGATTTACCGGTCTTGCCGGCGGACCTGCCATTTTGAGAATTCTGGTCAACCATATAGGCCTTAATGGGAATGAAACAATTTAGCTTAAATTATAAAGTCGAGACGCAGTTCAAGTTAAGCACAATCCGGATTGCGCTGCAAGTGCGGCCATTGCCGGATTGTATATGTGGTCAGGGCTCCTTGCGCCGCAATGATGGTGTCCTGATAGCCCTGACTGTACGCAACGCAAATCCGGGAGTTAAAAATTAGTTATTGACCACTGTTGTTTAGATCGGTTAAGTGAGAAATGTAACTTGGTAGCGGAAAAAATAAGCCGGGCAGCGAGATTGAACCGACACCGGTCTCAATTCGCTAAAGGCTACCTGATTTTAGAATACCAAACATATGGATAAATTTCCGCTACACCAACCGATAACCGTAATTGACAAGGAGGAATGCGGATGAAACGAATGAAGTTTTGTGCAGTCGTACTTGCGGTCTTGTTGATCGTTTCAGCCGGTGCCGCGCTGGCCGGAACACTTGATGAAGTCAAAGCCCGTGGTTACATCAAAGCCGGTGTAAACGGCGGTGTATTCGGATTCAGCATGCCGGATCAAAAAGGCATGTGGAAAGGGCTGGATGTGGACACCGCCCGGGCAATATCCGCCGCGGTATTCGGTGATCCGGATAAGGTCAAATTTACAGCACTGACAGCGGTTCAGCGTCTACCGGCGCTGCAGTCCAAAGAGATCGACGTGCTGTGCCGCAATACAACCCAGACGTTGACCCGGGAAACCACCAACGGGCTGAACTTTGTGCAGGTCAATTACTATGACGGCCAGGGTTTTCTGATTCCAAAAAAACTGGGGGTCAAAAGTGCCAAAGAACTGGATGGCGCGACCGTGTGTGTTCTGCCGGGCACAACCACCGAGCTGAACGCGGCCGACTATTTCCGCACCAATAGCATGCAGTGGAAACCGGTGGTTATTGAGCAGACCGCTGAACTGAACAAGGCGTTTTTCGCCGGCCGCTGCGACTGTCTGACATCGGATGTTTCCCAGCTGGCCGCTCAACGCTCAGTATCCCCCGATCCGGATGCCTACATGATTCTGCCGGAAATCATTTCCAAAGAACCTCTGGCTCCGGTAGTGCGCCATGGCGACGATCAGTGGTATGATATTGTCAACTGGACGGTTATGGCCATGATCCAGGCTGAAGAATTCGGTATTACATCGAAAAACGTGAATCAAATGCTTAAAAGCAAAAATCCGCAGATCCAGCGTTTCCTGGGGGTATCGCCCGGCATGGGCAAGGCCCTGGGACTGGATGATAAGTGGGCCTACAATATCGTAAAAATGGTGGGCAACTACGGCGAGGTATATGAAACCAACGTCGGCGTCAATACACCCCTCGGACTCGAACGCGGCTTGAATGCGCTCTGGACCAACGGTGGCCTGATGTACGCTGCACCGGTCAGATAATCTTTCGATTGGGTGTCACCGGCTGCCGGGGCACCTGTTTCGCTTGATCCCTGATACGGCACCGGCATGGCGTCAACCTGCCGGTGCCGCTTTTCATATGTATTAGTGCGCAAACCAATCGTTTTGGCCGGCACCGTAAAGGGATGTTAAAGCTGTATGGCAAGCACGCAAGTGGATAAAGTACCGTTCTGGCTCGATCCCGATAAAAGAGCCATCATGTTCCAGATCGGAACGTTCTGCATGGTCGGCTTGCTGGCTTATTACCTGATTTCGAACGTTCTGGCCAATCTCGAAAGGCAGTCAATCGCCACCGGCTTCAGTTTTCTGCAAAAGGAATCATCGTTTGAAATCGGTGAGTCCCTGGTATCCTACTCTTCGGCCGATACTTATGCCCGCGCGCTGCTGGTGGGGGCATTGAACACATTAAAAGTGTCGGTTGTCGGCATCATCATTACCGTTATACTGGGTGCCATCGTTGGCATTGCCCGTCTATCAACCAACTGGCTGATCTCCAAGATAGCCGGTCTTTACATCGAAGTGATGCAGGATATTCCGGTCCTGCTGCAGCTTTTTTTCTGGTATGCGATTTTCTATGAAACGCTCCCGTCGCCGCGGCAGGCGCTTTCCCCTTTCCCGGGCATATTCCTTTGCAACCGCGGCGTGGCATTCGCCGTTCCGGAAACCCACCCGGCCCACCTGTATATGCTGATAGCGTTCATTGCGGGCTGTATCCTGGCTTTCATTGTGCGTAAATGGGCCCGACAGCGTCAGGACCGAACCGGTCAAACCTTTCCGGTCTTCAGTGTTGCGGTGGCAATGATTATCGGATTGCCGCTGTTGGTCTGGCTGTTTTCCGGAGCTCCGGTGAAAATGGATGTTCCCGAGCTCAGGGGGTTCAATTTTACGGGCGGCAGGACGGTCAGCCCTGAATTTATGGCCCTACTGCTCGGCCTGGTCCTTTATACGGCCGCATTCGTGGCCGAAGTCGTGCGAGCAGGCATTCAATCGGTCAGCAAAGGTCAGCAGGAAGCGGCGATGGCCATCGGACTCAAACCGAGCCATGTGCTGAATCTGGTGATTTTACCCCAGGCTTTGCGCGTCATTATCCCACCGCTGACCAGCCAGATGCTGAACCTGACCAAAAACAGTTCCCTGGCGGTGGCCATCGGTTATCCGGATTTTGTTTCGGTGGCCAATACAACCATCAACCAGACCGGTCAGTCCATCGAAGGTGTGGCGCTGATTATGGCGGTCTATCTGATTTTCAGTCTGTCCACTTCGGCATATATGAACTGGTACAACAAAAAAACGAAACTGGTCGAAAGATAGCAAGGTTATGAGCGATTCTGAAGTTCAAGCCGTAGATAAATTCAAGGATTTAAAACCGCCGATCTCCAATGTGGGCGTGATCGGCTGGATCAAAACCAATCTGTTCGATGGTCCTTTTAACTCGATCCTGACCATTTTGACCCTGTTTATCCTGTATCAAACCGTACCGCCTCTGATTAAATGGGCTTTTATCGATAGCGTCTGGTTTACCACTGGTCAGGCCTGCCGGGATACATCGGGCGCCTGCTGGTCGGTCATCACAACCAATTTGCGATTCATCCTTTTCGGGTTTTTTCCATACGACTCACAATGGCGGCCACTGCTGGCCATTGTCATTTTATTCGGATTGCTGTTTTACAGCCGTGACCGGCGGCACTGGCAAAAACATTTGCTCTATCTGTGGATTGCCGGTCTTCTGACCATGGCAATATTGATGCGCGGCGGCATCTTCGGCCTGCTATCGGTAGAAACGACCAAATGGGGCGGGCTGCCTTTGACGCTGCTTTTATCCGTGTTCGGTCTGACGGCCGCCTATCCATTGGGCGTTATCCTGGCTCTAGGGCGGCAGTCCCGTATGCGGGGTATCAAGATTCTGTGTGTTGTTTACATTGAGTTGATCCGCGGTGTACCTTTGATCAGCCTGTTGTTCATGGGCTCGATCATCTTCCCCCTGTTTTTACCTGAAGGCGTTACGATCAATAATATTTTGCGGGCCCAGGTGGCTATCATTCTGTTTACCGCAGCCTACATCGCTGAAGTTGAGCGGGGCGGACTGCAGGGAATGTCCCGCGGACAATATGAGGCAGCCGCGGCCATCGGGCTAAATATTTATTTAACCATGCGCCTGATCATTCTGCCCCAGGCGTTGAAGATCGTTATACCACCGACGGTCAGTATTCTTATCAGCGCCTTTAAAGACACATCTCTGGTGGTGATCATTGCGCTCTGGGATCTGCTCAAAACCTCCCAATCGGTTCTATCGAATCCGCAATGGATGGGTTTCAGCAGTGAGGTTTATATTTTCGTTGGCATATTATATTTTCTGGGTTGTTTTTCAATGTCCAACTTCAGCCGCAAGTTGGAGAAGGAGTTGGACACCGGCTATTAAAATCCTGAGCCCAGGATTGTGACAGACCAAAATTTCCGAAGGCGAGTTGGTTTTCGTTTGCCGGCCTCGCAGCGTCAGCGACAAATGAAAAATTACAAATCGCTCCGCGTCCTCTGCACTGCGCGGTGATTATGGTGGCGGGTGTCCAGTGTCCAAGTTATGGGCAAATACCCACCGGCAATGCTAAAGCAAAAGAAACTAACATTGGTCGAAAAGAGTTAATTATGAGTGAGCAAGCCGTTGCAGAACAGGTTATCGAGATCGGCGATCCGATTATTGAGATCATAGACATGCACAAGTGGTTCGGTGAATTTCATGTCCTTAAAGAAATCAATCTGGAAGTTGCCAAACAGGAGCGAATCGTCATCTGCGGTCCCTCCGGATCAGGCAAATCGACCCTGATTCGCTGCATCAATCGACTGGAGGAACATCAGCGCGGCAAGATCATTGTCGACGGTACTGAATTGACCAACAATATTAAAAACATCGAAAAAGTTCGGACCGAAGTAGGTATGGTGTTCCAGCATTTCAATCTTTTCCCCCACCTGACCATCGTTGAAAACCTGAGCCTGGGCCCCATCTGGGTGCGTAAGGTGCCTAAAAAGGAAGCCGAAGAAACAGCGATGTATTATCTGGAAAAAGTTCATATTGCCGAGCAGGCCAAAAAATACCCGGGCCAGCTTTCCGGCGGCCAGCAGCAACGCGTGGCCATCGCACGCAGTTTGAGCATGGCCCCCAAAGTCATGCTGTTTGATGAACCGACATCAGCCCTGGATCCTGAAATGATCAAAGAAGTGCTGGATGTCATGATCGAGCTGGCCAAAGAGGGTATGACCATGATCGTGGTGACCCACGAAATGGGTTTTGCCAAGAGCGTCGCCCACAGGGTTCTGTTCATGGATTTTGGTCAGATCGTAGAAGCCAACAATCCAGATGATTTTTTTGATAATCCCCAGCACGACCGCACCAAGCTGTTCCTGAGTCAGATTTTGCACTAGATGCTCGGCCTTCGTAGTCAAGGCGTCGCTGCAGGCCACCTGATTTGAAACCGGATTCTGATGACCTGATACAAGCTTCCATAGACAGAATTCCTTAAATCCAAAACGCCGCTCTCCGAACTTATAGCATAATAGTTCCGGCTCGCTTTTCAACCGGCGTAGGGTCTATCTAAACGGAACACATTTTTTACAACTACTATAAAACCTTACCGGCCCCCGTCTCCATGTCGGCACCATCCCCCGTCATCGCTCAATACGATCCTGTATTTTTCTTAACATCCTCCCTTCTGTACCCCCTCCATGCACTATTTGCCAGGCGGTGATTGAAGCGCACCCGGCAGACCGCTCAAGGCGAAGAGGGGATCTTCACCGAGAAAAATTCGGTCAATATTCAGATTCGCCCTCTAAACCTGCTCACCTGCCGATGGCCTGACAGGACAACACTTGCCGATACAGCCCATATAGCCATGCATTTAATACATTAAGTGGTATAATTACATACAATTAATATTATATGTAATACATGATATACTCGTACGGGCTTGCAACAAAGGGGTTACTATCCTGGATTTTACACACTGCTGACCTGGTTTTCTACTACTACCCCCCTGTTTTTGCGCGGTCGTTTTGGCGTATCCAAAATATTCGTTCAATTATCGAGACCAATTCCTGCTAATTCCTAATGTTTTTGCATAAATGGCGGATAATTGTTGAAGGATGACAAGACATATTCATCAAAATGTATAAAGAATTATGGAAAAAAGGTTCATAAGGCCTTGTTCAGCAAGGAACTTACTGACAGGCCTACCAGCATACATCGATCGGCTCACAAAGACATCGACGCTCACGAGTCTGCGCAGAATCGCTTTGGATAAGGTTCATCCCTTCATCGGGAGGCATAAATGGGCCATCTTACTGATACTGTTGTTTGGTGGAGCAACCGGTGCAATTGCCGGCGAGGGGCCCACAGGCACCAGCCTGCCTTTGAATGACGTTCTGACGCTGGTTACCCAGACAAACCCTGAAATAATGGAAGCCGTCAGTCAATATCGCGCCGTTCTGGCCGAGCGGTCCATTGCCACCAGCGGCTATTGGCCGACCGTCGGAACAGAACTTGCGGGAGGACCGGAAGTGACCGGTGGGGCTGATACGCTAAGTAATGAACCTGAACGCCTATTCGCGTCCCAGGCCACTTTATATGCCAGGCAGAACTTATTCAATGGCGGTAAAACCACTGCGTTCGTCAAAGAAACCGATGCACGCATTCTGGCGGCGGCCTACGAGGTATTGAATGCTGCCAACCGGGTTTATCTGGAAACGGCAGAAGCCTATATTAACGTCCTTCAGGCGCGGGAGTTGCTAAAGCTATCCGAGGAAAACGTGCTGACACAGGAACAAATCCTGGAACAGGTCCGGGAAAAGTCCAGCGCAGGGTTTACCCGGATTTCGGATATGAAAAACGCCGAATCACGATTGGCATTGGCCCGGGGCAATTATATTTCAGAGCAACAGGATCTAAACCAGGCGGTGGTCCAGTTTCAGCGTCAATTCGGTCGCCTGGCCAAACCGGAAGCCTTTGTCAAACCGGCACCCAAGTTTCAATTTCCGGATAACGTGGAAAAGACAGTGGCGGTCGCCTTCCGCAAGCATCCTGCCCTTGACGTGGCTAAATACAATATACTGGCTCGCAAGTATTCATACGATAAAGTGAAAGCCGACTATTGGCCGAGCATTGATCTGGAATTGAGAGCCCTACACCGATCCAATTTCGATTTTGGCGATACGGACCAGGTTTCCGCCATGCTGAAGCTGAATTACACATTTTTTGACGGCGGCCGCCGTAAAGGAGAAAAGCAAAAAAATTATCAATTTTTACACAAAGAAAATCGACGCGCCTATGTCGAACGTCGAAATGTGAACGAAACTGTCAGACTGGCATGGAATATCATGCACGCCGAAAAACAAAAGAAAAAATACCTTACCGATCATGTCGAACTCAGTGCCGAGACTCTGGCCGCTTTTAAAGAAGAATATTTGATCGGTCGTCGAACCTTGTTTGACCTTCTAAATATGGAGATCGAATTCAATTCGGCCCAAAATGCCAGCGCCGAGTCAAAATTTTCCTATCTTATTGCCTATTATCGAATATCCCAGGCGACTGGAATGATGATCCATGAATTTGACACGGGACTGCGGACTTTAATGAATTTTCCGCCTGAGATGCGATTCGATCTCAAAGGCTTCGAAGATCTCGATCGCAATAAGGATCTTGATTCAACCGAAGATGTTCAAGATCAGTGCGACAGTTCCATTAAAGGCTCAAAGACACCTGCTTCTGGATGCATCGAAGACGATGCAGTTCATCTCGGCTATGAGGAACCGGTTGCTCTGAGTCCTTATATCCTTCCGAAAGCGGGTACGCCCGCAGAATTAACTCTGAAAATCGATAAAATTAAGCGCGAGCAATCATTTAATTTGGATATCATCCATTTTAATACGGGCTCGGCCCACTTGACCAATGGTTCATTTGATAAGCTTAAATATATTGCCGATCAGCTTAAAGTCGCTGACGGTTTTATCATCGAGGTGATTGGCCACACCGACAACACCGCCAGCGTCAGATTCAATCAGCAACTTTCTTATGCACGGGCTCAAAGTGTCTGCAATGAACTGATCAGATTAGGCGTGAAAAAGGAAAACCTTAAATTATCCGGAAGGGGTGAACATCAACCCGTGGCCACCAATGCCACCGAAGAGGGGCGGAGAAAAAATCACCGCATAGAATTCAAATTATATAAAAAGCAGACTGACTGATGACCGCTGTTAAATGGTTTGTTTTATTTGTTCTCTTGCTGGCGGTTACCGTTGTTACTGACGCAGGATCAAGATTCTTCGTACCCGAAGGGCAGATGGCCAGTTTCAAAGAGAAATACGACGAGCAGGCGGTCAGACGCTTGAACAGCCTGCTCGCTCTTATGGAAAGACTGGTATCATCACCGGAGAATAAAAAAATTATGGCAGTGAACCGGTTCTTTAATCAAGTGGAATACCAGCCGGACATAATGACCTGGCGGAAAAAGGATTATTGGGCCAGTCGATTGGAGTTTCTTGGCAAAGGTCAAGGTGACTGTGAGGATTTTGCCGTCGGTAAGTTTCTGACGATGATACAACTGGGCATTCCGGAGAAGAAATTGTTTTTAACTTATGTCAAAGCCATTGGCTACCCTGAAGCCGCCCACCTGGTGGTGACATATTACAAGGAGCCAGGTGCCATACCCCTGGTTCTTGATAACTACAACAAAGCGATCTTACCGGCGACCCAGCGAAAAGACCTTATTCCGGTCTACAGCTTTACGGCCAATGATCTTTACCTCCAGAAACAACAGGGCCTGGGCCGACGCGTCAACAGGCCCGCCTTGAAAACCCAGCGGAACTTGAAGGCGATTGATCTGGAAATTCACGCGAGGGAACAATGAGTCTTTTCAAACAGATATATTTGCTGGTGACATCATTGTTGATAGTGATGCTGGCCATTGTCCTGAACATCAATTTTGACAATGCACGGGATTTTGCGGCCAACCAATTATATAATTCGGGAAAAAATGTGGCCAATGTACTGGCGTTGTCCCTGGGGTCCCAGACAGCAGATAAAACCCTTATGGAAACCAGTATCAATGCGATGTTCGACGGGGGGCATTTCGAGGAAATAACACTCACCCAGCTGGATGGCGCCGTTGTTTACAAAAGGTCCGAGCGCATCGTCATTGACGGCGTTCCGTCTTTTTTTCTGAGGCATGTCGATTTACCTCAACCCATTGCCGAAGCACAAGTATCGCATGGCTGGTCTATATTCGGTACCATTCACGTAAAAGGGCATCCGGGATCTTTTATCATCAGTCTGTGGGAGACATTCAAGCGTCTGTGCATTTTATCTTTTGTCTTAGGCGGCCTGGCACTTTCAGTCATCTTCCTGATTTTGAAATTTCTGCTCAATTCCCTTGAACAGATTCAGCATCAGGCCGAGGCCATCAGCAACAACGAATTTATTATCAACTCAACCGTTCCCAAAACACCCGAGTTGAGAAATGTTGTGCTTGCCATGAACGCCATGGTTGAGAAAGTTCAGCATATTTTTCGTCGGCAACTGGACAGTATTAAATACTATCAGGAAATGCAGTTCAAAGACGCCCAGACCAAGCTTCATAACCGCGAATTTTTTGTAAAACAGCTCGGTCATTTACTTGGATGCGACAACGAAAAAGGCTATGGACAGGTTTTTATCATCGGTTTGGCGGGAATGGAGAAGCGCATTATCTCCGCAGGTTACCCCATCATCCATAGTTTTTATCAAAGTCTGGCCGAGATTCTAAAGCAAGAAACGCAAGCGGTTGCTGACGCGGTAACGGCGCGGCTTCCCCGGCATGAGTTTGCAGCCATACTGCCCAATTGCAGTCCGGAAAAAGGGCAGGGCATCGCTGATGCCATCATGAAAGGTCTGCAGCAATTGATTGCCCGGGTGCCCCAGCTTTCAGGTCTGATTGTAGTCAACGGGGGCATGGCCGCATACGGATATAAGGATAGTGTGAACACCGTACTTTCCAAAACCGACTATGCCCTGTCTTCGGCCAAGAGCGGATTGCCCGGCACATTTGAAAGCTTCCAGGAAAAAGGCGACGAAGCGGTCCTCGGAAAGTTAGAGTGGAAAACGATGCTCGATGCTGCCCTGTCTGATGGCCGTTTTTTCTTATCGGCCCAGCCGGTTCTGTCTGACACGAACGAATACCACCGGGAAATATTTATCAACTTGAAAGATACCGATGCCGTAACGCACAGGGCCGGCTATTTTATGCCCATGGTTATCAATCTTGGTATGGCGGGAAAGATTGACCGCTATGTCCTCGAGTGCGCGGCCGCCTGCCTTAAAGAAAACCCGGACCACATTTTCGCGGTCAACATCACCACGGATTTTTGTAAAGATCGTTTGGCCTTCTCCTGGCTCAGGCAATATCTTGCCGACAACAAACCCATTAAAACGAGGCTGGTACTCGAGATTCACGACAGCACCCTGATCCAACATCCCGATATCTGCCTCGATCTATCCGGCATGCTCAAGGGAATGGGTTACGCATTCGGAATTGATCAATATAGCATGAATGAAGTGTCGCTCGACCTTATCAAAGAGATGAAACCGCAGTATATCAAGATCGACTATGACTATTTAGAGGATATCGACAAGCAGATGAACACCGTCATTGCCCTGAACGCCATGCTGACGATTACTGACAGTCTGGGCATCGAACTGATCGCTTCCAAGATTGAAACCGAGGAGCAGCGACTATCGCTGGCCGCTAAAAACATAAACTATTTCCAGGGGCTCGGCATTGCGGGTGTTGCCCCATTAGGGAACTGATATGAATCAAGCGCTTTCCTCCGATCCCTTGATGCAGTGTCTGGTTGTATTACCTGAATTTTGCACGCAAATCAGCGCTATGAACACTTTGCAGTAATTTTCTATTTTTACTGCAGTATTTTAAGGTCAATCTAACGGATAATTTTTTCTTTTATAATTACTTCTTT
>Ga0126335_1000149_pt1 | contig 32656 bp, 27 predicted proteins | sample OlaspJWI45metaG_FD_108409 | JGI IMG/M metagenome (GOLD analysis project Ga0126335, IMG submission 108409) | Marine gutless worms symbiont microbial communities from Oahu, Hawaii - Olavius sp. 1 OAHU.JWI-45 metaG | ecosystem: Host-associated > Annelida > Digestive system > Unclassified | place... | reverse complement strand
GCTTCCACAACCCTGGCCCAGAACTGGCTACAGATCGGATCTCGAATTTTATGAGCAATGAAAATAACCTTGACATAAATACCCCGTTTTTCGCCTGAGCACCAGGGCGGGCTCCGCACTCCGAACTCCGAACTTTTTCCAAAATTGTTCCGTCATCGCATACGTCCTTAGTTTCCAGTTTCACGGCGCTATTAAAAATTCATATTCAACAACCAAAGATTATCGGCAGAAGCTGTAGTCGGCGCGCACCCCCTAGACCACTTCTTTGAACCAGCGTTTCATGCGGGTCATAATCCGGTTGAAGATGTTTTTGTCCCGGATTCTGAACTTTTTAGCGGTATCGAACCTGGCGCCGTAAATTACCAGGCCGACGCCGGTGGCGTACATGGGATTGTTGACCACATCCACCAGACCGCTGATCCCCCTGGGTTTTCCCAGGCGGGTGGGCAGGTTGAAAATTGCATCGGCAATCTCGGTCACACCCTCCAGCAGCGCTGAGCCGCCGGTCACCACCACCCCGGAAGGGATCAGGTTTTCCATGCCGGCCCGGTATATTTCGCGGTTGACCAGGGTAAAAATCTCTTCTGTGCGCGGTTCCAGTATTTCTCCCAGTATCTGCCTGGGCAACTTGCGCGGTTCGCGGCCCCCCATTCCCGGAACCTCGATCGTTTCGTCGCTGTGGATATTGCGTGTCAGACAGGTCCCGTATTTGGTTTTTATCTTTTCAGCTTCGGCGTGGGGGGCCCGCAAACCAATGGCGATATCATTCGTGAGGTTGTTTCCGCCCAGCGCCAGTACAAACGTGTGCTTGATATTTTTACCGGAAAAAATCGCCAGATCGGTTGTTCCACCGCCCAGATCGACCAGGGCCGTACCCAGCTCTTTTTCTTCATCCGTCAACACAGCCTCCCCGGAGGCCAGCGACTCCAGAACGATGTCGCAGACGTCCAGTCCGGCCCGGTTGGCACATTTGACGATATTGTGAGCCGACGTCACCGCACCGGTTACGATGTGAATTTTTGCTTCCAGACGGACGCCGGCCATGCCGACGGGGTTTTGAATACCCGGTTCGTCATCGACGATGTATTCCTGCGGCAGAACATGGATGACCTCGCGATCCATCGGTATCGCCACGGCCCTGGCCGCATCGATGACCCGGTTGACGTCCTGATCGGATATCTCCGTGCCTTTGATGGCGACGATTCCGCGGCTGTTGAATCCGGTTATGTGTCCACCGGCAATACCGGCGTAGACGGCGGAAATTTCGCATCCGGCCATCAATTCGGCTTCCTCGACCGCCTTTTTTATCGATTCGACCGTCGATTCGATATTCACCACCACACCTTTGCGCAGTCCGATCGATGGATGGGTCCCGATCCCGATGATGTTGATTTCACCATTGGAAACATCCCCGACAACCGTGCAGATTTTCGTGGTTCCAATATCCAGGCCGACAACGATATTTTCCTGTGGCTGCATGACTGACCTCCTTATGATATCAGCAGTGCGACGCTTTCGGTTCCGAGTTGCCCGACGAGCCTGCGTTTTCGGTCCTTGCGGCAGGACCGTATTGTGGTTGCGATGGGCTCTGGTTGCCGATGCCGTGTGCGGTGCATCCGTCCTTTAGCGTTAAAGCGTTTGTCAGAATAGCGTTCCTATATGGGTAGTTTTTTGAATTTTGTGTGGTTTGTCGATCACGTCTAATATGACCTGAACCAAACGCTCTAAAAGTTTTTTATCATTAACTCCGCACTCCGCGCTCCGAACTTTTTCCATAATTGTTCCGGCTTGCTTTTCAAATGACGTAGGGTCTATCTAAGCGGAACACAATTTTGACAACTACTATAAACGTGTTCGATAGTTCCTCTCCGGTCAGGTCCCTGCTTTGGAAACATCCCGGAGCGGCCGAACGACAACGCGATCCATATCGTTTAGATCCACGGCGCCAATTTCATTTATATCGCGGATCGCATTATTTTTCAGCATGACCATGATCTGTTTGAGCACCATGTACTTGGCGGTATAGTTATCGAATCCCAGCCTGATCGGTATACCCGAATCGAAGGTAACCAGGGTGATTCCCAATTGTCGATCCACATTGATCCGCCTTATTTGGTGGGTGGGGACAACGCTGTCGGAATCTTGACCGAGTTTAAGAACGGCAATGACGGCTTGCATGAGTCTGCCCCGATCGGTTCTGTCCGGGTTTTTGGGGTGATCCGCTGCGGTTGCCGATGGCGCATCGTATTCCGGGCCGGGCTCCAGAATCAAATCTGCATATCGCAGCCCCACGACATCCGGCAGGTTATTGGGATCACCGGTTGCCTGCTCTTTGAATACGGTACCGTGCTGGTCGACTAAAAAACGCCTGCCGATATCGATGATGGCCGCTGCCCGTTGTTCGGTGAGGCGGATCTCGATGCCGTCGGGAATCTTACGGTTGATCTGGGCTTCTGCTATCCACGGATGAGCCAGCAACCGTTTGCGGGCAGCTCCTAAATTGACGGCCAGGATGTTCGTACCGGGTTTTATGCGGGCCTGCTCGAGGACTTGCCCGTCGGTCAAGCGTCGGTTTCCGTCCACGCTGATCATTACGTTTTTAAAATAATCGGTTTGGGTAACTGCATCATGAACCAGGATCAACATCAGGCTCAAACCGGCGATATAAAAGATAAGGCCGAACAGCCCGGCCCCTGACACCAGGCGGTGCAGAATATTAGGCCGGGGCGGTTTTTTGCGTTTTTTATAACGGTTTTTTGGATATTGCATGCGTTTAAATATCTTTCAGTTAATTGAGCAGTCGAGGAGTTTTCGGATAGAAGGCCCGTCATTCCTGCGAAAGCAGGAATCCAGGAGCGTCTGATCCGGATGATCTAAATTCCCACAGGTTCCATAATTGCTAAAAAAACTCCCCGACCCCTGAGTTAATTCGCTTATGCCGGCGATAAATTTGCCAGAATTGTTTCGCCGAGTTTCCACACATCCCCGGCCCCAAGGGTGAGCATCAGGTCGCCGGGCTGCAGGATTTCCATCAAGTGTGCCTCGGCGGCCGGTGTATCGTTGCAACAGATGACCTCTCTGTGTCCGTGTGCCCGTATCTCCGCACACATGGCCTGGCTGGTCACGCCTTCGATAACCGGTTCGCCGGCCGAATAGATCGGCAATACCGCCAGGATATCCGACTGGTAAAACGACCGTGTGAATTCATCGAACAGTGCCCTGGTCCGCGTGTAGCGGTGGGGCTGAAAAACCACCACTTTGCGCCGTTCGGGCCAGGCTTCTGCGGCTGCCTGCAGGGTTGTTTTGATTTCGGTCGGGTGGTGACCGTAATCATCCACAACCATGATATCATTGGCCCGGCCTTTGATTTCCAGACGACGCTGTACCCCCTGCAGGGTTTCGAGTGCTGCTTTGATAGTTTCAAAGGGAATATCCAGTTCCAGTCCGACCGCGACACTGGCCGTAGCGTTGTAAACATTGTGCACGCCCGGCAGGTTCAGCCGTATTTCGCCCAGGCTTTGATCATGGCGGTGGAGCACAAAACGGCTCTGCATGCCGTCGAAGACGACATTACGGGCGTGAATGTCTGCCTGGCTGCTCATGCCGTATGTAGTGAAGCGTTTTTCAATGTTCGGTATCAGTTCCTGAACCGCTTCATTGTCCAAACACACGACACTCAAACCGTAGAAAGGGATGCGATGCACAAATTGTAAAAAAGCCGACTTGATTTCCTCCAGATCCCGGTAAAAATCGAGATGCTCACGGTCGATGTTGGTGACGACCGCAATGGTCGGCGACATCTTCAGAAATGATCCATCGCTCTCATCGGCTTCGGCAACGATAAAATCACCCTGCCCCAGCAGGGCATTGGAACCAATGCTTTTTAGTTTGCCACCGATCACAACGGTCGGATCCAGTCCGCCCTTGTCGAGCACCGCGGCCACGATGGAGGTCGTCGTCGTTTTTCCATGGGCGCCGGCCACGGCCACACTGTACTTGAGGCGCATCAATTCGGCCAGCATCTCCGCCCTGGGAATCAGCGGAATGCCGGACTGTCGGGCAGCCTGTACTTCCGGATTCCGGTCATTGACGGCCGAGGAAGTGACCACCACATCCGCCCCGCTGACCTGTTCGGCACGGTGTCCCACCGTGATGTTGCCGCCCAGAAGGCTAAGCCGTTCGGTAATATCCGATGCTTTGAGATCTGATCCGGAAACCTCGTAGCCAAGGTTCAGCAGCAGCTCGGCAATGCCGCTCATGCCGATGCCGCCGACTCCGACAAAATGAATATGGTACTTTTTATGATACATGAAACACCCGCAATATAAGTTGAGCCAGTTTAGCCCGTGGTACTCCGGCCCGCGGTCCGTCATCCAGACGATTGTCCACTGGATGCCGCCATTTTAATAAAGGGGCAGGTTCGGGTGAGCGGAAGAGACCTGCTTAACGTTTCGCTTCCGGTTTCCTCCCCGGGCCGCAAACCGCTCACCGCGAACCTGATACCCTTTGTCCCACTTTGTCCGTTAGTCCGTTAGCCCGTTTGTCCGTTTGCCTGTGATCCATTTGCTCCCGGCCCGTTTGTTCGTGGTTCGCTTTAGGCCGTTAGATTTTTATCCATCTGCTGTCGCTACAACCGGCACGGGCAAACGGGCTAACGGACCAACGTTTTTTCCATTAATGCGTAGCACTCCGTCACGATAAACTCGGCCGCATCTTTCTTCCCGAAGCCTTCGGATTTAGCCGCCATGGCCTGCAGGCGGTCCGGGTGGCTCCGATAATAGGTAATTTTTTCCGCCAGCAGCCGGCCGTTAAGGTCTTTTTGCTCGATCATCTCGGCGGCGCCGGCCTCTGCCAGGGTGCGGGCGTTGATGACCTGATGATTATCGGCGGCAAACGGAAACGGTATGAAGATCACGCTTTTTCCGATGGCCGTCACTTCCGCCACGGTCGTGGCCCCGGCCCGGCACACGATCAGGTCGGCCTGGGCGTAACGCCGGGCCATATCGTTGAAAAAAGGTTTAACCGTTGCGTCTATGTCCCGCGCCTGATAGGCCGCCTGGACGACCGCCTCATCTTTGACACCGGTCTGATGAACAAATCTGATATCCTTATTTTCTGCCAGGTGCCCGAGCATCTCGATTACAGCTGCGTTGATGGCGTGGGCACCCTGGCTGCCGCCGACGATCAGGACTGTAAAATGCGCATCCGGCCGGCTTTTAAATTCGGGGGCATGCGCCAGTTCCAGCAATTCCGGTCTCACCGGATTGCCGCTGAATCGGACTTTGTGCGGATCAAACCGGTTTTGTGACGATTCGAACGATACAAAAATGCGGTCGGCGAATCGTGCCAGTATCCGATTTGTGACCCCCGGAAGCTGGTTTTGTTCATGCAGTGCGATCGGTTTGCGCAGCAGCCAGGCTGCCAGCACAACCGGGCCGGCGGCATAACTGCCGACGCCGATCACCAGGTGCGGTTTGTTGCACCTGACAATCCAGGCCGATTTGATAACGCTCAGCGGTAATTTTAACACAGAGCGCATCTGCTGCCAGCGCCGGCGGCCCTTGATGCCCTCAACCGGTATGCACTTGAGCTCAAATCCGGCGGCGGCCAGCGTCCTTTTTTCAAAATCATTGCCGCGACTGACAAAAAGCACCTGGTTTAGCGGGTTCTTGTGCCGGAATACCTGTGCCAGGGATATTCCCGGAAACAGGTGTCCGCCGGTTCCGCCGCCGGCGATAATGATCCGGTATTTTGCTGCTTTTCCGTGGCTTTGCGCCTGCATTGCTGCCATCCGCTATTCCGGACTAAATGTGAGCTTCGCTCAATTTCTGTGATGCTGAAATATTCATCAATATCCCGATGGACGCCATATTAATTAAAAGCGACGTTCCGCCGTAACTCAGAAAAGGCAATGTCAGTCCTTTGGTTGGCAGCAGGCCGAGGGTGACGCCGATATTGACGCAAACCTGAAAAATAATGGCTGTCGTCAGCCCCATCCCCATCAGGCTGCCGAAAGTGTCGCCGGCATTACGGGCAATGCGCATGCCGCGGCCCAGCAGCAATACGTACAGCGCTAAAATAACCCAAACACCCGCCAATCCCAATTCTTCACCGATGACGGAAAAAATAAAATCGGTGTGGGGTTCGGGCAGATAGAACAGTTTCTGAAATCCCTTGCCCAGTCCCTGACCCCAAAAGCCGCCGGATCCGAAGGCCATCAGCGAATGAATTATCTGGTAACCGGCATCGTTCGGATATTCCCAGGGATTGAGAAAACTCATAAACCGCCTGATGCGGTATTGGGCGCCGGACATCATGAAAAAAGCGATCGGCACCACCGGCACCAGGGCGGTCATCAGATGCCTCATCCGCACGCCGCCAACAAACAGCATGATCCAGGCGATCGACCAGAGAATGATGACGGAACCGAAATCCGGTTGAATAAATATCAGGGCCGATAATACCGCCAGCACCATCACATGCGGCACAAATCCGATCGAAAACGATTTCAATTGTTCCTTTTTCTTATCCATGGAATAGGCCAGGTAGATAATCAGCGCCAAACGGGCCAGTTCCGACGGCTGAAAGGTAATCCAACCCAGGCGTAACCATCGTGTGGCACCACCGGCCGTATGGCCCCATCCGGGAACCTGGACTGCTGCCAGGCAAACAATTGCCGCCAGCAGCAGCGGATAGGCCAGATATCGATACCAGCGGTAAGGGAAATGACGGCAGCCAACCAGGGCGATGATGCCCAGCAGGGCAAACAGGGCCTGTTTTTTCAAAAAGAAATAATCCGTGCCGTATTTCTTCATCGCCAGGGCGGAACTGGCGCTGTAGACCATGACAATGCCGATCCCGACCAGAAAAAGGACCGGAAACAGCAGTTTGACATCATAGCCTTTGGCAGCGGTTGTTTGGATTTCGTCCATAGTATTAAAGTTGAGCCAGTTGAGCCAGTTGGGCCGGTTGAGCCGGTTGGGCCGGTTATTTAGGCCTCAATCGGACAATTCTCTTAACTGGCAAACTGGCTCAACCTTTAAGTTTAAAAACTTCGGTTCTAAAATCTTCCCCGCGTTCGGCATAACTGTTGTACATGTCGAAACTGGTGCAGGCCGGGGAGAGCAGCACGATATCGCCGTTGACTGCCGAGTCACGGGCCTTTGTGACCGCATCTGGCATCGATTCAGCTCTTTTGACCGGTATCGCGGTTGCGAGTGTATCCGTTATTTCGCGACTGGCTTCACCCAGGGCGATGACTTGCTTGACGTTCTGTCTGAGCGGTTCTTTGAGCAGGTTAAAATCGCAGTCTTTATTGCGTCCGCCCAGAATCAGGACGACCGGCTGATTAAAACAGGCCAGGGCCCGCTGCAATGCGGCCACATTGGTCGCCTTTGAATCGTTAAAATAGGTTACGCCGTCCAGGACGGCAATCTGCTCCAGTCGGTGGGCCAGACCTTTAAAATCATGCAAAGCCCTTTGGATGCCCGCATAACTTCCGCCGGCGGCCAGAACCGCCAGCCCGGCGGCAGCCGCATTCTCCCAGTTATGATGTCCATAAAGCGGATAATCGGCACGGTTCAAGATCAAATGCCCGGCCCTGTCCGGCACCTCAGGGTCTCTGAATACCACCCTTTTGGCGGTTATCGACGCCGCCGGCGGTTTTGCTGCGGTCATATCTCCGGTTTCGAATTGGAAATACCGTTTTTGGCTGCGGGCTGTGCGGGAAACGTTGCAGCTGAGCGCATCGCCGGCATTGATCACGGCTATATCGCCGGCCTGCTGATTTTCAAACAGGCGGCCTTTGGATCTGGCATAGCCCACCAGATCCGGATAGCGGTCCAGGTGATCTTCGGCAATGTTTAACAGCACGGCTACCCTGGGTCGGAACGCTTCAATCGTGTCCAGTTGAAAACTGCTGATCTCAGCCACGATAACCGCTGCTTTTTCGGATGAATCCGCATAGTCGATCAACGGCAGGCCGATATTACCGCCAACAAATGCGCCAACGCCGGATGCCTTCAACATTTCTCCGATCAGGGTCGTGGTCGTGGTTTTGCCGTTGGTACCGGTCACCGCGATGATCGGTTCGGAAATAAAGCGACTGGCCAACTCGATTTCACCCACCAGCCGAACCCCCTTTGCCACCGCCCTGCGGACCGGAGCGATGGTGTGGGAAACGCCCGGACTGATGACGATCAAATCGGCACCATCGAAACTTGCCTGCCGGTGACCGCCCGCTTCCAGGGTTGCGCCCATCTCCCTGATGCGCCGGGCCCGTTCACCCAGTGCATCCGATCCGGTTGCATCGGTGACCGTCACCCGTGCCCCTCTTTTAATCAGAAAGGCGGTTACCGCCTCTCCTGTGGCACCCAGACCCACGACTAGTATTTTTTTATTCGCTAAATCCATTCTGTCTCGATAGAACTCGAATTATTTCAATGGGACACGGATTTGCACAGATGAACACGGATCAAAAAAATATAAAAATCTTTTTTTCTTTATGTGCGTCATCCGTTTCATCTGTGTTTATCTGTGTACCTTTTTCAATTGTGTGCCAGGCCTTCATCGCAACTTGAGCGTGCTCATTGCCACCAGGGCCAGGGCGATGGCGATGATCCAGAAGCGCACGATCACTTTTGGTTCGGCCCAGCCTTTGAGCTCAAAATGGTGATGCAGTGGCGCCATTTTAAAGATCCGGCGGCCTTTGGTCATCTTGAAAAATCCGACCTGGAATATCACCGACAGGGCTTCGATTACAAAAAGGCCGCCCACCAGTATCAGCAGAATTTCCTGCTTTGTGATCACGGCCACCGTCCCCAGGGCTCCGCCCAGCGGCAGGGAGCCCACGTCTCCCATAAAAACCTGGGCCGGATACGCGTTGAACCATAAAAATCCGAGACCGGCGCCGGCCAGGGCGCCGCAAAAAATAGCGGCTTCACCGCTGGCAGCCACGTAATTGATCTGCAGGTAATCGGCGAATTTGACGTGGCCGGTGACATACGCAAAAATCATGTAGGTTACCGCAGCGATAATCACCGGTCCGATGGCCAGTCCATCCAGCCCGTCGGTCAGGTTGACGGCGTTGGAGGTGCCGACGATCACCAGCGTTGCGAAGAACACATACCCCCAGCCCAGATCAGGGGACATCTGCTTAAAAAAAGGAACCGTGACCTGGGTGTTGAAATCCGGACTCAGGCACACCATGATGCCGGCCGCCACGGCCACAGCGATTTGCAGCAGGAACTTGCCCCGGGCCGTCAGACCCTTGCTGCGTTTTTTAACCTGCATCAGGTAATCATCGATAAATCCGATGGCGGCATACAGTATTGTGACAAAGAGCAGAATCCAGATGTAATAATTGGTCAAATTGGTCCATAATAGCGTCGAGATAACCGTAGCCGCGATAATCAATGTGCCGCCCATGGTCGGGGTGCCGGCTTTTTTGTGGTGTGCATCCGGCCCGTCCGCACGAATGTACTGGCCGATCTGCATCTCGCTGAGCTTTTTGATAAACCAGGGCCCCAGGATAAAGCAGATCAAAAAAGCGGTCAGGCTGGCGTAAATGGCCCGAAACGTAATGTACCGGAAAACATTGAAAGCCGAAAAACTCGCATGCAGCGGATAAAGCAGGTGATACAGCATAAGATCACCCTAAACAGTTAATATGCCCATCAAATGGTCTTTCCACGTTTACGCCCAATTTTTCATTGCATTGACCACTTCTTCCATTTTCATGCCCCGGGAGCCTTTGACCAGCACCCAATCTGACCTGCGCAGATCGCGTTTCAACTTTTCGATGATCTCGACTTTCTCGCCGGTGAAAACCTGTTCGGGCGCCAGGCCTTCATCCAGGGCGCCGCGCCGCACTTCACCGGCCATATCTCCGGTGGCGTACAAGCGATGGATGCCGGCCCGGGCGGCCCAGGCGCCGACCTGCCGGTGCAGCGGTCTTTTTTCCCGTCCCAGCTCGAGCATGTCCCCGGCCACCAGAACGCTCCGGCTGTCTTTGCTCAGCGTTTTCAACGTATCCAGGGCCACCCGCATTGAACCGGGATTGGCGTTGTACGTGTCATCGATCAGATGAACCCCATTGGATAATTCGAAGATATTCAGCCGCCCGCTAACCGGTCTGAATGCGTGCAGGCCGGCTGTGATTTCAGCCGCATCGAGTCCCAGGCGGTATCCGACGGCAGCGGCCGCAAGTGCATTGGACACCATAAACTGTCCGGGGACCTGCAGGGATACCGCCACCTGCCGGTCCGGCAGATGCAAAACAAAATCAGATCCGGTATCGGTTGGCCGGATCGCATCGGCCCGAATCTGGGCCTGCGGCCCGGTGCCGTATAAAATACAGTCAACCGGTGACTGCGCGGCCAGGTCGCGTACGCGCTCATCGTCGGCGTTCAAAATGGCGCAACCGTCCGGTTTAATGCGATCCAGCAGTTCGGCTTTGGCTCTTTTTACACCTTCAATGGAACCGACACCCTCAAGGTGTGCCGGGCCGATATTGGTAATCAAGCCGATATCCGGCATGCAGATCTCGGCCAGCCGGTCGATTTCCCCCGGGGCATTCATACCCACTTCGACCACAGCGCAGGCATGGGCGCGCTGAATTTCAAGGACCGTCAACGGGAGGCCGATGTGATTGTTGAAATTTTTTTTGGTCGTGTGGGTACTGAAATGCTGTGACAGAACCGCGGCCGTCATTTCACGGTTCGTCGTTTTGCCGTTTGAACCGGTGATGGCCACCAGCGGGATCGTCTGGTGTCTGCGAAAAAAATGGGCCAGATCGCCCAGCGCCCGGGTCGTATCCTGGACGGCAACAACGGCAACACCCGGCTTACACCAGGATTTCAGATTGTCTGGCCGGCATTGATCCGCATGAACAATAAGGCCGGTGACGCCCCGATTGATCACATCTGCGGCAAAACTGTGACCGTCGTGAATTTCTCCGATAATAGCCACAAACAGACCATTGGGGGTGATCTGGCGTGAATCGATTTCAATTTTTTCGAAACGCTGCGCGGGATCGCCGTTCAGCAGGCGCCCACCGGTGGCCTCCAATATGTCAGCAACGGCCCATTTAAAATTGGCCCCGGTTCCGGCCTGCGGAGCGCGCGGATTTGAAGTATGGGGGTTTTTCGGCATGGTGGCCATTGCCGCATCGGCCTCTTCGCGGTCGTTAAAATGGATGACCCGGTCTCCTAAAATTTGGTAATCCTCGTGACCCTTGCCGGCAATCAACACACTGTCCCCGGGCCTGGATGCCTGCAGGGCCAGTCCAATCGCCTTGCGGCGGTCCGGTTCAACGGCATAGCCTCTATCCTCAAATCCTGCTCTCAGCTGATCGGCCGTATATCGGCAGGCAGCACTTTTTGTAATCCCGGCCAGGATCTGGGCAATGATGGCCTCGGGCGATTCAGAGCGCGGATTGTCAGAGGTGACGATCGCAAGATCACTGCCCTGGACCGCACATTTGCCCATCCGGGGCCGTTTGTTCCGGTCCCGATCGCCGCCGCAGCCAAACACGCAAATAATGCGATTGTTTGCCAGTTCCCGCAGTGAAGACAGCACATTTTTAAGGGCATCCGGGGTGTGGGCGTAATCGACGTAAACATGGCGACCGGTTTGATTGGCAACCGGATCCAGGCGACCTGGAACGCGCCTGACATTTTCAATACCGGTGCGAATCGCCGGCAGCGGGATATCCAGGGCCAGGGCGGCACCGGCAGCACACAGGATATTCTCCAGGTTATGCCGGCCCACCAGAGGGGAGTTGAATTCCAGCTCACCGCCGGGTGTGATCAGCCTTCCCCGATTGCCTGTCAGGGTGCTTTGCACGGCAGCCGTTGAGACGGTGTAGTGCGGATCTGCGCCGGCTGAAATGCAGGGTATGGTCAATTCAGCCAGCAATTCCCGTCCCCTGGGATCGTTGCAGTTGAGCACCGCGGTCGTATCTCCTTTTTTGGGTCCCGAATTTAAGATATCCGTGAAAAGGGTCCGCTTGCACGCCCAGTAGGCCGCCAGTGTTTTGTGGTAATCGAGATGATCCTGGGTCAGATTCGTGAATACACCCACATCCATCCAGCAATGATCCACCCGGTGCAGATCCAGTGCATGTGAGGATACCTCCAGGATTGCATGGGTCACACCGGCTGTGCGCATTTGGGCCAGAATACGTTGCAGATCCAGGGACTCAGGGGTCGTGACCGGATTTTTGAATTCTTCATTGTCAAAGCGGTAGTTGATTGTTCCGATCACGCCGGTTAAATGACCCGCAGCTTTCAGTATTTCTTCGATCAAATATGAAACGGTGGTTTTACCGTTTGTACCGGTTATGCCGACCAGGATCATGGATTTCGACGGCCAGCCGTAAAAGGCTGCCGCCAGTGCGGCCAGGGCTGCTCGCGTATTGCCGACCGGCAGGACCGGAACAGTGCCTGAAATTGGTTTTTCAGCCACCACCGCGGCGGCGCCGGCGGCTATTGCCATTTGGATAAAGTCGTGCCCGTCGGCAGCTTGGCCGGCGATGGCTACGAACAGGCCGCCCGGTATGACCTCCTGGGCCCGGTAGTGCAATGACCCGATCTCAGGATCACCCGGTCCCGCCGCAGCGCCGGTGTCTGCGCTAAGGTCCCGATTCGGAGCCACGCCCAATGGCTTGGTGGCCTGCAACAGTTCGGAAAGAATCACCCTTTATCCTCGCTCTGGCCCGCAATCGCCAACTGTTCCGGCTTCAGGTCCGGTGCAATGTCCAGGTAGTTGAGCGTTTGATGGGCTATTTTACGGAAAACAGGTGCCGCGACCAGGCCTCCGTAATATTTTTCCCGGGGTTCGTCGATGATCACCAGAACGGAAATGGCCGGTTTTTCTGACGGCGTATATCCGATGAAAGAAGCCGTGTACTTTCCCTCGGCATAGGTGCCTTCGGCAGTGATTTTTTTGGCCGTGCCGGTTTTTCCGCAAACCGAATAACTTTCCAGAGCCGCTCTGACACCCGTTCCCCCGCGGGCGATCACGGTTTTCATAATCTCGCCGACCGTCTCGGCAGTTTCGGCCGATATGGCCTGTCGGACTTTTTGAGGTGCAAATGTGTATATCCGGCTGCCGTTTGAATCATCGATGGCTCTGACAAGGCAGGGTCGCATCAAAATGCCCTTGTTGGCAATGGCCGAAACGGCTGTAATCAGCTGAATCGGGGATACGGCGATACCATGACCGAAGGATATGGCACTCGCATCCATCCGGGTCCACCGGCTATAGTGATACAGACGACCGGCGGTCTCCCCGGACACGTCGATACCGGCCCGGGTGCCGAATCCAAAATTGCGCAGGGTGCGGTGCAACCGCTCGGGGCCGACCATTTCGCTGATTTTAATCGCTCCGATGTTACTGGAATATTTAATAATCTGTTGAAGTGACAGCCAGCCGTGTTTTCCGAGATCATGGATCGTCTTTTTGCCGATGCGATAAGCACCGTTTTCACAGTAGAAAATCGTACTGGGTGAAGAGCCCCCTGACTCGATCGCAGCGGCCGCGCTGAATATTTTCATTGTCGAACCCGGCTCTAAAGAATCGGTGATCGCCCGGTTGCGCCGGACAGCGGGATCGTATGTGCCGAAGGTATTCGGATTGAAGAAAGGATAATTGGCAAGGGCCAGAATGGCACCGGTGGACGGTTGCATGACAATCGCGATGCCGGATTTTGCGGAATACCGTTCAATTCCATCCGCCAGGGCCTTTTCAACGATATACTGGATGGTCCGATCGATGGTCAGGGTCAGATTGTAGCCACTGAAATCGGACATGGCGCCCTGAGGCGGTTTGATCCTGTATCCGAGCGCATCCCGCTCGATGATCTGCCGCCGGCTGGCACCTTTCAGGTACTTGTCGTAATGGTATTCGATTCCTTCCAGGCCTTTGCCGTCAATACCGGTAAAACCAATGGTTTGGGCTGCCAGGGTCTTGTTCGGGTAAAAGCGGTTGTATTCGGGTATAAAGCCGATACCGTCCAGATTTAACGCTCGAATTCGATCGGTTTCACGCGGGGTTGCCTGACGCTTGATCCAGACGAACGCTTTGCCCGAAGTCAAATTTTTTATCAGTTTCTTCCGGTCGATATTCAGGATTTTTGACAGGCTGCGGGCCGCTGCCTGCGGATCGGCGATGTGGGCCGGATAAGCGGCAAGAGAGGTTACATTGATGCTGACGGCCATTTCCACGCCATTTCGATCCAGAATGTTCCCACGCTTTCCAAGCGCTTCGTGGGAACTTTCATACTGCCCGGCTGCCATGGCCGACAGCCACGGCCCGCGATAAATCTGCAGATATACAGTCCGGGCGGCGATGGCTGCAAAAAACAGCCCGAATAGAACGGCCAGCACCATTATTCGAAGGCCGATAGGATTTTTGTCGCCCGTTTTCATGGGAGTATAATTACCTGTTCGGGTTGCGGTACATTCAATCCCAGCCGGGTTTTGGCAATTCTGGCAATACGCTGCGGAGATTTGAGGCGCACCAGTTCAATCTTCAGGTTATTCTGGAAAGTCAGTTGATGACGGTATTGTTGGGTTGAGCGATTGATGGCGTAGCCCTGCTGCGTGCTTTGGACCCGGCACCAGGTATAAAAAAGCAACTCGGAAATGAATACCGCCAGCAGGCCGATCCAGATGACCATGATTTTGACGCTGCGGGAGCGTTTTGCCCTTTTTAATTTTCGTGCGGTCAACTTTCAACTGCCTTCTCTGCGACTCTGCGGTGAATAGATTCTCTACAACCGTTCAGCAACGCGCATCCGCGTGCTTCTGGCCGCCGGATTGGCCTCAATTTCGGCCTCGGTCGGACGCTGCACTTTGCGGGTAATGATGCGAATGCGCGGCTGACGGCCACAGACGCACATCAAAATTTTCGGCGGACAGGTGCAGCCCCGGGCCAGATCCTTGAACCGGTGCTTGACCATGCGATCTTCCAGCGAGTGAAATGCCAGCACGCACAGGCGTCCCCCCGGGTTGAGGCAGTCAACCGCTGTATCTAAAAATTTTTCCAGCATTTCCAATTCGCGGTTCACCGCGATGCGCAGGGCCATGAAAATGCGCGTCGCCGGATGGATCGAGCGGGAGTAGCGGTATTTTGCCGGCACCGCTGCGCTGACCATCCGGGCCAGCTGGTCGCTGGTGCGCACCTTGGCCCGAGCGCGCTCCTTGACGATCCGGCGTGCGATTTGCCTGGCCCAGCGCTCCTGGCCGTATTCCCTGAATATGCGCAACAGGCCGGCCTCGCTTTGCTTATTCACGATGTCCGCGGCTGTCAGAGACTGGCGGCAGTCCATGCGCATATCCAGCGCTTCATTGCGGCTGAAACTGAATCCCCGGCCGCTGGACTCGATTTGGTGCAAAGAAATTCCCAGATCGACCAGGACGCCATCCACCGCTTCGATACCCAGGCTTGAAAGGAGTCGCGGCAGATGCGCGAAATTGTCATGAAAAAGATGAATAATGGATTGAAATGGTTTGAGGACCCGTTGCGCATTGGCGATGGCGTCCATGTCCTGGTCGATGCCGATAAATCTGCCATCGGGTGCGATTCGGCTGCAGATAGCCGCGGCGTGGCCACAACCGCCCAGCGTACAGTCCACATAGGTGTTGCCCGATTTGCACTTGAGACTTTCAATAACTTCCGGCAGCATGACCGGGATGTGGTGATAGGCCATGGCCCTAAAGCCCTAAGCTGGCAATTTCGTTTCGGACCTCCTCCTGCTGCATATCTTTTTCCAGCTCTGTATTTTCTCTCTCCCAGTATTGTTTCGACCAGATTTCAAAATGATCAAGCACGCCGACTATCACAATTTCCCTTTCGAGACGGGCATATTCCCTGAGGGTCGGCGGCACGAGTATGCGGTCCTGCCTGTCACAATGGCACTCGAATGCACCGCCGATGAAAATCCGGCGAAATCGGCGCATGGCATTGCTTTTGTCGGCCTTTGACATGATTTTCGATTCGATCTGCACCCATGTTTCATTCGTATAGGCCACCAGGCCGTTGTCGAGCTTGGTGATCATGACACCGGGCTGGTCCCCGGATTTTATCATCTCACGGAACCTGGCCGGCACGATGATGCGCCCTTTGGTATCGATCGTATGGTTTGAGAGACCTCGAAACATGGTGACTTTTATCCACTTTAATCCACGATTTATGTATTAAATAGAAATTTTCAATATATGTCAAGTTAAATCTAATGACTGATAACATTTTTTATAATAATTGCTAAATGTTAAGAGGATAAAGAATATAGCCTGGGGTGTGGAGTATTGTGGAGGATGCTCTTCTGGCTGATTTAAAAACGGATCCGCATTCCCGGATCGAGGCCGTCCGCAAATCGCAATCAGCGCCCTTGAGTTTTAACTATCTGATATGACAACTTATCTTTCTCATCTTTGCTTGCATACCCGGACTGAACATGGTAAAATTAGCGCCTGTTTAAGCCGTTCAGACGAAAATCAATTCAGTTGTATCCGGCATCCGGCCGGCCTTTGAAACCGCTTCCCGGTAACTCCGACGGTGCGAGGCCCTCGCGCAATCGATGCGCCTGGCTTTCGATCTGACGATGCAACAGGTCTTTGTAGTAAAACAATTATAATTTAAGCGTGTTTGACATGCTGAGGCATGTAAACGACCAGGCGGAGCTGTCTGCCGTCTTCCAGGGTTATTATGAAATCACCCAATGCTCCGGTTACAATCATCGAACCGCAAAAAGGCTGGATCCCGCTTCATCTCAAAGAGGTCTGGCAGTATCGGGAATTGTTTTATTTTTTAACCAAACGAGATATCAAAGTCCGATATAAGCAAACGCTGTTGGGCGCTCTGTGGGCTGTAATCCAGCCGGTTTTCACGATGATTGTATTTACGCTGTTCTTCGGCCGGCTGGCCAAGATTCCTTCCGACGGAATACCGTACCCCGTATTTGTATATGCCGCACTGCTGCCATGGACCTATTTTGCCAACGCGGTGACCGCCGCGGGCAACAGTTTGGTCGGCAATGCCAACCTGATATCCAAGGTTTATTTTCCGCGTATCATAGTGCCCGCCTCGGCGGCGCTGTCCGGACTGATCGATTTTATGATCGCCCTGGCGGTTTTACTCGGGATGATGATCTATTATCAGTTTATCCCCGGCTGGGGCATCCTGCTTTTCCCGGTGCTGCTATTATTGACTTTCTTGTGTGCCCTGGGTGTCGGCCTGTGGCTGTCGGCGCTCAATGTTCATTATCGCGATATTCGATATGTGATTCCATTCCTCGTCCAGCTGTGGCTGTTTATCACACCGGTCATCTACCCTGTCAGCCTCGTTCCGTTGCCATACCGCTGGTTGCTGGCCCTGAATCCCATGGGCGGGCTCATCAGTGCCTATCGCGCCGCTTTTTTGGGCTCCCAGCCGGTTAACTGGTCCCTTCTCGTTATATCTGCGGTTGTCATCGTTTTGTTGCTAACCACCGGGCTTTACTATTTCAACAAAGTCGAAAAACAGTTCGCCGATGTTATTTAAATGGCCTTGAACTCGACCGGACAAAGGGAAGTATTTTTTAGAGACTGCACCCATTCGAGCGCTGCCGGAAGTATCCTATCTTAACGCCTGCCGGCATGTAATCTCACTTGAATCCAAAGAAGCGGATGAACCGAACAATTGACTGCCATGTTTAATTTTGCCATCCAATCAGAACACCTTTCCAAAAAGTACCGCATCGGTGAAAGATTGGCCTATAAAACTTTCAGGGAAGCCCTCGTCAATGCGAGCTCGAAATTGCTGCGGACCATCACTGTCGGGTCAAAACCTGCCCGACGCGTCGATGCGAGGCCGGATTCAATCTGGGCCTTACGTGACGTATCCTTCAGCATTAAACCAGGTGAAATCGTCGGGATCATCGGTCGAAACGGTGCCGGGAAAAGTACCCTGTTAAAAATACTTTCCAAGATCACACTACCAACCGAAGGCCGTGTGATGGTCAAAGGACGGGTCGGATCTTTGCTGGAGGTAGGCACCGGGTTTCATCCCGAATTGACCGGGCATGAAAACATTTACCTCTACGGCGCAGTTCTGGGAATGAACAGATTTGAAATATCCGCCAAGTATGATGAAATCGTTGCCTTTGCAGAGATTGAAGATTTTATCGATACACCGGTAAAGCGCTACTCGAGCGGTATGTACATGCGTCTGGCCTTTGCGGTGGCGGCCCATCTCGATCCGGAAATTCTGCTGGTGGATGAAGTGCTTGCCGTCGGTGATACAGCCTTCCAGAAAAAATGCCTCGGTAAGATGGAGTCAATCAGCGGCAAGGGGCGTACCGTCATATTTGTGTCACACAGTATGGCGATGGTTACCCGATTATGCCAGCGGGCTATCTTGCTGGATCAGGGTGCCATAATTGCCGATGGTCAGCCGGTCGAAGTGGTGGGACAGTACGTCGGATCGGAATACGGCAATCTGAAATCCCAACAATGGTCGAATCCTCAAGACGCACCCGGCGATGAAATAGCCAAGCTCCGGGCCGTGCGCATATTGGATGACAGCGGCCGTGAAGCCGAGTGGATCGATATTCAACGGCCGGTTACCGTGGAGGTCGAATACTGGAATTTTCAGGATAAAAAACGTCCCACAGCGATTTTACACTTTCTCAACCAGGCCGGTATCTGTCTGTTTGCTACCAACGAATTTAACAGCCCGCATTGGCGTGATCTGGAAAACGCGCCGGCACTTGTTCAAGCCAGATGCACCATTCCGGGACATTTTTTCGCCGAGGGCCGAATATTTGTGCTCGCAGCGATCGGATCATACAATCCGAACTGTGTACATGTGAAAATCCCCGATGCTGTTTCCTTTCAGGTCGTCGATCGGACAGACGGTGACGGCGTGCGCGGACCCTATTCGGGGAAAGACTGGCCGGGTGTGATCCGGCCCATGTTGAACTGGAAAATTACCAAGCGTCGTATATGATGAATCGGTTTATTGGTTATTTAAAAAAACTTCTGGAAGTTCGGTCTGACGGAACCGTTTCCGAACTCGAAGGTATCCGTAAGGATCCAGAAGAATCCCGATACACCCGGAACAATCCGCGATTTGCCGACTATCGGATCGGTCGTTGGACCTATGGGGCGCCGGAAATATTAACCTGGAGCCAGGATAAGCAATTAACGATTGGCCGGTTTTGCTCGATTGCCAATGAAGTCACGATAATGCTCGGTGGTGAACATCGCACTGACTGGATCACCACATACCCTTTTAATCGGTTAGTCGAAGAAGCGCAATCCATACCTGGACATCCGGCCTCAAAGGGCGATGTTACCATCGGCAATGATGTTTGGATTGGAAGAAACGTCCTGATCCTTTCAGGTGTTTCCATTGGAGATGGCGCTGTTATCGGTGCCGGCAGTGTCATAAGCCGTGACGTGGGCCCCTATGCGGTAGTGGCCGGTAACCCGGCACGATTGATCCGCTACCGTTACCTGCCCGATCAAATCGAACAATTGCTCAACATCGCCTGGTGGGACTGGCCGTTGGAAAAAATAAAAGAAGCCATACCGTTGCTGCTCTCGGAGGATGTGGGTCTCTTTATAGCCCGGTACGGATCGAGATGAAACGAAAATTAAAAATTTGTTGGCTTCCGGCCGGAAGTGAAGATCTGGCCAGCTCGCGACTGCGCTGTTTTGGCATTCACAGCAATCTTTGCAAGAGGGGTTACCACAGCCGAATCGGCTACCACGACGATGCGGACATCCTTGTTGTCCAGAAAAAGGTCGACCATCTGGTGATGCAGCGGGTATACCAGGCCTTCAGGGCGGGCCAGAAGGTGATATTCGACACAGACGATTTGGAAGATGCCTACTTCGGCCACGGGCAATATGTAGATGCCCTTGTGGAAACAGCCGATCTAATAACAACCGCCACCGAGGAACAAAAAAAGTATATTCAGGGTAAATACCGCCCGGCAGGTGAAGGCTGTTCACTGATGGTGAGTGTATTGCCCAACCCGGTAGACTACGGGTTGAACGCGCCGATCGAACGCAACCATCAACCGGCTGAAAAACTGAATGTGGTCTGGTTTGGCGCCGACCAGAATTTACGCTCCATACGCACCGGTCTGGAAAGGATTCTGACAAGTGACTTTTGTGACCTGACGCTGATTACCGTCCCCGAAAAAGAAACCGCTAAAATGACTGCCCAGTATGCCAATTGCACTGTCGTTCCCTGGACTCTGGGTGGCTTTGTCGAAGAACTTGGCAGATATGATGTGGCCGTGTTGAGTCATCACGGGAATGAGATCACGCAGGCCAAAAGCGCAAACAAGATGGTGACCGCCGTAATGTGCGGGCTTCCTGTTATTGCCAGCCGGACACCTGATTACGAAAAGCTGGCGCGCAAACTCGGCGTATCGGATTATCTGTTTCGTACCGATGCTGAATTGATGGAAATGCTTGACCGGTTTTACAGTCATCATTTCCGCAACCGCTACTTACTGGCAACCCAGGCCGGTATGCGGGACAGCTTTAATATCGATACCATTACCGATTTGTTTCTGGAGCACGTTGCGCGGGCGTTAGCCTCGGTTTACAAACGAACGTCGGATGACATATTTGGTTTGGTAAGAACAATCAGTGCCGTTCACAAGGCCGATGGCCTGTCATTCGAAGCGATAGAAAGTGATCCACCCCGATCATTTTTCCAGCGCACGACCAGGGTTTTGCGCTCACCGGCAGCGCTGCGCAACGCCCTTGAACGCAGACTGGCAAATATTAACAGGACCATCCGTTCCCGGATTCGGCGCGCCCAGTTTCCATTGCGTGCCCGGCTGTACGGCCTTGGATGGAAACAACTGATACCGGTTGACGAAATCAGGCTGCATGTCGGCTGTGGAGACAACCGATTCGACGGATACATCAACATCGACGCGGTGAGCCCGGAAGCGGATTGGAATGTTGATCTCGATGCCATACGACTGCCCGATTCGAGTGTTGCACGCATTGAAGGCTATCACGTCATCGAACACCTGTCGCTGCTGCAGGCAAAGTCATTTCTGAAAGATGCCCACCGTTTATTGCACCCCGGCGGAAAGATCATTCTCGAGTACCCCGATATCGGAAAAATAGCCCGCCTGCTGGCCCGGGCAGATTTCAGTCCGGATTTTCTCACCGATCACCCTCTCGGATTGCGGGGAATATTTGGAGAGCCGAAACCCGGGATGACTATCTATGATTTTCACCGGTGGGGATATTCTTGTGCCAGCATGCGGCAAATTTTAAAGGATGCGGGATTCAAGCACGTGCAGTTTTCAGAGGCCTCAGCCATGGTTTTCCTTTGCGAGATTCACGGGTTGAAGCCGAAAAAGGTTAGAAGCCCTCTCAATTTTTTTGACCAACTTCCGGTATCGATCATTGCGAATTGCATTTCTGACCACCGAGTTCCCCTCAGAGCCGGATTTTTCAGGTGGGCTGGCGAATTATTTGCTACGCACCGGCCGGGCACTGCTGCAAGCAGGGCATCAGCCTGAAATATTTTGTATTTCCGGAAGTGACGAAACAATCAGCCATGCAGGGATCGCTGTAAATCGGGTCCATCCGATGGCACCTGTCTGGATCAAAATGATCGACAGACTGACAGCCGGAAAGCTGCACCGGCCGCTTTCCTGCCTGAGCCAGGCCCTGAGTGTACGTCGGCGGATTTATACGGCCCATAACCAAAACCCATTCGACATCATCCAGGCGGCCAGTTATCGGGCGATCGGGCTGTTTTCCCCCCGAAAGGTACCGCTGGTCATACGCATATCCAGTTTTGAACCGCAATGGCGCCGGGCACTCAATATCCCCTGCACATTATCTCAGAAAGCGACCGAACAACTGGAGTTGCTGACCGTGCTCCGCGCCACAGCCGCCTATGCACCCAGCACGCGGCTGGCAAATGAAATCAGTCAGATCCTAAAAAAAAAAATTGATGTGATCCGCCCCCCATTTACCACAGAAGTTGAGAGTCGGGACCGGCGCTTTTTTGAGACGGAATTTCGGGGCACCGATTACCTGCTTTTTTTCGGGACGATCAGTCCATTGAAAGGCGGCCTGACAATTGCCGAAGTGTTGCCGTCGATTTTGAAAAATCACCCTGAACTGCATGTTGTATTTATCGGTAAAAGTCAGAATTATGGCGATCGACCGCTGATCGGGCACATCTTTCAGAAAGCCGGTCCGTATAAAAAACGGGTCCGGCACTTCAGTCCCGTTCCCCACAGCGAGCTTTATCCGGTGATTCAAAATGCCAGAGGCGTTCTTCTGCCGTCGATTGCTGATAATTTTCCCAATACGTGCATGGAGGCAATGGCTTTAAACCAGATCGTTATCGGAACGGTGGGTTCCAGCATGGAGGAATTGATTACAGACGGTGAAAACGGATTTTTATGCCGGCCGGGTAATCCGCAATCTCTACTGGAGACCATCGAAAAAGTCATGAAACTGTCCGAAACCGAAGAGCAGAAAATAAAACGGAATGCCGGACAGCGCATCAAGGCGCTGGCGCCGGAGCTGACCATCCCGCCCCTGATCAACTACTACAAAGAGGCCATTCGGAAAAGCCGTCATTAAAGTATGACCGTAAGAAACACATCGATCATCGTCTGCACTAAAGACCGCGCTGAGGATCTTGCCCGTTTTATCGAATCGGTAGATTTACAAACCCGGCTGCCGGACGAATTGATCATTGTCGATGCCTCGGGTGATGGACTGACCCAAAAACTGATTCAATCCGTCACCCGCAGGGCCCGCTATAAAGTGAAGTATACCAGGGCTGCCCCCGGTTTGACGCGCCAACGCAATATCGGTGTTGAAATGGCCGGAGGTGATACCCTGTTTTTATTTGATGACGATACAGTACTCGAACAAGATTATGTCGAAATCGTAAGCGCCACGTTTGACAAATATCGCCTGAAGAATGTCGGCGGTATATGCGGTCGAATTACGAATATATCCGAAAACAGACCCTTTAGGGATGCTATGTTCAGAACCTTTTTTTTCCTCACCGACAGGAGCCACGGCCGTTTGAAGTTATCCGGTTTTCCGGCCTTTCGCCGGGGCAGCAAGTGCGCATTTGTCGAGGTGATGCCCGGCAACTGTATGGCCTATGCAAAAAACGTCTTCAAGCACTTTGCTTTCGACGAGAATCTGACGGGGTATGGATTTATGGAGGATGTTGATTTTTCATACCGTGTCAGCAAAAAGTTCCGACTGCTTTATCAACCGTTAGCCCGGCTGGCCCATTATGAAACAACCTATACAACAGTGGATTCCAGAAAGCTGAAGCGCATGCAAATACGCAATCATTTTTACTTGTTCAAAAAAAACATGGCCAAAGGTCCATTTCAAATAATCGGTTTTACATTGTCAATTGCCGGCCTTTTTCTCTACAGCCTTCTCCGGACCAAAGATTTGCGGGCCTGTCAAGGGGTCATAGACGGGCTTTTTAATCCACTGACTCAAAACGATAGTTCGAATGGGCATCCAATTGATCGCGTTGAAGAAATGTAAATGCTTGCCGGTAGGCCTTCCATACAAGGCGGCGTACCGTTAATCATCGAAAGGCTACATATTGCGGATTCTGCACTGTTGTAACGCGTTTATGAGTACCGGCGGGATCCAGACCATGGTGACCCATCTGCTCACAGGAATTGCCCGGCGCGGTCATATTTGTGCAGTTCTTACAACCGAAAGTTCGGCCGGCAACAGGCATGATGTCGTTCAGTGTTTCAAAATTAGACACCAGGGACATAAACATCGCTTCAAGGCTGCGGTCAAGCGGGTTTTGCATACCGCTCACAACAAGAAGCAAATTAATCGCGTGTTGAAGGACTGCCAACCGGATTTGATTCATTTTCATATCGGTCCCCTTTTGGACGATGGTTTCAAACATCTGCTCGAATCATCGCTGCCCTGTGTTCTGACCCTTCATAGCGTCATCCAGCCGGATTTTTTCGCCCATGTTCAAGAAAAACGTTTTATCATCGACCTTGTAAACCGGGTTGGTTATATCGTCTGTGTTTCCGAAGCTGTGGCGACCGCGCTGAATCAGTTTACCGGTCTTAAAGCACCGCTGGAAGTGATTCCCAACGGTATTCCGGTTGAGATTCCGGTCCCCAGATACCGAAGGAAGGATCGGCAGCTGCTCTTTGCCGGCAGGCTCTGGCGGTCCAAAGGGCTGGACATCCTGATTCGAGCCCTGGCTGCCCTGAAGGACATAAGGTTGTTGATCGCCGGTGACGGCCCCGAGCACGACCGGCTGCTTCACATGGCGCAGCAATTGAAAGGGTCGGACATCGAGCTGCTCGGCAATATCGCGCCAATTCAATTGCAGCGGCTCATGCTCGAGAGCACAGCCTTGGTCGTGCCATCAAGATTCGAAGGTCTGGGCCTGGTCGCCCTGGAGGCCATGTCCTGCGGCTGCCCGGTGATCGCCAGTGATGTCGGTGGCTTGAAGGAGATCATCGTCGACGGGCAGAACGGTCTGCTGGTACCGCCCGAAGATCCGGATTCGCTGGCGAAAGCCATTCAGATATTGCTGGGCAACAGGGGCCTGCAAAAGACTTTTTCTGAATGCGGACTGCAGCATGTCAGAACAAATTATACCATTGATAAAATGACCGCCGCCTATGTGAATGTGTATAGACGGCTGCTCGGGGCACACGAACGGGCCGATACGCCTGTGTAAATGATGTTGAACACATATTTTTCCAATAAAATCTACTGGCCACTGGCGCAAAAACTCAAAGGGGAAAGCGCCCCCGATGCGCTTCAAAAGCTGGATGCGACTCAATGGCAGTCTGCAGCAGAACTGCAGCGCAGCCAGTGGCAAAAGGTGCGGCGCACTGTCTGTCGGGCCGCACAGCAGGTGCCCTATTATCGAGATCTTTACCGGCAGGCGGGGTGGGCTGCGAACAATGCAAGCTTCTCTTACAAAGATTTTCAGGGGCTGCCGACCGTTCACAAAGAAGACCTGAGAGACCAATTCAGCCATTTTTTGAATCCTGATTACCGGGGCCGTATCACTACCAGCCGCACCAGCGGATCGACCGGCATCAGCCAAATTCTGAAATACGACAGCACTCACCAGAGTTTGTCTGAAGCGGCACGCTGGCGCGCCAAAGCATGGTGGGGCATATCGCCGGGCGATCCCCAGGCCGTGATCTGGGGCCGGCCATTTACCGGCAGCTGGGACCGGATGACCCAGAAATTGAAAAGCCGTTTGATGAATATCCTGTTATTTTCGGCCTTCGATTTAAGAGATGACACCCTTGCACGCATCTGGTCCAAAATAGAACGGTTCGGCCCAAAGATTATTTACGGGTATCCCTCGGCCGTCTTCCCATTGGCCCGATTTCTGCGGGAACAACGCATCTCCGCCCGACACGTCGGCTTGAAAGTGATAATGACTACGGCCGAAGCGATTACCACCGGTCAACGTCAGACCATAGAAGACGTCTTTGGTTGTAAGACGGCAAATGAATACGGTTGTTCAGAAACGGGCGGATTCGCTTATGAATGCCCTTCCGGCAGCTGGCACGTTGCCAGTGAATTGACCCTGGTCGAATTTCTCGATGATCAGGATCGTCCGGTCGCAGCAGGGTCACCGGGACACATTGTCGTGACCCATCTGTGCAACGACTACATGCCCCTGATTCGCTATCACATCGGGGATATCGGCGCATATAAGGAAGGCGTATGTCCATGCGGACGGTGCCTGCCGATGATGGATGTAGCGGTGGCCAAGGAATCAGATCTCATCAGGCTTGAGGCGGGTCGCACATTTTCTTCCGAACTGTTCGACTATATCAACCTGGCCGTGATGAAGGCCTTTCCGGATTCTATTCTGCAGTTCCGCGTAACCCAGAAAACATGCAATGGTTTCGATCTGGAAGTCGTACCGGGCAGCAAAGATATCGGTGCGGCCGAAAAACTCTTCGTCAAACACATGCACAGCGCGTTGGGTGAGCACAACAGCGTTAATATTATGCGCCTCCCTGAAATCAAAAGGGAGCCGACCGGTAAACTGAGGTATTTCATATCCGAGCTGGGCCACCGTCAATTGCACCCGGAAATCTGATCGGAAGTGTTCGTCATATAACGTCAATTGAGAAAGTTAGAAAAAATCCTTTGCTAAGATCGATACACAGCGAGTCAATTGACGAGGTATCCTTTCTTGGATACGGGTCCCTGTGTACTTATCAGTACAAGACACTGGAAAATTTAAAGAACGTTTGCAGGTTATCCGGGTCATATTACCAGCCCTGCACTAAAAGAGATAGATTCCATGTGTCGCTGGAAGATTTCAACAAAATAGTAAAATTAAACTTTTGTACCCTCGCTAGAATATACGGCCGTCTGCCCAAAGTCTTATTCAAGGCCATTGAATACGTCGATATCTTTATCAGTGCCATGCTCGATCTTATTCGAACTGCCGACAAGAAAAGCAAAATACTGATTATTACAGGATGGGCCTTGCTGCCCCTGATTCTTATCGGACGCCTGGGATTTAAGAAAGTTTATGTATGGAAATTCGGTATTGCCGAAGAATTGCTTCTTGACGGCAGCCGTAGAAACAGGTGGTATTTTTATCTGGTTAAATCACTGGAAAAGATGTTTTTTGCTTTTGCCGATGGATTCATCGTTCAATCGCCCGGAATGGCCGCTTATGCCAGCGATCTGGCCGGCCGTGAAAAGCAGGCTTTTATGGTTCCGTGTGTGGCCGACCACAGCCTGTTTGCTTTCAATGCGTCGGGTCGCGAAAAGATGCGGCAGGAATTGGATCTGCAGAATCAATTTGTGGTAGTAAACTTGGGGTCCTTCAATCCGTGGCAAGATGCCGATGAAGTTATGCGGACATTTAAGGCGATAAAATTAATAAAGAAAAATGCCATCCTTTTTCTGGTTACCGCCGATGGGAGCCGCTATGAACCTTACCTGAAAAAACACGGCATTGAAGCATGCCGCATTCAGCAGGTCCCTCACAGTGATGTGTCGCGGCTGTTGTGGGCATCTGATCTGGCCCTGCTGATACGCATCCAACATCCAGTCATAGAAGTTGCGTCACCGATAAAATATGCCGAGTATCTGGCCGCCGGTTTGCCGGTAATGGTGACCCGCAATGTCGGTGTTTATTCAGATTACACCGTGCGGCATAAACTCGGGCAGGTCGTTGATCCGCAAGCTGACGATCTGAAAGATCAGGTTGCATTGCTGCTCGATGCGATGCCTTATCCAGACCGGGAGCGTATGCGGATTACCGAGTTTGCCAGGGAAAATCTTTCCGATCTATCGGTTCGGCAAAGCTTGCGCAAACTGAGCACCGGCCGGCGCCCTGACGCCTGAACCCCAAGGGATCCCCCCGGACCGTGGTTTCATCCATACAAACAAAGTCGATAATGAAGACGGATCGTCTCATGTTGAAGGCCTATGGCGGCATCTTTTGCCTCAGACGAAGCAAGCCTGAACCTGGATTCGATTCTTTTCTGTCAGGATCTTCTCACAATTTATCAAACTTGTGGGAGAGTCCATCGAATAGACAGCTGCAGCCTGTAAAAACGGTCGCACTGGGCGACCGTGAGCTGCATGTATACCGGAATCGCCAGATCGATGATCAATTCGTCCGAACGCTCATCGAAGCTGCCTGCAGGCAGCGGGATAATCGCCAATCCAATCAGGACGACTCATTCGCGTTCGGTATTAAAGATGATATAAGCCCCGACTCGTTTACCGGAAGAGGGCTGGTCTTTATTTTTGAAACGGAGACCGAAGAGAAATGCACCCGCCGCATCTGGTTGATTACTGACAGGATCGCCAGCCGCAAGATTTACTATGCCAGAAACGACCGTTTTTTTATATGGTCGACATCTCTGTCAGAGTTGTGTCTGGTGTTGGACCGCCTTGATATTGACCTTCAACTGGATATTACCGGCCTACATCGTTTCCTCGACTATCTGCACCTGCCTGAAGCCTGTTCTCTGTTCGAAGGCATTGCCTGTATTCCGCCGGCATCCATACTGAGTGTTGACGAAAATCAAATCAGCATTCACAGCTACGGCAAGTCGTACTTTTGTCCTGAGCGCACCGACACGCTTGAATTTGAAATGCAACTGAAGCAGGCGATCAAACACAGCATGGATGATTGCCCGCCAGAAGGCGCCGGCCTCTTTCTGAGTGGCGGGCTTGATTCTTCATTACTGGCCGCAGTCGGTAAAAAGAAAAACATCAAAATGCATACCTATTCAGCCGGTTTTTACGGGATGCCGGACGAGTTGAAGGATGCCGAAGCAATTGCCCGGGATTTAGGCACATCGCACCACGCTTTCGAAATAAAACCCGCAGAAATAGAAAAATTGCTTCATGATGTCGTTTCGGTTCTTGGCTACCCAACCGGCAACCCTTCCGCGCTGGCGACTTTTTTAGTGGCGGATCGGGCGCGTAATGATGTCAAAGGCCTCTATTCGGGGATGGGCAGCGACGAATTATTTGCCGGGCATACCAAACATATTGCCGCCCGATATTGGTATACCTTGCGCCCTTTACTTTCGCTGACACGCAAAGCCCGGTTCGTTTTTTCCCGGATCCGCAATGAAATGACCGGCAGGCCGACGGCTATAAACCATTACATCGATTTATACCGCTTTTTTAATTCGGTAGAGTTTGACGAGTTGCTGAATAATAAGCGCAATCATACCGGCGGCTGTTACGCTGAATGGGTAAAGGGGTCCTTGCATCGATCCGTTTTTGGGACAGATGTGTATGCCTGGCTGGTTGATGGTCTGCTTCCATTGGCAACCGCCCTTACAGCGTATCACGGGTTGACGTTGCATACACCGCTTTGCAGTGATCCGATGCTGAATCTGGCGGCCAGAATCCCATTTTCTTTGAAAGTTAAAGGAACCAGAGGAAAACGGATTCTCTACAACGTGGCTGTAGATTTTTTACCGCAATATGTACTCAAAAAGAAACGTCAGGGTTTTACATTGCCGATGGGCCAGTGGCTGCGCGGCCCCTTGCGGTACCTGATGGAGACTTATCTGAACGACCAAACCATAGAAAACAGGGGCCTGTTCGATGCTGCCGCGATCCAAAAGATCGTATCAACCCATCTTGCCGGCAGGGCCGATCTTTCGCTGCAGATCTGGGCGCTTATATCCCTGGAAGTCTGGCAGCGCATATTTATCGATCAGAGACGTTGCAGACAGTGAGCGTGCAACAACCCCATATTCTGGTCATAACCGATTTTTTCTTTCCCGACAGTACCGGCGGCGCCAACAAGATGGCCTATTTTACGTCACGCGGTCTGGCCGCCAGCGGGTTCAACATCAGCATTATCACCCGTAAAATTCATGCCGGGTTGCCAGATACGGGCCTGATCGAGCAGATGCGCGTTTTTCGCTACCGGCACAGCGGTTCATGCCCGCCGGCAAATTTTCTAAATCTCAGAAACAGCATCCGGAATTTACAACATAGCCTGAGTTCGGATGCAAAGAATCGTTTCGATCTGGTTATTGTTCACCAGCCTTTCATCGCTGCCATGCTGCGTCACAAGCATATTGTTCGCGATGTGCCATGGTTGTATAATTTTCACTCTTCCTGGGGAGAGGAGTACTGCATCAAAAAAACCGGCACCGACCGGCCCTGTGCATTAAAATCCCCGCACATTCGATTGGGTCAGCTCACTTTGAACGCTATTGAAAAATCTGTTTTGCGACGCTGCGGTAAAATCATTGTCCTGAGCCGCTTCATGCAGGACCGCCTTGAATCGATTCACGGTCTGTCACAAAAATCGGTGATCATACCGGGTGGTGTGGATGCCCGGCGCTATCTTCCCGCGCCCGGGAAAAAGGCCCTCCGCGCGAAACTCAAGCTGCCGGGTGACCGCATCATCCTGTTTACGGTGCGAAACATGCGCCAGAGAATGGGTTTGCCCAACCTGATTGCGGCTATGGCAGAACTCAAAGATGAAATGAATGATCTTTTCCTGGTCATTGCCGGCAAAGGCGAACTCGAGCATGATCTCAAAGCACTTGCAGGCCGACTGGACCTGGATAAGCACATCTTTTTTACGGGTTTTGTTCCGGAGGAACGGCTGCCACAATTCTACCAGGCTGCAGACATTTTTATACTGCCGACCGAACAGCTGGAAGGATTTGGGCTGGTGACACTGGAAGCGCTGTCCAGCGGTCTGCCGGTGCTGGGTACACCCGTGGGCGCCACACCTGAAATCCTGACCCGGATTGGCAAGGAATGGCTTACCGCCTCGAGCGGAACCCGCGATCTGGTCAGATCGATAAAAGAGAGAGTCCGGTTCGTTCAGCAGGATTCCGAAGCGTATCAGACGGTTTGCCACAAATGTCGGCAACTGATCGAAGCAAAGTACACCTGGCAGCATATAAACCGGAGCTGGCACTCGATCTGTCAGAGTATTATCGAGACAGCGGCCGGCAGCAGGTTAAAATGATTCTACTATCCAGATGCCCTGCGTGCAATTCTGATCAAATGGTCCGATGGGGCCGGAAGAATTTATACAAACAGACAAAGCCCTTTGACATGAATGATGCCGAAGACCAATTTCTGCTGGATCGTCTCAACCGAAAACATATCGTCAGATCTATCTTTTGCTGTTCTTCCTGTACGTTTCTTTTCCAGAACCCAACCTATTCCGAAAATGAACTTCACCTGCTTTACAACCCGGAGGGCCGAAACACCGCCGAATACTACGAATCTGCAGGCAAGTCGGCAGAGCAACTCTGGGCGTCGCCCGAAGCCCTGCGCAACGATGCACTCAGGAAGGAGTTCTACAGTTCGGTCATTCTGACACTGGGCGGTGCCTCGATTCTCGATTATGGCGGTGGGAATGGCGTAACCCTGACCCACCCACGGTTGGGTAACAAACAGCGATTTGTCTTCGATTTCGGGAAAAACCAGAATAATATCAGCGACGGTATTGTCCCGCTGGAAAAACTGGATGGCGGGCAAAGCTTTGATTTCATACTCTGCACCCACGTCCTGGAGCATATACCGGAGCCAGTATCCACACTTAAAACATTCCGCCGATCGATCAGTGCCCGCGGATATTTGCTTCTCGAAGTACCATTTGATTTTACAGAGCGGATGATATCTCGAAGACCGGGGGCTGTCTGGCACGTAAACTATTTTAACCGCAAGTCGTTACTCCAGGCTGCCGGGATGTCGGGCTGGGATTGCAGTTTACTACGAATAAAGCAAATGCCGTATTCCAACAGGTACCAGGCTTGTATCCTGGGAATTTTCGTACCGAAGGGCAGCCACCCTCGACATACCAGCACGGTCTCGAAAGCCCACCTCGTTATAGATATGATCGGTTCAATGATCAGGAGAATTAAACGGTCTTTGCCGCGATGATAGTATTAGATTTGCTGACCGCTTCCGGCAGGACGGCTGCCGGTCGATCATTACGAATATTCCGTTGCATCAATTAACATCAAAAATGCTGAAAGACTTTGTGCGCTATAAGATCGCTGAATCCACGGCCCAAATTGAAAAAATCGAAGGCCGGCATATTGGTCCGGTCAGGGGACCGGTTCTTTCAGTTATCATCCCCACCCTGGATGCCTTCCGTGGGGGATATTTCCCTCAGCTGCTGAGCCAGTTACAGGATCAGTCTTTTCAGAATTATGAGGTCCTGATAATCAAAGGAGATAAACGCCAGGGCCGCGCCATCAATACCGGAGCCGCCCTGGCTCGCGGGGATTATATTCTGACCCTGGATGACGATACACGTCTCGGGTGCGTGGATCTCTTCGGCAAATTGGTGGAAGTACTCGATAATCATCCCGATATTGGCATGGCCGGTGTTCCCAATCTCATACCGGATGATGCCTCCTGGCTGGTAAGACGGGCAATGGAACAGGTTCCGCGGCGCAGTTCGCCAAAGGTCCGGGAAGTTACTGTCAGCGATATGGCCGAGCATCCCTGCCTGATCATGCGTAAAGATATTTTTTATCGTGTCGGGGGAGAAAACGAGTTGTTGCCGCGGGGCCTGGATCCTTATTTGCGGCAGGTTTTCAGGGAAGCCGGCTATAAAGTAGTGGTGGCCCCGGATGTATTCATTCATCATCTGCCGCCGGAAACGCCTGGCAAACTCATGCGTCAATTTTTTCGCAACGGTTACATCGCCTGCTATGTCAACAAGTACTATCCGCACTGGGTATTTGAGCTGACCACCGAACACCGGGACCTGGAGCAGATTCAGGCCGGGTGGAAACAACGGATTTTGCGCCAGGTGCGAAAACTGACGGGTGCCGTGGTGGATCGAAAGCCGGTTTTTTTAACCACCCAGCTCGCTTATCTGTGCGGCTTTTGCTGGGGCGCGGTGAAGATAAGAAGTGCCAAAGATCTGTAGGGTCTAAAATTGCCACGAATTAACACGAATTGTCACGAATCAGATAATTAGAAACAGCAGCATGTGAGGATCCTGGCCAAAGTTTTTTAGTCAGTCAAAATCACTACTGTCCGGGTAACAATTCAATAATATCAATATGATACAATTTTACTACGCATCCAACTTGTAATTTTGGCAAAATTTTATCTCACTGTTTTTGATTAGTAAAAAGTATTTAGGC
>Ga0126335_1000148_pt1 | contig 32714 bp, 33 predicted proteins | sample OlaspJWI45metaG_FD_108409 | JGI IMG/M metagenome (GOLD analysis project Ga0126335, IMG submission 108409) | Marine gutless worms symbiont microbial communities from Oahu, Hawaii - Olavius sp. 1 OAHU.JWI-45 metaG | ecosystem: Host-associated > Annelida > Digestive system > Unclassified | place... | reverse complement strand
TTATCGAATCGATCGGGCAATGAGTAACGCCCTTTCAGGGCTAATGTCTTGAATATCATACGAATCCGGGGCGTTGCCCCGGGCTGACATAGTAACGCCCCTGCGGGGCTATAGCAGTTGTCAAAAATATGTTCCGTTTAGGTGGACCGTGCGCGAGTTAAAAATCAAGATGGACAGTCTACACAAAACTCAGAATAATACCCATATCGGAACGTTTTTCTGACAAACGCTCTAACTACCAAGATCATCTAACAAAAGCGGGCCGATGAAATCATCGGCCCGCCTGTTTTTGAATCGCACATGGAATGCATGTTAAACATTTTTATCCAAATTTTTTCCCCAATTCGCTCTCTGTTGCTACCATCATGGGAAATGAAAGCAACGTGTCGTTTAAAGCCACAGCCTGACAGTGGACGAGGGGAAAAAATTAGTTGAATGCCACGCCCGGCTTTACCCCCAGCCGCTTCAACACAATGGCCATGGGACAAAAACCGGTAAATGCGGCCTGAGCCATGTTGAGTCCGACAAAAGCGGTAAACCACAGCCAGTTGGTGCTATGCAGAACTGCCAGCATGACGCTGAGCAGGATGAAAGTCCCGGCGATGAACATGATTAAGCGATCGACACTCATTGCAGCCTCCTTGTAAGGTTCATATTTACTGATTGTACGGCCTGTTTCAGCAAGAAAGAGACTGCATGGGCGAAGGGGTTACAGGAAGATTATGGAATGCGGAGTCAATGCGGCGCTCCGCGCAGGCAAAATTCGTAAACCTGAAGCGGCCGGTGTTGTGTTCTGAGAGTCCAATTATCTATTTCGCTGTGCTCTCTGTGTACTCTGTGGTTCTGCGGTCCTTCGACGATTTCGGCCTGTCAGCCGGGCTTCATTGACAACGGCGTTTTCAGGCTTAGATTTACGGCATTTAAAACGGAACCTACGAATTTAGCGGTTTGCTGTGAGGGAGACAATGCCAGCGGCGGCATGAATTTTCTACGGATCAGGAACTGATCGGAGCAAATAAAAGCAGAATTTGTTCGGAATCTCTAAGGGAGGATATTTAATGGCGATTGAAACCAAGGAACAGGTCCTGGAACGGGTACTGGAAATGGAGAGACCCAGATGCCCGCACTGCGACGTGGAGATGAGTCTTTACGAAGTTCCGTCAATGACTTTCAGTGACGGATTGGGCTGGGGGACCCCCTATCTTTTTTTATGTTTTAACGATGAGTGCACGCTTTACACCCAGGGCTGGGACCATTTGAAGGAAAACTACGCCCACACCGCCTCATACCGCTGCATGAACTATCCCGGCACCGAACAATTCGAATTGATGCCCGTCTTCAGCCCGATGGGCGCCACCGGGCAGATCATTGACAATGAAGCCATGGCCGCCAAAGAAGCGCTCAAAGAATCGATAAAGATCGGCTTTTCGATCCTGGCCGAGTGCTACGTTTCAAAAAATGCCCCTGAAGCCCTGCGCATTTTACTCGACCCGACCGAACCGATGCGTGTCAGGGTAAAGGCTGCCGAAATTGTCGGTGATATCGCTGAAACCGATGCCATCGAGCCGCTCAGAAACCTGAAAGTCGGCAACCAGCTGTTGGAGGAAGCCCTTCAAAAAGCGGTCAGCCATATTCACGAACGCTTCTTTACCCGGGAATGCCCGTTTTGTGCTGAAATTATCAAGAAACGCGCCAAAATCTGCAAACATTGCAGCCAGGATGTCGCCGGGAAGTGATCCAACCGTATATCGAACGACCAAAGTGGCGTTAATCCGGCGACTCCCGTTAGCTTACGGCTGCCGGTAGGGCTTTGCCTTAAGCCGGTGCATGGTTTTCTGGCGCTGGATTTGCAGTATTTCTCTGTAGATCGGAGAGGTTCTAACCAGAGGATCCAGGCGACGACGCAGAGAGCTTAATTCTTCAGCCCGCCTCGGATGTTGCTGCCGGGCACGCCGTAATTTGGGTGAACCGGGCGGTTCGGTAGCCAGTAGATATGCTCTCGGATGATCCCTGCGCAACCCTTCCAGTTCACGCAGGGTGCGGACCGTCAGTTTGTAGCGTCGCGGGTCTTCCCGACGCATTGCGGCCAGCTGCCGGTTAAAATCTTCCTTCAGCCGCCGGATCGTCGGATGTCTGCGCCGCTCGACATCGCGGCGGTCAAATTCGCCATCGACAGTCTGACGCCGCGGCGCAGGCATATTGGCCAGCGCCTGCTTGCCGGCTGTGGCTTTCTGGCGGTGGTTGAATGCAGCATAGATCTCCCCGGTTGTCGCATCGATCATACGGGCGTTGATCTCTTGGTAGGCGCCCACATGGGCAACCGTTCCGGAAATGATGGCATCCACGTTGAGAATCTTACCGATCTTATGTTCATCTTCCACCGTCACCCCGGTCAGGCCCAGCTTTTGTTCGTCGAAAACTTTGTTCAGCTGTTTGCGCTCAATGACCTTCAGATCAGGAATGGCCGAAAGATGGCTTATGATCTGCTCGGCCAGCAGCTTGCCGACCTCGGATTGTGTACCGTCAATTTCCGTAAAATCAATGACCGAGATGCGTTTGTGCGGCAATTTGTGAGCGTGCTCAACAAACACATCACTCATCAATGCAGCACTGTCCGGGGTCGCGACATCCCTGGCATCGTCTTGCGTTTGCGGTGTCTGTGTCGGTGCACCCACACAGCCGATCATTACAATCATGCCTATAATAAAGACCAGGTGTTTCATTTTCATACCTTTTGGGGGAGATTCACAATTATAGTGATTTTCAGAATTATATTCCGCTACAATCCGTTGGTGTTTATCGCAAAGATTTGTGGGCGGGTTTAAAACCCGCCCCTACACAGTTGGTAACCAAATTCAATCGGAACATATTTATGACAACTGCTGTAAATGCTGTATCGGCAATCGGCAGGCTGTACTTGAGTAGTTCTGACATTGATGGTCTCGTAAAAAGTCAGAAATTACTCTATAGCGTCATTCCGGCGAAGGCCGGAGTCCAGTAATTTCAATGTCTTCTGGATGCCGGATCCGTCATCCCGGACTTGATCCGGGACCGGCATGACGAAATCGGACTTTTTACAGTTTTATCAACATTTAATACGGATTAATTCGATATCGAGGCACATCTATTCGGCGGATCAGTGATGCAGAAGTGTTTTTGACGCAAAAAGCGCTATAAGTTGCGCGCGACATTTACGTTCTGACTGTCGTAACTGCGGAAAATGAGCCGGGTCTTTTCACGCCGATCTTCCGGCAGTGGTTTCAGCTCGAGGTGCTGCAGTTGTCTGGCGGCTTGCTGCTTTGTCGGCACCGCATCCCAGCTTTCACCCACATGCGCTCCGGTCAGGGTGTCCAGCAGAATGGCCCGGCGGCCATCGGAAACAAGGCAATAAGGAATCTGAAATTTATCCAGCAGGCGGGCGGCAGCCAGGATTTCCCTTTCACGCGAGCCCAATGAGGCGGCCGCGCATTTTACGGCCATAAAGCGCGTTTGCCCGCCGTCCGGGCTGACCACCAGATCGACCACTGACCGGTATGCTTCGCCGGCAACTTCAAAGGCGATGGGCACATCCACCGCGACATCTTTTTTGGCATACCCTTTCTCTTCAACCAGAAAACGCTCGACTTCCTGCCGATGCCTCTCGGCGCCGACATCGGGTATTTTTTGGCCGGTTATGTAGTCTTCGATCATGTGGTGCGCTAGCTTTGGTCCGGGCACTTATTTTCTCCCTGTTCACTTCAGTAAAGATGTTCCGGTCATCTCATCGGGTTGCTCGATTCCGAGCAATTCCAAGATGGTGGGTGCAATGTCCCCCAGTCGCCCTTCACGCAATGTCGCCTGGCGTCTGCTGTCGTCAACCAGAACCAGGGGCACCGGGTTGACGGTATGGGCGGTGTAAACATGCCGGTTGCCATTGAGCATCTTCTCGGAGTTGCCGTGGTCGGCAGTGATCAAGGCCACACCACCGGTCGATCGGACGGCGGAGATGATGCGGCCGACACAGGTATCCACGGTTTCGCAGGCCTGGATGGCAGCCGCGAGAACGCCCGTGTGCCCGACCATATCCATGTTGGCAAAATTTAAAACGATCAATCCGTATGTACGCCCTTCGATGCGCCGGATCATTTCGTCGGTGACCGCAACAGCGCTCATCTGCGGCTTTTCGTCGTAGGTCGCCACATCCCGCGGTGATGGAATCAGACAGCGATCTTCGTTGGGAAACGGTTTCTCTTCGCCGCCGTTGAAAAAGTAAGTGACATGGGCATACTTTTCCGTTTCGGCGATCCGCAGCTGTTTCAACCCCTGCCCACTGATGACCTCGCCCAGGATTTTATGCAGCCGGACCGGTGGAAAGGCCGCCGGAAAGGTGAAGGTCTCGTCATAGGGGGTCATACAGGTGTAGCCGCCCAATTCGGGCAGCGGATCCCGCTCGAATGCATCGAAGGCCGGATCGGTCAGCGCCCGGGTGATCTCGCGGGCCCGGTCGGCCCTGAAATTAAAAAAGATCACGCCGTCACCATCTTCGATGGCGGCCAGCGGATGCTGCGCGTTGTCGGTCAGCACGATGGGCTTGACGAATTCGTCCGTCTCACCGCGACCATATGCATCCTGTATGGCCTGAACCGGATTTTGGGCGGCCACTCCCCGGCCCGCAGTAAAAAGCCGGTAGGCCTTTTCGATCCGATCCCAGCGCGTGTCACGATCCATGGCATAATAACGCCCGCAGATGCTTGCAATGGCGCCAAAACTGTGTTTGTCGATGTGCGCCTGCAGTTGTTCGATATAACCGGCGCCGCCGTCCGGTGGCGTGTCACGACCGTCTAAAATGGCGTGCACGAAGACCCGGACAAGGCCATGCTGGCGGGCCATATCCAGAAGCGCCAGCAAATGCGAAAACTGGCTGTGAACGCCGCCGTCGGAGACAAGCCCCATCAGGTGCAGCGCCTTTCGGCGCTCGGCCGCACCGGTCATGGCGTCGGTCAGCGCTTTATTGCGAAAAAAGCTGCCATCGGCAATGGCCGTGTCGATCCGCATCAGGTCCTGAAACACCACCCGTCCGGCACCGATGTTCATGTGCCCAACCTCCGAATTGCCCATAATACCATCCGGCAATCCGACGGCTTTACCGGAACATTGCAGGCGTGTGACCGGATAGGTGGCGCAAAGCTCGTCCAGCACCGGTGTTTTGGCCAGAGTAACGGCATTTCCAGGCCCAGGGTCTTCTAGACCCCAGCCGTCCAGGATCATCAACAGGCACCATTTATCGGGTTTCATCATTTAACTCCGTTTTTGGGTTGGGCGGTTGCGATGCCGGGTGATCGATCTTTTTGGCATCGATCCATAATCCGTCCAGGTCATAAAAGGCACGTATCGGTTCATAGAAAATATGAAAAATGACGCTGCCATAATCGAGCAATACCCACAGCCCTTCCGACAGACCTTCGATACTGATGGGCTTAATTTTCTGTTGACCCAATACGGCCTTGATGCGCTCTGCCAGGGCCATGACCTGGCGATTTGACTTACCACTGCAGATAATGAACACGTCGGCCACCGAAGTCAATTCACGGACATCGAGTACGACAATGTCCCGGGCCTTCTTTTCGTAAACCGCCTTTAAGTATAAATCCAGTTCAGGAATATGATCATCGGTCAGGGTCATCGATAAAGTCCCCTGGTTTCGATATAGTCGATCACCTTTTGCGGCAGCAGGTATTCAACCGATCTGCCGGCCTGGATCATCTGCCTTATTTTTGAAGAAGAAATATCCAGCAAGGTGACCGGCTGGATGAATACCGGCTGTAAACGCGGGTGAATATACCCGGAAGATGCCTCAGAATAACGGTAGCCCGGATCAACGGTTGTGTTCAGCATTTTCAGCAGGGTGTTTTTTAACTGACCGGCAAAATTGTTTTTGGGGGTCGGACGCAGCATGACAATTATTTTTATCAAACCAAATATGTCCCGGTACGATTTCCAGGTATCGATCTCTAAAAAAGCGTCCTGCCCGAGGATAAAATAGGCTTCGGCCTGCTCCGGCAGAATCGATTCGAAATAACGGATCGTGTCGATGGAAAAAGACAGCCCGGATCGCATCAGCTCAACATCACAGACACTCAGACCGGTGCTGTCTGATACGGCCAGCCGGATCATTTCCAGGCGATCCTCGGCTGCGGCAACCGCATCGGCATTCTTGTGAGGTGGAATGGCCGCCGGAATCAGATGGCAATCATCCAGGGCAAAGACTCCCTTTACCTCCAGGGCCGCTCGCAGATGCCCGAGATGAATCGGATTGAAGGTACCGCCGAAAAGTCCGACGCGCATGGTTACCACCGGATCACGTTTTTGCATCGTGAGATAGAGCAGTTGTCATAAATCTGAAAATCACTATAAGCCGCAGCTTTTTTAACAACGAACAGCAAAGCCGGCCAGGCGTTAATGCCATCTTCCTGAAAAACCCGCGTCACGGCTCGGCCGTGACGGCCAGATTATCCCGATGAATGACCTCGTCGTATGGCTTGTACCCCAGCCGGTTTATTATCATTCTGGTTTGAAGTCCCTTTATTTTACGGATATCTTCGGCACTGTAGTTTGTCAGACCGGTTCCCAGGACCCTGTCGGCCTGGTTTTTAAACGCCACGGCCGCGCCAATGCGAAAATCGCCCTCGACCCTTACGATACCGCTGGGCAGCAAACTCTTGCCCCGCTTCATAATGGCGTCGACCGCGCCTTTGTCGAGCGTGAGAGCCCCCTGGGGTTTGAGGTTGAATGCAATCCAGCATTTGCGTTTGGCCAGCTTCTGTTTTTTCGGCACAAAATACGTACCCAGTTTTTTACCTGCAAAAAGGCGCATCAGAATATCTTTACGTGCACCATTGGCAATCACCATGGGAACGCCGGCCGAAGTCAACTTTCGTGCGGCCCTTATCTTACTGAGCATGCCGCCGGTTCCTAATGCGCCTGGAATATCACTGGCGTATTGTTCGATGCGTTTTTGAATGGTGGTCACAACGGGAATCAACTCGGCATCTTCAAATGTTCGGGGATCTTTGTCGTAAAGGCCGTCTATATCGGTCAGGTTGATCAGGATATCGGCGTCCATCAGCAGTGTGATCATGGCCGCCAGGGTATCGTTGTCACCGAACTTGATCTCCTCGACCTTGACCGTATCATTTTCATTGATAATCGGCACGACCTGCCAGTCGAGCAGCGTGTTCAATGTGTTGCGGGCATTCAGATACCGTTTGCGATGAGCAAGATCATCGCTTGTCAGCAGGATCTGGGCCACCTGCCGGTTATATTTGGCAAATGATTTTTCGTATTCGAGGATAAGGCCCGCCTGCCCGACGGCAGCGACCGCCTGCCGTTTGGGTATCTGGTCGGGGCGTCGCTGCAAACCCACTTTTCTAAGACCGGAAGCCATGGCTCCGGATGATACCAGAATTACCTCGACCCCGTTGCGGATCAGGCGACAGATTTGACGGCTTATGGACCCAATGGCTTTAAGGTTTAATCCATGATCTTCGGTCAGTACGTTGCTGCCGACTTTAACCACGATGCGTCGGCTGGAATCAAAACCACTGTTCCTATCTGTTTTCATTCGGTTCATCCAACATTTGAACAATGCGGGTTTTCAATTGCGCCAGCCCCTTGCCTGTCAGAGCAGAAATTTTCAGCCCATTCTTTGGGTCGAGCGCTGCGAGCATTGCATTTGCGGCTTCTGCCGCACCGGGCAAATCCACCTTGTTGAGGGCGATGATACGCGGCTTGGCGGCAAGATTCCGACCGTAGCGGGACAATTCGGTGTCAATGGTCTCAAAAGCATCCATGGGTCGGGTGTCATCGATGGCAGACGCATCGATTAGATGCACAAGCATCCGGGTTCGTTCGATATGCCTTAAAAACCGGGTACCCAGACCGGCACCCTTATGGGCGCCTTCGATCAGACCGGGAATATCGGCAACTATAAACGGTTCCCCCGATCCGGTTTGAACAACACCCAGGTTCGGTGTAAGGGTCGTAAAGGGATAATCGGCAATTTTGGGTCGGGCTGACGATATGGCACTGATGAGGGTGGATTTTCCGGCGTTGGGAAGACCGACCAGGCCTACATCCGCGATGAGTTTAAGCTCCAGTTTAACCGAGCGCATCTGCCCCGGTCGGCCCGGTTGGGCGTAGCGCGGAGCACGGTTGGTGGCGGTTTTAAAGCGGGCATTGCCCCGGCCGCCCTCACCACCGTGAACCACCACAAATGTTTGTTCAGGTGCCACCAGGTCATTGAGGGTTTCACCGGTTTCAGCGTCAATGATCAATGTTCCGGGGGGGATATGTATAATCAGGTCTTCGCCGTTTTTACCGGTTCTCTGTTTTCCCTGTCCGTGACTGCCGCTTGAGGCTTTGAATTCTCTTTTGAATCGAAAGTCGTACAGGGTGCGTTTGCGGTTTGTCGCCTTTAAAACGACATCACCGCCCTTGCCCCCATCGCCACCGTCCGGGCCACCGCGGGGCACATGTTTTTCCCGCCTGAAACTCACACAGCCCTTACCGCCGTCGCCGGATCGAACAGTGATAATCGTTTCGTCAATGAACTTCACTCGACTGCATAAACACTGACTTTTTTACGTGAGCGGCCCAGTCTCTCATAGGAAACCACGCCGTCGATTTTAGCATACAGCGTGTAATCTTTGCCCAGGCCAACGTTTTCCCCGGGATGAATTTTTGTGCCCAGTTGACGGACCAGAATATTTCCCGCTCTGGTGATCTGACCGCCATAGACTTTTACTCCGCGACGCTGCCCGTTGCTGTCGCGTCCATTTTTCGAGCTGCCGCCCGCTTTTTTATGAGCCATGATTAAATCTCCTCAAAAGGAAAAGTGCTTTGTCTTTTAATTATGCTTCGATACTGTCGATCATGACCGCCGTATACCGTTGACGGTGCCCTTGCTTGCGACGATATCTTTTCCGGCGTTTATATTTGAAAACGATAATCTTTTTAGCCTTGCCCTGTTCAACAACATGGCCGCTGACCCTGACATTTTCCAATGTCGGTTGCCCGATATCGACATTTTCTCCGTCCGAAAACATTAGAACGTCATCGAAGGTCACCTCGGTACCGATTTCTCCGGGTATTTTCTCGATTCTCAGCACCTGGCCTTTTTCGACTCGATATTGCTTTCCGCCTGTGGCGACAACAGCATACATCTTTTCAGCCTCCTTGATTCATCCCGTATGAGCGGGTGGTTTGCTTTCCAGCATCAAAAGTGGTAAATATGCTCGTTTATCATCGTCTTGTCAAGAAAAATGTAATAAGGAATAACCATGATAAAAATCGTCTCCATCGCCATGAGTAAGAAAAAAGGAACCCGCAAGCAAACCCTGGAAACGGCTGAACTGGTGCCGAACCACGGCCTCCAGGGCGATGCCCATGCCGGTGAGTGGCACCGCCAGGTCAGTTTCCTGGCCTCCGAGAGTATCGATAAGATGCGCACCCGCGGCCTGGATGTCACATTCGGTGATTTTGCCGAAAATATAGCCACCACCGGAATCGAATGGAAAGACGCAGCCGTGGGCTCACGCTACCGGGTCGGTCGGCAGGCCGAAGTGGAGATTACTCAGATCGGCAAAGAGTGCAAGAACAAATGCGCCATTTATTATCAGGCCGGTGACTGCATCATGCCCACCGAAGGTGTGTTTGCCCGGGTTCTAAACGGCGGAAAGATCCAGGTCGGAGATACAATCCAGCCCCTGTAGGTCGTTGCTCAGGTTCAGTTAATTCAGGGGGCGCGGAGTTTCACGGCGATTAACCGCTACATGAATAATCGGCGAATTCAGCGTGCAAACAGTGCACGCTTGCGCTGCCGATCATTCATTCCGCTATTCATAAGGCGTAGATGGAAAAACTCCCGACCTCTCAGTTAATTGGTGTTAGAGCGTTTGTCAGACTAACGTTCCGATATGGGTAGTTTTTTGAGTTTTGTGTGAATTGTCGATAACGTCTAATGCCCCAAACGCTCTAAAATTTTTTTATCATTAGAAAAAACTGTCTTGAGAACGGGCAGGCCACCCCGATGGCATTCATCTGATCGACCGTGGCTCAAAGCAATAATATAATAGACAGCGCGCAAGCGCTTCCACAACCTTGGCCCAGAACTGGCTACATATCGGACATCGAAATGTCAGGCTTTTAAAAATAATCTTTACAAATGCCACTATTTTTCGCTGAAGCGCCAGGGCAGGCTCCGCACTCCGAACTCCGAACTATTTCCAGAATTGTTCCGGCTTGCTTTTCAACTGGTGTAGGGCCTATATAAACGAAACACATTTTTGACAGCTACTATAAGCCTGCCGCTCAATTTTCAAGCAAAAAGGGGGACCACCGCAATGGCGGTTCCCCCCTCATAATCGAGTCTGATCAAAGGTTCGGTTAAGCGCGCACTTCCTGTTTGACCGAAACGGCGATCTTGAACAGCAGGGTCAGGACCAGAAAACCCAGGGCCCAGATGGCCAGTGAAATGAAAAGTTCCGGGATGGACGGTATGTACTCGTTGACCTCATGCAGCGGGTTGGGTACAAAACCGCCGGAGATCATGCCCAATCCTTTGTCGATCCAGGTGCCGGCAAATACGGCGATGCAGGCAACCGCCAGCACGCCCTCGTTTCGGCGGGTGATGGGCGGTACCAGCAGGATGATGCTGATGACCATCAATGCCATGGCGGTCCACATCCAGGGCACATAGGCACCGCGCCCGTCCAAACCGGCAAACAGATACGTAATGTGGTCCATGTGTTCCGGAATCTGGCTGTAAAAGACGGTGAACACCTCGCAAATGAAAAAGAACACATTCAAAATGATGGCATAGGTCACGATCTTTGCAAGGCTCTGAATCTGTTCGCGCCCCGGATCAAAATTGGTGACCCGCCGAATGATCAGGCACAACAGGATCAGCAGCGCCGGCCCGGCGGCAAAGGCCGATGCAAGAAAGCGCGGGGCCATGATGGCCGTCATCCAGAATCCCCGGCCCGGAAGACCGGCATACAGGTACGCCGTTACAGTGTGAATACTGATGGCCCAGGGAATCGACAGGTAGATCAGCGGCTTGACCCACATGGGATAGTGGGTGCCGTTGCGTTCGGCTTCCAGTACGTTCCATCCCACCACGATGTTCAAAAACAGATAGCCGTTCAGCACGATCGTATCCCAGAAAAGCACCGAGTGCAGCGTCGGGTAAAGCCAGACATTGAAAATTCGCATCGGCTGCCCGAGATCGACAATGATAAACGTCAGACACATCACCAGGGCGGCAATGGCCAAAAATTCGCCCAGAACTGTGATCCGGCCAAACGCCTTGTAGTCGTGCAGATAATACGGGAGCACGACCATAACCCCCCCGGCGGCCACACCGACCAGAAAGGTGAACTGGGCGATATAAAATCCCCAGGAAACATCCCGGGTCATGCCGGTCAGCCCGAGACCGAAATCGAGCTGCTTCAGGTAAACCAGAAAACCGGCTCCCACGATGGCTCCCAGAAAGGCCACCCAGCCGTAGTACTTTTTATCCCCTTTTATTGCTAATTCAAGCATATCGACCTCACACGATTTAAATGATTGCCGCTGCCGTGCCCGGCACCGGCAATCGTAAAATGGTAGTTTCGGTTCGGATCAGTTGCCATGACGCCTGTTCGATCCGCAGCCCGTGCGGTATTTGAATCTCTTGTGGACTTTTTGCCTTAAGCATGGTCGGCGCCCGGCTTACCCACGATGTAATAAACCGACGGCTCGGTCCCCAGAGCCTGTTTGCGTCGAATGGTGAAGTGGGTTCTGATCAACTCCCGAACCTCGGATTCGGGATCGTAAAGATCGCCGTAAACAATCTTACCCTCCGATGCGTCCACGCAGGCAGGGTTCTGGCCGACAGCCAGGCGTTCAGCGCAAAAGTTGCATTTTTCCACGACGCCTTTGGCGCGCGTGGGAAATTTCTTGTTCACCTTGGCGATAAACGGCCGCGGATCCCTGAAATTAAAGCTGCGGGCACCAAACGGACAGGCCGCCATGCAGAAGCGACAACCGATGCAGCGATGAAAATCCATTAGCACGATCCCGTCGCTTTCCCTTTTAAAGGTTGCCTGGGTTGGACAGGCCCGCACACAGGGCGGGTTCTCGCAATGATTGCACAAAACCAGAATGGGCGCATGTTCGATGCTTTCATTCATAAAACGCGATACTTTCATGGGAAAGGCATGCCCATAATGGGTTTCCCAGATCCATTTGATTTCATGCCGCTTATCCCGCATATACGGGACGTTGTGGGTTGCGTGGCACGCCTTTACGATCGGTTCGACATCTTCAATCGAATGAAACCGGGTTGTATCGATAACCATGGCCCACTGCCTGGCCTTGAGGGCCTGGGGGCCCTTTTCCACGGTCGGCGCGCCGGTGTGGGCGGCTTCCTGCTCGACGGCAAATGCATCCAGAACAGGCTTGGCTCCCAACCCTAAAGCCGAAATCCCTAATATTTTCAGTACATCTCTTCGCCTGCTATCCATCACTTGGTCTCCTTCGGGTTATCGATATGACAATCCCAGCAGTAGGGTCTTACCGAGGCATAGTCGTGGCACCGGTCGCAGAACTGGGCCTTGTTGGAATGGCAATCCAGGCACGTGTTGGAAAGGCTCATGTTAAACTTTTTGCCTTTCTCGTTGACGTAGATGCGTTCGGCATTGCGCACCACCGAATGACGCCATTGATCCAGCAACTGCATGTGATTGGCCTTCATGTACTCGGTTGAACGGACGCATTCTTTGGCGGCTTTGGCCATGGGCGTCAGTTCAACCTCGGGCGCCGGTCCGGCCTTTCCGAATACAAAGTTGTACCAGAAAGGGGATGCCACGATGATAACAAAAATGGCTAATCCGGTTGCGATTATCTTTTTATCCTTCATCAGATTCACCCTCCGTTTCGGCCACGGCAGCCCGCAGATCTTCCAGCTCTTCGGCGCGCAAGTTTACGGTTCTTTCCTGCTGTCCGGGCAGATTCAAAGCATTGGCGACCAATTCGTGTACGCCGGTCACATCGACCCCGGGTACCCAGTAATTCATCAGATCCGGCAATACCGCCCGGTCGATGGCGCAGATCGTGGCCAGCATGTTGACGCCCTGCTGTTGGTGAACATATTCGACGGCCTTGGCCCTGGGCATTCCGCCGGCCATGCGCAGCTCCATATCCTCGCCGGCGTTCAGGCCCGAGCCGCTGCCGCAGCAAAAGGTCTGCTCGCGGATTGTATTGGCCGGCATATCATAAAAGTTGTTGCAGACGTTCTTGATGACATAGCGGGGCTCTTCGAAAAGACCCATACCGCGGGCCGGATTGCAGGAATCATGAAAGGTGACCTTGAGGTGATCGTTGCGGCTGGTATCCAGATCCAGTTTGCCGTGCTTGAGCAGATCGGCCGTAAACTCTGTAATGTGGACCATCTTGGTCGAGCTGGCATTGTCAAAGCGGGTCCCGGTAATCGGTGAAACCGGTACCTCGAGAAAATCGGCCGGCCCGTTCATGGTATCCATATACTGGTTGATCACCCGCCACATGTGCCCGCACTCGCCGCCGAGGATCCATTTTACACCCAGGCGTTTGGCTTCGGCGTACATCTTGGAATTCAGGCGCTTCATGGTTTCATGGGAGGTAAAAAAACCGAAGTTGCCGCCTTCGGAAGCATACGTGCTCCAGGTGATGTCAAATCCGTATTTTTCCTGCAGGAAATGAAACAGCATCAAATAGCCCATGCAGGTGTACGTACCCGGGTCGGCAAAAACATCACCCGAGGGGGTGATAAACAGGATATCGGCCCCTATTTTGTTGAACTGGGGGTCGACCCGCACCCCGGTGAGCTCTTCGATGTCATCCACGAAAAAGTCGAGCATGTCTTTGAAAGCATGCGGCTGGATGCCCAGGTGATTGCCGGTCTTGTAGCAGTTTGATACCGGGGTGGCGATCCAGTCGATGTTCAGCCCCAGCAGGTTGAGCAGTTCACGGCCCATAATGGTGATTTCGGCCGTGTCGATGCCATAGGGACAAAACAGCGAACAGCGCCGGCATTCAGAACACTGAAACATGTATGACCACCACTCTTTGAGAACATTGTAGGTCATCGGCCGGGCGCCGTTTATCTGGCCCATGATCTTCCCCATGCGGGTGAAATCGTTGCGGTAGACCGAACGCAAAAGTTCGGCCCTGAGCACAGGCATGTTTTTCGGGTCGCCGGTGCCGATGAAATAGTGGCATTTGTCGGAACAGGCCCCACAGCGCACACAGATGTCCATGAAGACTTTAAAAGAACGGTATTTATCGAGCCGTTCCCGGAATCCCTCATGAATGATTTGCTGCCAGTTATCCGGCAGCTGCCAGTCTTCGTCAAAACAGCTCCATTTGCGTGCATTCGGAAAGCCAAGCGTGTCCAGACTGGCCGGATTGCCTGCATAACAGGCGATCCCCTTTTTGATTTCGGCCGGCACGTCCATCCAGTCGGTGCTGGGCGGACGATAACTTAAGCCTTTTAATTTTTCTTCTGCAGTTAGAAGATCAGACATAGGTTACTCCTTTTGCTCTTCCGCGGGTTTTTCCACCGTTTCTTCGGGCTCTGGTGCAGCCGGCGGTTTGACTACCGGCAGTCCGGCCTCGACCATCTTTTCCCTGAAATCGTCTTCGTATTCTTCGTAAGTATGAACCTCGACCGGATAGTTCCACGGATTGACATGGCGACGGGCCCGGGTGTCGGTGGTCATGTTGCGGGTCGGACTCAGGAAGATACCACCCAGATGCATCAGTTTACTGAAAGGAAAATAGGCCAGCAAAACGCTGACAAAAAACAGGTGCACATAGAATATCGGGCTGATCCCATCCGGGATGGTCAAATTGAAGGTCACCAGTCCCAGGCTCAGCTCCTTGGCCGCAACGACATCGGTTTTAAGAACGTAGCGCATCAGGATGCCGGTAAAGGCGATGCCGATGATCAGAAACAGCGGAAAATAGTCGGAAGCTATTGAGATATACTTGACATTGGCCACAAACATCCGGCGCGCCAGCAGGTAGATCACCGCAGCCAGCAGGACCAGGCCTGACAGGTAGACTCCCGGCGCACCGAACTGGACCGCATCATACATGATTTCAATGCGGAAGAAACCGTCCACGTTTTCCAGCAGACGCACAAAAAAAGGTACCGGTTCGGTAAAAAAACGAAGATGTCTTACCAGGACGGTAAAAAAGGCATAGTGAAATGCGAGCGCCCCCAACCACAGAAAAATTTCAAGCTGGTAGGCGAGCCGGCCGTCTTCTCTGAGCTTCATGCGGGTATTTCGGAAAAGCGATCGGAAAAAGACAATTTCCAGAAACATCCGCACGACGACACCGGCCCTGGTTGTCGGGTTGTCAATCGGTGCATGCTCGATCCAGGGAAGCGACTTTTGCTGACCGCCCGTGGTGGGAATTGCAAACGGTACCGGGGCGCGGGACCAGTCCATCACGCGGTATACAAATCCGATGATGAAGGTCAGCACAGCCAGGTAGGGAATCAATATGCCAAACAACCACTGCCCACCGGCCGCCGCTCCCACATAGGCAATCAAAAACAGAAAGATTACGGCTATGAGGGAAATCATGTACTTGTTATTCATTGAACAGCTCCTCATCCACTGCCGCCGGTCCATGCCGTGTCGATTTTCTGAAGGCCTACCGGCGGCATTAGTTTATAAAAAGGTTCGATTATACCTCTTTAAGAACCGGCTTGTCTTCCGGCTCGTCTTTGACGATCCCAGCTCGCTCAAACGCTTTGTAGATCTTATCTCTTTCAGTGCTGGTTTTCAGTTCGTATATTTTTTCGCGGCATTCCATATATATATCGAAAGCAAGCAGACACATGGCGTCGACGTTGGCTTCAAAGGCGACAAAGGCTTTGGCCGTGCGGTCGTCAGCCAGCTCTTTTTTCAACTTGTCTCTGACAATATTTTTGAGGACCAGTATAAAGGCGGTTGCCTGGGAGGGCGTAAAGTTCTGGATCGCCCGGACCCGGATGATGGGATCCAGATGCTTGTGGACCGTCTCTTTTTGGGGCTTGGTGAGAAGTTCTTCAAACAGGCCGATCAACCCGGCGGTAATGGTGCTGCCGATCGGGTTGGCAAATCGATCTTTGCGCGATCGAATGAAATGGGCGGTGTCAGGCGCATAGGAAGACGCCACCCGGTCGAGCCATGCTTCGATGATGGCGTCTTTTTGCCGGGATAATATTTTCTCAAATTGCATACGATTAAATCGTTTCCGCACTCCTGATAACAGCCACTACAATGGCCGGCCATGATAACGCTTTGAAAATTATATAAAAACAAATACAATTATTCAAGGCAGTTACCACTCGGCGCCTGAAAGCATCGATATAATAGACTTGCCGAACCATGTCAAGGCTAAAACACATCCGCGAGCCGGACTATCACCGCACCGCACGGTAGGGTTTTTTCCATGGTGATCGCCGTATTTCACGGTCCGGATTTTCAATTCTCCCATGCCGGTCACACCGAAGGCCATCTTCAGAAAGCTGCGCGAGTGCTGCCGGTTTACCTCAGTATGCTGATCGTGCATCGCTTAAATCCGCCTTTGCCGCCAGAGACATGCGGCATACAGCTACTTGAACCTTTACCTTGCAATGAATAGAATAAGAGAGCATGCATAGCGCATTCGATGCCCTTTTTCCAGGAAAAATCCGGTACGCCTGATGCTGACATTTTAGGGCAGAACAGTGACATTAATTGTCATGCAAACGCCTGATCGGAAAAAATCTTGTTCTTGTAATTGACTGAATAAATTGGTATTCCCTAAAGGGTCATATATGGCATGCTTTTTGTAGCACATTATCTGATTTGCCCGGTGATTTGATTGCCCGGGGCAAACCAATCCTCCGCCTGACATAACGATAACCCTGCATTGTCGATGGTTGACAACCGAATCAAAATCTGTTTCCCAGCAGCCTGGATGCCTTCTGAATGCCGTTCAGCTAAACCTGTCTCAGCCATTTGCCTGTCTGCAGGTCATTGTTTTACAAATATGGGTGCCAGGAGATCGCGAACCATCAGCGAAAATGAATAATCTACCCAAAAGGGTGCCTGTTTCAACGGGCGACAGTGTTTCGCTCGAGGCAGGCCCCGGAACCAACGGAGACTAGTTATGAAAAAGATCAGCTTCGCATTGATTTGCAGTCTTGCACTGCTGCTTTCCGCCTGTGCTTCAGCACCGGTCGTTGAACGCAAAGAGGTCGACACCACCATCGATTTGAGTGGTCGCTGGAACGATACCGATTCGCGCCTGGTGGCCGAAGAAATGATCAGCGACTGTTTGGCACGGCCCTGGTTGAACAACTATCGCTTTAAAAATAGCGGCCAGCCCCCCACGGTGATCGTCGGCCGTGTAAAAAACCGGAGCCACGAACACATCAATGTCCAGACCTTTGTCAAAGACCTTGAACGCGCTCTGATCAACTCGGGAAGTGTACAGTTTGTGGCCTCGGCGATCGAGCGGGACCAGATTCGCGATGAGCGCCTGGATATGGCTTCAAACGCAACGGATGATACCATGAAGGGGCCCGGCCAGGAAATCGGGGCCGATTACATGCTGATCGGAACCCTCAACAGCATCCGCGATGACATCGGGGGCAAGGCGGTCATGTTCTATCAGACCAATCTGGAACTGGTGGATCTGGGTAACAACGTAAAGGTCTGGATCGGTGACAAGAAGATAAAAAAGCTCATCAAGAAAAAAAGCGTCACCTGGTAGAAAGGACTGTAACATGACCAAATGCTTATCTGGAAATGCTGCTGGATTATTGCTCGCGTTGATCGGTGCCCTTTTGATCGGAGGTTGTGCGATGGCTACGGGCCACTATGCCCAGGTAGATCAGTACCTGCTGCAGGACAACTACAACGATGCTTTGACGGTCATGAATAAAAACCAGGATACCTACGATCAGCGTAACGCCGCGCTCTACAACATGGAAGTTGGGGTGCTGGCGCACTATGCCAATCGCTACCAAGAAAGCAACCGCTACCTTGGCAAAGCCGAAATCATTGTCGACGAACTCTACACCCGCTCGGTTTCAAAACAGGCGGCTTCATTTATCATCAACGACAACACGATCCCTTACCGGGGCGAAGATTTCGAAGATGCCATGCTCAATCTTTTCATGGCCATGAACTACTGCGGTCTGCGGCACTGGGAAGACGCGCTGGTGGAGGCCCGCAAGGTAGACAACAAGCTCAACATTATCAACAGCCGGTATGCGGATGATCAGAAAAACGTTTACAAGGAAGATGCCTTTATTCGTTTCCTGATGGGGGTTTTGTATGAGACCGAAGGTGAAATCAATGACGCCTATATTTCATACCGCAAAGCCGCCGAGATCTACCGCTCCGATTACCAGCCCAACTACAATGTCGCGGCACCGGATTTTCTGATCGAAAACCTGTACTTTGCGGCCAGGGCTTTGGATTTCAAGCAGGAAGTTGAGGAAATCGCCCGGCAGTACCCGCAGATCGTAAGCGCTATTTCCGTCGATAAAGACCGGATGGCTGAGGTTTACTTCATCCACTACAACGGTAAGGGACCTGAAAAGGTCGAGGAAAGTTGGGTGGCACCCATGCCGGACGGTTATGTGCTCAAGGTTGCCTACCCGAAATTTCAACGACGTTTTTACAGTGTTGCGTATGGTGAAGTCCTTTTGCAGGATCAAAAAGCCGGCAACCGGTATAGCGCGCGCAATAGCGCGCGCACCAAACTGATGGAAAACATCGATTCGATTGCCAGAATGAACCTGAAAAACCGACTGGGGCGCATCAAGGCCAAAGCCATCGCCAGGGCAACCGCAAAATATCTGGCAACCGCGGCCGGTGCCAAGGCCGTAGCCGATAACAACAGCACGTATGGTGCCGCGCTGTCAATTCTGGTCAAAACGGCCGGCAATATTGCCAGTGCCATGAGTGAGCAGGCCGACACGCGCCATTGGCGCCTTTTACCGGCTCAGATCCGTGTAGGCCGGATACTTTTGCCGCCGGGAATGTATTCGGGCCAGATCGAATTTGTGGACGAAAATGGAAATACCCTGTATTCCCGTGAAATAAGCACATTTAAGATCGAAGCCGGACAAAAACATTTTGTTTCCCATCGAACACTGAATTAAACCGAAACAGGAAAAACAATGATACCCTATACGCATTTTTGTTGTCAGCGGTGCCGGGTGCTGGGCTTGAAACCGGTTGTTAAACTGCTGGTTATCAGCATCGCATTGCTTTTTTACGCCTGTGCCACCCAGCCGCAACGCAGCGCGCCGGATGCCGAACGTATCCGGCAAAACGCCGGCCAGGCCCACGCCGATCTGAAAGCCGCCGAAGGTTATCCGGATTCCTCGAATTCAAAGGCGCCGCCCGTATCTGAGCGCACCGGTATTTCCAATGCCCAACCACCCGTTTCTGAAACCCCGGTTGAGTCCGGTCGGCGACCGGACTGGATCGATAACCCCGGCGGGTGTTATTCACAAAACAACTACATGACCGGTGTCGGATACGGCCAGGAGCGCCGGGCGGCCGAAGATCACGCCCGCTCTGAAATCGCCAAGATTTTTCAAAGTGATATTGCCTCGGAGAACAGGTCGTACGAAGAATACTTGCAGACATCGGAGGGCGGCCGCACGCGATCGGCGCAAAATTTCAATTTTGAGGACATCACGACCGTGTCCACCCGCAAGATGTTGTCGGACATTCGCATCGCCGCCGTGTATCTTGAGAAAAAGCCGCAAACCGGCTACTACGCCCTGGCTGTTCTGGACCGCAATCATGTCCGGCCGATATTGACTGAAAAAATAGCTGTCCTGGACCGGGAAATTGATCAAATGCTGGCTGTTGCTGAAAACGACACCGATCATCTGACCAAAATCAGAGCGTATAAATCCGGCATCGAAAAATACGTGCTCAGGCAAGCGTTTAACACCGAACTGCGAATTGTACGCACAGATGGCCGGGGAATCCCATCCCGCTTTACGCTGGCTGACATTCAACAAAAATTCGCCCGGGTGCTGCTCAAAGACTTTGCTGTTATGGTAACAGTTCAGGGGGATCGCGCCGCCGAAGTGCAGCAGGCCCTGACCGAAGCGCTCAACCAGAAAGGATTTGCCGTATCTTTCAACAGCGCCAGGGCCGACGTTTTCGCCCGGGGCAATGTGCAGATACGGCCGATGGACCAGGGGTCGGCCCAGTGGAAATTCGTGCGCTGGAAAGCATACTTTGATCTGGTCGACCGGCAGGGCGGGGTTGTTTTCGGAAGCGTTCAAAAAAGCGGTAAAGAAGGGCATGTGACCATTTCTGAAGCCGAAGAGCGCGCCGTGCGCAAAATCCGCAAAGTTCTGGCCGCAGATATTTCAAAGGATTTGAGCGCCTATATTTTTTCGACCCAGAATTGACCCGAAATGCTGAAAAAAGTTGATGCGCGTGTGGACAGGCTGATTCGCGCTTGGAAAGAAGGTGATGGTATGAAAGTAAAAAGAAGATGGTTATTGCTATTGGTGCTGATGATGCTTGTCTTCAGTACAACCACAATGGCTGCCAGCCCCAGACAGATTTACAAGCAAACCGGGCCGGGGGTGGTTTTTATTCTCGCTTCGGAACGTGGCAGCAACGGCAGTGTCGGTACCGGTTCGATCATTCGCGATGACGGTCTGGTCATAACCAACGCGCATGTTTTCACCCGGTCGGACAGCAAAGCGCTGAAGCCCGATATCGCCGTTTACCTCAAACCCAACCGTGTCAGCGGAAATCATAAGAAAGACCTCTCCCGGGGCTACCGGGCCAAACTGCTGGCCTTCGATCTGCCCCTGGATCTGGCACTGCTTAAAATTACCAATCTGGACGTCCCCCTCAAAACCGTTGCGTTTGCCGACTCTGCGCAGGTTGTCATCGGCGACAAAGTTTATGCCATCGGTCATCCCGAACAGGGGGGATTATGGAGCCTGACCACCGGTGTTGTCAGTGCCTATCGCCAGGACTACGGTGGTGTGCCGGGGAAAAACCTTTTCCAGACCGATGCCAGCATCAACCGGGGTAATTCCGGCGGCCCCCTGCTGGATGAAAGTGGTAACATGATCGGCATCAATTCGTTGATCGCTCGCAAAGCGCCTGACGGATTGACCATCACGAATGTCAATTATTCGATTCAATCCCAGGTGGCGCTGGACTGGCTGAGCGGTCAGGGGTATTATTTTGCCTCATCCTCGGCGCAACCGCAAACATACGCCCAGATCACCCCCAAACCGCAGGCAGCACCGGCACCGGCACCGAAGGTCGAACCGGCCCAACCGAATCCTGCACCCGTGGCTCCGGGAAAAAATATCCCGGCCAATCCTGCCAAACCGTTGCAGACTATCCAAACACCGACCCAACAGGTCAAACCCCGGTATCCGGATCCGCAGCCGGCCCAAACGCAGAAACCGGATCCGCAGCAACAACGGCCAGAGCCGACCCCCCAGATATCGAAGCCGCAACCAAAGGCTCCGACACCGCAAAAAGGTCGCATCCTGACCCGGAAAAAACCATACAGGCTGAGAAAATTGCTCAGGGACATGCAGGCAATGGAAGATATGATGGATGACATGCGGGACAAGATTAACCGATATAAACAGAACACATACAAATGAATTGTATCAAGGAGGTAACCATGCAAAAAAGAACTCTTCTGGTTGTGGCCGTTTTATTGTCTTTTGGATTGCTCTTGATGAACGGCTGTGCTTCCAAACCAACGCCGAGTGCCGATTCTGCAGCATCCGGGCCGGGCTGGGTGATGAAGGGCAGCGGGGCGTTTGACGTTGAAAAAGGCAAAGTTTTCTACGGTGTCGGCGTGGCTTCCGGCATAAACAACAAGGCCCTTTTGCGCCAGACTGCCGATAACCGCGCCCGGGCGGAAATTTCCAAGACACTGGAAACCTATGTGGCGTCGTTGACCAAAGACTACATGGCCTCGACAACCGCCGGTGACATGTCCAAATCCTCGGAAGAACAGCATGTGGAATCCGCTTTGAAGACCTTCAGCAAAAATACGCTGCGGGGCGCCACCATTGTGGATCGTTGGATGGATCCGGCTGATGGTTCAATGTATGCCCTGTGCGAACTGGATCTGGTGAGCTTCACCGAAGCCCTGGACAAATATCAGGAACTGGACTCCAAAATCCGGGATTATGTGCGGGACAATGCGGATAAGATGCACGATGAGCTGGAAGAATTGGAAGTTCAGTAAACGGTAAAGCCTATTCCGGTCAAAAGGGGCGCAAGCTTTTGGGGGCTGGAAGAAAGCCTGGACGATTCCGATGGAACCGGTTTTGAGGCCCGTTGGCCTTAAAACCGGTTCCGGTTTTCAGGACGGCCTGCTCAGGAACTGAAAAAACACTTGACTGTATACGAAATTTTTCTTAATCATCTAAATTAATTCGTTATTTTTAAACTTTGGTCTTTTTTTCCCCGCTCCGATGCTTACGTTTCGCACATGCGCTCCTGGTGATCTGACCATCAGTTAATCTAATTCGAACCGCAGGTCGTGCAGGTCATTTCCGGTTTAGAGCAAACACCGCCCAAGGTTGTCGAATCTCCCCCTGGCTGCTCGATGTCGCGCGCACCAGCCACCGCATCTAAAAACATGGCCGCTTCGGTGGACCGCAGCATGCATCTTTCAGGGTGGTCGAAAATGTAATGTCTGCTTACATTTTAAGGAGGTTTCACTGTGAAATATGTCTTCGCGGAAATTTTTAACAGACTGTATTTGAATTGGGAAAAAGTTCTGAAATTGGGAAACCGATCAGGCACCGATCGCCGTTCAATGGTTTCCAGGCGCAAAGAGTATGCCGCCGCGTATTTGATGGAAGGGGGCGTCGACAAAAGGCGCCGGCCGGAGCGGCGCAAACAGGGCGAGCGCAGAAATCTGTGGCAGCGGATAGCCCGGTGGACGAGCATCTATTCGGGATAATCGATCGGGTGATCCTGGCTGAAGTGGATGCGTCACAGGCCCACACCGTCGATGACCGTCTGACAAAACGCGCATCTGCCTGCCGCGACATGATAGCTGCCGATTCGGAATCCCCGGCGGTCGATAATTTTTTCAGCGCAACCCGGGCAGAACGTGTGTTCGCTTGCTTCACCCGGCACATTGCCCGTATACACGTATTTGAGCCCGGATTGGCGACCGATCGCATACGCCTTTTTCAGCGTATCTACCGGTGTGGGCGGCCGATCGGTCAGTTTGTAGGTCGGGTGAAAGCGGCTGATATGCCAGGGTGTTTCGGGGCCCAATTCGTCAACGATAAATGCGGCCAGCTGCGCTAACTCCTGCGGATCATCGTTTAGACCCGGCACGATCAGCGTGGTCACCTCGACAAAAATATCGCGGGCTTTCATCTGCCGCAGGGTATTTTGAACATGTATCAGCCTGGCACCACACTGCTTTTGATAATACCCATCGGTAAAAGCCTTTAGATCGACATTGGCCGCGTCCAGGTATGGCGCTATCATATCCAGCGCTTCGGCAGTCATGTGCCCGTTGGTTACAAACACGTTTTTGAGACCGCGTCCGGAGGCAAGCCTGGCCGTTTCATAGGCGAATTCGAAAAATATGGTCGGCTCGGTATAGGTGTAGGCGATGCTTTTGCACTTGCCCTTGATCGCTGCGGCGACTTCATTTTCGGCCGTGGTTGCCCCGCCCATGATCATTCCACTTTGATCGGCGGGCATTTGGGCAATGTCGGCATTTTGGCAGAACCGGCACCTGAAATTGCAACCGACCGTGGCAATGGAATAGGACAGGCTGCCGGGATAAAAATGGTAAAGCGGTTTTTTTTCAATCGGATCGATGTGGCGAGCGATCAGTTTGCCGAAGACCAGGGTGTGCAAAACGCCGTCCCGGTTCTCTCTGACAGCGCAAATCCCCCTTCGACCGGCCTTTACGACACAGCGATGGCTGCACAGATTGCATCTGACCTTTTTATCTTCCAGTGTTTGGTAAAGAAAGGCTTCCATCTGCTATCTCCGCAAAGAGCAGCCCGATTTTTATTTGACACAAGCAGGCAGTCGATTCCAAAGATCCGGGGTTGCCGGCCTGTCAGCCTGAAAATGCGCCGGTCGTGCGCTTCGGCTGGTAGGGCAAGGTAAGCGGTCGCGCACGAAAACGGGGGACCAGCGTAGCGGTCATACCAACAAATGCGCCAAACGGGCAGCGTTGAACGAATCGGGACGCTTCCAGACCCTGGGTCAACGGATTGCAGGCCGCTGGGAACTGATTGACGGTGCGCCAGGACATGGGAACCTCGCCGGCTATTTTCCGGACAATGCGCTTCAACTCCCAGATACCATAAAACCGGGCATGATTGTAAATCGAAGCGTTAAACAGCCCCTCCAGCCTGCGGCCGATACCCTTGATGGCGTATCGATTCAGCACGCCGATAAATACCCTGTCTTTGGCAACCCGGCACGCTTCGGCCAGCGCCTTGACAGGGTTGTCCACAAATTCCAGGGACGTGGTAAAACAGGCATGATTGAATGAATTGTCGTCAAATGGCAGGTCTTCTGCGAATCCGCGATATAAGTCCACCCGCTGTCCCAGGTGTTTCAATGCCAGGTCCAGCATATAAGGGGACGGATCAATACCGGTTACCTGTAGCCCGTGATCGAGCAACGGAAACGAACTGCCGCCGAACCCGCAACCGATGTCCAGAACGGTTTCCCCCCGCCGGGGGTAGAGCATTTCCAGCATCAGCGCATGCTCCCGATGCGCCGAAGACAGATTGCGTGGTTCCAGAGACCACCGTTCGAATGCCTGGGCATCCTTAAAATCGAATACATACCCCATAAGCCGTAACTTAAGAAAGATCCTGTTGTTAATCAAGAGGAAGCTTCCGGCTGCTTTGGATCAGCCTGAGATTTGGCTCTGGGCCTGGGGGCGGGGCTCTTTTTTTTCCAGCGCCGGCGCCGTTTGCGCTTTGTCTCCGGGGATGGTTCTTTCGGCCTCTCGGTCGAAGCCTTTGCAGATTCCGGTTGGGGTTTCTCGGCCGACGCTTTTCCCGATTCCGACCGGGGCGGCGGAAATCCAAAAAAGGCTCCCGGATGGCTCCGTTTCCACGGTTTTTCAACCGGTTTACGACGGACCAGGCGTTTTTTAACCCGATCGCGTCCCCGCACCACCTTGCCTCTGCGCCCGCGGCTGACGGTACTGACGGACACCGGGCCGGCTTTGTCCCCGGCATACCAATCATCCTCGGCCCAGAGAACCGGTATTTTATAGCCCAGTGTTTCTTCAACCGCTTCAAGGTGAAACACGTAGTGCTCGCAGGCCAGTGAAATGGCTTTACCGGTTTTACCAGCCCTGGCGGTGCGACCGATGCGGTGGACGTAGTTTTCAGAATCCTGGGGCAAATCATAATTGATTATATGGCTGATGTCCTCGACGTGAATTCCGCGCGAAGCCACATCTGTGGCCACCAGAATTTTTATATGGCCGTTTTTGAATTTTTCCATCAGCTGGAAACGCTTATTTTGCCTCAGATCGCCTGTAATTCCCTCGGCTGGCCAGTCGTTGCCTTTAAGTTTGCGCGTCAGCCATTCCACACCGGATTTGGTATTGACAAAAACAAGGATGCGGGTCCAGGTTTCTTTAGCCAGCAGGCCCAGAAAGAGGCGCAGTTTTTTATCCTGGCCAACATGGTAAAGGCACTGCTCGATACCTTCCACGGCAACTTCCTCGGGCGTTACCGAAATGAATTCGGGCAGATTCATGTACTCATAGGTCAGTTCCATCTCCCGGTAGGTGAGCGTTGCCGAAAACAGTAGCGACTGGCGCTTATCATACGGTGGCAGTTTGGCGAGAATGTAGCGCATATCACGTGCAAATCCAAGGTCCAGCAGGCGGTCGGCCTCATCGATCACCACGATTTTGATGTCTCCGGTTTTGAAAATGCCCTGTTTGAAATAGTCGATGATCCGGCCGGGGGTGCAAATGACGATGTCCACGCCCGCTTTTAATATGCTGGCCTGTTTCTGGTAATCGATACCGCCGATAACCTGGGCGATTTTTAGATCGGTATTCCCGCCGATAATGAGCGCTTCATCGTAGATCTGACGGGTCAGCTCCCGGGTGGGTGCCACGATCAGCGCCGCCGGACAACCCGGTTTGCGGTCCTCAAGACTCAGCAGACGGGTGAATACGGTGATTAGAAATGCAGCCGTTTTACCGGTGCCGGTTTGCGCCTGACCGGCGACATCGCGATTTTCAAGGGATATTGGAAGGGTTTGGGCCTGAATCGGCGTACAGTATTTAAAGCCGGCATCCCGGAGGCCTTCCAGGACTTCCCCGGGCAACGGGAATGCATCAAAGGCTGTATCGGTTAAGAATTTGGGTTCAACTGCGCGGTGTTCGGAAACCTGCTCTTCGGTATCTTCCGGCATATTCTCCTCGTGGGGTGGTCTATTTCTCGAGAAACTCATACGAATTATACGCGTTTTTAATAATTTTTCAAGGCGGTTTCGGCCTTTTTGTATTCCTTTAATTATACGCATTGATGGTATTCGACTTTGAGCTGGAGGTGGTCTAAAAAGCCTCAAATGTTTTCAGGCGGCATGACAGCTTCATTTACACCATATACCAGCTGCTCTGATTTAGCAAATCAGGCGCTGCGCGCCGGTTTTTCAGTCTTTCAGTTTGACAGAGGCCGTTTGGGTGAGAATGCTTGAATTACAGATGACTTTGTGTTAGCGGTTTCACGTTCGATCCGAATTTAGAACTTGCCGCGCAGGCCAAATCCACCCGAGCAAAATCCCGGTTGGGATATTACATTTTGGATGTGCCCCAACAATACCTTCGAGCAAATACCGAAATGGTCTTATTTATACGAGCTGCTCGAAAAAGCCGGGACAGATGAATTCCGGACGATTCTACCCTTGTTAAAGTAACCAAAAATGAAACCATTTTTTAAAGTTACCGATCTGGCGAGTGTTCTTAAACTGGTTCCCGGTTTTGAACCGGTTGAAACCGAATCCGCAGGGCTGCTGGAGGCTACCGGAAGGATCCTCGCGACCGATATATTTTCAGAACACGACCTGCCGGGCTTTGCCCGGGCAACCATGGATGGCTTTGCCGTCCGCGCCGCATCCACTTTCGGTGCAAGTGAAGCCAATCCGGCCTATCTGACCGTGGCGGGCGAAGTTGCCATGGGCGAATCTCCCTCTTTTACGGTCGTAACAGGTCAGGCCAGCCGGATATCGACCGGCGGCATGCTGCCAAAGGGGACCGATGCCGTCATCATGGTGGAACATACCGAAACCCTGGATGACACCACGATTGAAGCCTATCGCAGCGTTGCGCCAGGACAGCATGTTATTGCCGCGGGCGAGGACTTTCTAAAAGACAAGATCATACTCACCGCCGGACAGATCCTGCGACCGCAGGAAACCGGTCTTCTGGCAGCCTTTGGCCATCGGGATGTAACCATGTACCGGCGACCGATTGTCGGCATCATCTCAACCGGGGACGAAATCGTACCCATCAATCAACTCCCCCAACCGGGCCAGATAAGGGATATCAACAGCTATTCACTCTCCGGCCAGGTCCGAAACGCCGGCGGTGTGCCGATTCCCTACGGCATTGTGGCCGATGATTATCCCGCCCTGTTCGAGATGTGCCAGCAGGCCATTCAGCAAACCGACATGGTACTGCTTTCCGGCGGCAGTTCGGTGGGAATGCGCGATTTTACCATCGAGGTGCTTTCCAACCTGCCGGACACAGAGATTTTGGTTCACGGTATATCCATCAGCCCCGGGAAACCGACCATCCTGGCCCGCAGCAGCGGCAAAGCCGTCTGGGGTCTGCCCGGCCAGGTGGTATCGGCCATGGTGGTTTTTAAGGCCGTGGTACTGCCGTTCTTAGAGCATGTCGCCGGCCTGATACCCGGTCAGAGGTGTCTTCCCACGGCCAGCGCCCGACTCGACCGAAGCCTGGCCTCGGCCCAGGGCCGAACCGATTTTGTGCGGGTCAGGCTTTACCGCAAAGACGGATCCTTGCAGGCAGAGCCGATCCTGGGCAAATCAGGTCTGATCAACACCATGGTTAAGGCAGATGGATTGATTCAAATAGACATCAACACCGAAGGGCTGGACAAAGATACCCTGGTGGCGGTGATTCCGCTGTAGGAATACGACGGACGAACGCTTATGAAGACCAAACGAAATGTTTACCTGAAAATGAAGCCGCTGAGCGAAGCGCGTGAAATCGTATTTCAGGCATTTAATGAACTGACCCTAAAATCGGGAGAATCCGTCACGGTCCCTGATGCCGTTGGTCGAATTCTGGCCGAACCGGTTACAGCACGGCTTTCATCACCCAGTTTTCATGCGGCCGCTATGGACGGCATCGCGGTCAAAGCCCAAGACACCTATGGCGCCAGTGAGACGCGCCCCCGGGAGCTATTGATCGGAAAAAACGCATTTTACCTGAATACCGGGCACGTCATGCCACCGGACACAGACGCGGTTATCATGATCGAGCATGTAAATGAGCTGGATGATTCAAAAGTCTCCATCGAAAATCCGGCCTTCCCCTGGCAATACGTGCGCCGGATGGGGGAAGACATTGTCGCGACTGAACTTTTGTTTGCCCGGAACCACAAGGTCACGCCCTATTGCATCGGTGCGCTTTTGTCGGGCGGCATTTACGAAGTGTCCGTCCGCTGCAAACCGAAGGCCCTCATCCTTCCAACCGGTTCGGAGCTGGTTGACTGGCGCCAGACCGATCCGCAAGAATTGGCGCCCGGCCAGGTCATCGAAGGCAACTCCTATGTGCTGGGTAAACTGGTGGAAGCCTGCGGCGGTCGGTTCGAACGCCACCGGATGCTGGCGGACAACCTGGAGAGTATCCAGGCCGCTGTTCACAAGGCTGTTTACGGCGATTTTGACTGCGTGATGATCATCGGCGGATCATCGGCCGGATCGGAGGATTATTCCAGACCGGTGATCAGCCGGCTGGGTGAAGTGCTGGTGCACGGGGTGACGATGATGCCCGGCAAACCGGTCATTATCGGCAAGGTGGCGGGCAAAGCGGTCTTCGGTATACCGGGATATCCGGTGTCGGCTATCATGGCCTTTGAACAGTTTGTGCGACCGCTGATATACCAGCTGCTCGGACAACCGGACACCGAACGCAGCACCTGCATGGTCGAGCCGACGCGCAAGATCCCTTCCAAGCTGGGTGTGGAAGAATTTTTACGGGTCAAGCTGGGGCAGGTTGGCCAGCGCGTGGTTGCCACACCGTTGCCGCGCGGGGCCGGCAGCATCACCTCCATTACCGAAGCTGACGGCATTATCCGTATCCCCAACCACGTCGAAGGCATCGAAAACCAGGCGCCGGTGGCAGCCGAACTGTTGCGCCCGCTGGCAACCATCCGCAATACTGTAGTGGTGGTAGGCAGCCATGATAATAGCCTGGATGTTTTAGCCGACGAGCTGCGGGCGACCCATACCGGAATGACACTCTCCTCGAGCCATGTCGGCAGCATGGGCGGTCTGATGGCTATCAAAAGAGGCGTCTGCCATTTGGCCGGCGCTCACCTGCTGGACACTGAAACCGGCAGCTACAATACGTCTTATATCAAACGCTACCTTCCGGAAATGGCCGCGAACGGGCAAATTAGACTGGTCAACCTCGTCTTCAGAGAACAGGGCCTGATTCTGCCATCCGGCAATCCGAAAGGCATCCGGGGGCTGGCGGATTTACGGCGCGGCGATATCCGATTGATAAATCGCCAGTCAGGCTCGGGCACCCGCATCCTGCTTGATTACCGCCTGCAGCAGCTGGACATCGACCCGACATCGATTCAGGGCTACGAAAATGAAGAGTTTACCCACATGGCCGTGGCCGTAGCCGTGCTGAGTGGATCGGTGGATGTCGGGCTGGGTATCTACGCTGCGGCAAAAGCGTTGAACCTGGACTTCGTACCCATCGTCACCGAACAATATGATCTGGTCATACCCCAGGTGTATTTCAATTCGGATAATATCCGGATGCTTATGGACACAATCCGCAGCCCCGGGTTCAAACAGCGGGTCGCCCGCCTGGGTGGCTACGAAACCGAAAATACCGGCCAGGTGTGGCTTTAAGGACACCATCTTTACCCGAGGCGTCTTTCACATCGCTCACAACGCGGGCATACCGGCTCGGATGGCTTCCTTTCTCAAAAAAACTTTCGATTGCAGACCTGATCAATCACGCATATATTGGTATGTATGCGAAGCGCTGACCTGAACTACCGCCTGATCGATCACACCGCCGATTTCGGTATACATGTATTTGGCGCCGATCCTGCGGCACTGTTTGTCAATGCCGCATTGGCCATGATCGAACAGATTACCGATTTGCACCGCATTAAAGCGTCTCAGTCACTGGCTGTTTCAGTGGACGGTGTGGACTGGCCGGATCTGATGGTCAACTGGCTTCGAGAAGTCCTGTACCTCTGGAACGGTCGCGAGGTGTTGCCCGACCGGGTCAGCATTGAAGTCATCGGTGAACGCCATCTGAAAGCTGGACTTGAAGTGGAACCGTTTGACCCCGGACGCCATTTTATCCGGCAGGAAATCAAAGCCGTCACCTATCATCAGATCCGCGTTTATTCGGGAGCCAGGGGCTGGGAAGCAAAAGTCATCTTTGACGTTTGAGCGCCGGTCTATCAGTCGCCGACGTCTTTTACCGGCAAAATCTGCTCGGGAATCAGAACCATGGAACTCAAAAAACTGGATGCCTATCGCTGGGAACTGCCCCGGTCCGGCAATATGCGGGTGCCGGGTATCATTTACGCCACCGCCTCCATGCTGGCAGGGGCCGATCAATCCGAACCACTCAAGCAGGTGGCCAATGTGGCCAGTCTGCCCGGCATTGTCAAGGCGTCTCTGGCCATGCCGGACATGCACTGGGGATACGGTTTTCCCATTGGCGGTGTGGCGGCCTTTGACTGGCAGGACGGTGTCATCTCGCCCGGCGGTGTCGGCTACGATATCAATTGCGGCGTCCGCCTGGCCACCACAAACATAGATCCGGATAGCGTGCGCAATCGTTTGCATGCACTGGTTGATGGCCTTTACCAGAATATTCCCACCGGAATCGGGTCCAAAGGCTCGCTCAAACTGTCTGTTGCGGATGAAAAAAAAGTCCTGCAGCAGGGCAGCCAGTGGGTCGTCGGCCAGGGATTCGGAGAGGCCGAAGATATCGAACGGACCGAAGAATGGGGGTGCCTGTCGGAAGCCGATCCGCAGCTTATCAGTGATCGCGCGCTGCAAAGGGGACGCCGGCAGCTGGGCACACTGGGCTCGGGCAACCATTTTCTGGAAGTGGAAATCGTGGACCGGATCTATGCGCCCGAAACAGCCCGGGCCTTCGGCCTGTATGAGGGTCAGGTCACCGTGATGCTGCACTGTGGCTCACGGGGATTGGGATACCAGATCTGTGACGATTTTTTGGCTCAGATGAACCGGCACATTCAAAAACAGGGCATCGTTTTACCTGACCGCCAACTGGTCTGCGCCCGGATTCAATCCGATATGGGTAAACGCTATCGGAGAGCCATGGCCTGTGCGGCCAACTATGCCTGGGCCAATCGGCAGATACTGCTGCACCGAACCCGGGAGGTGTTCCAGAAAGTGTTCGGCATCGGACCCGCCGATTTGCAGATGAACCAGCTCTATGATGTCTGCCACAACATCGCCAAGAAAGAGGAACATGTGGTCGATGACATCCAACGAACGGTTTGTGTCCACCGCAAAGGCGCGACCCGTTCATTTCCACCCGGTCATCCGGCGGTCTGCGATGCTTACCGGGAAGTCGGCCAGCCGGTGATCATACCGGGCGACATGGGCACCGCCTCATACGTGCTGGTTGGCACCGAGCAGGCCATGGCCCAAACCTTCGGCTCCACCTGCCACGGTGCCGGGCGGGTCCTGAGCCGCAAGGCTGCCAAAAAGGCCAGCAAAGGCCGCGCCATTCACCGTGAGCTGGAAGACCGCGGCATCATCGTGCGCTGGACCGGCAGGGGCACGCTGGCCGAAGAAATGCCGGATGCCTACAAGGACATCTCGCAGGTCGTCAATGTGGTCCACAATGCCGGCATTTCCCGCAAAGTTGCCCGGTTGAGACCCATCGGCGTCATCAAAGGCTGACGCGCTGATCCTGGCGAAAGTCACACCCAATTCAAATCACCGGAGCACAAACAAATAATATGAGGGATCGGGGAGTTTTTTGCGCAAAGCCTTGATATGAGCGGAATGAATGATCGGCAGCGCAAGCGTGCACTGCTTGAATGTATTAGGGCGCGTTATTAAAGAACAGCGATGCTGTAGTGCTGCCGAGGCATGTGACCAATATTCGCTTATAAGCTAATTCCTTGTAAATACTGACAATATACTGTTCTTTCGTTACGGTCCCATATGCATGAGTTTGCACGCTGAAGTCGCCGATTATTCATGCAGCGGACTGATGTTGAACAACACCCCGACCCCTGAAATAATATAATAGACAGCGCGCAAGCGCTTCCACAACCCTGGCCCAGAACTGGCTACATATCGGACATCGAAATGTCAGGCTTTTAAAAATAATCTTTACAAATGCCACTATTTTTCGCT